>OGHN01000719.1_pt1 | contig 15899 bp, 9 predicted proteins | sample 1571511 | NCBI WGS metagenome assembly OGHN01 (sample SAMEA2582024, study PRJEB24529) | metagenome | biome: Human gut stool | place: China | collected 2011 | reverse complement strand
GTCATGGACAAGAGCTACACCACATATTACACAGATTAACACAGATAATAGATCTTGATTATTAATGCATTAAATTAATCTGTGTTAATCTGTGTAATCTGTGGTGAAAAGAAGCCCCAGTGTACTATCTTACGGATTTGCGTACAAATCTCCATTACTGTTTTTTCATCAAAAGATAAAAAATACATCCTTTCCGTACGGGAGTATAGGCGTATTTTCCATTAATGTGCTTCCTTTGCAGCAAAACATTTTAATTGATCATCATGAAACACAACTTATTTCTTTTCGTATTTTTACTGGTCGCATTGCCCGCCGTCAAGGGACAGGCAAGTGAACGTAAAAAGTACAATTTCAACAGCGAATGGAAACTGCAAACAGGAGATTTTCCTAAAGCCAAAGATGCAACATTCGATGACAGCAAGTGGAAACAAGTCACTTTGCCTCATGCCTTCAATGAAGATGAAGCATTCAAAGTTTCTATCGAACAACTGACAGACACGGTGGTGTGGTATCGTAAAAGTTTCCGCATTCCTGATTTAAAAAGTAATCAGAAAGTATTTATCGAATTTGAAGGAGTACGCCAGCGTGGAGACTTCTACCTCAACGGGCACAATCTGGGAAGACATGAAAACGGGGTGATGGCAGTAGGTTTTGACCTGACTCCTTATATCAAACAAGGCGAAAACGTGATTGCCGTACGGACGGACAACGACTGGATGTACAGGGAAGAAGGAACCAAGTCCAAATTTCAATGGAACGACCGTAACTTCAACGCCAATTATGGCGGTATTCCCAAAAACGTATTCCTCTACGTTACCGACAATGTATATCAGACACTTCCCCTGTATAGTAATCTGAAAACGACGGGAGTATATACGTACGCTAAGGACATCGACATCAAAGGCAGAAAAGCTACGATCTGTGCAGAATCGGAAGTCAGAAACGACAGTAAAGAGCCTCGCCAATTCACCTATCAGGTGACTATATTAGATGCCGACGGCAAACAAGTGAAGACTTTTCAAGGCGACAAAGTGACTTTGAAAGCAGGGGAAACTAAAACAGTAAAAGCCTCTGCCCCTGTCGGCGGCCTTCATTTCTGGAGTTGGGGATATGGCTATCTGTATACGGTAAAGACAGCTCTGAAAGACAGTAACAACCGTATATTCGACGAAGTAAGCACTCGTACCGGATTCCGTAAGACACGTTTTGCAGAAGGAAAAGTTTGGCTGAACGACCGGGTGATCCAGATGAAAGGATACGCCCAACGTACCAGCAATGAATGGCCTGCTGTCGGACTTTCCGTTCCGGCTTGGCTGAGTGATTATTCAAACGACCTGATGGTGAAGAGTAATGCCAACCTGGTTCGCTGGATGCACGTCACTCCTTGGAAACAGGATGTGGAATCTTGCGACCGTGTAGGTTTGATACAGGCAATGCCTGCCGGTGATTCGGAAAAAGACCGTGAAGGACGCCAATGGGAACAACGGGTGGAGCTGATGCGTGACGCTATCATTTATAACCGCAACAATCCCAGTATCTTGTTCTATGAATGTGGAAACAAAGCGATCAGCCGACCTCACATGATTGAGATGAAAGCCGTTCGTGACAAGTATGATCCGTTCGGCGGACGTGCCATCGGTTCCCGCGAGATGTTGGATATCCGTGAAGCGGAATATGGCGGCGAAATGCTGTATATCAACAAAAGCGAACATCATCCGATGTGGGCAACCGAATATTGCCGCGACGAAGGTTTAAGAAAATATTGGGATGAATACAGTTATCCTTTCCATAAAGAAGGAGACGGACCTCTTCACAAAGGACAACCGGCTACCGATTACAACCACAATCAAGACCAGCTTGCCATTACTATGATTAACCGTTGGTATGACTATTGGCGTGAACGTCCCGGAACAGGCAACAGAGTCAGCTCCGGTGGAACCAAGATTATTTTCTCCGATACCAATACTCATTATCGCGGTGAAGAGAACTACCGCAGAAGCGGGGTGACGGATGCCATGCGCATTGAGAAAGACGCATTCTACGCTCATCAGGTCATGTGGAACGGATGGGTGGATACGGAAGCAGACCAGACCTACATCATCGGTCATTGGAACTACCCGGAGAATACAGTAAAACCGGTATATGTAGTATCCACCGGCGAGGATGTGGAACTTTTCCTGAATGGTAAATCGTTAGGAAAAGGCAAACGGCAGTACAACTTCCTCTTTACTTTCGATAAGGTCACTTTCAAACCGGGCAAGCTGGAAGCTGTCAGCTACAACAAGGACGGAAAGGAAATCAGCCGTTACGCCGTAAGCACGGTAGGTGAGCCAGCCAAACTGAAACTTACCGCCATCCAGAATCCGGAAGGCTTCCACGCAGACGGTGCCGACATGGCTCTGATACAGGTAGAGGTAGTAGATAAGGACGGCAAACGTTGTCCGTTGGATAACCGCACTGTCCAATTCACTTTAAAGGGAAATGCCGAATGGCGCGGAGGTATCGCACAAGGTGAAAACAACCATATCCTCGATACCAATCTACCGGTAGAATGTGGTATCAACCGTGCACTTATCCGCAGTACGACAACCGCTGGAAAAATAACACTGACCGCACAAGCCAAAGGGTTACCTGCAGCCACTCTTACATTGGAAACGGTTCCGGTGAAAGTAAACAATGGATTAAGTTCCTATCTGCCTCAAGCTAGTTTGAAAGGTAGATTGGACAGAGGTGAGACTCCTTCCACTCCTTCTTATAAAGATACCAAAAGAGGAATCCGAATTGTATCGGCAAAGGCCGGAGCCAACAGCGGAGATGTTGCCAAGAGCTACGATGATATAGAACTGTCTGAATGGAAAAACGACGGCAAGCTCAGCACTGCATGGATTACTTATACATTGGAAAAAGAAGCAATGATAGATGACGTTTGTCTGAAACTGCACGGATGGCGTTCGCGCAGCTACCCGCTGGAAGTATATGCAGGCAAAGAGTTGATATGGAGCGGCAACACAGAGAAGAGTCTGGGATATGTCCACCTGAACATAGACAAGCCAGTACGCGCCAATACCATTACGATCCGTCTGAAAGGCAATACAAGTGACAAGGACGCTTTCGGGCAGTTGATAGAAGTAGAAGCGAAAGCCGCCAACAAAATGGAACTGGAAAAGAGCAGCAGTAAGAATCAGCTGCGAATCATCGAGGCAGAGTTCCTCGAGACAATCAAATAGATTCGTTTTCAATAGGTATATAGAACCCACATAAGATTGTTAGTTTGATTAAAAAGTCCTCTTTTACGTTTCTATCGTTTGGGAGGACTTTTTATTATTCAGTTTGTATTTAAAATCATAAACCATCATTTCATCATGAAAAATTTAGTTATCATTTTAATGCTTGCATTCTGTTGCAATTGCCTGGCAGATAATAACCAACCTGCCCATGTCATTATCACTGCCGGACAGTCAAACACCGACGGACGCGTGCCCAACGACCGTCTGCCGGATTACATCAAAGCTATGTCCACAGACACGGCCTTCACCACAGGAGCCTACAAATACTGTAAAATAGCCCAGAACCGCACAGACGGGAAGTTCCGTCCTTTCTGGCCGAAGAGCAAAAGAAGAGCCAAGCCCCACACATGGGGATATGACGCCATCACCTACTATTGGTTGGAGCAATTATGGCAAGAGCCTTTTTACGTTATCAAATGGGCTATCGGAGGCACTTCTATCGAACCGTCCACCAGTTCGGACAAGTCGGTTCACTGGTCGGCAAATCCCGAATGGCTATCCGGCAACGTGGCAACCAGCCAAAAGGGACGTTCCTTATTGCTTTCTTTTATCAATGACATAGACGGTTGCATCGACAACACCTTATCGAAATTAAAGAACGGTTACCGGATTGACGCATTCCTGTGGCATCAAGGAGAAAGCGACCGTGCATACGGCGACAAATACTACGAGAACCTGAAAGCAGTCGTCGCTTATGTGCGCAACCATCTGAGTGAAAAGACAGGAGAAGACTACTCCAAGCTTCCGTTTATCTTCGGTACGGTAGCCAAGAAGAACAAGCAATACGGCAGTGAAGTTGAAGAAGCGATGAAACGCCTGGCGAAAGAAGACAAGAATGCCTATCTGATAGATATGTCGGATGCGGAATTGATGGGCGACCGCCTTCATTTCAATCAGAATTCAGCCGAATATCTGGGCAAACAGATGTACGAGCAGATAAAAAAACTGCAATGAAAAGGCTATATTTGTACTTTTATAAGGGGTTGCGTACAAATATCAGGAGTATTTTTCAGCCATTAGTATAATATTACATCTTTTTCGTACGAATACTTGCGCATAATTTCTTCCGATACGCTTCCTTTGCAACGGAAGTCGGACAGACCGTCAGGCTCTGTTTGTTTCTTCCGTTATTTACTAATTTAATCACTTAGATATATCAACATGAAAAACATTCTGCATGGAAATGGTAGTCTGGGAAGGAAGATGCAATCTCTCTTTTTGATGACTCTGTTCGTATTACAATCCACCCTGTCGCTCGCACAGAACCGAGCTGTGACGGGAGTGGTAGTAGATGAGAAAGATGAGCCGATTATCGGTGCAAACGTCACAGTGAAAGGTACTCCCAAAGGAACGATTACAGACTTGGACGGTAAATTTGTGATTTCCGCTCCCGCGAATGCCAAACTTCTGGAAGTATCTTTTATAGGGTACAACACCCAGACTGTTACAATCACCGGTAAAACTCTCCAAATCAAGCTGACCGAATCTGCCATTGCATTAGATGAGGTTGTTGCTATCGGTTATGGTAGCGCAAAGAAAGGAAATGTAACCGGCGCTATCGCTAAAGTCAATGCTGAGAAACTGGAAGACCGGGCAACAACCAACATTGCCTCTTCACTGCAAGGGCAGTTAGCCGGTGTGGAAGTGCGCAGCACTACCGGAGAACCGGGTTCGGAACTTCAGATTCGCGTACGTGGAGCCGCTTCGATCAATGCGGATGCTACCCCATTGTATGTGGTGGACGGTATTCCCGTAGACGATCTAGGCAGTCTCAATCCGGGTGACATACAATCTATCGAGGTATTGAAAGACGCTTCTTCATCGGCAATCTACGGTTCGCGCGGTGCCAACGGAGTTGTTTTGATCACAACCAAGCAAGCGAGCGCCGATGATAAAGTAAAAGTACAGTTTCAAGCTTCTTTCGGTATCCAATCATTGGAAAGGAAAGTGGATGTCCTGTCACCGGAAGAGTGGATTGAGTTCCGCACCGCATACAATAATAACCGGTATATTTCCCAATACGGAAGTAAAGGAGCTACTATTGAAGACGACTACGCCACCCGTCTGGCAATGATAGGAGGCAAAGAAAGCTATTATTTCCTGAATGACCCGCGCTGGACAGAACCCGGCTACGGCAACTTGCAGTTGATTGACTGGCAAGATGAATTCTTCCGTCTGGCGCCGATACAAAATTACCAATTGTCACTTTCAAGCGGTCGCGGCAATACCAAATACCGTGTATCTTTGGGCTACACCGACCAGAAAGGTATTGCTATCGAAAGCAGTTACAAACGTTTGAACTTCCGTGCCAATGTAGAGTCTAAACTATTCAACCGGATTACCGTCGGAGTGAATCTGGCGCCTTCTGCCAACTGGAGTGACGGCGGACGGGTAGACGGCAAGGACCGTCAGGCAACCAACGTTCTTACTATGGTGCCCGTTGCGGAACCGGAAGACGGTATATATACCGGTTCAGGCTCCAAAGGTTATTATCGCTGGACCAGTTCAAGCAAGGTAAGTCCTATCGCATATATGGAGGAAGTGACCAATCATGGTGAAAGTGTCCGTTTTAATTCCGCTGCCTATGTGAAAGCGGATATATGGGATGGGCTGAAAGCGGAAGTTACCGGTTCCTACAATTTCAGCAGTACGCAAAGCCGCTCATTCATTCCGAGCAGCGTCACCAAATACAGAACAGACAGCGAAGGGTACAAAACGACTGCAAGCCGTTCGGAAGCACGCAGCAATAAATTCCTTCTCCAAACGATTCTGCATTATAACAAAACGTTCGGCAGGCATACTGTCGGAGCGATGGCAGGTTATTCGATGGAAAGCTCCGGAGGCTCTTCCAGCAAATTAAGCGCTACGCAGTTCCCTGATAATTCTCTGGAAGTGTTCGACATGGCAGATGTAGTGCTGACAGCAGCCGCAGCTTCTTTGTCCACCCCTTCCCGACTGATGTCCTACTTCGGACGTGTGCAATACGAATATGATGACCGTTACCTGCTGACAGCCAGTATCCGTCGCGACGGTTCTTCACGTTTCGGTAAGGAAAACCGTTGGGGAGTCTTCCCTGCCGTTTCTGCCGCTTACCGCATCTCAAACGAGAAATTCTGGCCGAAAGACTTCTTTATGAACTCTCTTAAAATACGCGGAAGTTGGGGAGCCAACGGTAACAACTCAATCCCTACCAACACCGCCCTTGCCAAACTAAGCAGTGCCAATTACTCGTCCGGAAACATCATTAACGGTTTTGCACCGACATCGCTTGCCAATCCGGATCTTGGCTGGGAAAAGACGGAAAGCTGGAATATCGCATTCGATATGGGAATGTTCAACAACCGTATCTTTCTATCTGCCGACTATTATGTAAAAACCACCAAAGACCTGCTGTATCAAGTTACCGTTCCCGCCTTGCTCGGTTTCACCCAAGCTTGGGGAAATATCGGTTCGATCCGCAATAAAGGTTTTGAACTGGAGCTGACTACCCAGAACCTGACGGGAAAACTGAAATGGACGACTTCTCTGAATGTATCTTACAACAAGAATAAAGTTCTCAGTCTGGGAGATGACAACAGCACCGTATTCACCGGATACGACAAGACGACACAAGTGTTCATGGTAGGCCAGCCTTTAAGATCATTCTATATGTATGATGCGGTCGGTGTGTATCAGACGAAAGCCGACTTACAGAAATATCCTGTCATGCAGAACACCAAAGTTGGTGATGTACGCTATCGGGATGCAAACGGTGACGGAGTGATCAGCGACAGTGACCGTACATTGATGGGGAAACCTGATCCGGATTATACTTTCGGTATGACCAATACTTTCAAATACAAGAACTTCGATCTTTCCATCCTGATCACAGGACAGACAGGCGGACATATTTACGGAGTATTGGGACGTGCAATGGACCGTCCGGGTATGGGCGCCAATATCAACGTGCTTGCACATTGGAAAAATATGTGGAAATCGGAAGCAGAACCCGGTGACGGCAAGACTCCCGGTATCGACAATGCCAACACCGGACAATTCTACGACAGTCGCTGGCTGTACAGTACCGACTTCATCAAGATCAAGAATATTACATTGGGCTATCGTCTTCCGTTCAAAAAGAAATTTATTCAGAACGCACGCGTCTATCTGTCGGGAGAAAACCTGCTGATGTGGGATAAGTACGACGGCGGGTTCTCGCCGGAAGCCAACAACGCCGGTTCAAGCGGAGACTACGACTACGGTTCGTACCCGCAGGCAAGAGTCATTACTTTGGGCGTTAATGTTACATTCTAAAAAAGCAATAAACTATGAAACTATATAAATATATCATTTGCGGAGGACTGGCGCTGACATTGACTCTGTCCTCTTGTGAAAGCTGGTTGGAAGTAGAACCCAACGATACACGTACCACTGATTATTTCTACACCACTCCCAACGAAATGGAGCAGGCATTGATCGGTATCTACAACGGTCTGCTGCCGATTGCCAATTATTCATGGATGTTGTCGGAAGTTCGTTCGGACAATGCTTGGGTAGATAAAGCCACCGACAAACAGCGCGACTATATCGACATAGGTACGTTTAATCCCAATATATCCACCATCAGCACTCTTTCGTCTGCATGGAATGATTTGTATGAAATCGTAGCGCGTGCCAATATGTTCCTCAGCAAAACGGACGGTGTTACTTTCTCCGACGAAAAGATAAAGAATCAGTTTATCGGTGAAGCCAAATTCCTCCGGGCATTGGCTTACTTCGACCTGGTTCGTTACTTCGGACATATCCCCATCGTATTGGAACCTGTATCGGTGAATGAAGCAATGACCATCAAACAGTCAAAACAAGTCGATGTTTACGAGACCGCAATTGTCCCCGATCTGGAAGATGCAGTGAGAAAGCTGGTAGACACTCCCTTGAATTATCAAGGAAACAATGCTTCTGCCGGACGCGCCACCTTAGCCGCTGCCAAATCTTTGCTGGGACGTGTTTATCTGACAATGGCGGGGTATCCCGTGCAAGACGAATCCAAGAAAGCATTGGCGGAACAGCTATTCAGTGAGGTGATAGACTATGCCCGCGCCAATAACAAATATTGGGCACAAACGGGTGACGAATGGCAGAAAGTGTGGATCAGCGACAATGATAACAAATACCATATTTTTGAAATTCAATACATAGCTTCCAAAAACTATGGTAATCCGATGGTGTTCAACTCGGTTCCGCAAGTGAATGATTCGTATACAAAACTAGAAATGTCCGGTAATAGAATATGGTGTGAAGCCAGACTGGCAGGACGTTTCAAATTAATGGATACAGAAGGGGTGTCTTTGGATATACGTTGTCCGAGCACGATTTATACGGATGATTTCGTGGATGACGACGGTGTGCCTTATACGGGCGGTCCTTTCTTCCAGAAGTTCTTTGAACATAAGATGAAACGCAAGATGCTAGGTTACGAAGATATTGATGCACAGATTGCAGACCGTACTTATTTCCCGATCAATTATCCGATAATCCGTCTTGAAGATGTAATGTTGATGTATGCCGAAATTGTAGGACCTACCGATAAAGCAAAATCATTGGTCAATGACATTTGCGAACGTGCCGGTGTTCCAACCGTACCCGATCATGTTACTCCCGAAAGGTTTGCCGAAATTGTAGACTGGCAACGCCGTCTTGAACTGGCTTCCGAAGGCATTCGCTGGCATGACCTCGTACGCCAAAACCGTTATGTAGAGGTATTGCAGGAAATGTTTAAGTTTAATGGCTCGGACGAGAACGGTGTGATTAGCAAACCGGAAACATACGAACTATATAAATTGGTTACAAAAGACTCATATATCTATCCGATACCCGACTCGCAAATGAAGGTAAAAGAAGGGCTATATGAACAAAATAAAGGATATAATTAGACGACACAATACTAGCATTCATTTATTAAAAGGTTGATAAGAAAAGTCCTCCGGTCTGATTCTACGGATCGGAGGACTTTTCTTTATTATTATATTTTTCTTTATTATTATATAAGGTTTACTTGTATCAATTCCCCGTAGCTTTGGAACGTAAAGACCGTATGCTTTATCGGAAACATATAGACGAGGTAAGCACTTCTCCCGCACAAACTAATCATTGCATACCGTAATACTAATAAAGTCTCCTAATAGAATTAAGATATTACACTTGAGCAACCTCAATAATACACAAGTGTAACCATTAAGTCAGACTTGTGCATCATCACGGTTGCCCAACAGCAACAGACTAATCGTAAACAGGCAGGCTAATATAGAACTAACAGACTGATGAACAGACTGTTATCAAGAAAGTGCAATTTTATTTCCCAAAAGAGCGAAAACGACCTTATGTTTTCTGTAAACTTACTTTAATTTAGGGGTATTTTCAGTATTAAGTATCTGATTATAAGCGATGTGACATTTTTGTTTTTCCGGGTATAATACTTAATATAAAGACAAAAATGTTGCAGAAGAAAGATTCATCTCAGAAAGAAACCACTCCTATTCAAATTCTTCTTATCTTTGACGCTGCAAAAATAACGTCTCATAAGATGAAGAAAAAAAAGAGAACTATTTTATTATCCATTCTGATTGGAACATTTTTACTTTGCGCTATTGCAGGAGGGACTATTTATTACTACCTGTTTGCTCCCCAATTCCATCCGTCCAAAACCGTATACATTTACGTAGACCGGGACGATACGGCCGATTCTATTACCAATAAAATAAAAAAGTTCGGATATGTCAACAAACTCACCGGATTCCATTGGATGGCCAAATACAAAAATCTCGAACAGAATATACACACGGGACGTTATGCCATCCGTCCGAACGACAATGTATACCATGTATACAGCCGTTTTTCCAGAGGTTACCAAGAGCCGATGAATCTCACAGTCGGAAGTGTCCGTACTTTAGAACGACTGGCACGAAGTATGGGCAAACAGTTAATGATCGATTCTGCCGAGATTGCCCGCCGGTTGTTTGATTCCACCGTCCAAGCCCGACTAGGATACACAGAAGCAACCTTGCCCGGTCTTTTCATTCCCGAAACCTACCAAGTATACTGGGATATGAGTGCGGATGAATTAATCGAACGTATGAGAAAGGAACATGAACGTTTCTGGAACAAAGAACGGTTGGCACAAGCCACTGCGATCGGTATGACACCGGAAGAAGTCAGCACACTTGCTTCCATCGTTGAAGAAGAGACCAATAATAATGAAGAAAAGCCAATGGTAGCCGGATTATACATCAACCGCCTGCACAAAGATATGCCCCTGCAAGCAGACCCGACAATCAAATTTGCCCTACAGGATTTTGGTCTGCGACGTATTACGAACGAGCATTTGAAAATCGATTCGCCATATAACACATATATAAATACCGGATTACCTCCCGGACCTATCCGTATCCCCTCTAAAAAAGGGATAGACAGTGTATTGAATTATACCAAGCACAACTATATTTATATGTGTGCCAAAGAGGACTTTTCCGGGACTCACAATTTCGCATCCAATTATGCCGACCACATGGCAAATGCAAGAAAATATTGGAAAGCACTGAATGAAAGAAAGATTTTCAAGTAAATTTGTGATAAAACGAACTGAAAAGCCTATCTTTGCCCGATAGAATAACAAACTGTGATCAACACTAAATAAAAAGAAATATATGAGCAAGCAACTCTTACTTGGCGATGAAGCCATTGCACAAGCTGCACTGGATGCCGGACTTTCAGGTGTTTATGCCTATCCCGGTACTCCTTCAACTGAGATTACGGAATATATTCAGATGGCCCCGATAACGACCGAACGGAATATACATAACCGTTGGTGTGCCAACGAAAAAACAGCGATGGAGGCTGCTTTAGGTATGTCTTTCGTCGGCAAGCGGGCCTTAGTCTGCATGAAGCATGTAGGTATGAATGTGGCCGCCGACTGTTTTGTCAACTCTGCCATCACCGGCGTGAAAGGCGGACTGATTGTGATAGCGGCAGACGATCCTAGTATGCACTCCTCACAGAACGAGCAAGACAGCCGTTTCTACGGAGATTTCTCCCTCATCCCTATGTACGAACCCAGCAATCAGCAGGAAGCGTATGATATGGTATACAGTGGTTTCGAATTCTCTGAAAAAGTAGGCGAACCGATCCTGATGCGTATGGTAACCCGCCTTGCACACTCCCGCTCTGGAGTAGAACGCAAAGCACAAAAACCACAGAATGGCATCTCTTTCAGCGAAGATCCTCGTCAGTTCATCTTGTTACCTGGAAATGCCCGTAAACGCTACAAAGTATTACTTGCGCGCCAAGACGAGTTTATCAAAGCTTCGGAAGAATCACCTTATAATAAATATACAGATGGTCCTAACAAAAAGTTAGGAATTATCGCTTGTGGCATCGGCTACAACTATCTGATGGAAAACTATCCTGAAGGTTGCGAATATCCGGTACTTAAAATCGGCCAGTATCCATTGCCTAAAAAGCAATTACATCAATTGATTGACTCCTGTGACGAAATCCTCGTTCTGGAAGACGGACAACCATTTGTAGAAAAACAATTGAAAGGTTATCTGGGCATCGGCGTTAAAGTAAAAGGACGCTTGGACGGCACTCTGTCACAGGATGGAGAATTAAATCCGGACTCTGTAGCCCGCGCCGTAGGCAAAGAGAATAAATCGGAATTCGGCATTCCTTCTGTCGTAGAAATGCGTCCGCCTGCACTTTGCGAAGGTTGCGGACATCGCGATATGTATATCACACTAACCGAAGTTCTGAAAGAAGAATACCCATCTCATAAAGTATTCAGCGACATCGGCTGTTACACATTAGGCGCGAATGCTCCTTTCAATGCAATCAACTCATGCGTAGACATGGGCGCCTCCATCACGATGGCGAAAGGTGCGGCTGACGGAGGTCTTTTCCCGGCTGTAGCTGTCATCGGAGACTCCACATTCACCCATTCCGGAATGACCGGACTATTAGATTGTGTGAACGAGAATGCCAGTGTAACCATCGTCATCTCCGACAATGAAACTACCGCCATGACAGGCGGACAGGACTCTGCCGGAACCGGACGTATCGAAGCGATCTGTGCAGGTATCGGAGTAGATCCGGCTCATATCCGCGTCGTTACTCCGTTGAAGAAAAACTATGAGGAGATGAAGCAAATCATTCGCGAAGAGATCGAATACCGTGGTGTATCTGTCATTATTCCACGTAGAGAGTGTATCCAGACATTAGCACGCAAAAAAAGAAGTAAGTAAGCCATGAAAAAAGACATTATATTATCAGGAGTCGGTGGACAGGGAATTCTGTCTATTGCTACAGTGATCGGCAAAGCTGCCTTGAAAGAAGGATTATATATGAAACAAGCAGAAGTGCACGGAATGAGCCAACGCGGAGGAGATGTTCAATCCAACCTCCGTATCAGCGACCAGCCGATTGCTTCAGACTTGATCCCATCAGGTAAATGCGACCTTATCATTTCATTGGAACCCATGGAAGGATTGCGCTACCTCCCTTATCTTAGCCCTAACGGTTGGTTAGTGACTAACGAAACTCCGTTTGTCAATATCCCCAATTATCCGGAAGCAGACAAAGTAATGGCAGAAATCAATAAGCTGCCTCACAAAATTGTGTTGAACGTAGACAAAGTAGCCAAAGAAGTAGGCTCCGCCCGCGTTGCCAACATAGTCTTACTGGGAGCAACCATTCCATTCCTTGGCATCGACTACGGAAAAGTACAAGACAGCATCCGTGAAATCTTCCTGCGCAAGGGAGAAGCAATTGTAGAAATGAATCTTAAAGCATTGGCTGCCGGCAAGGAAATTGCAGAAAAGCTAATGTAATAACAGGCATTATCATGAATACACAATACTGGGAAGAAGAACTAGAAACCATGAGCCGGGAGAAGTTGCAGGAATTACAACTTCGACGGCTTAAGAAAACAATCAATATAGCTGCAAACTCCCCATATTACAAAGAAGTTTTCAGCAAACATGGCATCACTGCAGATAGCATACAATCATTAGACGATATCCGCAAATTGCCCTTTACTACCAAAGCCGATATGCGTGCCCACTATCCTTTCGGGCTGGTAGCAGGTGATATGAGCAATGATGGTGTACGTATTCACTCTTCTAGTGGTACTACCGGAAACCCGACAGTTATTGTTCATTCACAGCACGATCTCGACTCCTGGGCCAACCTGGTAGCCCGCTGCCTGTACGCAGTAGGAATACGCAAGACCGACGTCTTCCAAAACAGCTCCGGATACGGTATGTTTACAGGAGGGTTAGGCTTCCAATACGGTGCAGAACGCCTGGGCTGTCTGACAGTCCCTGCCGCAGCCGGAAACAGTAAACGACAGATTAAATTCATCAACGACTTCAAGACTACCGCTTTACATGCTATCCCCAGCTATGCCATCCGCCTTGCCGAAGTCTTTCAGGAAGAAGGCCTTGATCCCAAAGGAACCACACTGAAAACGCTGGTTATCGGTGCTGAACCTCACACCGACGAACAACGCCGGAAAATAGAAAAGATGCTGGGCGTAAAAGCATACAACAGCTTCGGTATGACAGAAATGAACGGTCCCGGTGTTGCTTTCGAATGTCAGGAACAAAACGGAATGCACTTCTGGGAAGACTGTTATCTGGTAGAAATTATCGATCCGGAAACAGGAGAACCCGTTCAGGAAGGAGAAATCGGAGAATTAGTACTTACGACTCTCGACCGGGAGATGATGCCGTTAATCCGCTATCGCACCCGTGACTTAACCCGTATTCTTCCGGGAAAATGCCCCTGCGGCCGCACGCACATCCGTATTGATCGTATCAAGGGACGCAGTGATGATATGTTCATTATCAAGGGAGTAAATATCTTCCCGATGCAAGTAGAAAAGATACTCGTACAATTTCCCGAATTAGGCAGCAATTACCTGATTACACTGGAAACAGTCAACAACCAAGACGAGATGATCGTCGAAGTAGAATTAAGCGACCTTTCCACTGACAATTATATTGAACTGGAGAAGATCCGCAAGGATATAACCCGCCAATTAAAGGATGAAATATTGGTGACTCCCAAAGTTAAACTGGTAAAAAAAGGCTCTCTCCCGCAAAGCGAAGGAAAAGCCGTCCGAGTAAAAGACTTAAGAGACAACAAGTAACAATTCAAATTTCCATGTGCTAATATACCAACCGCTGTTCACCATGCGGAATGGAATATTAGCACATTATTTAATTAATATCATACAGCATGCAATTACTTAAAAAAAGAATTCTGCAAGACGGAAAGTGCTACGAAGGAGGTATCCTGAAAGTAGACGGTTTTATTAATCATCAAATGGACCCTGTCCTGATGAAATCAATCGGAGTTGAGTTTGTCCGCCGTTTTGCAGCCACAAACGTAAATAAGATTATGACAATCGAAGCCAGCGGCATCGCCCCGGCTATCATGACAGGCTACCTGATGGATTTACCTGTCGTATTTGCTAAGAAAAAGTCTCCTAAAACGATACAGAATGCATTAAGCACCACCGTGCACTCATTCACCAAAGACCGTGATTATGAAGTCGTTATCAGTGCAGATTTCCTCACCCCGAACGACAATGTTCTTTTCGTGGATGACTTTCTCGCATACGGAAATGCTGCATTGGGCATTATCGACCTCATCAAGCAATCCGGAGCAAATTTGGTAGGAATGGGCTTCATTATTGAAAAAGCCTTCCAGAATGGCCGCAAAATGCTTGAGGAACAAGGTGTCAGAGTAGAAAGTCTGGCCATCATTGAAGACTTATCCAACTGCTGTATTAAAATCAAAGACGAGTAGATTGATTGGGGTTGAAATACTGCCCTTTATCTTTCGTCCTTTTTCCATATTGCACCGCATGCTGCGGACAAACATGATAACATGCCAAGCATGAGGTGCAATCCATTCCCCAAACAGGCCTTCCGTCCACAACTGTAACATTCTCCACCGGGCAACTCTTCTCACAACGCTTACACCCAATACAAGCATCGGTAGCATAAAAATGCTTAGGAGACATCTGAAAACGATTAAACAACGGATTTATAATCCTCGTCTTGATAAAAGGCATACTCCCTTCATGACAGAGAAACAGCTCTTCCCTTCTACTTATCGAAGCATTTATTTTATTGACAGTCGAAACAGCATCCGCTAGTTTTTTCTCTTCCAACTCTTTATTATCCACGTCGAAACCGGGAAGCAAGACATAATTATTAGGCATAGTCACCGAGAAACCAGCGTGACATTCCCAACCTTTATTCTTTAATGCCTTCGCCAGTACTTGCTGGGTAAGCCCGGTATCATCACCACAGGAACAAACAAAAAACAAATATTGTCTTTTATACCCCCTTAAAGAGAGCTGTCGAACAAAGTTCAATACTATTTCAGGAGGTCCCCACGAATAGATAGGAAATACAAAGCCGATCTTTTCATCTGCCTGCAAACTAAACTCCAATGCTTCATTCTTTAGCGCATCGGGAATAAAAACCAACTCTTCTTTTTGCTCTTTGGAAAGCTGATTTGCAATCCACTTAGAATTACCTGTACCGGAGAAATAAAATATCATAGAAG
>OGHN01000710.1_pt1 | contig 16002 bp, 11 predicted proteins | sample 1571511 | NCBI WGS metagenome assembly OGHN01 (sample SAMEA2582024, study PRJEB24529) | metagenome | biome: Human gut stool | place: China | collected 2011 | reverse complement strand
TGGGCGTAACCCAGTTCTCTGACAACTGGATGCCGGTATCTACCCCTCACAGCATCGCTCCTATCTTCTGCCAGTTCGACTTCACGGGCTTCTTTACCCCAAAGATGTTCATGGTGGTTTTCTCCCTGTTGCTTGTCAACATCTTCGATACCATCGGAACGGTGCTGGGATTGGTTTCCAAGTTGGGTGTCAAGGAGAATGAGAAGGGCGAGATTCCGGGCGTGAAGGAGGCGATGATGAGTGATGCCATCGGTACCACAGCCGGTGCCCTGCTGGGTAGCTCTACCATTACCACTTATGTGGAGAGTGCTTCGGGTGTTGCCGAGGGCGGTAAGTCGGGCTTGACATCTTTCTTTGTGGGTTTGATGTTTATCCTGAGCATTTTCCTGGCTCCTATCTTCCTGCTGATTCCGAGTGCAGCCACCAGTGGTGCCCTGGTAATGGTGGGTGTATTGATGATTGATTCGTTCAAGAAGATTGAGCTGGAGGATATTTCCGAGTCGTTCCCTGCCTTCATCACGATGATTACGATGGTGCTCTGCTACAGCATCGCCGATGGCATCTGCCTCGGCATCCTGAGTTATGTGCTCATCAAGATGATGGTGGGTAAGTTCAAGGATCTGAATCTTACGCTCTATATTCTGAGCATCTTCCTGCTCTTCAATTATGTTTTCAGCTAAATGAAGCGATAGATAAAAACGAGGCGGCAACCTGCATCACGCAGATTGCCGCCTTCTTCATTTCTAACTAACTTTCTTATCAACTATTCAAAAAAAGTATCAATATATTGGGTATATCCAGGGCTGATGCCCTGGATGTAGCTTGTTTCTTGTTTCCATCTTTCTACTTCATCTTTTTACTTCAATCTGATGATGTTCAGAGAGCTGGCTGGAATCTCTACCGTGGCACCATTCTTCTCTGTAGTTACGTAGTTTTCTACAGGATAGATATTGGTAGGATTATCGATGGTGTTCTCCTCCAGACCGTTCTTGGCAGAAAGGCGGATGAGCTTGCCAGCCTTGATCTCCTTGCCCTGAAGATTGATCTTCGCTGTGGTATGCTCGGTGCTGGTGTTGGCAATCTTCAGGATTACCTCGCCCGTCTGCTCATCGAGTGTGGCTGTAGAGAAGATGCCAGGAAGGGTGTTTGCCTTCAACTTGGTAGCGAATACCTCCTTGCCATCCAACTTGGCGAAGATGCTGTCGCCTACTACCTTCAGCTCGATATCGTACCACTTGCCGGTTTCAATCTTGCCTGGGCAGGTAGCAATCTGACTCTTGGCACCATTCACGATAGACTCCACACCGTGCTGGGTATTGTTCCAGCCACCGAGGTTCAACCAGCAGTAGTTGTTCTTATCCACATAGTTGAAGATGATGAGGAAACCTTCGTTGCCGGCATCCTTCTTCGCGCGTACCTTATATATATAACCGTTGCTGGTAATCTCGCCTGGGTTCAGACGGATGCAGCTCTCCTCGTTGCTAGTCTGCTTGATGAGGCTGCCCTCAGTCTTCCACTGTCCATGGATGTCGGTAGGCAACTCCTGCAAGTTCATTGGCAGCGCCTTGCCGTTCTCATCGCTGTATCCCTTGTCCTCGAAAGAAACCTGGGTGCCCCATGTTCCCATTCCCACACGGCAGATAGCTGGCTTCACCTGGGTCTGCTCATATTTGTATGGATTCTCCTGGTTCACCTTCAATACACGGGTACCGATGTTGTTCGCCATCACGTTCTGAACGTAGTAAGATGGAGTTCCGAATACCTTGTCAGAGGTATATTGAATCATATCCGGTGCCCACATACGGTTGTTGAGGTTGGCGAAGATAGGAGCGTAGGATGCCATGGTCACAATATCAGAATTGTTCTCGATGCCCATCATATAGACTGCCTCACCGAGTGCTGCATCGAGCGAACCCATATTGCCGAAGCCCTGGGTTACGGCATATTCACCTACATAAATCTCGCTGCCCTTGCGGTCGTAGTTGTCATACTTGTTGAAGTTCTCTGCAAACCAGGCTGGGTTTCTGTAGTAGTGCTCGTCGAGCAGTTCTACGCTCTCGTTGCTTTCCCACTTAGGGTTGTCATCGCCCCAAGCCACCACGTTGCCGATGAGGTGCATCTTAGGATATTTCGCCAGAACGGCATCCTTGAACTTCTTGAAGCGCTCGTAGTAGTGGTCGCTCTGTGCGGCAGGGTCTGGCTGGTTGTTCTCATTACCAATCTCCAGATATTCGATGTTGTATGGTTCCGGATGACCGTTCTTGGCACGCAGGGCTCCATATTTAGAGGTAACAGGACCGTTGGCATACTCCAGGGCATTCATGCACTCGTCAATCCAAGGCTGGATGCTATCCACAGGAGTCATACCGCCGTGCCACAAACCTACGTTTACTACATAGAGAGGCTTGGCGTTCAAGTCTTCGGCAAGCTGAAGATACTCGTCGAATCCCATACCGTCGCTGGTGCGGTAGCGCCAGTTCACGTTCTTATGTCCCGGACGCTCCTCGATAGGACCGATGGTCTTCTCCCAGTGGAAAGCATTTTCTGGAGACTCCTGTCCCTCTACGTAGCAACCGCCTGGGAAGCGGACGAACTTAGGATGGATGTTATAGAGAAGCTGAGCCAAATCAGGGCGCAAGCCGTTTTCGCGATTCTTGAAAGTAGGAGGGAAGAGGCTTACCACGTCGAGAACGATGGTACCCTTGCCGTCGGCTACGAGTTCAAACTGTGCCTTGGCATCGTTGGCATTGGCTGTAAGTTCAGCTGTATATTTGGTCCACTTCTTGCCCACCTTGGCATTGAGGGATGTTTCTGCATACACCTTGTCGCCCTTTGCGTTGGTGAGGCGAGCCTTCAATCCGCCCTTGTAGCTACCCTTTGCCCAGAAAGAGAGCTTGTAGGTTCTGCCCTGTACGGCGTTGATGCCCCAGAAGCCTTCGTTGATGAGAGAGGCTGTGGCAGCAGGTTTGGCAGCAATGGTAAGCTGGAGAGCCTTGCCCTGTGCCTTGTTGAGCAGACCCTTGTTGATGAGTTGTGTCTGGATTTTTGCACCTTCCTGGGCGGAAGTTTTCCAGGTAGGGATGTTCTTGTCGTCATCCTCAAAGGAGCGGTTGCTGATGAGTTCGGCATAGAGACCGCCGTCAGCAGCATGGTTGATATCCTCGAAGAAGATACCATATAAATTAGGTGAAACCTTGACGCCTGGGTTAGAGGCATCTACGTTGATGGTTACTTGGGCGTTGGCTGCCAAAACAGAGGCGAGAGCCGCCGAAAGTAAAAAATGTCTTTTCTTATTCATTGTTTATTCTTTAGGCTTGTTTTTATTTTGTTGCTTGTTATTTGCTGGTAGCATGAAGCCGCAGCTTTTGGAAGTTACTTTCTGCTGCGATTCATACACAGCCGCAAAAGTACACAAAATACACGGAAAAGAGGTGGACAAAACGGAGAATATAGTGTAAAAGGTGGATTTTCTGCTGAAAATCCACCTTTTTATCCTCTGTGAGGGTGTGTCATTATTCATCGGATTACGCACGGATGAACGACATATCCGGCGAGGCGGAATAGTTTTATTATTCAATAGAGGTAAATTCGATGGTTTTTCATTTTTTTGCATTTTTTTCTTGGAGTTTTCAGAGAAAAATCGTAAATTTGCCATCAGATATCAATTATCTCAATATTTTGCCATGGGTAAATATATTAACCCCTTCACATCTACTTGTCTCTTCCTTTCTTTGACAAGAAGGCTGAAGAATGTGAAAGTGATTTTGACAAATGGATTTATGTATTAAAGCATATGGAAGCATTAGAGAGAATGCCGTTTACGGCACAGAAGAAGATTTTCAAGCGTCTTGCTGAACTGGCAGATTCCCGCTGCCTGAGTCAGGAAGAGCAAGAGAAATATGATGAAAGCTTAAAGGCCGCCGATGATTACTATGGTGTCTTAATGAGCTATTACATGAATGGTATTGATGAAGGTGTTGCCAAAGGTGAAGCTAAGGGCTTTGCCAAAGGTGAAGCTAAGGGTTTTGCCAAAGGTGAAGCTAAGGGTTTTGCCAAAGGTGAAGCAAGAGGTAGTTATCACAAAAGTCTTGATATAGCGAAGAAAATGCTATTAAAGGGTATGGATGATGACTCTATCATGGAATTGACAGGCTTAACCCATGAGCAATTGCATCAATTGAAATCATAAAATTATCAGATACAAGTTCTCCCCATAAGCCAGGCGATAGATGCCTGAACTTATAGGGAGTTTTTTTTGCTTGAAAGTTATTACCTTACTCTGCCTCACGGTCTTTCTGGGTAACTACTCAGTCATTAAATAAAAACACGTATTCAATGGAGGACTAAAAGTTCGATCTGTAATATCTTATGGATTAGGGGGATTACAAATCCCCAGGTTTGATAAGTCGAACCTTTTTATACGACGGATTGCAAATCCGTCGAAACTACAAGACCGAACTGTACTATCGCTGTGCCTTGTAAGTACTATCGCTGCATCTTGTAAGTACTATCGCTGTGCCTTGTAGGTATTATCGTTGCTGCATCGATTTAACGTAAATAGTCTTCGGAGTAACCTTTACTTGTTGCCAGAAAGATTAATAGTATAAGCCGGAAAAGCCTATCTCTCCAGCCGTACAACAGCTGTTGTGCGCTTGCATAACAGCTGATATGCGCTCGCCCAACACCTGTTGTGCAAATGGAAATCAGCTGGTGGGCGGATATTTATTTTAAATCTTCCTTTCTTCCGTTAGGCGTCCCAGCGGATTTGCAATCCGCTGTTAAAAAATGTTCGACCTTTTCTTTGCGGATTTGTAATCCGCTGTAACTTGTACCGATTATCCGCCAATTTCAAAAACACTCTTCACTCTTCACCGGAGTGGCGTAAGTATTTGTGTATGAGCTGATTTGGTAGGGCGAAGAGTGCGCTCGACTCTTCACCACTTTTCACCCCAGATTTTTTCACTAGCTGTTTTATAGATTGAGGGGGATTGCAAATACCCCGGTTTCATAGGTCGAACATTTTTTTACAGCGGATTGCAAATCCGCTGGGACGCCTAACGGAAGACAGACGCCTGACGGAATCCGTGCGTAATCCGTGGAGCAAGAATGCTCTGTTAACTCAGCTTAATCCGATGAATAAAAATATCCAGGTGAAGAGTGGGTTGCGAGAGTTTTCAGGCATTATGCAAAAGCTTTTTCCATACAAGAAATACCAAGTCGGCGTTCAATTTCTGCGATGGTTTTGAACGAGAAGTTAGTCTTTCCGGACAAAATTTTGCTTACGTATTGTGGAGTGCATCCCAACCGCTCAGCAATATCAGCTCTTGATAAATTGTTCTCTTGCATGAAATCGACAATTTTTAGCGCAATGCTCTGCGACCATCTTATCCAGGCATTGTTTTCCTGTCTCCACTTGGCTTCATCAACAAATGAAGAGGCTTCATGGCTTTCATGTGCCTCTAAGAATCTTAATGTTTTCTCTTTCATATTTATTCCTCCTTTATATAATCAATAAAACTATCTTGATCGAACACTCCGTTCTGTATTAAATATTCTCGGCAAATATTCAGTTTGTCAAGTTCTATTTGGGTATGTTCTCTATCTTGCATCTTAGCAGTTAGCTTAATAGTACCTCCTGTGATAATATATACATTAGGCTCTATTCTGATAGCGTATATTCTAAGCCAGCTAGCATGTTTCTTTCTATCCCAGTTTCTTGCTTTTTCTCTAGTTAACTCTCTCATTCTATTGTCTGAAAGACTTAAAGGATGAAATAGTTCGTCTAGATGTTCTGTATATGGAAATTCCAGAATTAGTCTTTCCAACTCCTCTGCATCTTCCATTGTATCTTTAATAGCGTCGCTTATTTTTTCAATATGGAAGAATCCTTGTAAGTCTTCAAGATTAGCTAGAAAGAAGTCCAGTAGATAATTGGCATTATTCCACTTTTGAAACAAACGAGTGAGCTCATCTGCTTTTTGACTTTCATCTCTAACTGCCCAGAGATGATCATAACCAGGGATGATTCTAGCAAACTTCATATCTTTAATGCTTTTATAATGCAAAGATATGAATAAAAACGATTTGTTGCAACTTTTAGGTTGCTTTTTTAATGAAAATTATACTAATCCTATCTTCCTATTTTTCGAAGTTATCTCGTTAGATGCAATCTTGTAAGTACTATCGCTGCATCTTGTAAGTACTATCGCTGTGCCTTGTAAGTATTATCGTTGCTGCATCGATTTAACGTAAATAGTCTTCGGAGTAACCTTTACTTGTTGCCAGAAAGATTAATAGTATAAGCCGGAAAAGCCTATCTCTCCAGCCGTACAACAGCTGTTGTGCGCTTGCATAACAGCTGATATGCGCTCGCCCAACACCTGTTGTGCAAATGGAAATCAGCTGGTGGGCGGATATTTATTTTAAATCTTCCTTTCTTCCGTTAGGCGTCCCGGCGGATTTGCAATCCGCTGCAACTTGTAGCGATAATCCGCCAGTTTCAAAAATACTCTTCACCCTTCACCAAAGTGGTGTAAGTTGTTGTGTATGAGTTGTTTTGATAGGGTGAAGAGTGCGCTCGACTCTTCACCACTCTTCACCACCCTTCACCCGGAAAAATTTGTGATGATGAATAAAGCAGGTTAAAGTGCCAAACTTGGGTTAAATCAAGACCTTTAACGTTAAAATAATGCAAGAAGTTTGGCGGTGTGAGGGGAATAATGTATTTTTGTATCTTAATTATGTTAAACGTTTTAAAGGAGAAGATTATGAAATCAAGAGCGATAGGATTAAAAGAACCACAGTTAGTGGTTTCAATATCAGACCCATCTTTGGTCAATAAACTTAAAAGTGCCATTCAAATGCTCCATGGAGTAAGTTCTATTTCGGTTTTGAAACCTAAGAAAACGGAATTGGAACTTGCTGAAGAGGATGTTGCTAAAGGTAGAGTTACACAATGGAACTCTGTTGATGAAATGTTTGATACTATTCTTGGTAAGTGATGTATAAATTAGGAACAACTAAAAGATTCGACAAAGCGTTGAAACTTTGTCGCAAGCGTGGCTATCCGATAGAGAAATTACAGAAAGCGATTAACTTATTGGTAGAAAATGGTATGTTACCATCAGAATACAAACCACATATACTTTATGGTAATCATGAAGGTGAATGGGAAGCTCATATTGAATCAGATTGGCTTTTGATATGGGAACAGAATGATACGGAATTGACGCTGTTGATGTTAACTACAGGTACTCATTCTGATTTGTTTGGCAAAACGAAAAGATAAAATGGATCACCGGCAAAAGGTGAAGAGTGGTGAAGAGTGGTGAAGAGTGGTGCGCCACTCTTCACCACTCGGAACCCCAGTGTTTATCGGGGTTTCAGGCGATTTGGTGAAGAGTGAAGAGTAAAAAAGAGAGTGGGGATTTTCTCTCCCGACGTATCGTTTTGTGCCTGGCAATGGCACGATATTGCCCTGGTAAAGGGCAATATAATGCCGTAGTGAGGCAATAAGCGATGGAAGCGTCTTTACCATCCGTCAGTACTATCATGATGACCTCTCAGTGACGTCTTGACTCCTTGTCAGGAGTATCCTGACAAAAAGAAGGGCTGGACTTTCTCACGAAAACCCAACCCTTCTTTTTAAAACAGCTGTTTTTATACTTTATTTATAATAAGTAAAAGATGTTATTGTATTTATCACTTATCTTGTGTTTATTGCAGAACACGTACCAGGCGTAAAGGCATCGCCTTGTAGCGGCCGGTGTTATTACCATTACTGCCACTCACGAAACGTACGTTGGAAAAACCCTTCTTATCGTTGTACACGTCGAAATAGTTATACCAGTAACCATATTCCGGACTTTTTCCACTGAATCCTTGTGTTCCAGAGACTAGTGTTTTGGTCCAAAAGACCACGTGCATTGGATATTTATGGCTTTCACCTTCCAGATATCCTCCGTATGGCAGATAGATGGTTTTCAACTCAGAGCTTGTTGTATTCATAAATGTACAATAGTACGATTCTCCAAGAGCAGTATGGCGTACCTCTGTTTTAAGCGTACCTTTCGCAATCAAGTCCTCAAACACCGATTTCTCTGGTATTTCAAAGTATTCAGGAGATAGAGTCGAGGATAGATTCCCCTTTTTGGCATCTGATGTCTTATTTTCTGAAATCTTGAAGTATCCACCGATAGCACCTTTATGGTCTTTAAGTTCGTTGACGTCTGGTGCATAAGGACTATTGTCGGTAGCACCCAGGTTACGGTCAAGCATGATGTAGGTATGGGCGTTTCCCTCAACCTTCACTACACCATAATAGAACCAGCCTTTCACCTTTAGTGTATCATCACCACCCTCTGCTAATTCGTATTTCTTTGCCATTTCATCTGTTATCTTGTGAAAGATACCCGTATGATAAACATAGTAGGTGATTTTGATACCCTCTTTATTTGTTATCGTAAAACTGCCTTGCCAGAGATCATAATTATCGTCTCGATTATCCGTCAATGTAACTTTCCAGAAATTTCCATCTTTTTCAACTTTAAAATGGTCATCGGTATCAGTTAGCTTATCATCTTCTAGGTAGGGAATCTTATAACTATAGGTGTTTTTACCTACTGCGAAGTGAAAACCATTGTTTCTTACATTGCCTAGCATTTGCTCCGGTCTGATACCTTGCATATTTTTATCCAACCACTCAAAGTAGTTTTCTGTGTTAATAGTGTTATCGATTAACATCGTAACTTTACGCTTTGGATCGTCTCTTCTAAAATCGAAGCCCGCCTGGGTTATCTTCACATCCAGTTTGAGGTCACCAGATGTTATCGTAACCGTTCCCTTTCTTGGGTCTTCCGACTTATCGTTTTTATCCAATGTAAACGTCAGAACATATTTCATGCCAGGTGATGAATTATTTTCTGATTCCGGAAGTTTCGTTTCTGTTACATCTTTATCCTTGTCAAACGTAATCCAGCTATCTGCAGGATTGATGCTTACTCCGTAGAGTTTGCCGTCAGCACTTGTTGCAGAAGAGAGCGTAGTAACCAAAGTGATGGTTGCTTTAATTGCTTCAGTTGCTACAGCTGCTGTTGCTTTTACGGATAGGTCGTCACTAACACCAAGTTCATAATCCTTGCAGGCAATCATCTTGGTTATGGCAGGATTGTCATCAACTATTTGTGCCTCTATTCTGTTTTCCGGTTTAGAATTGATTGCTTCATCCAGAGAACTGAAGCCATAATCATTCACCTTTGTTATGGTGATGGTATAGTTATGATTTCGTAAGAGAGCGTACTCGGAATTCTTTTTGTCATCCTTATAGAGTGCTACTTTATAGAAACCATCTTTGAAACCATCTTTACCATTATAGCTAGCCTTGATAATAATGTTAGCTTCTCCTGCCGGAGTTTCTGTTACAGCAACTTCCCGGCTTGTTCCATCGCCTACTTCTGTGCTACTATATTCTGTAGTTGCAGGTAATGCATATGTAGGATTACTTGTAGGATCACTATACCCAACTGGAGCAATAGCACTCTTTGCAGCTGTATGCTTGATGATAATACCGGCATTTTCTTCAGGAAAGACTCCTTTAACCGCATCCGCTACTTTCAAGGTAACCTTGGCATATTGTCTCAGCAGACTGACAGTTGCATTACCCTCCAAGAGTGACTTTACAGATATGCTTCCCCAACAAACAGGACTACTTGTGTCTATAGTTCTAGACGTTGCCTTTGCGATGTCTTGTAAATCTGAAGCCTCTTTCTCGCTGAGATCGTTTACATTCGTAACCAAGTGGACAGTTGTTGTTCCTGCAGGAATATTACTGATGGTAACTTGGTATTTTCCTGTTTCTTTTTGGGTTAGCTCGGGATCCTTAGCCATACCTATATACGTATTGCCTTCGCCGTAGAACACTGCAGTAAGCGAATTGATGCTTTCCGTAGCATCAGCTCTCGTGCCCAGTTGCTTTTCTGAAAAATTGGGCAAATCAATGTTCAAGACAAGTCCCTCGGCAGGGATTTCATCCCCGCCGAGTCCGATTGCCTCCATCGTATCCTTGCAGGATACAAGGCTTAGGAGCAATCCTATCCATATCATTAAATGCTTTATCTTCTTCATTTTTTCCAATATTATTTATTCAGTTACGCCATTAGGCTTACCTTGATGCCATTTGTCTCTTTGGTAATAACCAGTGTCGCCATACTTCTCGTAGCTATTGCCATCGAAGAGTGTAATAGGAGAATTATCGTTGTTTCCCTTTTTCAGGAGGATGGTTTTTTCGTGTTCCCCTTTTACTGCTTTCAACTTGATGGTTGTTTTATACCAACCATTTCCCAGATTCTTGCATTCCCAGCTTTTTTTGGCATTAGTGTCCCAAATGGTAAACTGGTTTGTTCCTGATGCGATACCATATACCTTATACCATCCAAAAAGCTCAAATTGGGTATATACCTTGAACTCTATGTCCTCTATTTCAGGCATATCATCATGTACACGCCATATAGGGTCGGATGTAGGATCATAGACAATCCAGCCTTCACGGTCTTCATAATCGAAGAGAGGAATACCTGGCTCTAGATGATGAGGACAGCGGTGTAAACTATATCCTTGATCTAGATATGTATTATTACTGAACATAATCAATGTCTCACCTGGCGTAATAGTTCTTTTACCTTCTGATCCATTTGTATTTGATACAGACTGCGCATATTGACCGAAGTCTTTGTAATACCATCCGGTGTTAGTCTCGTCGGCCACCATTTTATCTCCAGGCCATCCATTTCTATCGGTCCCTTCCGTAAAAATCCAACCTTTTCCTGTAACGGCATCTTCTGTTTCACCAATCTGGGTATATACATAGATGCGGTGGTTGTCTGTTTTGGCACTTTTATCATTTGCATCCTCATTCCATCCATCGCTCCAGTTGTTTGTACCTCCTTCTGCTAAGATTCCCTTGAAATTATCGGAACTGTTACCTCCAGTATATTTACTGCGGTCATTAATCGCTCTGAAATAGATACGATAGTCACCGATAGGAGGACTAACTGTTACACGAACTGTCTGAAACTTAGAGCCGTCTTTTGACGTTACCTTGAATTCATGAATGGTGGTTGTTACAGGATCTTCCGTAGCTGTAACCGTGAACGTTCCTGTTGCATCATCCGATGAATTTACGCTCATTTTGATGATAGAGCTACCTTTTGTATCTGTAATTCTATCCAGCACAATACCACCAAGGTTAGTATCCCATTTTATGGTTCTTTTATTCTGTTCTGCATCTTTACTATTATAGTAGATGACCAGTTCTTTAGTTACATCCAAATAAGGTGTAACATCATAATCTACATCAATGTATTTCTTGAGGTTATTTACCTTGAGCCAAAACTTAGCAGTGCCTTTTCGCTGATCTTTTGCATAATCACGAATAGGGATATCTGGATTTATGCGAAACTCGATGCTATCATTGCCGTTAGCGTCTTTACCGCGTTTGATGCCTTTGATGATGTCTTTTGAGTCTATTTTATTATCGCATCCAAACTCTACATAGTCTGCATTCGATTTATATGAAATATAATCATTTGTCGTAGAGGTCACATTAGCCTTCGTCTTGCTTACCCACAATGTAGTATGGTTGAAGTCGGCATCTATCTTTACAGGAGTCCAGTCCTTTACGCTCACATTACAGTCGAGGGTTGCGTTTCCCAGACTCTTGATCTTGCCGATAATCTCGTAGTAGGTGCCACGAGGGAAGGTTGGAAGCTCTGTAGTAGAACTTTCATTCTGCTTGTGACCTAATGGAATGATATACTTGTTGTCGATATTTCCATCGATGCTTCCTCCAATAGCCAGTCGTGACTGCTCGGAAGCATTGGCGATGTATCTCTCCGGCAAATAGTATGTACCCTGGAAAAGCCATTTGGCTGCGGCATTTGTTGGATTGGCAGAGCCTTTGGCTCCTTCGTTGAGGGTGATTACATCTTTGTCGTTTATATTTGCATTCACTGCTTTTCGTTCCCAAGCATCCCCTTGATAGTAAAGGCCATTTTTGTTATTGGCAGCATCATATTGATTACTCTCAAAGCCTTCTGCATATTCTTTACTAACTTCAGACTGGCTGAATTTTCCATTCCAACAGAGGGATGTTTTTGGGGTTAACTGCTGCGCAAGAATATTCTTGATTGAAAAACTTTTGCCGCTGAATACATTTGCTTCAGCAGGATCGAATATGAGATTCAACTTTACCTTGACACAGGTGAACTTCAGATTTGCGATAACAGTTGCTGATTTATCTGTCGCCTTGATTTCTGTTTCTGCAGTTTTGCCGTTGATATCCTTTGGCTCGTATATCATTGGAATATTGGTGCATACAGGCATACCTGTTGGACTTGTAGGTCTGTAATCGAGCACTATATTTTTGAGAGCATCTTCAGTTTGGATAGTCTGACCACTCAATACCTTGTTCATGTTGGCAACCACATAGATATGATACTTTCCCGGAGTAATATTCAACTGATAGGTTGCAATTCCATCATCGGCCATCATACTTGCCAATGGCGCAGGAAGATTCTCTTCTATCAGCTTTCCGTCATTATTTACCGGAAAGGCATAGAGGCGAAGATCATTGATCTGGCATTCATCTACCGTGGCATTATAGGTAGGTACTTCAGAGGAACTGCCCCTGGTTGCATCACCGTTCGCACTGAGCACGGTTGGTACCAGCACGTGCAGGTTGCTTGACGAGTTGGGGGTATATCCGTTACCCTCCAACTCGTCGGTACAACTAACTGCAAATAAACTAGTCAACAACCAAACTATGAAACCTATATAGATATGAAATCTTCTCATGATAACTTTGTCTTTTACTTTACTAATATCAATAGTTTAATTTCGACAAAGTGGAATCAGATTATAAGTCGGCTCGCTGTATGCGCTTGCTCCAATCGAGGATGGAGATGCCCAACTTAACGTATTGCCACTTGTCGCCTTTCAGGAAAAAGTCCAGCTTGTAGTCGTATTCTCTGTCTAGAAACTCCTGCGCCGAATAATTCAATGCTTCGAATGCTCCACGGCCCTGTGCCAGAAAATCGGCTAGATTGATGCGAACCACTTCTTCGCCCGTCTTCTTGTTCCAGATGCTCAGTATCGCATTCTTGTCGTTCTCGGTTGCTGGATGCAACACGAGGCGGGAGAACATCAGGGCGGCGTGAGCGGTACGCTCCTGTACGGTACCCTCCGGAGTGGTGAACTCGGTGGTCCAGGTCTTGTAAGGGGTGTATGTCAACTCCTCGTCTGGGAGGAGGGAATTGTCGTAATTGATGTAGCCGTTGGCATCGGTTATCTGATAACTGAAGTCTTCGGCGTGGATGTCGGCTGGTTCGTCCAGCTGATGCAGACTGATGGTGAGCTGCTTGGTGTCTCTGATGAGACTGATGGTATGGCGGGTAACCTGAAGATCCTTTACCTCTACCGTTTCGTTGCTCAATCCCTGCCAGAGGGTATCGAGCGGAAGAGCCTGGTTTTCTACCTTTCCGGCATTTCTGTCGAGTCGGGCACGGAGTTTTTCGATGCTTTCTCCTGCTGCTGGAGCTTCGATGTGGAATTTGGCACCAGCCTGTGACAGTGCCTCTTCGTATTTCTTCTGGAAGGCGAAGGTGGCGAAGCGGTATTTGCCAGGTTGCAAGTCTATGCGCATGGCATAGTTAGGGTCTTTGAGGGGTTGGGATTTTCCCTCGTTGGCTGCATCCTGGCGAGCCACTAGGTTGCCCTGCTCATCGAAGACGAACACGCAGACGCCGCCTACATGATCGTTGAACATATCAGCGCGCTGGACGTTGTAGTCGTACTTGAACTGCAAGTCGACTCCCATATCGCAAGGAGGGAGGTCGTCGTGCATCAAGTCGTGGCAGCTGCTGAGCATGCTGCCGAGAGCGACGATGGTTCCGAAAGCAGCGGTTCGGCTGATAGCTGCCAAGCTGTCGAATCCCCATTCCATGCGTATATTCTTGATCCAACTATGTAACTTATTGTTTGCCATGATGCTTTTTGGTTATTATCAATATAATGTTTCAGAATATCAGGTTGTGTTTCTAGCTTCCACTATGGTGAAGCTGAAAACACAACTCGTATGTTTTAACGAAGGCGGGAGCCTAAGCTCCGCCTTTCGTTGTTATTACGCTATTACAAATTAACGTCCTGTGAACGCTTAGCCCAGTCGAGGATCTTAACCTCAACGTTGATGTACTGCTCGTTCTCATCGTCGGGATCTGTTGGATTAACCTTAGGAACGTCAGGATAACCAGGACCACTAACGCTATTTACAGAAAGCTCGTACCAGTTGTTGCGGAGCACACCGTAACGACCAAGCCAGTTGGCATTGTTACTGCCGTATGTATCATTACCGGCTTCCCACTTAGTAAGGTAATCGCCGAAGTGCTTTACACGTGCGACATAGTAAGAAACACCACTCGCGAAAGTAGACAAACCAACTTCTGCGTCTGTTGGTGTAGCTTTCTTGAAGCCGAGCTTTGCATTAATCTGATCAACCTTCTCAGGAGCAAGATCGGTTGTACCATAAGTAATATTAGCAGCAGCAACAAAATGAACTCCTGCCTTTGTCAAGTCATTGTCTGGTGCAGCAAGTGTTACTGTTACCTTTGTTTTATCAGTCTCTCCAAGAACCTCCATAGCCTTAGCCTGAATCTGAGCCTCTACCTTAGTAGCATTCCACAACTGAGAGCTGTTACCCATCTTATAGAAAGTCTCTCCATCAGAAAAATCCTTAGGAGTATACTTGGCAGAGAACAAAACTCGTGTTGTCTGACCCTGCACCATGTGTTCAATGTCGAAGGTATTCTCAAGGCAGTACTGAGGCTTCTTGGCTTCTTCTTTTGTCTTAAACGCTTTTGATAGGTCTGTTTGGTTGGCTACCAGGTTAAACTCGCCTTCGCAAGCAGCTACCTTAGTGAAATCTGTGCTGTAGTTAGGATCCAAGCCCCAATATACGCGTGGGAACTCTGTAAGCTTTGTGTCATGGAAACGATCCATTGTTGCACCATTGGTAGCAGCAGGAGTAGTTGTTGCCTTCCATGTATCTGCCCACAAGCCATCTCCCTCTGTTACATGAACTGGGAATGTTTTTTTATTTGTCACATCAAGAGTCCAACCAGTAATGTCAACATGGTCACCAGCATAGTTGCCATCTTTAATATCAACGTGCTTATCATCAGAACCGGTAGCAAGAGAAACCTTAGCAAGACCACGCTCTACATATACTGTAGTAGCTGCAGAGTTCTCAGCCTCCTGCTTAGAAGCATAGATCTTCTTGATTTCAACAAGAGTTTCAGGAGCGCCAGCAACATACTTAGGAGCGTTTGCCATAAAGAAACCTTTGTCATACATCAAGTAGTTGTCAGCATTTGCTTTATCAGCATCCTTACTCCATTCTGCATATGTTTGGTCTGTAGTAGGATAAGTGATTTTCGGATTCGTTTCAGAATTATTGTTGAGAAGAATCAGAGCATAATAATCGTTACTACCAACAGAAGCTTTATTAAGTTTAGCTGTCATCTTGGCAGTAGTGGTGATACCTTTATCTGCGGGGTCCTTTTTCGTCCAAGGCTCCATATTACCTAATTCCACTGCCTCTTGGAACTTATAGTCAGCCCCGTCTTTCTTGAAAACAAGAAGAGTGGCATCATTTACAGCATACTCGTTTGCATCACCACCATTAAATTCTGGTTCGCCTGCTGTAGCACGTGTACCACTTGTTGTAGGCAAGTTGATAGAGAAAGATGCATAGCTTGCACCTGATTCATTCTCACCAGAGCCATTACCACCATTTACTAACTCGTTGTTGCTAGAGCAACTAGCAGTCATAGCAGCCAAAACTGCCAATCCAAAGAAATGTTTAATTCTCATAATCTATGTGATTTTATTGTTAGTTATATCTTTTATTGTTCCGCCTTCATTTCCTCGTAGATCTTTCTGATGCGTTCCGCT
>OGHN01000690.1_pt1 | contig 16248 bp, 10 predicted proteins | sample 1571511 | NCBI WGS metagenome assembly OGHN01 (sample SAMEA2582024, study PRJEB24529) | metagenome | biome: Human gut stool | place: China | collected 2011 | reverse complement strand
GGTTTTCGGGGTTTTTCAGGCTACGGCCCTCGGCCGAATAGAGGTAGTCGAGCCGGTTTCGGAAATGCTCCTCGACCTTCCCGCGCACGACCTTCATCGTGCTGTTCACCAATCCGTTCTGCTCCGTGAAAGCCTCGTCGACAATGGCCAGTCCCGCAGGCAGCCACCGTTCCGGAAACTCCCCGGCATAGGTTCCTCCGGCGCGGTAACGGTCGATCTCGGCGCCGAGAATCTCCGCTGCGACGTTTGCGCGCTCCGCTTCGGGCGTCCTGCGGGCCTCCAGCTCGCGGCGCAGCGCCTCGCGGTTGGGAACCACGATCGCCCCCGTAAACGGGCTTTGGTTGTTGTGCACGATGATCTGGTCGATGTAGGGCGATTTATCCACGATCGCCTCCTCCATTCCTTCGGGGCTGTATTTTTCGCCGTCCGAAGCGATCAGCAGGCTCTTGAAACGTCCCAGCACATAGAGGAAATCATCCTCCGAGACGTAACCCATGTCGCCCGTGTGGAGCCACCCGTCGCGCACGGTTTCGGCCGTGGCCCCGGGATTCTTCCAGTAGCCGGCCATGACGTTCTCGCCGCGGACGACGATTTCGCCCTTCTGCCCGCGGGGAACCTCGCGGCCCTCCTCGTCGAGGATCTTCAGGTCCAGCGGAATGAGTATCTTGCCCGACGATCCGAACCGGTGCCAGTGATGTTTGGGCGAGTTGGTCGAAATCACGGGCGTCGCCTCCGAAAGTCCGTATCCCTGGAACATCGGGATTCCGATGGCGTAGAAAAACCGCTGCAACTCCGCGTCGAGCAGCGCACCGCCCCCGACGAAGAACTCGAGGTGGCCACCGAACGCCTGCCGCACCTTGCGGAACAGCAGCGCGTCGAAAATCCCGACGACGGGGGCCAGCACGATGCGCCATCCGCTGCCCCTGCCATACCCGTCGCTGTTGTATGCGTATGCCGTGCGGAGCGCGAGGTTGAAAAGCGCCTCGGTGAGTCTCCCCTTGGCCCGTATGGAGCTTTCGATGTTTTTCCGGAAGTTCTTGGCCAGCGCCGGGACCGACAGCAGGAAGTGCGGCTGCACCTCGCGGATGTTCTGCGGGATGTTCTTGAGCGTCTCCATCGGCGTCGCTCCGATCTGCACCGTGGCCACCGAGGCTCCGCAGGCGATCATGATGTAGAAACCCACGACGTGGGCGAAACAGTGGTCGAGCGGCAGGATGATCAGCGTGCGGAAATGCGGCGGAATGTCGACCCGCGACAACGCCTGCTCGACGTTGGCCGTGTAGTTGCGGTGGGTCAGAATCACGCCTTTGGGGTCCGACGTCGTGCCCGAGGTGTAGGTGATCGTGGCGTAATCGTCATTCCGGATCGCCTGCCCGATCTCCATGAACTCCTCCTTGTTCTTGGCGAGGTATTCGCGGCCCAGACGCTTGAGCGTCCCGTAGGCCGTCTCCCCGGATTCCAGCGGAATGTGTCCGAGGACGATCACCTGCTCCAGCTGCGGCAGTCCGGCGCGGATGCGGCGGATCTTGGGCAGCTGGTGTTTCGACACGAAAACGGCCTTGACCTCGGCGTGCCGCATGCGAAAGAGGAGGTCGTTCGACTCTTCGAGTTTCACCGACAGGGGCACGCTGACCGCCCCGGCGTAGAACAGCCCCAGTTCGGAAATGATCCATGCGTTGCTGCCTTCGGCCAGTATCGCCACCTTGTCTCCGGGGCGGATGCCGAGCGCGGTGAGTCCGGCTCCGGCTTCGAGCGCCTGCTCGCGGGTCTCGGCATAGGTCGTAGGCTCGAATTTGTGATGGCGTTTTTCGAGTAGGAAGGTCTTGGCCCCGTATTTCCGCACGGAGGCCTCGAAGAGGTCGATGATGGTCTTTTTCATGGTTCTTAATCCATTTTCAGCACGGCGAGGAATGCCGACTGGGGAACTTCGACGTTACCGATCTGGCGCATGCGCTTCTTGCCCTTCTTCTGTTTTTCGAGCAGCTTGCGCTTACGCGAAATATCTCCGCCGTAGCACTTCGCCGTCACGTCCTTGCGCACGGCCTTGACCGTTTCGCGTGCGATGATCTTGGCGCCGACGGCGGCCTGTATGGCGATGTCGAACTGCTGGCGGGGGATCAGCTCCTTGAGCTTTTCGCACATCTTGCGTCCGAAATCGTAGGCGTGGTCCGTGTAGGTGAGCGACGAGAGGGCGTCGACCGGCTCCCCGTTGAGCAGGATGTCGAGCTTGACGAGTTTCGAGGGCTGGAATCCCGTGCGGTGGTAGTCGAACGAGGCGTACCCTTTCGAGATGCTCTTGAGCTTGTCGTAGAAGTCGAAGACGATCTCCGAGAGGGGCATGTCGAAGTTGACCTCCACGCGGTCCTGCGTGATGAATGTCTGGTTCTTCATCACCCCGCGCTTGTCGATGCAGAGTTTGATGACGTTGCCCAGAAACTCCGACTTGGTGATGATCTGCGCGAGGATGTAGGGTTCCTCGATCTTGTCGATCTTCGTCACCTCGGGCAGTCCCGAGGGGTTGTGCACCTCGACCACGTCGCCCTGCGTCGTGGTGATGCGGTACGACACGTTGGGCACGGTCGTGATGACGTCCATGTCGAATTCGCGGTACAGCCGCTCCTGAATGATCTCCATGTGCAGCAGCCCGAGGAATCCGCAGCGGAACCCGAATCCGAGCGCAAGCGAGCTTTCCGGCTCGAACGTGAGCGAAGCGTCGTTGAGCTGCAATTTTTCGAGCGACGCGCGCAGGTCCTCGTACTGGTCGGCCTCCACCGGGTAGACGCCCGCGAAGACCATCGGCTTCACGTCCTCGAATCCGGCGATGGCCTCTTTGGCGGGGTTGGTCACCGAGGTGATCGTGTCGCCGACCTTCACGTCCGACGAGGTCTTGATCCCCGAGCAGATATACCCCACGTCCCCGGCCCTGATCTCCTGCCGGGGCTGCATCTTGAGTTTCAGCACGCCTATTTCGTCGGCGTCGTACTCGCTGCCCGTGTTGAAGAACTTCACGTGGTCGCCCTTGCGCAGCGTGCCGTTGAAGACGCGGAAATAGGCGATGATCCCGCGGAAGGGGTTGAACACCGAGTCGAAGATCAGCGCCTGCAACGGCGCGCTCTCGTCGCCCGTGGGAGCGGGAATGCGGTTTACGATCGCTTCCAACACCTCTTCGACGCCCAGTCCCGTCTTGCCCGATGCCAGCAGAATATCCTCCTCCCTGCATCCTATGAGGTCGATCACCTGATCCTTCACCTCGTCGATCATCGCCGAATCCATGTCGATCTTGTTCAGCACGGGGATGATCTCCAGGTCGTGCCCCACGGCGAGGTAGAGGTTCGAAATCGTCTGCGCCTGAATGCCCTGCGTGGCGTCGACCACCAGCAGCGCCCCTTCGCACGAGGCGATTGCGCGCGACACTTCGTACGAGAAGTCGACGTGTCCCGGGGTGTCGATCAGGTTGAGCGTGTACCGCTGTCCGTCGCGGGCCGTGTACTCCATCTGGATGGCGTGGCTCTTGATGGTGATTCCCTTTTCGCGTTCGAGGTCCATGTCGTCGAGCACCTGCGACTGCATTTCGCGCTGGTTGAGCGTGTTGGTCTTCTCCAGCAGACGGTCTGCGAGTGTCGATTTGCCGTGGTCGATGTGGGCTATGATGCAGAAATTTCGGATGTTTTTCATATATAAGGGTAAAATCTTCGGCAAATATACATAAATTTTTGAATATATCGGAGGGCTTCCGTTTGCCGGAATGGCACAAATTGCTTATATTTGCGACTTCAACAAGTTAGGTTAAAGATGTTAAGCAGACAAATCGCATCCAAACTCCGGGGCTATGAGACCCCGTTCTACCTCTATGACATGGCGCTGTTGCGCCAGACCCTCGAAAGCGTCGTCTACGAGTCGAAGAAATACGGCTACAAGGTCCACTACGCCATCAAGGCCAACTACGACGACCATCTGCTGGCGGTCATCCGCGAATACGGGCTGGGCATCGACTGCGCCTCGGGCAACGAGCTGCGCAAGGCCGTCGAGGCCGGATTCGACCCCAAGGGCATCGTCTATGCGGGCGTGGGCAAACGCGACAAGGAGCTGAAATACGCCATCGAGCAGAACATTCTGGCCATCAACTGCGAATCGATTCAGGAGCTGGAGCTGGTCGATGCCCTTTCGGCCGAGGCGGGCAAGGTGACCGACATCGCGCTGCGCATCAACCCCGACATCGACCCCAAGACCAACCATTGCATCGACACGGGCCAGGCGGACAGCAAGTTCGGCATCTCCTACGAGGAAGTGCTTGAGCACGCCGCGGAGATCCGGTCGCTCAAAAACGTCAACATCATCGGACTGCACCTGCACATCGGATCGCAGATCCGCGAGCTGCATGTCTTCGAGAACATGTGCAACAAGGTCAACGTCATCGTCGAGAACCTCGAAAAACTGGGCTGCAAGTTCCGTTTCGTCGACGTGGGCGGCGGCCTGGGCGTCAACTACGACGTTCCCGAGAACGAGCCGATCCCCAACTTCGCGTCGCTGTTCTCGATCGTCCACAACCACCTGCGCATCGGCGACCGCGAGGTGCACTTCGAGTTCGGGCGTTCGATCGTCGCCGAATGCGGCGAGCTGATCACGACGGTGCTGTTCAACAAGACCACCGCCACGGGCCGCAAGCTGGTGATCGTCGACGCTTCGATGACCGAGCTGGTCCGCCCGGCGATGTACGGTTCGTACCACAACATCGAGAACATCACGGCCAAGGACGACGAGGTGCGCGAGAAATACACGGTTGTCGGCACAGCCTGCGAATCGACGGACGTTTTCGACGAGAACGTCACCCTGCGCCGCACGCACCGGGGCGACCTGCTGACCATCAAGTCGGCCGGGGCCTACGGCATGTCGATGGCTTCGCGCTACAACCTCCACGATCTTCCCGGCGCCGTTTACAGCGACGAAATCAAATAGATAAAGGCGGCTCCGGCCGCCTTTCCTCATCGCTATGTGGCTCACTTTGGCATTCACCTCGGCGGCGCTGCTCGGCTTCTACGATGCGGCCAAGAAAAAGGCCCTCACCGGCAACGCCGTGCTGCCCGTGCTGTTGCTCAACACGCTCTTTTCGACGCTGTTCTTCCTGCCCGCGATCCTCTCGGCGGAGTTCGGCCTCGGATGGTTCGACCATACCCTGCTGGCGACGGCTCCCGGCACATGGGAGGCCCACGCCCTGGTCGTTCTGAAATCGGCCATCGTGCTCACTTCGTGGATTTTCGGTTACTTCGGCATGAAGCACCTTCCGATCACCATCGTCGGGCCGATCAACGCCACGCGCCCCGTTATGGTGCTCGTCGGGGCATTCGTGATCTTCGGCGAGCGTCTCAACGCCTACCAGTGGACCGGCGTTGCGCTGGCCCTCGTGTCGCTCTTCCTGCTGAGCCGTTCGAGCCGCCGCGAAGGGGTCGTCTTCACCCATAACCTCTGGATTCTGTTCATCGCCCTGGCGGCCGTGACGGGCGCCGTCAGCGGGCTGTACGACAAATATATCATGGCGCGCCTCGACCCGGTTTTCGTGCAGAGCTGGTATAACCTCTACCAGCTCGGGATGATGTCCGTCGTGGTCGGCATCCTCTGGTGGCCCCGGCGGCACGCCACCACCCCGTTTCATTGGAGCTGGGCCATTCCGCTGATCTCGGTGTTCCTTTCGCTGGCCGACTTCGCCTACCTGTTCGCCCTGCGCGATCCGGACGCCATGATCTCCGTGGTCTCGATGGTCCGCCGCGGCTCGGTCGTAGTGTCGTTTCTCTGCGGCGCGGTGCTGTTCCGCGAGCGCAACCTGCGCTCGAAGGCCGTCGACCTGGCCTTTATCCTCGTCGGCATGTTCTTCCTCTGGCTCGGTTCCCGCCCCGCTTAAGAAGCGGGTTTTAGGGGGCGATGGAATGTCCCTCTGGTCTTCCGCCCCGTTCTGCGCCGCCCGCTTAAGAAGCGGGTTTTAGGGGGCGATGGAATGTCCCTCTGGTCTCCCGCCCCGTTCTGCACCTCCGGCGCAAAACAAAAAGCGAGACCCGAAAGTCTCGCTTCTCCTATTTTGAGCGCAGCTTCAGATAAGATGCTCCAACTGGTTGATCGTCTTGCGGATTTCCTCATCGCTCGGCGAGAAGTCCTTCAATGCTCCGGCCAGATACTGCTCGTAGGCGTAGAGGTCGATCACGCCGTTGCCCGAGAGGTTGAACAGGATGGTTTTCGACACGCCTTCCTCCTTGGCTTTCAGCGCTTCGCGGATCGTCGCGGCGATGGCGTGCGTCGACTCCGGAGCCGGGATGATGCCTTCGGTCTGGGCGAACAGAACGCCTGCGGCGAGGGTCTCGACCTGCGGCATCGACTGCGCCTCGATCAGCCCGTCCTTCATCAGCTGGCTGACGATCGAGCCGGCTCCGTGGTAGCGCAATCCCCCGGCGTGAATGTCCGACGGCTGAAAATCGTGGCCCAGCGTGTACATCGGGATCAGGGGCGTGAATCCCGCCACGTCGCCGAAGTCGTACTGGAATTCGCCGCGGGTGAGTTTCGGGCATCCTTCAGGCTCCACGGCGATCACGCGTATCTTCTTCCCCTCGGCGAAATTCTTCCGCAGGAACGGGAAGCCGATGCCCGCGAAGTTGCTGCCGCCTCCGAAACATCCGATCACCATGTCCGGCTCGGCGTCGGCCATCTCCATCTGCGTCACGGCCTCCTGGCCGATGACCGTCTGGTGCAGAACCACATGGTTCAGCACGCTTCCCAGGCAGTAGCGCGTGTCTTCCGGACGGCGCAAAGCCATCTCTACGGCCTCGGAAATGGCCAGCCCGAGGCTTCCCGAACAGTGCGGATCGCGCTCCAGCGCCGCACGGCCCGATTCGGTCAGCGTCGAGGGCGACGCCACGCACTCCGCGCCCCACGTGTTCATCATCAGGCGGCGGTAGGGCTTCTGGTCGTAGCTGACCTTGACCATGAATACCTGGAGGTCGATGCCGAAGTGCTTGGCCGCGAAGGCGATCGACGCGCCCCACTGTCCGGCGCCGGTCTCGGTGGTCAGGTGCTTGATGCCCTGTTTGTAGTTGTAGTAGGCCTGCGGCACGGCGGTGTTGGGCTTGTGCGATCCGGCGGGCGATACGCTTTCGTTCTTGAAATAGATCTTCGCCGGCGTGTCGAGCGCCCGTTCCAGCGCATAGGCCCGCACGAGCGGCGTCGGGCGCCATATCCTGTAAATCTCCTGCACCTCCTCGGGAATGTCGATGTAACGCTCGGTCGACATCTCCTGGTCGATCAGTTCCTCGGCGAAGATCGCCGACATCTGCTCCTTCGTGACGGGCTTTTTCGTTCCGGGGTGCAGCGGCGGGAGCGGTTTGTTGGGCATGTCGGCCACGATGTTGTACCATTGCGTGGGCATCTGTTTTTCGGTGAGGCAGAATTTTTTCGTTTCCATAATGGGTATCGGTTTTTGAATTTGAAATGTACAAAAGAAAAAGCCCGCTGCTTACTTTTCGTAAACAACGGGCTTGTGTGTTCGTTATGCTTTCAACTATACACGCACTGAGCCGCACTCATTGTCCACGAGAGTCAACGAGCGCCACCACCATGCCTGTATGTTGAAATTGCGGATCATCTTTCAGCTTTGTTTCTGCAAATATATGCGGTCGGTTCGTAAAATGCAAATTTTTTACGAATTATTTTCGACACCTATATATGTAAGGATTTTTTACCGTACTTTGCGGAAAAATTTATATTTTTGCATGATTATCCGCAAATTCAAAACTTAACGATATGAATATTTCGTATAACTGGCTCAAACGTTATATCGCGACCGATCTTCCGGCCGAAAAGATCGCTGAAATCCTGACGGACATCGGCCTCGAAGTCGAAGGCTTCGAGAAGATCGAAACCGTGAAAGGCGGCCTTCGGGGCGTTGTCGTCGGCGAGGTTGTGACCTGTGCCGATCACCCCGATTCGGACCACCTGCACGTCACCGCGGTGGACGTGGGAGCCGCCGAGCCGTTGCAGATCGTCTGCGGCGCCGCGAACTGCCGGGCCGGATTGAAAGTCCTCTGCGCCACGGTCGGCGCGGTGCTCTACCCCGACGGCGGCGACGAGGAGTTCAAGATCAAACGTTCGAAGATCCGCGGCGTGGAGTCGCTCGGAATGCTCTGCGCCGAGGACGAGCTGGGCATCGGGTCTTCGCACGACGGCATCATGGAGCTTCCGGCCGACGCCCCCGTGGGCATGGAGGCCAGGGAATACCTGCATGTCGAGGACGACTACCTGATCGAGATCGGACTCACGCCCAACCGTGTGGACGCCGCTTCGCACATCGGCGTGGCGCGCGATCTGGCCGCTTACCTGAAGAGCCGCGGCGAAAATGCCGAAGTGAAACTGCCCGATGTTTCGGCCTTCGCTCCCGACAATCACGACCTGGAGGTGGCGGTCCGCGTCGAAAATCCCGAGGCCGCGCCCCGCTATGCCGGCGTTACGGTCACGGGCTGCAAGATCGGTCCGTCGCCCGAGTGGATGCAGAACTGCCTGCGCGCCGCGGGCATCAATCCCAAGAACAATCTGGTCGACATCACCAATTTCGTGCTGTTCGAGCTGGGCCAGCCCCTGCACGCCTTCGACGCCGCGAAGATCGAGGGCCGCGAAGTCGTGGTCCGCACCTGCGCCGAGGGCACGCCCTTCGTGACGCTGGACGGCGTGGAGCGCAAACTCACGGACAAGGACCTGATGATCTGCTCGGCCGAGCGTCCCATGTGCATCGCCGGCGTCTTCGGCGGACTGGACTCGGGCGTGAGCGACACCACGACCGACGTATTTATCGAGAGCGCCTATTTCAACCCCGTGTGGGTACGCAAGACGGCCAAGCGTTTCGGCCTGAATACCGACTCTTCGTTCCGCTTCGAGCGCGGCATCGACCCCAACATGCAGGTCTACGCCGCCAAGCGCGCCGCCCTGCTGATGAAGGAGCTGGCCGGGGGTACGATCTCCAGCGGCATCACGGACATCTATCCGGAGCCGATCGGGGATTTCGTCTTCGACATCTCGTTGGCAAGGGTCAACGCGCTGATCGGCAAGGAGATTCCCGAAACGGTCGTCCGCACGATCATCGCGGCGCTGGAGGTGAAGATCCTCGCCGAGAAAGACGGCGTGCTGACGGTCGCCGTGCCGCCCTACCGTGTCGACGTGCAGCGCGAAGCCGACCTCGTGGAGGACATCCTGCGCATCTACGGCTACAACAACGTCGAAATCCCCACGCAGGTCCGTTCGACGCTCTCCTATGCGCCGAAACCCGACCGCAACCGTCTGATGAACCTCGCGGCCGATTTCCTCACGGCCAACGGGTTTACCGAGATCATGTCCAACTCGCTGACGAAAGCCGCCTATTACGAGGGCCTGACCTCCTGCCCCGCCGAGCGTTGCGTGCGCATTCTCAACCCGTTGAGCGCCGACCTGAACGTGATGCGCCAGACGCTGCTGTTCAACATGCTGGAGGCCGTCGGTCTGAACGCCAACCGCCGCAACGGCGATCTCTGCCTCTACGAGTTCGGCAACTGCTATTTCTACGACGAGTCGAAGCGCACGGACGAAAACCGCCTGGCGGCCTACTCCGAGGAGTACCGCCTCGCCATCGCCGTCACGGGCGTCTCGACGCCGCAGTCGTGGAATGCGAAGCCCGTGAAGGCGTCGTTCTTCACCCTGCGCGCAGTCGCCGAGAAACTGCTCCGCCGCTTCGGCGTCGACATCTACGCGCTGAAGGCCGAGACGCTCGAAAGCGATCTTTTCAGCGAGGGCCTCACGCTGTCGCTCAATGGCAAACAGTTGTTGCAGATCGGCTCCGTGGCCGCCGCAATCCGCCGCCGTACCGATGTCAAGCAGGATGTGTACTATCTGGAGATGAATTTCGAGGCCCTTGCGAAATCCACGAAGAAGCTGAAGATCGCCGCCGGGGAACTGTCGAAATTCCCCGAGGTCAGACGCGATCTGGCGCTGCTGGTGGACAAGTCCGTGACCTTCTCCTCGCTGCGCGACGCAGCCTTCGCCGCCGAGCGCAAGCTGCTGAAAAGCGTCTCGCTGTTCGATGTCTACGAGGGCGACAAGCTTCCCGAGGGCAAGAAATCCTACGCTTTGAGCTTCATTCTGGAGGACAAGACCCGCACGCTGGACGAGCGGACCATCGAGCGTGTGATGGCGAACCTCACCCGGCAGTTCGAGCAGAAATGCGGCGCGCAGGTCCGGGCCTGACGAAATTTCAGCAACCGAAAGACCGCCCGGCCCCGATGGGGCCGGGCGGTCTTCCTTAAAATACGCCGATGCGACGATTTTCCAGAATATTTGCGTGGACGACCCTGTTCTTCGTTGCGGGAGCCGTGCTGTTCTTTACCAAAGCCGCCGCGCTTCCCTATAAGGTCGCCTGGCCCGTCCTGCTGCTGTCCCTGGCGACCTTCCTGTCGCGGCGCCGGGAACTGCTCCCGTTCGGGTTCGCCTTCCTGTTTTCCGCCGCCGGGGATGCCGTGGGCGCCAGGGGGCTGTTCATTCCCCAGATGGCCTTCTTCGCGCTGGCGCATGTCGCCTATGTGTGCTGGTTCCTGCCCCGGGCGCGGCGCAGGCTCCGTGCGGTTTCGCTGGCCGTCACCGTCCCGCTGCTCGTCTTCCTTTTCGCCGCCATCGTCCCCGAGGCCCCGTTTCCGGCCGAACGCATCGGCGTCGCCGTCTACGGGCTGGTCATCGCCGCAATGCTTTATAGCGCGCTCCAGTACGACTGGGCATGCGCCGCCGGATTCAGGTGTGCGGCCCTGCTGTTCGTCTTTTCCGACGCGGTGATCGCCTGGAACCGCTTCATCGGACCGGTTCCGGCCCGGACCTGGATCGTTATGATCACCTACTACCTCGCGCAATACCTCTTTTTCCGCTTCGCCTTCAAAACCGCGGCCCGGAACTGACGCTTACAGCGCCGGTTTCACCTGCGGCGGCTGGATTGTGACGTAGGGCGTGCCGTTGTCGTCGCACGTCGAGACGATCCGCACGGCCTTCACCGGACGCCCGGGGCGCAGCGTGATGCTTCCCATCTCCAACTCTCCCGCCCGCTCGAACGTCGCGCCGTCGTACGACACTTCGGCGTAACCCGTCGTCACGATCGTCTTCGGCAGCTGGCGGTTTCCCGTCTGCAAATACATTTCGCGGCACCTCACCGGCTCGCCGAACGTGTAGCGTATCCAATCCTGCTGCCGGCAGGCGCGGCGCGTGCGCGAAAGGCCCTTGTAGCTCTCGGCGTTGGCATAGGGGAACTTCGCGCTCTCGCCCATCGAGGTCGTGATCGCCACGGCGGGCGTAATGGTCCGCCAGCGGGACTTGTCGGCCACGTAGGGGCTGCGGGCGGTGCCGTAGCGCGAATAGAAGCGGTAGAGATGCGGTTTCCCGGTGCGGACCGGAGCCGTGTAAGGGTGTTCTTCCGGAGAGCCGTCCATAAGGTAGTAAATCGCGGAGCCGTCGTCCGCCGAAGCGGTGAACGCGCCGTCGCCGTAGCCGACCTTCGGCGGGAAGAGCCGGAACCGGATGCCCATGGCCGCCATCCGGTCGTAATGTTTTCCTTTCAACTCCTCGTAATAGGCGTCCCACCCTTCGGCGTTGCCGCTCCAGGCGATGCGTGCGAGGGCGCAGACGCGCGGAAAGAGCATGTAGTCGAGGTAGTCGGGCTTTTCCGGCTCGTGCGAGACGTAGGCTTCGCTGAAAAACGCCCCCTGCAACCCCTCGACGTTGCGCATCTGTTCGGGGCTGAACTCCGTGAAGCCGAAGCCGTAGACCTTTTTGGCGTCGAAGATCGCCGCCCAGTCGTGCCCGTCCTCGCGGGGCGACTGGCGCATGTCGAAATAGAAGTACTGGCCCGGCATCACGACGGTGCGGTAACCCTTCGCCGTGGCGTCGAGACAGGCCTTGACGCTCTCCCAGCCGTGCACGCGGCACTCCCGGGCGAAGGCTCCCGTGCGCACGGCCTCGTTCCACACGGCGGGCCGTTTGCCGTGCGAACGGAGGATTGCGGCCATGCGCTCCATGAAGAGGTCCTCCAGCCGGTGCGGGTCGGTCATCCCCTCCCGTTTCATCAGCGCCCGGCAGTCGGGACACCGCTCCCACTGCGACATGTCGACCTCGTCGCCGCCCACGTGGATGTACTCCGAGGGGAACAGCTCGCACAGTTCGCCCAGAATGTCGCCCAGCAGCGCGTAATTCTCCTCCCGGGCCACGCACCATGCCGAACGGTAGTCGTAACCGTTGGTCGACACGGTGTCGGGCGGATAGTTGCAGCGGATTTCGGGATGCACCGACGCGATGTTGCGGCTGTGGCCCGGCAGGTCGATTTCGGGAATGATCTCGATATTCCGCAGGGCGGCGTAACGGATCAGCTCGCGCATCTTGCTTTGCTTGAAGTAACCTCCGTATTTCTCTGACCACTTGCCGTATACGGGCCTCACGGGCGAGTCGCCGCCGCGGAAGCCGCCGATCTCGGTCAGCTCAGGGTGCGAAAGGATCTCGATGCGCCACCCCTCGTCGTCCGAAAGATGAAGATGCAATTTGTTGATATTGTGGTAGGAAAACAGGTCTATATAACGTTTCACTTCATCCATTCCGATCCACGTCCGCGCCACGTCGAGCATCATCCCCCGATAGCCGAACCGCGGCTTGTCCTCGATCCTGACGCAGGCGATGCCGGTTCCCGGGGCGATCCCCCTGCGGGCGTAGACTTCGGGCGGCAGCAGCCGGAACAGTTGTTGCAGTCCGTTGAAAACCCCGCCGCAGGTGGAACTTCCGATCTGGATGTGGTCGGGCGCGATGTCGAGGGTGTAAGCCTCCGACGGCTCCCCGTCCGGGGCGTCGAGCGTCAGCACGACGGAGCCTTCCCCCGCCATGCCGTTGCGAACCCCGCACCCGAGGTATTCGGCGGCGTATTCGGCCAGGGAGGCCAGTTCGCGGTCGGCGGAGATTGTCGTTCCGGGACCGAACGTGAAGATCCCTTCGCGGGGCGTCGTCTTTTCCGGGGCGGGTTGCGCCGCGGCGGTGCACAGGCCGCAAAGGGCTGTCGTCAAGAGGATCAGAAGTCGTAATTTCATGCGACGTGAGGATTTTGTTTCCCGCAAAGTTACTTTTTTTCCGCCGAATGTGCTACCTTTGCCGGAGTAAAACCACGGTTTTAGCGGGCGGACGGCGGCGAATCACGGACAGACTCCGCTTCTGCGCCCGGTGTGAAAAAATAATTTGCGACATGGAAGATAAACGTCTGAAGGCCACGGCCCGTCTTTTGGAGGTGATGAACACCCTGCGCCGCGAGTGCCCCTGGGACCGCGAGCAGACATTCGACTCGCTGCGCAGCAACACCATCGAGGAGACTTACGAACTGGCCGATGCCATCACCGACCACAATATGGAGGGCATCAAGGAGGAGTTGGGCGACCTGCTGCTGCACGTGGTGTTCTATTCGAAACTGGGCGAGGAAGAGGGCGCGTTCGATTTCGGCGACGTGGCCGACGCGCTGTGCGACAAGCTGATCTACCGCCACCCTCACGTCTACGGCGACATTCACGCCAACACGCCCGACCAGGTCAAGGAGAACTGGGAGGCGCTGAAACTCCGCAAGAAGAACCGCCGGAGCGGCACGCTGGGCGGTGTTCCGCGCTCGCTCCCGGCGATGGTCAAGGCCTACCGCATGGGCGAAAAGGCCGCCGGGGCGGGTTTCGACTGGGAGCAGAAGGAGGATGTCTGGGACAAGGTCCGCGAGGAGCTGGGCGAAGTGGAAGCCGAGATGAAATCGGGCAGCAAGACCGACCTCGAAGGCGAATTCGGCGACCTGCTGTTCGCGCTCGTCAACGCCTGCCGCCTCTACGGCGTGGACCCCGAATCGGCGCTGGAACGCACGAACAAGAAGTTCATCCAACGCTTCAATTACATGGAGGAACGCGCTGCGGCAAAAGGACATACGCTTCACGAGATGTCGCTCGGCGCGATGGAGGAGCTGTGGCAGGAAGCCAAGAGAAATTAAGAATTAAAAATCAGAAATTCAGATATGGCGCTTATACGAAAAGTCCGCGGGCATGAGCCTGTGATCGGAGAGAACACCTTTCTGGCCGAAACGGCCGTCATTCTGGGCGACGTGACCATCGGCCGCGACTGCTCGATCTGGTACAACGCCGTGCTGCGGGGCGACGTGAACCGGATCGTCATCGGCGACCGCACGAACATCCAGGACGGCGTGGTGCTCCACACCATCTACGACAAGGCGAAGCACCCTTCGCAGACGATCATCGGCAACGACGTCTCGGTGGGCCACAATGCCATCATCCACGGCGCGGTGATCGGCGACAACTGCCTGATCGGCATGGGCGCCACCCTTCTGGACAACGCCCGCATCCCCTCGGGGTGCATCATCGCGGCCAACGCGCTGGTGCTCTCGAACGCGCAGCTGGAACCCAACTCGGTCTATGCGGGCGTCCCGGCCAAAAAGGTCAAGGAGGTGACTGCGGAGCAGCGCGAGGAGATCATCCGCCGCACGGCCCACGACTATATGCTGTACGCCTCCTGGTACGGCGAGCCGGAAGAGTGACCGGTTTCCGTGCGGCACGGCAGGACGCGGCCGGAAACCGCGTTCGCAGGCCCGTCCCGCTCCGGATCCTCCCCGGAAGAGACCCGAGCCGCCGTAGGAGGCGGCTACGACCGCCCGAAGCGAAATCCGGTAATTTTTAGTTAGAGCGATAACTACCCTATATGAAACTGCAATCGAAATACGCCGATCTGGTGCTCAACCTGTTGGTTGCCGTGGCGATCAGCCTGGTGGTCAATTTCTCCTACGTGCTGCTGATGCTCGTGGACCTGAACAGCGACAGCCAGCCCCGCCCTTCCGACCAGAGAGCCGTCGAACGGCCCGACGAGGGCGTGCTTTCGGTCCACCCCGACGGCTACGGGTATCTGGTTTACGAGAACGGCGACAGCGTCTACGTGCCCACGCGGCGCATGCGGTGGCTGGAGATCGCGCCCGGCGACCGGATCGTCGCGGACCTGATGCCGCCGCGCTCCGAGAAGGCGCATCCGATGCTGGCGGAAATCCGCACGCGCAACGGCGCGGAGTTCGATTACAGCAAACTTTACAACGGGCCTTCGAAGATGACGGAACTGCTCCTGCAACTGTTCTACTACCTCGTCGTGTCGTTCGTCATGCTCTCGATCCTCACCTCCGTCAGGCGCAACTACTCCATGTCGCGCTTCGTGCGCCGCTGCCTGTGGTGCTGCGTCGCGGCGGCCGCGCTCTACTGCGTGGCTCCCGTCACGGAGTGGCACACGGGGCGCATCGGGCTGAACTTTATGAGCGGGCGGATGTTCGACTACATGCTGCTGCTCAAATGCTCGTTCGCCGTGGTGGCGTCGATGCTCTACGGGCGCATCTACGTGCTGATTTCCCAGCGGCAGGCCGTCGTCGTCGAGAACGAGCGGCTCAAGAACGAAAACCTCACCACGCGTTACAACATGCTCGTCGGGCAGATCAACCCCCATTTCTTCTTCAATTCGCTCAATTCGCTGGCGATGCTCGTGCGCGAGAAGCACGACCAGAAGGCCCTGACCTACATCGACCAGCTTTCGTACACGTTCCGCTACATCATCCAGAACGGCCAGAGCATGCTGATGACCCTCGACGAGGAGCTGAAATTCCTGGAGGCTTACAGCTACCTTTTCAAGATACGCTACGCCGACAAGCTCTTTTTCGACATCGACGTCGACGAGAAATACCTCGGGTGGAAACTCCCGGCCTTCTCGCTGCAACCGCTGATCGACAACGCCGTCAAGCACAATTCGATCACCCGCACCAAGCCGTTCCACATCTCGGTCCGCACCGAAGAGGGGCTGCTCGTGGTGTCGAACCCCAAAGTTCCCAAACTCGAACCCGAACCTTCGACCGGTATCGGGCTGGAGAACCTGCGCAACCGCTGGAATCTGATCACGGGCAGCGACATCGAAATCGTCGACGACGGCGCCACCTTCTCCGTGCGCATGCCGCTGCAAAATCCCTCCGTATGATGAAAGCCCTGATTATCGAAGACGAAACCGCCGCCGCGCGCAACCTCGCGGCGATTCTGCGGCAGACGGCTCCCGACGTGGAGATCGTGGCGACGCTCGAGAGCGTCGAGGAGAGCGTCGAATGGCTCCGTTCGAATCCCCACCCCGACCTGCTGTTCATGGACATCCACCTGGCCGACGGCGATT
>OGHN01000686.1_pt1 | contig 16311 bp, 9 predicted proteins | sample 1571511 | NCBI WGS metagenome assembly OGHN01 (sample SAMEA2582024, study PRJEB24529) | metagenome | biome: Human gut stool | place: China | collected 2011 | reverse complement strand
TTTCCCTACACGACGCTCTTCCGATCTGCCACGACCGACGGCAGGAAACGACGCAGGTGGTCCGCACCGTTCCAGTTGAGTATGATGATTTTAGCGACCGGCATGAGTTCGTTTGTGCTTCCAGCGGCGATGCGACCACATCCACAGTTCGGGACACTCGCAGATCATCCGCTCCAACTTACGAACGTAACGCTGCGTGATTTCGTATTCGGCGACCTCCTCTTTGCCGTCATAAATCAGTTCGAAGGACATTTCGTAGCGTCCCCGCCGCAGGCGGCTCATCTTCACGAAGTAGACCGGGAGGTTGCAGCGCAGGGCCAGTTTCTCGCCGCCGTCGAAGAAGATCGTATCCTGATTGAGGAAGCGGAACCAACGGCTGTCGGGCCGCCGCGGGGGATTCTGGTCGGCGATAAGCCCCATCACGAGGTTCTTGCCGGCGATGCCTCCGGTCCGGTTGCGCAGGTAGAAACGCAGGCTCTCCTTCATCGAGACGGTCATCGAATTTTCGTAATTGCGCAGCCGCCGGTAGAGTTCCTCCATCACCTTGCTGCGCAGCGGATGGTAGACGGCGACCAGCATCTGCGACCGCTCGTAAAGCCCCCAGTAGGAGCAATACTCCCAGCAGCCGAAATGGGCCGTCATGGCGATCCAGTCGCGGCCGTGCACCGCTTCCACGTGTTTCTCCACGTCTTTGACCGTGAGCACCGTCCGGCCCTTCTCCTCGTTCATGTAGGCCATGTTGATCGTGTCGACGAAGATTTCGGACAGCGTGCGGTAGAACCGCCGCCGGATGACGGCCAGTTCGCGTTCGCTCTTCTCGGGGAACGAGTTCCGCAGGTTGGTCTTGACGACCTTCATGCGGTAGCGCAGGCAGTAGTAGAGCAGGACGAAAAGCAGGTTTTCGACGACGTAGTACTTGAACCAGTAAGGCATCACGGCGAACACGCGTGCGCCCAGCCAAAGGGTCTCCAGCCAGAAGCGCTGCAAAATGGTCAGATCGGTTCGTTTCATGCCTGCCGCCCGGATTAGGGTTCCACGAAAAGTTTGACGTTCTCGACCTTGGTGCGGATTCTCAACCAGCGGATCAGCGTTTCACGGTCGACCGGAAGCGCGGAATCCCGGGGCGTCACCACGCACACGAGCGTCGTATCGCCGGGCGTGCCCTCGACGTCGAAGGTGATGCCCTTGGTCAGCGAAATGGCCCCGATGTTGTCCATCATGGCCCCCACTTCGCGCGAGATGTCGTTCACCTCGACGTTGGTCACCCGGTAGCGTTTCAGCTGCGAGGACATCTCGCCGATCCGGCGGTTCTTCTCCTCCAGCAGCTCCTGATAGCTCTTCTGGAGCGAAACCACGTCGACCTTGTCCTCCGTATTGGCCTGCCGGACGACCAGTTCGGCCTCCTCCAGCCCGAAATTGCGCATCTGCGTACGGGCATTCTCGATCACCTCCTCGCCCAGCGGCTCGCCCACGAGCAGCAGCTCGATCTGCGAGGGGTTCTTGCCCTGCGCGTAGTGTTTGTTGCACTCGATCACGCGGGTATGCGGAAAGTTGAAGACCTGCGACACGTATTTGTCGGCCACGGCCTCGAACAACGAGACGCGGACCATGTGGAACCCGATGACGACGCTCGGGATGAAGGTCACCAGCGTGATGACCATCATCAGCCGCTTGACCGTGCGCTCGCGGACCTTGTCGATGAAGACCTTCTTCTCGTATTGCAGAAAACGCACCATGGCATAGGTCGCCAGCGCGATGAACACCGAATTGATGAAGAAGAGGTAGAAGGCGCCGATGAAAAAGCGGAACTGCCCCGTGGCCAGTCCGAAGCCCGCCGTACAGAGGGGCGGGATGAGGGCCGTGGCGATGGCCACGCCGGGAATGACGGTCGACGTGCGGTCCTGCCGCGTCTGCGCCACGATGCCCGCCAGGCCGCCGAACAGGGCGATCAGCACGTCGTAGGTCGTAGGCACGGTACGCGCCAGCAGCTCGCTGCTGTTCGACGAGAGCGGCGAGATGAAGAAATAGACCGTCGAGGTGATGATGGCGACGATGAACATCAGCGCCAGGTTGCGCAGCGACTTCTTGAGCAGTTCGAAATCGTTGATGCCCAGCGCAAGGCCGACACCCATGATCGGGCCCATGATCGGCGAAATGAGCATCGCGCCGATGATCACCGCGGCCGAATTGACGTTCAGGCCCAGCGAGGCGATCATCGTGGCGAAGATCAGCACCCAGAGGTTGACGCCGCGGAACTCCACGCCCTTCGAGACGGAGGCCACGACCTCGTCGCGCTGCGCCTTGTCCTCGTCGAGGCTGAAACGGCCCTTCATAAATTCGCGCAGCTCCCCGAGCCACGCCGAAAACGAACGTTTTACCTTTTGTGTATCGTCTGTACGGTTCTCTTCCATCAATGCGTTTCGATTTGAGTTACTCCTCCCCGTCCTCCCGGACGCGGCGGCCTTTGGGCTTTCCGGCCACGACGATCACGAACTCGCCCTTGGGTTCGGTCGTGCGGAAATGCCCGAGCGCCTCGGCGACGGTTCCGCGCACGGTCTGCTCGAACTTCTTGGTGATCTCGCGCGACACCGAAACCCGGCGGTCTTCGCCGAAAACCTCGGCCAACTGCTCGAGACACCGGACCACGCGGTAGGGCGATTCGTAGAAAATCATCGTGCGCTCCTCGCCGGCAAGCGCCTGCAACTGCTTCATCCGCCCCTTCTTCTGGGGCAGGAAGCCCTCGAAGCAGAAACGGTCGCACGGAAACCCGCTCTGCACCAGCGCCGGAATCAGCGCCGTGGCGCCGGGCAGCGTCTCGACCTCGATCCCCGCCTCGACGCACGTGCGCACCAACAGGAACCCGGGGTCCGAAATGCCGGGCGTCCCGGCGTCCGACACCAGGGCGGCATTGCGTCCTGCGGCGATCGCCCCGGCAACCATTTCGACCGTGGCGTGCTCGTTGAACTTGTGGTGCGAACGGAGTTTCTGCTCGATGCCGAGGTGCTTCAGCAGGAACGACGTCGTGCGCGTGTCCTCGGCGAGGATGAAATCCACCTCGCGCAGGACGTTCACCGCGCGCAGCGTGATGTCGTCCAGATTCCCGATCGGCGTAGGTACGATATAGAGTTTGGCCATCGTGTCAGGCGAATTTGCGTTCGAGCAGTTCCATCATAAACTTCGCGCCGTCCGAATTGGGATTCCAGGCGTAGTTCTCGGCAATGTGGATCATGCACTCGTCGAAATCGTCGAAGGCGTTGAGCGTCGCGATCGCCTCTTCATAGGCTTCGCCGTCGCCGCCGAACAGATCGCGGATCAGCAAGAACTTGTCGTTGATGCCGATGGCGTTGCGAAGGTCGGCGACCGGTTCGCCGCGGCGCAGTTCCGAAGCCATGTCGCGCCGCGGAGCGATCGTGTCGGCCAGCGTCTGCACGTCGTGGTTGATCACCTCGCCCAGCACGGCCCCGACAGGGACCGCAACCTCCTTCGCTCCGGATTCGGCCTCCTCCGGCTCGGCGGCGGCAGGCGCTTCCGAAACGGTGACGGGTTCCGCCGCGGACTGCGGCACGGACGTTCCGGACTGCGGCCCGGGACCTGCGGACGCAGGCGCAGCCGCCGGTTCGGGAGTCGCGGCAAACCCGGGACGGACAGTCGGTCCGGGCGTCGCAGCGGGTTCGGGACGGGCAGCGGGTTCGAGCGTCACAGCGGGTTCGGGGCGGGCAGCGGGTTCGGGACGCTCCGCCGGTCTTTCCGCCGTTTCGGGCCTTGCGGGCTTTTCGGCGGGCGCAGGCGTATCGTAGAGCGACATGATGACGCGCTGTTTGTGACGGTGGCGGACGGTCTCCTCCTCCAGCCCGAACAGCGTGGGCGCGATGTATTGGGGTTTCTCCGCAGGAGCGGGTTCCGGAGCTGGCGCAGGAGCGGGTTCCGGAACGACGACCGGTTCAGCCGCAGCGGCAGGTCCGGGCGCAGCGACCGGCTTCGCAGACGGTTCGGGCACAGCGTCGGATTCGGATGCTGCGACCGGTCCGGATTCGGCGGCCGGTTCGGATTCTCCGGCGACGAATGCGGCTTCGGACGCCGCTTCGGGATCAGGCTCAAATCCGGATTCCCCCTCAAGTTCCGGCTCGGAATCCGACGCCGCAGGCTCCGCCATTCCGGGCGTCTCCGTATCGGGATTCCCCCCGGCAAACGCCCCGGCAGAATCGGCCGCGACCGTCGTATCGGGTTCGGAAAACGGCTCTGCGGGTTCCGCCTCCGCATCGAACGCGGGTCCTGAAACGGCATCGGGACCGGGTTCGAACACGGCTTCGTCCGTCGGGTCGAGCGAAAGCACCGCCCCGAGGTCGATGGGCACCGGAGCCGCCGCAGGCTCCGTCTCCGCAACCGGGAATTCCGGAAGGGATTCCACCTCCGTAAAGCGCACCGCATCGTAGAGCGTCCGCAGTTTTTCCAGCGCCAGGTCGCGTTCGAGGGCCGGAATCTCCCCGGAAGGCTCCCAGCCGTCGACAATCGCGGTCAGCTTGCGCAGTTCGGCACGTATCGTCTTCAAATCCATCATTGCGTACTGTTTTGACCTCCAAAGGTAGAAAAAATTTGCGAAAGCCCAGCCATTCCCCGGAACCTTTTGTCCGAAACATCTCCGAACGGGTTTTTCCGGGACATCCGGACCGTCCCGCCGGGCACGGAAAAGGGAGCGGCGGCCGAAGCCGCTGCTCCCTTGCAGCTGTCCCGCACCCGCGGCGTCGGCCGCCGTGCCGGAGAGACGAATCATTCGGTGATCCGGAAACTGCCGCCGAGCGTGCAGTCGGAGTCGTGCCCTACCCAGACATGGTAGTCGCCCGGCTCCTGGCCCCACTTTTTGTCGAGACGCCAGAACGAAAGGTCGTCGGGCGTCAGTGTGAAGGTCACCTCGCGGCTCTCCCCGGCGCGAAGCATGACCTTCCGGAAACCTTTCAGTTCACGAACCGGACGCGTCACACCGGACAGCAGATCGCGCACGTAGAGCTGCACGACCTCCTCGCCGTCGCGGCCGCCCGTGTTGGTCACGCGGACCGACACGCGAACCTCGCCGCCGACGGCGGTTTCGGGCGTCAGCACCCGCAGGTCCGAATAACCGAACGTCGTGTAGCTCAACCCGTAGCCGAAACAATACTGCGGCGAATTGGGTACGTCGAGATAGCGCGAAGTGTATTTGTTGGGCTTGCCCGACTCGTCGGCCGGACGTCCCGTGCTCTTCATGTCGTAATGGATCGGAATCTGCCCCACCGTGCGGGGAAAGGTCATCGGCAAACGCCCCGAAGGGTTGTAATCGCCCGACACGACATCGGCCAGCGCCTCGCCCGCCATCGTGCCCGGATACCAGGTCAGCAACAGGGCGTCGGCAAGTTCCGCTTCACGGGCCAGCTCCATAGGACGACCCGTAACAAGCAGTACGACAATCGGTTTCCCGGTTTGCTTCAAGCTCTCCAGCAGGTCACGCTGCGCGTCGGGCAGCGCAAGCGACGCAAGGCTTGCCGCCTCGCCGCTCTCCCCCGCCTTCAATCCGAGCGCAACCAGCACCACGTCCGACTTCGCGGCTGCGGCCACCGCCTCCGAAATACCGCCTTCGAGGGCCTTGTGCGGGTCGCATCCGCGGGCATAGGTCACACGGTCGGCTCCGAAACGCGCCCGCAGTCCGTCGAGAAAGGTCGAGGTCCGGCCGGCCTCGGCGAAATGAACCCACGAGCCGATCAGGTCCCACCGGGAATCGGCGAAAGGTCCCACCAGCGCGATCCGGCTCCCCTTTTTCAGGGGCAGCACGCCGCCGCGGTTCTCCAGCAGCACCATCGAACTGCGGGCCACGCGGCGCGCGGCATCGAGATGTTCCGGGGCGTAATAGCACTTCTCGCGCTCCTTCGCCTGGTAGCGGAAAGGATCGTCGAACAGCCCCAGGCGGAACTTCACGGCCAGCACCTCACGGCAAAGGCTGTCGATCAGCGACTCCGGGATACGCCCCTCCCGCACCAGTTCGGCGGCATGGAACAGGTAGGCGGCGCTCATCATGTCCATGTTGACCCCGGCGCGCAGGGCCAGTTCGGCAGCCTGCGCATCGTCGCCCGCCACGCCGTGAGCTTTCAGTTCGCCGATCGTGCCGTAGTCGGTCACCACGAATCCGCCGAAGCCCAGTTCGTCGCGCAGCAGGTCGCGCATCAGCCAGCGGTTGGCCGTGGCCGGAACGCCGTCGAGGTCATTGAACGAGGTCATCACCGTCGCGGCCCCGGCATCGAGCGCCGCCCGGTAAGGCGGCAGGTAGCTGTCGCGGAAAACCCGCTCGGACATATCGACCGCATGGTATTCGCGCCCGGCCTGCGGAGCGCCGTAGGCGGCGAAATGCTTCACGCAGGCAAGGACCGACGAGGGGTCGGACAAGTCGCCCTGATAGCCCCGCACCATCGCTTCGGCGACACGCGCGCCCAGATAGGGGTCTTCGCCCGCGCCCTCGGAGACACGGCCCCACCGGGGGTCGCGCGAAACGTCGCACATCGGCGAAAAGGTCCAATGGATGCCCATGGCCGAGGCTTCGCGAGCCGAAACGCGGGCCAGCGACTCCGCGGCGGCAGGGTCCCACGAGGCGGCGACGGCGAGGTTGATCGGGAAGATCGTCCGGAAACCGTGGATCACATCGGCGCCGATCAACAGCGGGATGCCCAGCCGGCTCTCCTCGACGGCGATCCGCTGCAACCGCTCGGTCTCCTCGAAGGACTTGATGTTGAATACGCTGCCGCAGCGCCCTTCGCGGACCAGCCGTTCGACGGAAAGTTCCGTCTTGTCGGGTCCCGTGACGGCGCCGCCTCCGCGCTGCTGGACCAGCTGGCCGATCTTTTCGTCGAGCGTCATGCGTTCGACCAGTTCCGCGGCGCGCCGCCGGTCCTGCGGGGTGACGGGCTGCGCCCCGGCGGGATACAGCACGAGGGCCGCCAATACGGTAAAGATGCTATTTTTCATCGGTAAAAGTTTGAAAAGACATGCGAAGGTAATGAAAATACCGCAAAAAAGGGCTTCGGAACGGAATAAACTCACTCCCGCCCGAAGCCCCCGCGATCGCAGCGGCGTCACTCCTTCACGCAGCGCATACCGTAGGCTGTGGTCATCTTCCGTTCGTAATAGGTCCCCTCGCCCGTGGCGTCGCCCGCCTTCCAGTCGTACATCGGGAGCGGCTTGCCGCCGGCGAGCGTCGACGAACAATAGGCTGCCGAACGCCCCGGATAGTGGATGCGGCCGTTATCGCCCTTGCGGAACATCGTCGACGGGCCGATGAGGGTTCCGCCCGAATTGAGCGCATACCAGCGGCTGTACGTGTCGCCCGAATCCTGGTTCTTGGCGGCGTTGCCGTCCACGTAGGCAAGCAGCGACTGCCATTCGGCCGCCGTCGGCACCCGGTATCCCACCGGGCAGGGATCGTTCAGCCCCTTGCCGCCCTCGGTCCAGCCTTCGGACATCGCTGCGGACGACCGGGTATAGAACGTCGTCGGATTGCCGTTTGCCGTTGCGGCGGTCATCTCCTCGCCGCTGACCTGCCAGCCGGCGGTGCGGGAGGCGTTGAAAACCACCTCGCGCGTCATCGCGCCGAAAGCATCGGGATACTCCGCATGCCCCTCGTAATATTTGTTCTTCGAGAGGATCTTCGCGCCGATGAACGGCTCCTTGCGGCCCCACTGATAGAACAGTCCGTAGGAGCGGAAATCCTGCACACAGGCCTTCGGATCGGTCGAATGGTATTCGGCCCCGACATTGCGGTCCTGCCAGGCGATACCGCCGACGGTCACGTCCGAAGGCATCTTGTCCACGACCCAGACCAGCCACGACCAGACAACCGCGCCTCCGGCGTCGAACAGCGCGACCAGCCCGCTGCCCTGCTTCGACTTGGCCGCAGTGCAGGTGATTTCATTCCGGGAAGCGTCGTAGTCAAGCCCCGAAAGCAACTCTGCGTCGGTGGTCCAGACCCAGTCCGCCGCAACGCCCTTCACATACGCGCCGTCGGTGCGCCGCGCCGGAAACGCACGGGTTTCACCCGCCCGGACCACGACCGTATTCGCTCCGGTCGACCGCTGCACGACGGTCACCTGCTGCGGTTCGACGCCCTCCATCTCGGAGGAGACGGTCAGCGTCGCGCTGCGCGGACGCACGCCCTCGCCGTCGTCGGTCAGCAACAGTTTCACGACCGAACTTTTCGTCCCTTCGGACTGCGACACGGCGCACCAGTCGGTCGCGCCCTCGATTTTCCATGCCACGGATGCACGCAGGTTCAGGGCCGGTTCGCTCCCGGCGCCGTAGACGGTTATATCGGCGCCGTTCTCCGCCAGCACGAGGATCGGCTCGAACTTCTCCTGCGTCACGGTCACGGTGTGCTTCTCTTCGCCCGCGGCGTAAAAACGCACCGCGGTCGTGCGCTCCTCGGGCAGGAAACTCTGGTCGACCGTCAGAACGATCTTCTTCGTGTGCGAACCTTCGGCGACGTTGGTGCGGCACCAATCGTCGTCGCAGGAGACCGTCCACGGCGAATCGGCCGTGATTTCAAGGACGCTGCGCCCTCCGAACATATCGAACGTCACGTTATCCTCGAGCAGTGAAAGGTTGGATTCGGCGACCTCGGGATCGTCGCTGCACGCCGCACAGCAAACGGCTGCCGCGACGGTCAGAAAAAGAAAAAGTCTCTTCATCGTTGAAGTTGTATTTAAGGTTTTGTTCGAATGTCGTATTTACCAGGACGCGGACGATTCGTAGGTATGCCCGAAACTGTCGGTGACCCGCACCATGCCGCCCCGCTCGCTGCCCGGATCGACCCGGAACATATGCCACGTATTGGTCGGCGTCCCTCCGCGCACACCCGTCGCCAGCACCTCCTCGTAATAGGGATCGGTGCGCTGCGTCCGCTCCATCGCCTCCGCCTGCCCGCCCGAAGCGGGAATCCACTCCACGGCGCTCCAGGCCGTGTCATAACCCCAGACATTGGCATAGACACAGGCCGAATTGGTGCGTCCGGGTGCATAGAGGCGCATCTGCATATCGCGCTTCCCGCCCGCCGGCTTGTAATACCACGAGAGCCGTTCGCCATCGACCTCGACCACGGCATAGCCGCGCGGCGTGCCGTCGCAGTTGACGTCGCCGTTGATGAACAGGTCGCCCGGCGTGCGGGCGATGCAGTGCATGACCTTGCGTCCGTCGTCGTAACGGTAAATGTCAGGGTAGTGCTTGTGTCCCCCGAAGGCATGGACCTTATAGGGGCTTATCGCATCGAGGAAACGCTGGAAATTGCGGTGGTTGCGCGCTGCGGTGTTCTTCGTGTGATAGAGAATCGGGCAATGGGACGAGACGACGAGCGTGCTGCCCGCCGGAACGTAGCGCAAATCGGCTTCGATCCAACGGCAAATTTCGTCCGTAAGACCGATCATATACTCCTCTTCGGCGGTCGGCGCATGGTCGAAAAGGATGTTGTCGAGGAACAGATAATGGATTTTCCCGATGTTCACCGAGTAGTTCGCCGGACCGAAATAGCGTTCGTAGCTCTGCAAGGCGAGCGAATCGGTCAACTCGGCCGGATCGTGATCGTGGTTGCCCGGCAGGCTGAAGGTCGTGAAGCCAAGCGTCTCCAGCCCCTGACGGTACTTCGGGAAAAGCGACATATCGTTCCAGACCAGGTCGCCCAGGCTGACTCCGTAAACCTCCGTCGGAAGTCCCTGCACGGTTTTCAGCACATCGGGAACGACATGACCGAGATAGGAATCCACCGACGTGTTATCGGCAGCCAGCTGAATGTCGGCCATAACGATCAGCGAATGGCGGTCGGACGGAGTCTTGCGTCGTGTCAGCGTAAAATCGGCCCGGTTGACGGCCTGTTTGCGGTCGATTTTGCGGTAGAACCGCGGACAGCCCTGCGTGGCGGGAATCTCGCAGTCGGCAGGCACGGAGACAAAGACGAAATTGCGCCGCGCGAGGTCGGAGGCCAGATAGTAAATCCCCCGTTCGTCGGTCGCCGTCACCTCCAGGCCGTCGCTCACCACCACCCCGGCAATGCCATTGCCGGCGCTGTCCTTCACGATTCCCTTCACCGTCATTCCGGCCTTATCGGGAATCTGTCCGACGGTCGGGCCGTCGTCACCGCCGCCCTCCGAGGAGGAGCAGGCCGCCAGGACAAGGGCGGCGAGGCACACCGACAGAAGCCGCATGTAGAATTTTGACATATTTTTTTGCATTGAGGATGCGGAGGAGGCCGGACCTCCTCCGCATCACGGTTATTTCATCACGACCCGGATGATTACGCTGTTCTTTTCGGGACGCACCTTGCCCTGATCATCGGCCCTGACGGAAAGCGGCAGCACATAGGAGGAATCAATGCCGTCGGCAAGCATCGAAGCGGCATCGAAGCGGATTTCGGCGCGGTCCATGACCCTGTCCCCCGACAAGTGCACTTCGGGGTCGAAGGCGAAATACCTGTCGGGCATCACCTTCAGTTCGAGTCCGTTTTCCACGTTATAGACATCGAGCACGGAGGGGTCGACCACCAGTTTCACGGTGATTCCGTCGTCATTGTAACCGCCCTTGTAAAGATAGAGATCGTAAACGCACGCTTGGCCCGAAGCGGCATCGTATTCGAGGACCTGGAAATCGTTCTTCGGGATGCAGACCATAGTGTCCACCGTCTCGTAGACGACGTAATCGTCGCCGCACCCTACGGCTCCCAGCAGAAGCAGGAGGCATATCGCAAGATTCTTCATCGCAATCGGATTATTAAGGTTAGTAACCGGGATTCTGCACGAGGTTGTAGTTGATATTGATTTCGCTCAACGGAATGGCCATCCAGTAGGTCTTGGGGGATTCGAACGTGCGTACGCCGCTCTCCTTCATCGTGGAGACCCGGTAGAAATCGGCCGCCGTCCTGCCGTCGAGGTTCCACGCCTTGGGACGCCGGGACATCGCTTCGCCCGCCTCTTTCCAACTACACGACGCTCTTCCGATCTGCAGTTCGATCGAACGCTCCCGGTGCAGCACCTTGCGCAGTTCGTCGCCGGTGGGAATGCCCCCGGCCAAGGCCCACGAATCCTTGAAATCGGGCAGCCCCGAGCGGCGGCGGACCAGATTCAGGTAATTGAGGCTCGCGTCGCTCAACGACCCGTTGTATTCGAAATCGGCCTCGGCATAGCTCAGGTAGAGTTCCGCAAGGCGGATGTAAGGATAGGCGTACTTGCGGTAGGTCCACGACTTGGTGTCGTAGTTGAAGGCCGACTGGCGGTGAATCCACTTCTTGAGAATGTAGCCCGTACAGCTCTGGTACTCCTTCGAGGCGTCGAGCACACTGCCCTGCATCTCGCCGGCGCGGCATTTGAGAATGAACTCCTCGCCGTTGATGGCGTACTTGCCGCGGTCGTAGCCCACCGACGCATAGAAGCGCGGCTCCTTGTAGACATGAAGGTTGACAGTCTCCTTTTCGGCATTATAGGCATAGGGGTCGATATGCATGGTCTCGGGGTCTCGGTCCCACGGCAGACCGTTGTGCGTGTAGTACATCTCCACGCACTCGAACGTCGGAACGATGTTGATGCAGAAGCCGTCGGTACTGTACGGCAGCTTCAGGCGCGCGCCTCCGTAACGCTGCAAGTGCCCGATGCCGGTCTGGTCGCCCATTGCCCAAAGGTACTCGGTCGTGTTCCAGAGCGGTTCGACGAAGCAGTCGTGGTAGTTGATCTCGCCGCGCTCGGCAGCGGTTGCAGCCGCAGTCGCGTTCGGGCTTTCGTAGAGCCTGTGCCCGTTGTCCTCGGCCAGCGTGATCGCTTCCTGGCAGGCGTCGAGCGCCCACTTCCACTTTTCGGGATTGTAGGTCTGGCTCATCAGCGGCGTGCCGTCGTTGTTGCGGAAACGCGCGTAGAACTCCGTGTTGCCGTTGCAGAGCGGACTGGCGGCATAGAGCAGCAGCCGGGCCTTCATCGCCTTGGCCGCCACCGAGGTGGCGCGCCCCAGGTCGGCATCGGGACGCGTCGGATACCCGTGCAGCAAATCGGCCGCGCGGTCGTAGGTCTCGGCGATGAACGTCACGCATTCGTCGAACGGACTGCGGGCCACATAGACCTGCTCCTCGGGAAGCCCCATGTCCAGCTGCCCCCTGACGAGGATGACCGGGCCGTAGTGAGTCAGCAGCACCCAGTGGTAATAGGCGATCAGAAAATAGGCTTCGCCCTTGAACTCGTCGGCCACGGACGGCGAGATGCCCGGGACTGCGTCGATATTGTCGATCATAATGTAACAGTAGCGGATGCCCTTGTACATGTCGTAGTTCGTGCGCCCGGACGGGGAAGAGGTCGTCGCGTCCCACAGACCGTAGTAGGTCTGGCTGGCGTTCTCCTCGTTGTAGAGCATGCTCTTGTAGGGAAAATAACGGGTCTGGCCGTTGGTGGCGGTGATAATGTCGTCGCCGGCGCAGAAGTCGGGCATGTAGCGGTAGGCCGCGATGTTGGGGGCGTAGGTGTAGAGCGTATTGAGGTACTTGCGGGCCTCCTTGGAGGTTTTGAAGATGTCCTCCTGCGTCGCCTGCCCCTCGGGAACCACGTCGAGGAAATCGCACGCGGCAAGCGCTCCGGCGCACGCAAACAGCAAAATGGATATGATTTTTTTCATGTCGCTCGAATTTTAGAAGTTATACTGAAGGCCGAGTTTCACCACGCGCTGCAACGGGTATTTCAAGCCGTTGCCGCTTCCCATTTCGGGGTCCCAGTATTTGAAGGGCGAAATGATGAACAGATTCGTGCCGGCCAGATAGGCGCGCAGGCTTTTGTACGTGAAACCCAGTTCGACGCTCTTCAGGCGCAGGTAGCTGCCGTTCTTGATCCAGAACGACGAGGTCTGCGTGTTGTTGGCGTTGTAGCGGTAATCCAGGCGCGGATAGGCGGCATTGGGATTGGGATCGGCTTCCGACCAGTGGTCGTCGGCAACGTACTGCGTCATGTTGAAGCCCGAATACTGATTGTCGCGGAACGGGTGCATGTCGTACATGCGCAGCGAGACGCGCGCCGTGCCCTGGAAGAAGAACGAGAAGTCCCAGCGTTTGTAGTTGACCGAGGCGCCGAAGCCGTACAAGATCTCGGGCACGGTGGGATAACCCAGCGACGTGCGGTCGTTGGCGTCGATCACGCCGTCGCCGTTCAGGTCGCGGTATTTGATGTCGCCAGGCAGATAATCGGGCATGAAGGTCTGCCGGGGCGAGTTGTCGATCTCCTCCTGCGAGGCGAAAAGGCCGTCGGCGACCAGTCCGTAAACCGAATTGACGGGTTTGCCCAGCACGGAGTTGTATTTGTTGGGCAGGTATTTCGCCTCGTCGCGGGCCTTCACCTCGTTGTGCGCATAGGTGAACGTTCCGCGCACGGAGACCAGCAGGTCCTTGTTGAACGCCTTGTTGTATTCGAGCGAAACATCGACGCCGCGGTTCTCCACCTCACCCAGATTGCCGTAGGGCGTGACGCCCGAAAGGCCCATCGTCGAGGGCAGCGAACGCCGCTGCATGAAGATGCCGGTACGATTTTCCTTGTAAACGTCGACGTTCAGCGTCAGGGCGTCGAACAGTCCCAGTTCAAGTCCTACGTTAAGTTTGGTGCTCTCCTCCCACGTGGCCAGGGGATTGCCCACGGTCTTGATCTCGTGTCCGGTCTGCTTGACGAAGTTGGGCGAAAACCACACGTAGAGCGCCTTGTTCATGTTGACCGTCGTGAGATAGGGGAAACGGACGATATTGTTGCTGCTGTCGGCCAGATAGTCGTTGCCCGAAAGACCGTACGAAGCACGGATTTTCAGCAGGTTCACCTTGCTGCGGATACCTTCCCAGAACGGTTCGCCCGACACGACCCACGCTCCGGCGATCGAGGGGAAAAACCCGAAACGACGACCCGATATGAAGTTCTCCGAGCCGTTGTAGCCGAAGTTGAACTCCATCAGGTAGCGGTTGTCATACCCATAGGTAAAACGTCCGGCAAGGCCCTGCTCGCGGTAAGGAAGCACCTTGTACTCATCATTGGCGGGCTGATTGTCGACCTTCTCCTTCTGGTGGTAGACGAACAGGGCGTTGACGTCGTGTTTGCCGAACGTGCGCGAATATTCGATCTGCCCCTGCAACGAGATCTCACGGTAACCGTTCCGCCCCGTGGAGGTTCCCAGATAGGACGATCCGGGCGTGCCGATGCTTTGCAGGTTGTAGTCGAAAGTCCCGTCGCCGTTGTCGGTATAGTCGGTCATTTCGTAATAATAGGGAGAAAAAGAACGGTAAGTCGCCGCATAGGTCTTGTTGTAGAACGAGACCATGCCCCGGACTTTCAGTCCCTTGGTGACGAAATCGAGGTCCTGGTCCACCGAGAAGGTCGTGGTGATGTACTGCGTATGGCGCTGTCCGTATCCGCGGCTCAACAGGGCATAAGGATTGATGTCCGTAGAACCACCGTCCCACGAAGGGGCATTTCCGAAAATCGGGTCGTCGAGATCCTCCACGGAGCCTTTGGGATAGATGGCCGGAAAAGCGACCGGATTGGCGCGCATCGTATAGTAGAACAGGTCTTTCACCTCTTCGACGGGACGGTGCCAGAAAAGCAGTTGCGTGTTCATCTTCAGACTCACGCGGGTCGTTCGGGTGAGCTGCGCGCCGACGTTGGCCTGGAAAAGGTATTTCTGCGAATTGATGTTGGTGTTGAATTTCGACTCCGCGGGCTTCTTCAGGATACCGTTTTCGTTGAAGATCGAAGCATTGAGGAAATAGTCGACCACCTTGCCGCCGCCCCGCACATTGAGATTCATGTTCTCGTTGACCGTAAAATCCTTGAAAAGCATCGAATACCAGTCATTGTCGGGATAGACGTAGGGATTGAGCCGGTTGCGCGTGCCCGTGATCTTCTCGTCCGAAAAGTGCTGCACATAAGTTTCGCCCGCCGGGGTGCGGGTGCGCAGCGCCTCGTTGTAGTTCTCCATGTAAGTCACGCCGTCGGCGATGTCCTGCACGCGCGTCGGCATCGAAATGCCCGACTCGAGACGAACGTTGATCGCCATCTTCTCCGACTGGCGGCCGTTTTTGGTGGTAATGATCATTACGCCGTTGGCGCCGCGCGAACCGTAGAGCGCCGTGGCCGTGGCGTCGCGCAGGATCGAAAACGACTCGATCGCCTCGGGCGGAATGTTGTTGAGCATCTCCGAGACGATCTCCACGCCGTCGAGAATCAGCAGCGGCGATTTGTTAGCCCCGAAGGTCGAGATGCCGCGAATCCAGAAATTCGCACCGTCGGCGCCGGGTTCGCCCGACGACTGGGTCGAGATGACGCCGGCGATCTTGCCCGCGAACGAGGTCGAGAGGTTGCTCGACGTCACCTTGAGCGTACTGGGACGCACGACCTGCACGGCTCCCACCAAACTCTCCTTCTTCTGCGTGCCGAAGGCCACGACCACCACGTCGTCCATGACGTTCGACGCCTCGATCAGCGTCACGAGCTTGAACAGTTCGACATCGGCGACGGCGATCTTCTTGGTGTCGTAGCCCAGAAAAGCGAAGGTGACGTGTTTCGTTCCCGCCGGCACCTTGAGGGTGTAGTTGCCGTTGATGTCCGAGGTGGCGCCGACGGTCGTCCCCTCGACATAGACCGAAACACCGACGATGGGCTTGTTGTCGGCCGAAGAGATCACCGTCCCCTGCAAGACGATTTCCCTACCGGAATTCGCAGCCGGGAGGGGGGGGGTGACGGCGGCGTTTTTCCGGGCGGGCGCTTTCGAGATGATCACCTGGTTTTCGCGCACCCGTCCGGTCAGCTCCGTTCCCTTGAGGACCGCGGACAGCAGTTCGTCGATGGTCGCAGACCTGACCGAAACCGAAACCCGGCGGTCGAGCAGCGGCCGCACGTCGTCGGTGTAAATGAAGGCGTAGCGGCTGGTCCGCTCGACCTCGGCAAAGACGCTCGACAGCGTTGCGTCCTTCATCTTCACGGTCAGCGACGATTTGGCCCCGGCGTCCTGCCGGGAGGCCCGGACGGGCTGGAGATTCACCGGAAGCAACAGCATCGCCGCCGCAAGAATCCGCAGCATACGGCATGTCGAGCCACTCCTCACAAAGAAAAGTTTCTTCATAAGTAACAGTATTAAGGTTAGTATTTAAGACTGGAATTGGTTGTCAGCGATATACGGCGTCGGCGCAATCGTCGGGGGCAGGCCTCACCGCCACCGAGCCGTCGGGCCCCCGGACGTAGGCGATCCGGAAAATGTCGGAGAGCACGTCGAGCGTGCCGTCCAGGTCGTCGAACAGGATCAGCTTGCCGG
>OGHN01000674.1_pt1 | contig 16477 bp, 9 predicted proteins | sample 1571511 | NCBI WGS metagenome assembly OGHN01 (sample SAMEA2582024, study PRJEB24529) | metagenome | biome: Human gut stool | place: China | collected 2011 | reverse complement strand
AAAGTCGGGGCTTTATCATAAAAAAAAGAGGGTATGCATTTTGACACACCCTCATTTCTTTTTAGTTCAAAGCCAATCTCTTTTTCCGAATAAACAACCAGTAGGCCGTAAGCACCAGCAATCCGGTAACCACCCACGACACCGGATACACCATCATCAGCACATCGTATCCTCTCCACACCGGCGACACTCCAAACACCCAGACAATACGCAACAGGCAGGTTCCAAATACCGTGAGCACGGCCGGAGTCAGCGATTTTCCCATGCCGCGCAACGATGAACCGGCAATCTCGTAACTGCTGGCAATAAACTGACAGGCCAGCACAATGTGCATGCGGATAGCCCCGAAATGATGCACCATCGGCACATCCGAAAAGAAGCCCAGGAAGAAATCATCCTGCCAGGCAAAAAGCCAGTTGAAAGCTGCACAGAAAGCCAGACTTGAGCCCATGCAAATCCAGAACACCCGATGCACCCGGTCCATTCTTCCGGCCCCATAGTTCTGGGCAATGAAGCTGATGGCAGCCCCGTTAAATCCCTGAATAATGAAATAGCAATAATACTCAAAGTTGAGCGCAGCCGACGAACCGGCAATCGCATCAGCTCCGTAGCTGTTGATAGACGACTGTACCACCACATTTGAAATGGAGAAAATCATGCCCTGCACTCCTGCCGGCACTCCGATGCGCAGCATACGGCTCAACTCCACCCCATGAATCTTCATCCTGTCGAAATGCAACCGGAAAGGTTCTTTCTCCTTACGCAGTAAACGAATGATTAAAGTGGCACTGACCGCATTGGCTATGCCCGTAGCTACAGCCACTCCTGCCACTCCCATGCCGAAGCCTATCACGAACAGCAGGTTCAGCAAGGTATTGACCACACCGGCCATGACCAGGATATACAGCGGACGCCGCGTATCGCCCATACTCCGCAAAATGGCGGCACCGAAATTAAATGCCATGATAAAAGGCATTCCCAGGAAATAAATACGCAGGTAGGTCACCGCCTCATCCAGCACATCCGACGGAGTACCCATCCATGTCAGAATCGGTCGGGCAGCCACCTGCCCCAACACCAGCAAAAAGAATCCACTGAGAAGCGCCACCAACTGCACCGTACTGATGGCATTGCGTATGCTCCTGTCGTCCTGCTGCCCGATGTGGTTGGAAATAATGGCACAAGCTCCCATGGAAACGCCCATAAACAGGTTTATCAATAACCCGATGACGGGCGCATTACTTCCCACGGCTGCCAGGGCCCTGCTTCCTACGAAGTGGCCCACTACTGCCACATCCACCGAATTAAAAAGTTCCTGTAACAAACTGCTGGCTGCCAACGGAAGAGCAAACAGCAAAATTTTCTTGAACAACGGCCCGTTCAGCATATCTATCTCATTGCTTTGGGCACGTTTTTTAGTCACACTGTTATCCATTTTTTACCTTCTTCAAAATGCGCGGCAAAGTTACGGTAAAATTGGATAAGATGGATACAGGCGGACTTCTGTTTTATCCATTATATTTCTTGAAATTCTCCGCCTGCTCCAGAATTTCCTTAAACACCTCGTCATTCGTCACAGGAGGATAACCATATTCCGCCAGTATCAGAATCAGGTCCATTTTCAGTTCCGCCTTTATGTCATCACGAGTAGACCAGTCTGTATATTTTGATTTATCAGCCACAATTGTCTTTATTTCAGCAGCCAGTTTCAGTAATTTCTCTTCAGGATACTCAAAACCAAATTGTTTCGCAATAGACTTAAGAATATCATAAAACGCTTTTTCCTCGTAGCTGATACCTAAATTCTGAAATGACTTCTTTTCCTTGTTCAGTTCCTTTAATAAATCGGCCATCTGATTAGCCACTTCGGTCAGTACCTCATCTGCAAAAATAGCACTGTCCCTACGTTCATTATACTTTTCAACCAAAGCACTCAGGCGTTTGGAAAAATCCACTCCTTTAGCCTTGTTCACTTTCTTGAACTCTGTAATGACAGTTTTCAAAAGCCGTTCCATCAACTTCACTTTCGTATTAGGCAGCTTCAGTTTACCCAATCGTTCCATGTATTCTTCACTTAATACGTCCAGGTTCTCCTTGTCATTGCCTATCTGAATGATTTCTTCCACACCTTCCGACTGTATTGCCTCTTCTATCATCTCACCAACCCGCCTGTTCATTTGAGAAATGTCCGGCGTATCTCCAGTTGTCAGCTTATAGATAATAGACCGTACCCCACAAAAATAGTGTATTTCCTCACGCTCGGCATAGCTTATCTCCTCACTGTTGCTACACAGATTGAATGCCGATTTCAGTTTCCTGGCATGACCCATGAATAAGTTTTCCTGCTCCTTGGTGCGCTGCATTAATTCAGCCCCCTTATTCAGGCAGTCCAATTGTTCCAGCGGTGTCCCCGTAGAAAACACGGAATAGTCAAAACTCCCGAATAACCGCCGGATAATATCCAGCTCATCTTTCACCATTGCCACAGACTGCCCGATATTTTCCACCGAATCCGAATTATCGTCCCCTTGTGCGTAGCGTTTCAAGGCTACATTCATATTACTTTTAATACCGATATAGTCCACCACCAAACCTTTTTCCTTTCCCGGATACACCCTGTTCACACGCGAAATAGTCTGCACCAGCGTATGTTGCTGCAAAGGTTTGTCAATGTACATCGTATCCAGGCAGTCTACATCAAAGCCCGTCGTCCACATATCTACCACAATGGCTATTTTAAAGTTCGATTTAGGCTTTTTATATTCTTCTGCCCAAGCCCGACGGTCATCGTCCGTTCCCAACAGTGAATAAAGCTCCGGCTCATCATCCTTGCTTCGGGTCATGATTAGCTTCATCTTTTCAATAGGAAGCCCTTGATTGCCATAAAGCACATACATGTCTGCAGCCTGCAGCTCATCCATTCCCAGCTTCTCTTCGCCAGGCTTCTTCACCCATTCAGGCCGTAGAAGCGCAATTTTCTTATACAAGGAAAAAGCTATCGTACGGTTAGAGCACACAAACATAGCCTTACCTTCTACCGTGCTTCCCTCTTCCACTCGCTTCTCATAATGCGCAATGAAATCTTCGGCCACCGCCTGCAAACGATCAGAATCACCCAAGATACGCTCCATCTTGGTCACCGCTTTCTTACTTTCTTCTATCTGATACTCATTGGCTCCTTCTTCTGCACACTGCGCATAATACTTCTCTATCTCTTGCAATTTTTTATTATCGAGCAACACTTTTGCCGCACGCCCCTCATACACAATACGACGGGTAATACCATCAGTGACCGACTCGGTCATGGTATAGGCATCCACCACTTCGCCAAACACCTCTATCGTTGCATCAATCGGAGTTCCTGTAAAACCCACATACGTAGCATTGGGCAATGAATCATGCAAGTATTTAGCAAAACCGAAATTTCGTCTTACCCCCTTCTCGGTCTGCTTCACTTGCATAGTCAGATTGGTCTGCGAACGATGGGCCTCGTCGGAGATACAAATAATATTTGCCCTTTTCGACAAGAGACGTGTATCTTCCGTAAACTTATGGATGGTAGTAAGAAACACACCGCCACTTGTCCGTCCGGTCAGATACTCACGCAGCTTGTCCCTGCTCTCCACATCTATCACACATTCATCACCAATAAAATTTTTAGCTGTACCAAACAATTTGGAAAGCTGGTCGTCCAAGTCTGTGCGGTCGGTTATCAGAACAATTGTAGGACTGGCAAACTCCCGGCTACGCATCAGCATCCTACTAAGAAACAGCATAGTAATGCTCTTTCCACATCCGGTAGCTCCAAAGTAAGTACCGCCTTTTCCATCACCCCCTTCCCGAAGTTTGGAATGTAAGCGAATATTCTCAAACAACTTGTGAGTGGCAAAAAACTGGGGATAACGGCAAACCACCTTTTTCTCATTCTTCGACGAATCGGGGAAGAACACAAAATCCTTGATTACACTCAATAACCTTTCTTTGCGAAACAAACCTTTGACCATTGTCAGCAAAGAGTTGATGCCATCGGTTGCCTTGTCGTTCGCCTCCACCTTTCGCCAGGTATAAAAGAAATCGTAAGGCGAAAACAACGACCCATACTTATTGTTTACCCCATCGCTGATTACCACGAACGCATTGTATTTGAACAGTTCGGGAATATCACGACGATAACGCACGGTAAGCTGGGTATAGGCATCCATAATAGTAGTATCTTCTTTTACTGCACTTTTAAATTCCAGTACTACTACCGGCAAACCATTCACATATACAATACCGTCAGGAATGCGCTTCTCGGTTCCTTTTATTTCCAACTGATTAACTACACGGAACAGATTATTGTCTCTTCCTTCCTCGCTAAAGTCTATCGGTTCGATAAACAAATCGGGCAAGGCAGCATCCTCACGCTTCAACGAAAACCCTTCGGTCATCAGCCGATAGGTCTGTGCATTATTATCATACAAAGACCACCCTGCATTGGCCGTCAGCCTTGCCAATACACTTTCTATTTCAAGGGGAGTGATACCAGCCTCTCGAAAGCGATTACAAAGATACGTACGCATATCATCGCACAGCAATACTTCGTCTGCTTCTTTATGAATTTCTTCTCCGCTGGTATAGATGTATCCTTCCTGCTGGAATAACTCCATGATGGAGAGTTCAAGGATATGTTCGTTGAAGTGTGGCATAGGACTGCATTATTTAATACACGCTTGAATAAAAAGTTTTCCGAAATCTGTTATTTGATAGTAACTTTTTTCAGCTTCAATCTTTTTATAAGATTTAGGAACCAATTGTTCTTTTAATAGTTCAAAACCATAAACACGTTTTATCTCATTATAAACCGTTTCATCAATACGATATGTACCTGCCATATCGAATAAGACACCTAAACTTACAAGGTTTGCTAAATATGCATTTACATTTTGTGGAAAATCCAAATGTACGTATTGTGGTAAAAGAGTTTGGTGATATCGCAAATCGATGTATCCTTTACCTTCTAAACTATATCCCCTAAAATCACAATATTGGACATCTTTTTTTCCTTTTAGATATTGAATAATTCGTGCTTCATCCTCTGATAAACGTCCAATGATATCAATGAAAGCTGGATGGGCGCGATTAACGGTATCAATATTAGATGCATTTGCCAACAATGTAGTAAACAAATCTGCTATTTCATCATTAGTAGTATATGTCAATTTTTCAACAATAGGAGTGCCTATTTGAGTATCTACCTCACATCGTTTTTCTTCCGGTATCTGCTCTAATTTCTCCTTATATTCATTAAGTCGTTTTGCAAAATTCAGTTTCCGCTTTTCATTCCATAATTTTAACGACAGTAATGAAGTCGGACACAATTCAAATACTGTGGCTAATGCTTGTCCCAGCGCTTTAACACTTGGTTGGGCTAAATCTTGATAAAATTGACTAAGTACATTTGCTCCAGCTTTTACGAGTTCCATTCCTTGATCTATCTTTTCTGACATGGTTTTAATAGTTTACTAATTTAGACAAATACATTGATAATAATTGTTTCAAATTCCAAATCTCTTTTGCATATACTATTTTTATTCGCAATAAAATTGCATATACATAAATGTCATCAATATTATTACATATAATCATTGGTTGAGTACAAATCAACTCTTGACTCAAATTTTCTTGTGCTCCACCATTTGCAATACGTTTGATTTCTCCTTGTTTAAACAGACAATGAAAATATAGATAGGCTGCTTCTTCAAATGAATTAGCTATCATATTACAGCAAGCTTGATTAGTCGTTGTCTGGCATGCAAGATAAGCCACTTGTGAAGCTGTAGCACCATACATAGCCATTACAACTGTCCCTTCTGGTATTACCTTTGCAGAACTTCCATTTAAAGCATCTTCACTAATATATTCTTCTGTATCAAATATAATGTTATTTGAAACTTCTCCAGACTTCAACCATCGGTATTGGGGGGTATTCCAGAATTTAATATTAGAACGACTTGGTGTGCCTCCTGATTTTGTTTCTTTACAAAACTCACCTATCGTCCCCATTCTCCAACCTTCCGGCAGATTCTCTTTATCTATCCCATCCACAAACATTTTATGGTAGAGTGCTTGAGCTGTTTCCTCCAAACGGGCAATCACCTGTTCATTCAAACGAATTCTTCGAGAAACGGCTTCATATTCGGTCACAATCTTTCGTTGTTGCTCAATAGGAGGAATAGGAAGAGTCATATCACAGAAATCTTGCCAAGTAAGGCTACCTCTAACCCCTCCAACTGCATAAAAACTTGCTTCCCGATCAAATTCATTACGGGAAAACCACATCATTAGATATTGTGGTAATAATATGTTTTTATCTACAACTTCAAACATTGGATATGCAGGCGACATAATTGCACATTCACCTTCAAACATTGCAACAGGCATCTTCCCATCTCGACTTACCTGCATTAAACTACAAGCGAACTGCTCTTTACGTATCACCTTATAATTAGACAAATCTGTACCTATTGTATTTGCGACAGATGGGATAAAAGCCTTATTGATAGTCAAACCAACAAGCTCCTTCACCTCCAAATCCCGATTCCTTACATCCACCTCACGAATATAATCACCCAGCCGTCTATAATTCTCCTTACTCATAGTTGTTCTTGTTAATCAGATTGACTACTACTTTCACCATAATATCCTTTTCCTCTGTACGGCTCTCAGCAATCATCAGCGTAAGAGCCACAAGGGTATTGTCGGCAATGCGCTTACTCCCATCCGGATTGTAGAGAATGCCGTTACCGGCCATAAACCACAGGAAAAGGGTGGCAGCAATACGTTTGTTGCCATCACTAAACGAGTGATTTTTCGTGACGAGATAAAGCAGCATAGCCGCTTTTTCCTCCACAGAAGGGTAAAGATCTTGCCCGCCAAATGTCTGGTATATTTGCCCGATGGAACTTTTAAAGGAATCATCCTTCTCATGGGCAAACCACTGACTTCCACCGAATTTTTCCTTCAGTTCTTCTATGGCCTGCATGGCTCCCTCGTAGGTAGCATGAAACTTTATTTCGTTAGTGGTCTGCTCTACCGCCAGTTGCTGATAATCGTATCTGTCTAACGTATCGAGCGCATAAGCGTAATCGGAAACCACTTCCACCAGATTGAGCGCATCTTCCGATGTCAGTGCTTCCTGTGCCTTGACTGTACGGCCCAAAACCGTTACCAATTGCTTCAATTCAGTATAACGCTGTTCGGTCAAAGCCTTGTTGACGGCATAGCCTTTCACCAGATATTCTTTCAATACTCTATTGGCCCAAATACGGAATTGAGTGCCACGTTGGCTTTTCACGCGATAGCCTATGGAAATAATCACATCCAAAGAATAAAAGGCAACAGGCTGTTTCACGCCATCAACACGCAAAAAATGCGTGTTGTTCTCTTTTTCCAGTTCACCTTCGGAAAAGACATTATTAATATGTTTTCTTATAGTCTTTTCATCCCTATCAAACAGATTAGCCATCTGGTTAGCCGAAAGCCATACAGTCTCGTCTTCTAATTTCACGTCAATGGATGTTTGCCCATCAGCGGTACGGTAGATTACTATTTTGTCATTCAATTCCATAGCCCAACTCCCTGAACAGATTCAACAAACCCTTCTTGCTTTCTTCTTCCTGTTTCAACAATTCCTTCATTTCTGCTTGCAGCTCTTTCATCTTGGAATCGAAATCAATACCTTCATCACGGCTCTTGAACTCGATGTATTTGCTGGGAACAAGTGACCATCCTTTGGCTTCAATCTCTTCAAGTGTGGCTGAATAACAATATTCCGGTACGTTCTGGTAAGTCTGTTCGTATCCTTCGCGCTGCCAGTTATGAAAGTTCTCGGCTATCTGTGCTATTTGTTCTTTGGAGAACTGGATGTATTTCTTCTCAAAGGGTTCTCCCCACTGGCGCAAGTCAATGAACAGTACCTCATTTTCACGGTTACGGTATTTCACCAACTCTCCGTTCTGTTCTACGGTACGGGCTTTGCGGTTACCAGCCAGAATCCAAAGCGTTACGCTAATATCGGTGGAATAGAACATATTACGAGGAAGAATCACAATGGCTTCCACCAAATGATTATTCAGCAACTGACGACGTATGTTTAGTTCAGTGCCATCTCCACTCAACGCACCGTTGGCAAGCAGGAAACCTGCCATTCCATTGGCCGACAATTTAGATACAATATTCAGAATCCAACCGTAATTCGCGTTACTGGTAGGCGGCACATCGTAACCGTGCCAGCGTGGGTCGGCAGTCAGCTCATTTTCTGCACGCCATGCTTTCTGGTTAAAAGGAGGATTGGCCATGATAAAATCGGCCTTCAAATCCTTGTGCTGGTCATCGTGAAAAGTATCGGCGGCTTTTTCTCCCAAATTACAGGCAATGCCACGAATTGCCAAGTTCATCTTGGCCAGTTTATAAGTAGTATTCGTGTATTCCTGCCCGTAAACGGAAATATCCTTCTTGTTACCATGATGTGCTTCGATGAACTTCATGCTTTGCACGAACATACCTCCTGAACCACAACACGGGTCATATATTTTGCCCCGATAGGGTTGAATCATTTCCGCTATCAGATTAACGATTGTCTTAGGGGTGTAATACTCTCCTTTTCCCTTTCCTTCTGCTATGGCAAATTTTCCTAAGAAATATTCGTAAACACGCCCTATCAAATCATGTTCTTTATCTTTCTGCGTATCTATCTTGCCAATCACATCCAGCAGACTGGCCAATTTGGTACGGTCAAGGCCCAAACCTGAATAATAATTGCTCGGCAATGCACCTTTCAGTGCCGGATTATCCTTTTCCACCTGTGCCAAAGCCGCATCTATCTTAATGGCAATATCGTTCTGTTTTGCGTTTTCTATCAAGTAATCCCAGCGACTGATTTCGCTCAGATAAAACACATTCTTTGCATTATAGAATACAGCCTGATTGACAAAGGCTTCTTTACCTTCCGAAATCAATTCATCACGTCTTTCCACAAAACGGTCGAAAGCATATTTCAGAAATATCAGACTTAATACGACGTGTTTATACTCTGAAGGTTCTACGGAACCACGCAGTTTATTTGCAGACTCCCAAAGGGTTTCCTCGATACTCTTTTCTTTCTGTAACTTTTTTGCCATGTTCTTTATTCTTCTTTTCTTGTATTCATCAGTTACCTTAAATTTACCTTAATTAATATGCAGCTATCTCTATCCATATTCTCTATAAAGATTGATTAGCGTGCAGTAATTGCAAATTTAATGATTAAGCACGAGAAAAGCCAATGTTAAATTTAAAATATTCGTAGCCTCCAAATCTTACCATTTAAACATACCTCCACACTTTCCCAACCCCTTAATCCCAAAACTGTCAACGAACCTACAAAAATATCTCGACACGAACGTGTCAACCTCTCCGCACGTACGTGTCAAGACATCAGCACGAACGTGTCAAGACCTCGTCACGTACGTGTCGAGGTAAATTTAACTATATTTTTAAGAAATGGCCCAGGTTCATTCAAGTTTCTCCGGGCTTACTTTATCATTTTATCCTTCGGCTCCTTGAAAAGTTTACAAAGCTCCCCTAACCTTTCCGATTAACTCTCCACCTAAACACAAAAAAGGCCGAAAGTCTCCCGACTCCCGGCCTTTCCATTTGGATAATCAAAAACAAAACTATTTCTCGCTCATTTCAAAATGCCATTCTCCGGCAGCCAGCGTCAGCTGACGTTCGTTTTTCGGTTCGCCGTTCACACTCCAGCGCTGGAATTCGGGAGGAAGCACCACCTGTGCGGAAGTTCCTTCCGGCACCCGCAGATACATGGTTCCACTGTGAGCCGACTTGTCCATTTCAAATACGATGCGACGACCGCCCGACAACGGCACCTGAGTGCGGATGAAGTTCAAATGTGCCGGATGAGGTGCTACGCGGAACGTACGGAAAGCCGGTTCCAGCGTTTCAATGCCAGCGATGTATTGTGAAAGGATGGTCAGCGGACCGCCGCTCCAAGCGTGATTGTAGGTACCGCCTCCGAAACCTTCACTGCCGATTCCCCAGCCTTCCCATAGTGTGGTCAGCGGACTTTCTATCATGGCGCGATAACGCAGCTTCATGCGGTTCAGGGCGTCCTGATAATAGCCCATCGTGCAAAGAGCTTCGAGCACATATTTCTCCATGTACGGACTGGCGTGATACCAGGTGGAGAAGAAAGGACGAATCACCGGATACAATTCTTTGGGCAAGATTCCGGATACGACGGCCAGTGCCTGCGCACGGTCATCGGGTTTGCCCTGATAGCCCGGAGAGATGTAGTATTTTCCGTTCCAGAACGTACGGTGAAACACTTTACGCAGCTTGTCGGCGGTGGTACGCGCCCAGGCAGCTTCTTCTGCCTCGCCAGCCAACTGGTTCATTTCTTCGTATCCCTTCAGGGCAATCACATACCAGAGGTTGAACAGCAGGGTCATGTCCTTGTTTTCTCCCCAGTCGCCCCAGGTCCATCCGCCGGAACGGGGTATCACCAGGCCTTGGGCATCCGTTTTCCACACGTGGATGTATTTCTTTACCCGTGGAAGCACATCGGCAATGGTCTGACGGTCGCCCGTACCCATGTAGTAGGTCCAGAAACCGTAATGGCTTACACTGGCCAGCATCTGCATGGGCAATTCGTCCTTGTAGTTTCCAGCCGGAACGGGTGCAAAGATGGTGCTGTCGGCCCGCTGCCATCCCATCAGTTCACGAATGCCCTTGCGGGTCAGCAGGTGAGCCTTTTCGTCGAGGGTATAGAAAGCTTCGCCCAACTCGTTCACCACGTCGCCCCACCACTGGGCACGCTCACGGTCGGGACAGTCCATATAAGTGTCGCGCATGGTGATGTAGAGCGTACGCTGCGACTTGTCCCACAAGCGGGTGAGCATCGGGTCATCGCAGGAGAAGCTGCCGGCAAAGGAGGTGTCGTAGCCCGTTTCACGGTACTTCACATCGAGCACTTCCACGCCTTCCGGAAGTTCATACTGCACATAATGGCCGTTCATCCAGCCCTTGCATTCGAATGTCTGTTCTCCTTCACACGTGCGATATTCGGCAAATACATTGGTGGCCGAACCGCCCCGGTAGTTGTCCGTGCGGATACGGATGCACTTGCCTGCCGGTGCTTTCAGACGGATGTAAGGAGTAATCTGTGCATTGTAAGGCAGGTAAGCCCGCAGCAACGTATCACCCTGCAGTTCCGTCTTCGCATAAGGCTTCAGCCCGTAGTCTTTCCAGAACGGGATGGGACGGTCTACCAGCTGATTCCATCCGGCTTTTTCCAATGATATTTCCGTGGCTTTCTTCCATTTCTTGTCATCATAATCGGGCGACATGAAAGGTATGTCTTTCACTGCATCAAACCCGATATTTGACTCTGCCAGACGATAGTTGGGCTGTTCACCCTGCGGCACATAATAGGCCGGATGCTTTTTCACCCGCCATTTTGCATCGGGTTCCACTTCCTTGCCGTCGCAGAAAAGGGAGAAACTGATGCCTGCCGTAGGGGAATTGCGATGGCTGAAACCATCCTTGCCAAAGTACCACACCAGCAAGGCTACGGTATTCTCGCCCGCACGCAAGGCAGGAAGCGAAGTAATCACATCGCAATAGGTATCCGAAGGGTTCGGACCGCGTTTCAATCCTCCTTCCGACACCTGCAACTCGCCGTTCACCCAAAGCCAGTATTTCGTATCGGCAGCCAGACGCAGTTCCAGTGAGCGGGGTAATTCTTCCAGCGTTACCGTATTACGGAAACACCACCATGTGCCGGGAGCAGCCGGCTCTTTCTCTTTTAAAGTCCATACCTGTGCCTGCACATAAACAGACAGGCAGCAGACTAACATACATAACCACTTTTTCATTTCACTTCTATTTTTTCTGTACGGAATGGAAGCACCGGCATACCCGCATCTGTACGGAGACTGCCAATGGTAGCTTCATCAAAACAATAATATACCTGATAAGGTGCTTTCAATCCTCGCAGGGGAATCTGTAAGGTCTTGCCTTTCAAGCGGGCATTGACTGCAACCTGTTTCCCTGTACCGTCTACGACCGTCAGACCTGTCACCTCTTTGGTGGTGGAATGCAAGGTATTGAAATTCCCCTCCAACGTGACTTCCAGGTTTCGCTTCACCACCCGGGCTTCATGCAAACGCGGACTCTCGTAAGCACCGGTAAACTGACCGTAGACTTTGTCCATAGCCAGACAGGCCAGACGTTCTCCGATGGCCCGCTTATTACGCGGATGAATGTCTTTTACATTCTCCACCAAATCGGAAATATTGATCATGGCAGTATTCTTTACCTGCCTCAGCATGAGTTCCTGCTGTTCACGCAACAAAGCCGGGGTGTTGTTCTTCGCTCCGTACGTATGAGGCGCAATCTGCACATAATAGAACGGAAAGTCCCATCCGAAATCTTTTCGCCAGGCCTCCACCATCTTGGATACCAGACGGGCATACGACGGTGCATTCTCATGGTTGCTTTCTCCCTGATACCAGATGCATCCGGCAATCTGATAAGGCACCAGCGGATGAATCATCTGATTGTACAATACTCCCGGCTTTATCGGCCACCAGGGATAGTCTTTTAATTTATTCTTTGAAAGTATCTCGTCTTTTTCCACGATTTCGGCCGGTGTCCACACTTCAGCCGGTGTACCTCCCCAGGCAGAGACTAAAATGCCTACAGGTACTTTCAGGTGTTCGGTCAGGTAGCGGGCAAAGAAGTAGGCAGTAGCACTGGTCTTGCGCATACTTTCGGGAGTAGCTACCTCCCACTTCGTACGGCAGTCGGTCTGAGGTGTATCGGCTCCTTGCTTGGGATTATGAAAGATACGCACAGACGGGCAAGCGGCCTGTTTCACCTCCTGCTCGCCGTTCATGATTCCCATATTGGCCGACCATTCCATGTTCGATTGTCCGCTGCACAGCCAGACTTCACCCAGCATTACATCCGACACTTTCCGGCTGTCGTTTCCACCTTTCACTTCAAGCGTATACGGACCTCCGGCACGCCCGGTTGGCACCTCTGCTTTCCAGCGTCCCTGATTATCGACTACCGTACGCACGGTGTCTCCCGGATTCCATCCGGAAAGAATCATCAGGGTTTCAGACGGATTTCCCCATCCCCATACGGCTACCTTACTGTTTTGCTGTAATACCATTCCATCGGAGAAGACCGACGGAAGCTGAATCTGTGCCTTCGCCTCCACTCCGAAAGTCAAGGCCAGCATTCCTAAAATAAGATGCGTTGTGCTTTTCATTGTTTCTGTTCTTGTGAAAAAAACCTGCAAACAAAGGTAGAAGAACTACCCTAAGTTTGCAGGAAAAAATGATGTTTCTGTGGTTATTTTTGATTTTTGGCGGAAGACAAAATACTTAAATCTTTCGCATCGACTTCAGAAGAGGGATTGAAGCGATTACCGCACATGTATTTCTTCAAGCTGTAGAGTAACTGACGGGCTTCCGTACGCTTGTCCATATCCTGCCAGAAATCGATTCCTGATACAAGCAACTTGCCCTTACCCACCTTCGCTTCAAACAGCAAAGCCAGCGGACGGTTCGTAAACCAGTCGTCGATAACCCGTACAATCGGCTGCAAGTTCTTGTCAATCCTGGCCACTTCGATGGCACCGGAATGACTCATGGCATCCCACCACTGATAATCACTGTAATACTCTGTAGGGAACTCTGAAAGTGCCGGATGAGCGGGGTTACAAAGTACTCCCATGGTACCAGCCTGATTCGGGAAATGTACCGGACTCCAGAATATCGGTACAAACTTTCCTTCAATGCCTTGAAGTGTACGCCAGTCAGGGTTGAACAGCACTTTCTCACCTTTCTTGAGCAACGCCATTGCTTCGTCGTAACTGCGGGTGTATTTCACGTCTCCCCATTTTGTGTCTACAGATGACGGATAAACCCATACGTTCCAGCGGTTACGGTATGCTGTTCCGTCAAGCGACAAACAAACTTCTAATTTCGAAGCGTTGGTTACCTGCTGCAAAGGAAATGAAATTTTTCCCAGTCCACCGTTATGACCGAAAGCCAATGCAGCTGCCGGAGTCTTTCCCTTGCCTAACGAGCGTCCGTCTGCGGTAATCTCCCAGGAAAGAGTGCTGTTCTTCAACTCATCCTTTCCGTAATTACAAAGTTCTATTTGTGCTTCGAATGTTTCATTATTCGTATATACAGCTTTCGGGAAACGCAGCAATGGAACTACCGGCGCGCAAAATTCACGGAACTCTTCACCTGTAAGAATACCTTTGCTTTCCCAAAATGCATTAAGCAGTCCTACCAGTGCCGTTCCCTGTCCCGGAAAATCGTGCAGGTCGAGCAACTGGAATCCGCTGATGCCCGGCGTTTTCAAGGCACGTTCTATTTCTTCTTTATAAAGAATGGCAGCCAATTTTCCGGAAGCCTGCAGGTATTGCGGGGCCTTGTCTATCAATCCTTCTTTCTCCAAGTCTTCTTTCACTGCCATAAAGTTTAGCGGCATCAAAGTTCCCGTATATTTAGGAATCTCCGTAAGATCCGGATAGACAGAGTACTGTCCTACTTCGTGAGTCACCAAAGGTACCTCCATACCATCTATGGATGCACGGAAATCTTTATCGAATGACGGCAGTTCCTGATTGAATACTCCCTGTCCACGTACCCATCCTTTCTTGGTCCACTGAGTGACGAAGAAATCATCCTGTTTTTCCGGCCAGTCGCCGTGACCTTTTTCGAATGTAAAGGAAGTGGTGGTATATAAATGGCGGTCGTCTGCAGCCTTCATTTCACCCAACATGGATGCCAAAATATTGAAATCATACTGCAGCTCATTTCCGATGCTCCAGAAGCAGAAAGAAGGATGATTGCCATATTCCTTACTTATACGCTTTGCTTCGGCACGCAGGAACTCGACCGTAGCAGAATCTTTTCCAAGCGTCACACTCCATACTGGAAGCTCTACCTGTACATAGAATCCCATTTCATCGGCTACATTGAACGCTGCCTCCGGCGGACACCAGGAGTGGAAACGGAGATGATTCATTCCATATTCGCGTGCAGAAGCATAAAGTTTTTCCCACGAAGCCTCATCTGTAGGAGGTGTGCCGGTCAAAGGAAAAATGCAGCACTCCAATGTACCACGAAGGAATATCGGTTTTTCATTCATCACCAGTTTGTTTCCTTCATGCCGTATATCGCGCAATCCGAAAGTTTCTGTTGTAAGTGAAGTCGATTTTCCGGATACTAATTCTACAGAAGCATCGTAAAGATAATAAATGAATTCATCCCACAGAGGAGCATTATCCCCTAATTGACAGGTCAGTTCTACCGTTGAATAACCTTTCACGGCTTCTGCTTGAGCTTCGACAGAAGCGTACGATTTGCTATCATCCTTTCCTTTTACCTGCAGGCTAAGATTAACCGGTGCAGTCTGTGAAGATGAATTATATACAGAAGCTACAGCCTTTACGGTACGTGAAGCAGCATCCGGATAAAGCTGCAGACTTTCTACGCGTGTTTTCTCCACAGCCTTGATGTACATGTCGCCCAAGATACCATTCCACTTCACCTGAGTGGCATCAGTATAGGCATGTGCCAGGTCATTCACCGACATGTCATAGCGCTTACGGTTGTCTACTCTGACAGTCAACACATGTTTTTTCCCGGGCTGAATATAAGGAGTCAAGTCATACTCATGCGGAGTCGTCAGACTTTCTTCATGGCCTTCAACTTTCTGTCCGTCTATCCATACCTGTGTATCCCATAATACACGTTCCAGGTGAAGGATACAATCTTTTTCTTTCCAGTCGGAAGGTACATGAATTTCGCGTGAATACCAGGCCGGACCTACATAACTGTAGGCACGGGTAAGATGGAGCAGCTGCGGTTTTTTCAATGCAGGTTTCAATGTGCATTTAGTGCCCAGACGAGCCTCATCCGTTGTACTCGGAAGTGTAATGGAGGTATCAAACAATTTTCCGCCAAAAGAAGCATCCATCCCCACATCGGTACTATCCAGACATACCGTCCACTGTCCGGAAAGATCCATCTGTGTAACAGGACTTGTACACGAAGCAAAAGGAAGGCAAAACAGCCAAGCGATGAGTGTATTTTTCATGATATTTTCTGTTATATTATATTACGGATGCAAAATAACAAAAAACAAACAGGGCAGGAAATGGAATATTTACCGGATAAGATGTAAAAAACTGCGAAAAGACAGGCTCTACCGATGAAGTGGAAAACGAAAAGCCTGTCTGCAAGGAAAAAGCAACTATGTTTTCCCAGTACTCCTTAAAAAGTACTGCGAACTGTCAAGCCATTGTGTATCAGTCTTACTTCACTTAACCCATCAACTCACCCTACATGAAAACACATGAGGGTGTGTCAAAATGCATACCCTCTTTTTTTTATGATAAAGCCCCGACTTT
>OGHN01000663.1_pt1 | contig 16633 bp, 10 predicted proteins | sample 1571511 | NCBI WGS metagenome assembly OGHN01 (sample SAMEA2582024, study PRJEB24529) | metagenome | biome: Human gut stool | place: China | collected 2011 | reverse complement strand
GTAGAGCCGGAAACCGCCCTGATAGAGCAGCCAGAAGATGCCGCTAAGGTATCTGATAGACAGCAGACCGGCGATCTGACCTACTATGTAGCAGAGTGCATGGAATTTCCAAACCTCGGAGAATACCACGATAACCTGTCTTTGGAGGAGGCGGTCCGCATTTATCAGGAGATTCCGGCAGAGCGAATGAACGGGATCAAGGGCATTGGTTTTGAGCTGAAAGACGGAAGCGACTATGAAGGATCTTTTCCGGTTTTGACCGGCCAGACCATTGACCTGGACACCATCCAGGCAATCGACTATTACCGTGATAATCCTCTGGTGCAAAAAGCGGTAAAGGAACTGGCTGCGGCAATGCCGGAAATGGAAGTGCTGGGGGCGGACGCCAATCAGCAGGAGGCTTTGTTTCTGATCGACAATGCCACCTATCTTCATATCCAGTCCTGTGACAGCGGCTGGGACTATACCCTTTACGATGCCGCATCCATGAAAGAGCTGGATGGTGGTCAGCTGGATATGCCGGAGATTTCCCGCATGAAGGCAGTTCTCCAGATTTGTGATGACAACGATTTGGGCAGAGACTCGGTAAAATACGCACCGTTGTCCATGATTGAGACCTTGCAGGAAGCTGCCTACCAGCAGATGCAGGCAGAGGTCAGTCAGATGGCTGCTTCTTCCCAGCTGCCGGAAGCACAGGAGCAGGCACTGGATGAATACCCCATGCCGGATGAGCAGGTATCCACACCGGATATGCAGGAATATGGCTACTCCTATGATGGGATGCTCCCTGTTACCAGAGAACGGGCGCTGGAACTGGATGCCGCCGGTTTGACCGTCTATGTGCTGCATGAGGACAATACGGAGAGCATGGTGTTTGACCCGCAGGAAATCATGGATCATGGCGGTCTTTTCGGTGTGGACCATGAGGAATGGGAGAAAAGCCCTCAGTTCCACGAAAAGGTCATGGAGCGTCAGGAACATCAGCAGGAACGCGAACAGGCATTTCTCTCCCAGAACAGAGATTGCTTTGCCATCTATCAGGTAAGCCGTGACGATCCGCAGAATATGCGCTTTATGAATCTGGACTGGTTAAAGTCCCATGGCATTTCCATAGACCGCAGCAATTATGACCTAATCTACACCGCTCCGCTGAGGGAGTCTGGCACTGTGCCGGAGCAGCTGGAAAAACTCTATCAGCAATTCAATCTGGAAAAGCCCGTGGACTTTCACAGTCCCTCCATGAGCGTCAGCGACATCGTTGCGATCAGACAGGACGGTAAGGTATCCTGTCATTACTGTGACAGTGTTGGTTTTACCCAGATCCCCGGATTCCTGCCGGAAAATCCGTTGAAAAATGCGGAGATGGCCGTGGAGGACGATTACGGCATGATCGACGGTATCATCAACAATGGCGCAAAAGAGCCTACGGTGGCAGAGCTGGAACAGCAGGCCCGCAGCGGGCAGCCCATTTCCCTGATGGATCTGGCTGCCGCTGCCCATCGGGAGGAACGGGAAAAGAAAAAGTCCGTCATGGAGCAGCTGAAAAGCCAGCCCAAGGCAGAACACAAAAAGACAGCGCCCAAAAAGAGTGCGGAAAGGGAGATTTGATATGGGAAACTTTACTTTTGAGGAAATGAACCTGATGTGCATTTACAATACCGGCAGCCGCACCGGGCTGATTGACAGTCTGCGTGAGATGTGCGGCGAGCTTTCGCCGGAGGAAACGGAACTGAGGGAATTGACCGACAGCGCCCTTACGAAGCTCTGTGCGATGACCGATGAGGACTTTGCCCAGCTGGAGCTGTACCCGGATTTTGACCAGTAAACACCATAACCGCAGGGATGGGGTGGCAATATGCTACCCCACCTTTTACCCCAAAACTGAAAGGAGGACAGAACACTATGCCAACCAAAGCTGAACTATATGCACAGATGGCGGACAAGGTGGCAACACAGCTCACGGGGAGCTGGCAGGAATGGGCAGGGTTTCTCACCACTGCTTCCCGCCTTTACAAGTACCCGTTCCATGAGCAGCTGATGATCTACGCCCAGCGCCCGGACGCTACCGCCTGTGCAGAGTACGATTTGTGGAATGAAAAGATGGGGCGGTATGTAAGGCGCGGCTCCAGGGGAATCGCTCTGGTGGACGATTCCGGGGACAGGCCCCGCCTGCGCTATGTTTTTGATATTTCCGACACCGGAACCCGTGAACATTCCCGCACTCCCTGGCTGTGGCAGCTGGAGGAGCGCCATTTGGATTCGGTGCAGGCCATGCTTGAGCGCACCTATGATGTTTCCGGTGATGACCTTGCCGGACAGCTCACGGAGGTAGCCGGAAAACTGGCTGAGGAATACTGGACGGAGCATCAGCAGGACTTCTTCTATATCGTTGACGGTTCCTTTTTGGAGGAATATGATGAGTTTAACATCGGAGTACAGTTCAAGGCAGCAGCCACCGTCAGTATCACTTACGCTTTGATGTCCCGCTGTGGACTGGAGCCGGAACGCTACTTCGACCACGAAGATTTCATGGCGATCTTTGATTTCAACACCCCGTCCACCATCGGGGCGCTGGGAACAGCGGTCAGCCAGATCAACCAGCAGGTGCTGCGGCAGATCGGCGTTACCGTCCGAAATGCAGAGCGCGAAGCCAACCAAGAAAGGAGCAAGCAAGATGAACAATCCCATGACCTATATCCAGAACGGAGACTATCTGATTCCCGACCTGAAGCTGAGCCAGCAGCCGGAGAAACCCCTGGGCAAGTACGGCAGGATGAGGAAAACCTACCTGAAAGAACACCGTCCCATCCTCTACAACCAGATGTTGCTGAGCGAGAAGCTGTACCCGCACCTTCTGGAGATCGACGAGACCGCCCAGAGCAGACTGGAGCAGATGATGCCCCAGCTGGCGAAGGAAGCGGGAGCCACCGAGGAACTGAAAGCCAGCGATCCCATGAAGTGGGTGGGGCTGATGAACACCTGCAAAGCTCAGGCCGAGGAAATCCTGATGGCGGAGCTTATCAACAGCTGACCCTAAACCTGTTCCTCTCCGAAGCGGAACAGATCCAATCCATAGATGAAGCAGAGAATGTAGCGCATACATCCTCTGCTTTTTCTTTTGCCCAAAATGACATCGACCATGTGCTGCGTTTGGGCGGCAATACAGACCGTCAAAGGGAGCGTGTGGTTGCAGCCTTTGAAAAGCAGAAAACCACCGCTGAGATTGCTGAGATACTGAAAACGCTGTACCACGGCGGTAACGGCCTTGGCAGTGTGAGCGCATGGTATGCCGAGGATGGTATCCATCTTTCCCACGGGAAGTCTGTCCGTTATGACAGGTCTGCCCAGGTCATTTCCTGGGAGAGCGCCGCAGAGCGTATCGGGGAGCTTTTGGAAAGTGGTCAGTTTGCCTCCAATGTGGAGCTTGCAGAAGCGGCAGGCTATGAACGCTCCCTCCTTTCAGAAAAGCTCTGGCATCTGTACCACGATTTCAGCGAGGAAGCCAGAGAAGCCGGATATTTGTCCTGCCTGTCAGAGATCAAAGGCAATGGTTTCCCGGAGGAGACCCGCCGCCTGACGGAGCAGCTGAGTGACCCGGCTTTCCGCCAGACACTCAAGGAAGAATACGCCGCCTTCTGGACTGCCTATCAGCAGGACCGTGACCTGTTGCGTTTTCACTATCACAGACCAAGGGAGATCTGGGAGAACCTGAAGGACCTTGACCTGCCCCGCAGGACCTTTTCTTCAGAGCTTTCCCAAGTGCCAACCGTCCAGCACTTTATTACCGAGGATGAGATCGACGCCGCCATGACCGGCGGCAGCAGTTTCGCCGGAGGAAAAGGCCGTATCTATGCGTTCTTCATGGCAAACCATACGGATAAGGAGAAAGTGAGATTCCTCAAAGACGAGTATGGCATTGGCGGACGCTCTCATGCCCTGTCCGGCGCAACACACAGCGGCGAAGATCACGATGGGAAAGGACTGCACTATAAAAAGCAGGACTGCCCGGATGTTCACTTGAACTGGGAAAAGGTTGCCAAGCGCATTACCTCACTTGTCCAGAAAGACCGCTATCTTACCGAACAGGAACAGGCGCAGTATGACAAGATCCAGGCTGAAAAGGATCTGGCAGAAGAAGATGCCATTCAAGCCCAGCAGCCGGAGATAGAGGAAGAAACGCCAAAGCCTACCCTTCGGGAGCAGTTTGAGCAGTATAAGCCTGTGGTGACTGCCGCCATTTCCGAGGATGCCGCATACCGCAATGCCTGCGGGCATTCTGACCGTGAAAATGCTGTCATCGAGGGCAATGCCGCTGTGCGCCGTGCGGTTCTTGGTTCTAAGGATATGGAGCTGATCCGCCTTTATTCGGATGTGCCGGAGTTCCGCCAGCGCCTGCACCGGGAAGTGATCGACGAAACCTATCCAAAGCTCCATGAGCTTCTGCGCCCTCTTTCTCAGGAAGATATTGATACTGCCCTTTGTGCATGGAACGGCAATATCGAGAGTAAACACGCTGTTGTCCGCTATATGAAAGACCATGCAAGAGAAAAAGATACCGCCGCATGGCTGGCTCAGGAATACGGCGGCAGTAACAGCAACAGCCTGTTCGTTGTCCGTGCCGGCAGCCCGGAGGAAACGCAGCTGCCCTGGCCGAAGGTACAGCGCAGGCTTGCCCAGCTCATTCAGGAGGACCGGTTCTATACCGAAGAAGAACAGGACCGTTTTGACGACATCGACCCAATCGCCATCCGGGAAGCTCTGGAGGAAAGAGGGATCGTCAACGGCCAGGTGGCAGACCCGGAAAAACTGGACAATGATCCGTTTATCCAACAGGTGATGTCGGATGTAGAGCAGATCGCAGCTGCTGAGACAGAGCAGACTTCCGAAGTTGCTATTTCCGATGAGGAATATGATGCAGTTCGCCGCCCAACTCCGCAAAGAACATCCTATGACCCTGCTGCTCCGGTCTATGCCGTGGGCGATACCGTGTATATCGAGGATGACGCCTATCAGATCACCGAGCTGCGGGAGGACACCGTACAGCTTCTGCCCACCGGGATGGTATATCCCATCTACCGGGCAGAGCGCAAAGAACAGTTCGAGCAGCTGCTTCGGGCAGACCGCCGCAATGCTTACTATACCGAGTTTCTTCCTATTGACCCGGACAAGGCAGATCAGGACTTGCGGGATGTATTGGCTCATGGACTGATGGATGAAGCGGATAAAAAGCAGATTTCCACGCTGCTGCAATCCGGCAGGAGCAACAGCGAGATCGCCTACTGGCTGAGCAGAGCCTATTCCGGTGAGATCGAGACACTGAATCTGGAGACCGGCGATATTGCCGATTACCGTACCACGGCACAGGGCATAGAACTGGAAGTCATGGATGCAGAGGAAAAGCGTCTGGCTATGCTGTATTTCCGCTGGGATGAGGTTGCGCCTTTGCTGCGCGGGATGTATGCCCGTCAGCTGGATGGCTTTGGACAGGAACAGCCCAAACCGTCTGCCGAATCCCCAGCCTTTCATTCCGAGACCGTGGCCGTCTATCCGGGCGATAAGAACCATCTACCTTATGATGTGGTGGTGGAACGGTTGCATATTGAGGAGCCGGAGCCGCCAGCCCCTGTAACAGAGCCGGAGAAAACCTTTGAGGAAGTGCTGGATGAACACCCGGTTTCCATTCAGGTCAACGGCCAGTGGCAGACCTTCCCCAATGCCAAAGCTGCCGAGGAAGCCTCCTATGAGGAATACAAGGCTAACCTGCGCCGCAATGCAAAAAACTTCCGCATTACAGATGAGCATTTGGGTGAGGGCGGTCCGAAAGCCAAGTTCCAGGCAAATGTCAATGCGATTCGTTTGCTGAAAGAGCTGGAAGCTGCCGGACAGCAGGCAAGCCCCGAACAGCAGGAGGTTCTTTCTCGATATGTGGGCTGGGGCGGTCTCTCTGATGCGTTTGACCCGGAGAAACCGGCATGGGCTTTAGAGTATGCCCAGCTAAAAGAACTGCTGACCCCGGAGGAATATGCCGCCGCCAGAAGCTCTACCCTCAACGCCCATTACACCAGCCCTACGGTCATTCAGGCCATCTATGAAGCGGTGGACCGTATGGGATTTGAGACCGGAAATATTCTGGAGCCGTCTATGGGTGTGGGCAATTTCTTCGGTATGCTGCCGGAGGAAATGCGAAACAGCCGTCTGTACGGCGTGGAGCTGGACCCGGTTTCCGGGCGCATCGCAAAGCAGCTCTATCCCAAGGCGGACATCACAGTAGGCGGCTTTGAGACCACCGACAGGCGTGACTTCTTTGACCTTGCCATCGGCAATGTGCCTTTTGGTCAGTATCAGGTCAATGACAAAGTCTACAACAAGCTGAATTTCAACATTCATAATTACTTTTTCGCCAAAGCACTGGATCAGGTGCGTCCCGGCGGTGTGGTAGCTTTTGTGACCTCCCGCTATACCATGGACGCCAAGGATTCCACCGTGCGCCGCTATCTTGCCCAGCGTGCCGAGCTGCTGGGAGCTATCCGTCTGCCCAATGACGCGTTCAAAAAGAATGCCGGTGCCGAGGTGGTATCGGACATCATCTTCCTCCAAAAGCGGGATCGCCCGCTGGACATCGTGCCGGAATGGACCCAGACCGGACAGACGGAGGACGGGTTTGCCATCAACCGGTATTTTATCGACCACCCGGAAATGGTGCTGGGCAGACAGGAGCCGGTAAGCACTGCTCATGGTATGGACTACACCGTGAACCCCATCGAGGGACTGGAGCTTTCCGACCAGCTGCATGATGCTGTGAAGTACATTCATGGCACTTATCAGGAGGCAGAGCTGCCGGAGCTGGGCGAAGGCGAAGCCATTGACACCTCCATTCCTGCCGACCCAAATGTGAAGAACTATTCCTATGCCATTGTAGACGGGCAGGTGTACTACCGGGAAAACAGCCGTATGGTGCGCCCTGACCTCAACGCCACCGCCGAAGCCCGCGTGAAAGGTCTTGTGGGACTGCGTGATTGTGTGCAGGAACTGATCGACCTTCAGATGGATGCAGCGGTTCCGGACAGCACCATTACCCAAAAGCAGGCGGAACTGAACAGCCTCTATGACAGCTTTTCTGCCAAATACGGTCTCATCAATGACCGTGCAAACCGTCTGGCCTATGCAGACGATTCTTCCTATTACCTGCTCTGTGCGCTGGAAGTCATCGACGAGGACGGTAAACTGGAACGTAAGGCAGATATGTTCACCAAGCGGACCATCAAGCCCCATCAGGCGGTGGCTGTGGTGGATACGGCAAGTGAAGCACTGGCGGTGTCCATCTCGGAAAAAGCCTGCGTGGATATGGACTATATGAGCCAGCTTACCGGAAAAACAAAAGAAGAACTGGCCGGAGAGCTGCAAGGCGTAATCTTCCGTGTACCGGGACAGTTGGAGCAGGACAGAACGCCCCATTATGTGACTGCTGATGAATACCTCTCCGGCAATGTACGCCGCAAACTGCGTCAGGCGCAGCGGGCGGCACAGCAGGACCCTTCTTTTGCAGTCAATGTGGAAGCTCTTACCGCCGCCCAGCCCAAAGACCTGGATGCGTCGGAGATCGAGGTGCGTCTGGGCGCTACCTGGATTGACAAGGAGTACATCCAGCAGTTTATGTACGAGACCTTCAACACCCCGTTTTATCTCCAGCGCAGCATTGAGGTCAACTATTCCTCCTTTACTGCTGAATGGCAGATCAAGGGGAAATCTTCTGTATCCTACAACGATGTGGCAGCTTATACCACCTACGGAACCAGCCGCGCCAACGCCTACAAGATTCTGGAGGATTCCTTAAACCTGCGGGATGTCCGTATCTATGACACCATAGAGGACGCAGACGGAAAAGAGCGCCGCGTGCTGAACGCCAAGGAGACCACTTTGGCTGCCCAAAAACAGCAGGCTATCCGGGAAGCCTTTAGGGACTGGATCTGGAGAGACCCGGAGCGCCGCCAGACTTTGGTGCGCCAGTATAACGAAGAAATGAACTCTACCCGTCCCCGCGAGTATGATGGCAGCCATATCACTTTTGGCGGCATGAACCCGGCCATTACCCTGCGGGAACACCAGAAAAGTGCCATCGCCCATGTGCTGTATGGCGGAAATACCCTGCTGGCACACGAAGTAGGCGCGGGCAAAACCTTTGAGATGGTGGCCGCTGCGATGGAAGCCAAACGCCTGGGCTTGTGCCAGAAATCTCTCTTTGTGGTTCCAAACCATCTGACCGAGCAGTGGGCGTCGGAGTTTCTGCGTCTCTATCCCTCCGCCAATATCTTAGTCACCACAAAAAAGGACTTTGAGACCCATAACCGCAAAAAGTTCTGCGCTCGTATTGCGACGGGTGATTATGATGCCATTATCATGGGACACAGCCAGTTTGAGCGTATCCCCATCAGCCGGGAGCGTCAGGAACGGCTTCTCTATGAGCAGATCGACGAGATCACCGAGGGCATCGCAGAGGTGCAGGCCAGCGGCGGCGAGCGTTTTACCGTCAAGCAGCTGGAGCGTACCAGAAAGTCTCTGGAAGCCAGACTGGAAAAGCTGCAAGCCGAGGGGCGAAAAGACGATGTGGTAACCTTCGAGCAGCTGGGTGTGGACCGTTTGTTTGTGGACGAGGCCCACAACTATAAAAACCTGTTTCTATACACAAAAATGCGGAATGTGGCTGGTCTTTCCACATCGGACGCGCAGAAATCCTCCGATATGTTTGCCAAGTGCCGCTATATGGATGAGATCACCGGAAACCGTGGCGTGATCTTTGCCACCGGCACACCGGTCAGCAACTCCATGACCGAGCTTTACACCATGCAGCGTTATCTTCAGTATGAACGCCTGCAAGAACTGAACATGACCCACTTCGACTGCTGGGCTTCCCGATTTGGAGAGACCGTCACAGCATTGGAGCTGGCACCGGAGGGCTATACTTTTATAGGACGATGAATTTAACTGTCCTAAATTGAAAAAATACATAAGGAAGGAGGTAAAAAGAATGTCAAGGACTTCAAGAATTACGGCACTTTACGAGCGTTTGTCGAGAGATGATGACCTTACAGGCGAGTCAAATTCGATAACCAACCAAAAGAAATACTTGGAAGATTACGCCCGTAGGAATGGTTTTGAAAACATTCGTCATTTTACCGATGACGGATTTTCGGGTGTAAATTTCAATCGCCCCGGCTTTCAATCTCTGATAAAAGAAGTTGAAGCAGGAAATGTAGAAACCTTGATTGTAAAGGATATGAGCCGATTAGGGCGAAATTATCTGCAAGTAGGGTTTTATACGGAAGTTCTGTTTCCACAGAAAAATGTCCGTTTTCTTGCAATCAACAACAGTATTGACAGTAACAACGCTTCGGATAATGATTTTGCTCCGTTTTTGAATATTATGAATGAATGGTATGCCAAAGACACAAGCAATAAAATCAAGGCTATATTCGATGCCCGTATGAAAGACGGAAAGCGTTGTAGCGGTTCTATCCCTTATGGGTATAACCGACTGCCGAACGATAAACAAACGCTTGTTGTTGACCCTGTGGCTTCGGAAGTGGTAAAGCGTATCTTTCTTCTTGCCAATGATGGCAAAAGTACAAGGGCAATCGCAGAAATACTGACCGAAGAAAAAGCTTTAACCCCTGCGGCATACGCAAAGGAATACCACCCCGAACAGTACAACGGCAACAAGTTCACAAACCCTTATCTTTGGGCAATGTCAACGATAAGAAATATTTTAGACAGGCAGGAATATCTCGGACACACCGTTTTGCGTAAGTCTGTAAGCACAAATTTCAAACTTCACAAGAGAAAAAGCACAGACGAAGAAGAACAGTATGTATTTCCGAATACACACGAACCTATCATATCGCAGGAACTTTGGGACAGCGTTCAGAAACGCAGAAGCAGAGTAAATCGTGCTTCGGCTTGGGGAACGCACAGCAACCGTTTGAGCGGATATTTGTACTGTGCCGATTGCGGAAGAAGAATGACTTTGCAGACACATTACAGTAAAAAAGACGGTTCTGTGCAGTATTCTTACCGTTGCGGTGGGTATGCAAGCAGAGTGAACAGTTGTACCAGTCATTCGATTAGTACCGATAATGTTGAAGCCTTGATATTATCATCTGTCAAACGCTTTTCAAGGTTTGTTCTTAATGATGAACAAGCCTTTGCTTTGGAACTGCAATCCCTTTGGAAAGACAAGCAAGAGGAAAAGCCGAAACACAATCAATCGGAACTGCAACGCTGTCAGAAACGCTATGACGAACTTTCCGCACTTGTTCGTGGCTTGTATGAAAATCTCATATCGGGTTTACTTCCCGAAAGACAGTATAAGCAACTTATGAAACAATATGATGACGAGCAGGCAGAGCTGGAAACGAAAATGGAAACGATGAAAACAGAACTTGCCGAAGAAAAAGTAAATTCCGTTGATATTAAGCATTTCATTTCGCTGATACGCAAGTGTAAAAATCCTACGGAAATCTCCGATACAATGTTTAATGAACTTGTTGATAAGATAGTGGTTTATGAAGCAGAGGGTGTGGGAAAAGCACGAACACAAAAGGTCGATATTTATTTTAACTATGTCGGTCAAGTGGATATTGCCTACACCGAAGAAGAACTTGCCGAGATAAAAGAGCAGGAAGAACAAGAGGAAAAGAAACGATTGGAAAAACAGCGTCATCGTGAAAAAGCCTACCGAGAGAAACGAAAAGCGAAGAAAATCGCTGAAAACGGTGGCGAGGTCGTCAAGACAAAGGTTTGTCCTCATTGTAATAAAGAGTTTATCCCAACAAGCAATCGACAGGTGTTCTGTTCAAAAGAGTGTTGCTATCAAGCAAGGCAAGACAAAAAGAAAGCCGACCGAGAAGCAGAACGGGGAAATCACTATTACCGACAGCGTGAATGTGCTGTGTGTGGAAATTCCTATTGGCCTACACACAGCCAACAGAAATTCTGCTCCGAAGAATGTCAAAGGGTAAATCACAATAAGAAGACCTTGGAGTTTTACCACCATAAAAGAGAAAAGGAGAAGTCGCAATGCAAAGATTTATCACAGACGAAAGAACGGGTATCCGATATGAGCTTATCGGGGACTATTACTACCCCTGCTTAACCGCAGAAGAAAAGCCTTTGCTTTCAAAGTACGGAAGAATGCGAGAGCGATATTTGAAAGAACACAAGCGAGTTTTATATTACACTCTGCTGACAAGTGGAAAGTTATATGAACACCTTGCCGAGATTGACACTTCGGCTTGTGATATGGCTGAATATCTTATAAAGGAAATGGCAAGAAAGCAAGGAGTTACCGAGCAATTAAAGGCTGTGGATATGATGAGATGGGTCGGACTTATGAATAATATTCGAGCTTGTGCAGATGAGATTGTACTGAATGATATTGTGTATTCCTGATGGAGTACCAACCGAAGAAGAACTGCTGTCGAGTGATGGCAGTTTTTCTTTTTCGGCAAGTGATCAAGAAGTTATTAAGTCGAGAGTGTAGTCGAAGTGGGCAAGTTGAAAAAATCACAAAAATATGGTATAATGCATTTTAATTAAGACAGCAAATCGGTATTTATAAAGGAGAATATTGATGAAACTATTTTTATGTTCGCACTTTTCAAGTGTAGGAAGTCTGATAAAGGAAGAAATTGAAAATAAGAAAGTCGCATTTATTCCAACAGCTTCACTGCGTGAAGGCTACACCGGTTATGTCGGCTCGGCTCGAAAATTATTCAAAAAGTTGGGAGCGATCGTAACTGAAATTGATATTTCAACGGAGGCTTATTCAATGATACAGTCTGTTTTTGAAGAAGCAGATGTGATATATTTTACCGGCGGAAATTCTTTCTTTCTTATGGACCAGCTCCGTAAAACGGGAACTGATGGACTGCTGAAAAAGGAATTGGCAAATGGAAAATTGATGATCGGCGAGTCGGCAGGCGCAATTATATGCGCTCCAAGCATCCAATATATCGAGCAAATGGATGAAAAGCCGGAGGACTACTCACAAGAAGATGATGCAGGGATTGATTTGATTGATTTCTATGTTCTTCCGCATTATCTTACAGCACCATTTAAGAAAGTTACCGAGAAAATAATGACTGAGTTTTCGGATTTGAATCTATGCCCAATTAACAACCGTCAGGGAATTGTAATTGATGGTGAAGGTTCAAAGGTTATTTGCAAAGACTAATTTGAAAATTCCAGTTTGCCGTACTCGTTCCCAGCAGAGTTTGGGTCCGCCATCTGGTAAGAGCCATCCGCTTCGGCTGATGGCTCTTGTTGTTTTATCTGGCGCTTTACCGGGGTGTATGATATACTCAGACAGACAAAGGAGAAGAAACATGAACTACTACACCGCCCCCATGGAGGGCCTCACTGACCGAATCTGGCGTCAGGCGCACCAGCGCTGGTTCGGGGCGCCCGGCGCGCCTGCCCGCTATTATGCCCCCTTCATCTCCCCGCCCGAGAACCGGGTGCTTATCAAAAAGAAGATGGCAGAGCTGGACCCGGCAGCAAACCCCGGCGCACCGGTCATCCCCCAGCTGCTGGCCAAAGACGGCGCACTGGCCGCCTGGATGATAGGCGAGCTGCGGAAGATGGGCTACACCGAAGTCAACCTCAACTTCGGCTGTCCCTCCGGCACTGTCACCGCCAAAGGCAAGGGTGCCGGGATGCTGCGCGACCTCTCGAAACTCGAAGTCTTTCTCGACGAAGTCTTCTCGCAGGCCGAAGGCCCCATCTCGGTCAAGACCCGGCTGGGCGTCACCAGCCCGGAGGAGTTCGAAGCCATCCTCGACCTCTACGACCGCTACCCCATCTGTGAGCTGACCATCCACCCCCGGGTCATGCGCCAGCTCTACCGGGGCGAGGCCGACCGCGCCGCTTTTGCAAAATATCTGCCCCACTGCCAGATGCCCGTCTGCTACAACGGCGACATCACCACACCGGCCCAGCTGAAAGCACTGGAAGCGGAGTTCCCGAACCTCTCCGGCATCATGGTGGGGCGGGGCATCATCGCCGACCCTGCCCTGCTGCGGCAGGCTGTGGGCGGTGCGCCCGCTTCGAAGGAAGAACTGCGGGGCTACCTCGACGAACTCTACCACGGCTACACCGAGGCCTTCGGCATGGCCAGCTGTGCCGTCAGCCGGATGAAGGCCCACTGGCACTACCTCATCCAGCGGTTCGAGGGTTCCGAAGCTTTCGAGAAGCAGCTGCGCAAGGCCCGGGAGGGCTGGGAGTATGAGGTGGTGGTGAACCAGCTGTTCACTCTGCCTCTTTTATGAGCCTGTGAGCAGCGCGAGGCTGAGATGTCTATAAAACAAAAAGCCTGCCGTCCCGTAGGACAGCAGGCAAAAGGCAGAGATTCTCAGACGTTCAGATAGCTGCGCAGCATAGCCTGCAGCAGATCGTCACGGTCCACTTTGCGGATGAGGGAACGAGCCCCCTTATAAGTCGTGATATAGGTAGGATCTTCGGACAGGATATAGCCCACCAGCTGGTTGACGGGGTTATAGCCTTTTTCCTTGAGTGCGTCGTACACCTGCTGCACGACTTCATGGATCTCGATGTCCTTCTGATCGTGGATGGAGAAAATGGCAGTTGCGTCGCCCACGAAATACACCCCCTTAAATAACTATGATTTATTGTACACGACTTGCGGCAAAACTTCAAGTTTTCCCAGTGAGATTTGCACATTTTGCTTAAATTTTTCCGATTTTATCATGCAAATCAGCGAAGCTGTTTTTGCAGAAAAGAGGCATATCATGATATACGGCATCGGCTGCGACCTCTGCGACACTGCCCGGATGGCAAAAAGCCTCGGCGGCCCCCATGGCTCCACCTTTGCGGCCAGGGTCTTCGGCCCGGCGGAGCGGGAGGCGCTGGGGCTTTCGGAGAAAGCTCCTTTCCCCCTCAGCGCCCATAAAGCCGCCAGTGCGGCGGCAGATTTCGCCGCGAAGGAAGCCTTTCTCAAAGCGGCCGGCACCGGCCTTGCAGGCCCCTTTGCGCTCTGTGAGATAGAGGCCGTCCGGCTGGAAAGCGGCGCGCCGGAATACCGCTTTTCGGGCGGCAGCGCCCAGTGGATGGACGAGCGCCATCTGAGGGCGAAGCTTTCCCTCAGCCACGACGGCGGCATGGCGCTGGCCTTCTGCATTCTGGAAACGGAAACCTGATTTTCTCTCCTGCATACAATGAGAGCAAGCTGCCCGCGTATGCATAGCCTGCCCCCGGCCTGTCCATAATAAGGCCAGAGGACGGCACCGCGCACCACATAGCGGGCCTCCCAGTATGCAAGGAGGGAGTTTTCATGGAGGTACACAGAGGAGAAGTTTTTTACGCCGACCTTTCGCCCGTCGTCGGCTCTGAACAGGGCGGCGTCCGCCCGGTGCTCATCGTGCAGAATGAGATAGGAAACCGGCACAGCCCCACGGTCATTGCAGCCGCCATTACATCCCGGCTGGACAAAGCCCGGCTTCCCACCCACATCAACATCCGGGCCGAAGATACGGGCCTCGCCAAGGACAGCGTCGTGCTGCTGGAGCAGATACGCACGCTGGATAAACACCGCCTACGGGAGCGGGCCGGGCAGATCACTGCCGAGGACCAGCGCCGGGTGGACCAGGCGCTGGATGTGAGTCTCGGCCTGAGCTCCTATTAAACAGATGACCGCCCCCACAAAACGTGGAGGCGGTCATCTGCTTTTTTATTGGAAGTTGGATGGTCACTCAGATTTCTGGACGCTGTCCTCTGCGTCATGGAGCAGGGCATACTCACGGATCTTTTTCAGCGTCTGCTCGCTCAGGATATGCTCTGCCTTGCAGGCATCCTCGGCGGCGACGTCCTCGTCCACGCCCAGCTGCACAAAGAAATGGGTCAGCAGGCGGTGGCGGCTGTAGATGCGCTCTGCGATCTCGCGGCCCGGCTCAAGAAGGGTCAGGTTGCCCTCGCCATCCACCGCGATATAACCGTTCTCCCGCAGCTTCTTCATGGCAATGCTGACGCTGGCCTTGGTATAGCCCAGCTCGTTGACCACGTCGATGGAGCGCACACGGCCCATCCGCTGGGTCAGCATAAGGATAGTCTCGAGATAATCTTCTGCGGATTGGTGGATCTGCATGTTATCGGCCTCCTGCCTCGTAAATTCCCTGTCCGGGGCACACAGGCGTTCCGGTCTGGTTTGTTATAGAATACCACATTCCGTACCGTGTTGCAAGCCATTCGCAGAAAGTTTGTCTGCTCAAACCAAATTTCCCCCGCGCAATTTCGTCACTTTACCGTCTCGAGATAGGCCGCCGGGCCGGAAGTGTAGAGGTCGCCGCCGTGGGCGTCGAGGATGACCGTCAGGGGCATTTTTTCCACGGTCAGACGGCGGACGGCCTCACAGCCGAGGTCGGGCCACGCGATGACTTCCAGCGTCTTGACGCTCTGGGCCATCAGCGCACCGGCACCGCCCAGCGCAGCCAGATAGACCGCGCCGTTGCGGACGACGGCCTCTTTGACGGCGGCGTCCCGCTTGCCTTTGCCTATCATAATTTTATTGCCCAGGTCCAGCAGGCGGGGGCTCATGGCGTCCATCCGTCCGCTGGTGGTGGGGCCGGCAGAGCCGATGACTTCGCCCGGGCGCTCCGGCGTGGGGCCGACGTAGTAGATGGCGCTGCCCTCGAGGTCAAAGGGCAGCTTTTCGCCCTTGTCCAGCGCTTCCAGCATCCGCTTGTGGGCCTGGTCGCGGGCGGTGTACACCACACCGGACAGCAGCACGGTATCGCCCGCTTTCAGGGGTGCGAGGTCTGCCGCCGTGCAGGGAGTTGTCAGTTCGTATTGCATTTGCATTCTCCTTTAGCGTCCTGGCCCTCTCACAATGCGGCACTTGCCCGCCGGGTGACATGGCAGGAAACATTCACGGCCACCGGCAGACCGGCCACATGGGTGGGCATCTGCTCGATAGCGAGGCCGAGGCAGGTGGTCCTGCCGCCGAAGCCCTGAGGGCCGATGCCCAGCTCATTGATGGCCGTCAGAAGCTCTTTCTCGAGGTCCGCGTAATAGGGGTCGGGGTTCGGGACGTCCAGCGGGCGGAGCAGAGCTTTTTTGGCGAGATAAGCCACTTTATCAAAGCTGCCGCCCACGCCGACGCCCAGCACGATGGGCGGGCAGGGGTTGGAGCCGGCCAGCTTGACCGTCTCGATGACGAACTTCTTGAAGCCCTCCACGCCGTCGGCGGGCTTGAGCATCTGGATGCGGCTCATGTTCTCGCTGCCGAAGCCCTTGGGGGCGACGGTGATGGTGCAGCCGTCACCGTCCACCAGATGCACCGTGATGGCGGCGGGGGTGTTGTCGCCGGTGTTGCCCCGGCGCAGCGGGTCGGCCACGATGCTCTTGCGCAGATAGCCGTCGGTGTAGCCCCGCCGTACGCCCTCATGGATAGCAGCCTCAAAGCTGCCGTCGATATGGACGTCTGTACCCAGCTCCACGAAGACGCAGGCCATGCCGGTATCCTGACAGATGGGCAGATTCTCTTCTTTCGCCGCCGCGAGGTTCGACCAGAGCAGGTCGAGGGTGTTCTTTGCCAGCGGCCAGGGCTCTTCGGCCCGGGCCTTGT
>OGHN01000659.1_pt1 | contig 16696 bp, 8 predicted proteins | sample 1571511 | NCBI WGS metagenome assembly OGHN01 (sample SAMEA2582024, study PRJEB24529) | metagenome | biome: Human gut stool | place: China | collected 2011 | reverse complement strand
AACGGGGATTCAAGTTCTTCGGCTCTACCATTTGCTATGCCCATCTGCAAGCTTCCGGGTTTATCAACGACCATCTGACAGATTGCATTTGCCGGAAAGGGTAAGATAAGGCATCCCCTCTTCATCAAACCGGACCGGAATCCAAAGATATTCCGAATACATCAGGCTCTTGGGCCGCCAAATATCGGCCATGAAAAGGTAGCGGTTACCGGGAAGCTGCAATACGTAAGTGCTTTGACCGCCGAAAGTCTTATCACTTCCCTCACCCCGACAAGGGTTGGGATGCTGTGTCCACGGTCCCCAGATGAAAGGAGCCGAGAACAGACGCGCCGCATTGGGCGCCCAGCCGGTACAACCGGAAGTTATCATCCAGTAAGTGCCATCTTTCTTGAAGATGGCCGGTGCCTCATTGTGTCCCCCCGGAAAGAGACGGACATATTTTCCGGAATGTCCTTGATAGTCATCTGTCAGTTCGGCTATTTGCAAGGTCAGATTCTCTTCCGAAGAGTAGATATGATAAGCTATCCCATCATCGTCAACATACAATGTCATGTCACGGGACATCTGTCCGCCCTCCAAGTCACGCTTCACGAATAACCCCTTATTTACAGCCTCTCTCCACTCGGGTGTCCACCATTCTTCAAACTGTTCCATATTCCACTGCATGTCCCGTTCTTCCTCCGTCATATTCAGCGGAAATATTCCAGGGCAGACACGACTCGAAGAAACAAAACGATAAGGTCCCGTCGGAGAATCACTGACAGCCACTCCCGCACGGGCAGCCTCATAGCCTTTACCCTTCAGCTCCAAATGAAACCACATGACAAATTTCTTCGTCCTTTTGTTGTAAATCACCTTGGGACGTTCCATAATACAGCCTTTCTCTATTTCATTGCCCGCTTCTTCCGATACAGACAAGGCCACCCCCTCGTATCTCCAGTTACATAAATCGGTAGAAGAGTAGCAAGTTACTCCCACTTCCGTAGAGAATCCCTTTGCCGGACGGTGTTCACCGAACCAATAATATTTACTGTCAAATAACAGTATACCACCACCGTGTGCATTAATATACTCCCCGTTTACATCGTTCCACACTCCGGCCGGAACCATTTCGTCCTTTCCCTTTAAGGTGAAATCATTTTGTGCCTGTAGGCCGGTGATTGACGCTACGATAACCAACCATGCCCCTAAAAACTTGAAATTAAAATTAGTCATACTCTGTCTTGTTTCTATTTATAAAGAAGGGAGCAGGACGCCTTCTCACCGGAAAGTGTATCCTACCCCCTAAATCAAATACCTATTGAAAAATGCCTTTATTTCTCAGCCGGCTGGTCAGCTACCACCGGCCAATAAGGATTCTGGTAAAGAATGGAAGTCGATACATCCGCTCCCGAAGTGGCTGTCAACTGGAATTGCTTGATCATGATAGGATTCAAATAGTGTGCCATCTTCCAAGTACAGCCGTTATAGGCAGACTGGTTGCTGCTTCTCTCGAACGGACGGAGATACTCACTCTTGTCTTTCGATGAGACATTAGCCTTGTCTGTCCCGTCAGCAACCAAAATGGATTTTCCATTATCATCCAGATACCAGTCCTCCATCGGAGTATTCCACAAATGCATACCTTCCAGATGGCTGGGAGCAGTCATCAGTTGGTCCATAGAACGCCAACGGCACAAGTCCATGTAGCGAAGACCTTCAGCCAGGAACTCGCAACGACGTTCACGACGGATATTATACAGAGTCTTGTCAGAGATGACACTTCCACCCGTATAGGCTCCCCAATCATTTTCAGCCTCCTTGCTCATGTCCGTTGCAGCGATAGTCTTGTCAAAATCAGTACTGATGCCGGCACGTTGACGAAGTACAGTCCAATATTCACGAGCCGTAGCATCCAGCGTTCCATTGAGCAGATAACTTGCTTCCATATAATTCAGCAGAGCCTCAGCCGCACGGAAACATACAGCTGCCGTATAACCACCGCCATTGGCATAATACTTACGGTTGAATGAACCACCCTTGCGCAATGCATAGCCGGTAGCATAGCCACGCTCACCGTCACCACTCGTAATGGCCGGATAGGGCTCTTCCATCACAACTTCCGTACCTTCATTATTATCAACTTCAAAAAGGATGTTCTTCTGTCCCGGTTCTTTCAGGAAGATACTGAGACGCGGGTCACGGTTTACACGTACATCAGCAACCGTCTTGTCGCCCATATAATAGCCGTCACCATCCGCATAAGAACCGTGAGCATAAACCGGAGTACCATCCTTCATCAGGAAATTCTGTACGAATCCACGGGTCAGACCGATACGGTAATTACCACGTCCGGCAGCGGCATTGATGTTATGAGTAGAGAGTCCGCGGGCATACTGGCGCCACAACAGTACTTCCTTCACATCCGAAAGGTCTTCTTGTGCAAACATATCAAAGTAAGGATTTGACGGGTCATCAGCTGATTGTTGCAACACACCGGTATTCTCCGTCAAACTCCCTTTGTATTTATCTGCTACAAGTTTGGAAGCCTCTACGGCCTGTTCCAAGAAGTACTTCACTTCATTATCAATGTTTCCGCTCGGATACTGATAATTGTTGTGAAGAGATGCCCCCGGCCAGCCTTCTCCACCAGGTACGAATGCCGTACCCTTGAAATTCTGCAACCAAGTAGCCTCGAACAGTGCCACACGTGACTTAACCAGCATCGCAACATCCTTATTGATACGGGTCGTCGCCATATCGACATCACTCATATAGGCATAAGCCTTGTCAAGATCGGAAATGATGAAACGTGCCACTTCATTACGCGGAAAACGTTTGCTGGCTTCACGGAGAGCTTCCATCTCATCGGCAAGCGGTTGGTTGATAATCGGGAAGTCGCCGAACAACTGGAGCTTCTTAAAGTACTCGTAAGCACGCAGGAAGTACATTTCTCCGATATAGTGCTTGATGGTGGCTACACTCCCGGAAATTGTATTTTGTGAACCGCTCATGTCCTCACCGAATTTGGGAAGTGCTTCAGACAAAAAGAAATTAATACGATAGATGCGTTCGAACTTCCAATTGTCACTTTCGCTATGAGGTACTTTCCAGCGATCCTGGGTATAGCGGTCATTGGCATTCACCTCTATCTGGTTATCGGTTCCTTTGTCTTCACCGAAGATGCCATAAGTCCACTGGCCGAATGACGGAAGGACATTGGGATATTCATCATTCAGATTGGCTTCCAACTGGGCCGCAGTGGAGTAATAGGTTTCGGGAGAAATGCTTGACATCGGCTCTCTGTCCAGAAAATCATCGCAGGAAGTCGTTCCGGCAATCACTGCCATTGCCATGAACGCTTTTACAATATATCTATAATTCGATTTCATAATATTCTTCATTATTTATGGGATTAAAGTGATACGCTAAGTCCAAAAGACCAAGTTCTTGAAAGCGGGTATGCATTACCGGCACTCTTGATAGGTGCAGAAGCATTGCTGTCCGTGTTACCACCGCTGATGGTTTCGGGATCGAACAACTTGCTCAGTTTGGTTCCCGTCCACAGATTCTCGCCCGATACGAAGATGCGGCAGTTGGTGATACCGATTTTGCGAATCATGGAAGCAGGCAATGTGTAGCCAAGCTGGAAGTTCTTCAAACGGATATAAGACGCATCCTGCAGATAGCGGGTTTGGGTTTCCTGGTTCTGGGTACTGTCAAATCTCGGACGCGCATAGTATGAATTGACATTGGCGGCAATCTCATGACCGGCCAGCCCGACGGGTTCATCACGGAAGTAATCTTCGTGTTCCTTCAAACCGGTTGACCACCACATACCCCATTGGCCAACGCCCCAGAAGATATTGGAACCCTGCCAGTAGTCACGCTTCATCACTCCCTGGAAGAAGAGGCGAACATCAAATCCCTTGTAATTGGCATTCAAGTCAAGACCGAAATGATAACGGGGAGTATTGTTGCCTATCACCTTCAAATCACCGTGGTCCTCCAAAGTCTGTGCACCTTTGGTGATGCCCGGTTTTCCATCCTGGTCGGCATACATGATGTCACCGGCAGTCCAAACGCCGGAACCGATGGCACTTTGTCCGCCCACTTTATTCAGATGCGCCTGCATCTCATCATCTGTCTTGGCAATTCCCACGGTTTCAAAGCCCCAGATTTCACCAATCTCGCGGCCTGCGATATAAGTATTGATTGAGTTTGTCGGGTTACCCGGGTATCTGTCTATATAAGTACGTGCATCAGAAACATTGAACTTAATGCCATAGCCCATACCGAAGTTGGTGCGGTCCTGCCATCCGATGGTAAGTTCCCAACCCTTCGTCTTCAAGTCACAGTTATTGGTCTTGGGAGTCGCAATACCCAATGTAGCGGGCAACTCTACAGACGGACCTACCATATTGTCCGTATAACGGATATAAGCATCGAATGACCCGGTCAGACGGTTGTTGAACAGCCCCCAGTCAAGACCGATATTCCAGGTACGCACTTTCTCCCAAGTCAAGGCTGTACTGATAAGGTCGCCTACATAAGCAGTGTTTGGTTTCAGTCCATTCTGCAGCCAGCTTCCGTTTGCCTGCTTCAATGTCATGGCACGATAAGTAGGATACCAGCCGTTTGTATTCATATTCCCCAGTTCACCATAAGAGAAACGGAACTTCAACTGATTGCAAACATCCGCAAAATCTTCCCAGAAGTTTTCCTGGGCAATGTTCCAACCCAAAGAGAAGGAGGGAGACAACTGCCAACGATTGCCACGGCGGAAGCGGGAGGTACCATCATAGCGCAAATTGGCCTCTGCCAGATAACGACCTTTATAATCATAGTTCAAGCGGCCAAAGAAACCCGCTGTGGCCCACTCATTACGATAGCCACCCACCTCGGGCACCTTATCCTTACCGGCGCCGTCAATATTCGAAATCAAGTCCAGTTCCGGAAGGTCTTCCACCTGCAAACCATATCCTTTGGCACTAAAAAACTTCTGGCGCATTTCTTCGGACTGAAAACCACCCATTACCTTAAAATTATGATCATCATTGATAGCAAGAGAATAAGTGGAGTAAATATTCCAGTTCATGTAGCTCTCTTTCTTGTAGTCTTGATAGAGACTTGAGGTTCCTTGCGTATCCACAATATTTCCACTCACATCGTGGTTATAGTAAGGAAGTCCGGTTTCACGTGTATCTATAGAATTGGTACTATAGTTGAACTCAACATTGGTAATCCAATTCTTCACGGGTTCGAATACCAAGCTTGCTTGATGATAAACCTTATCTGTCTGCACATCGCGCTCACCACCCAATGCAAGTGACATCGCCGGCGTATCGGCATTACCATTAAAATAATAGCCGTTTTCATCATAAACCGGAAGATTAGGCCAAGTCTGACGGCCGATTCTCTCATACAAACCGCCACCAAAATTGGTAGGACGGCCAAGGTCTTGACGGACATAACGCAAGCTGTAATTGAACTTCAACCATTTGGTCAGCTCGGCACCAAATTTGGCAGTAGCATTATAGCGCTTCAAGTCATCGGAACCATGACGGAGCAAACCATTCTGATCCAGATAGCCCAATGAAGCATAATAATTGAACTTGTCACCACCACCGCTTACACTGAAATTATGTTCTTGCGAGAAGGAAGAGCCCTTGTAGATTTCGGAAAACCAGTCAGTATTGGCATACGCCGTAGTAAACGGGTCGCCTGCCGGTTTACCCCATACATTGCCATCAGTAGGCAAACCGCCACGATTAGTACCTCCCGCAGCCTGGAAGTCAAGCATCTGCTGCATCACTGTATCAGAGAACTGGGCATTGTCCTGACCGTTGCGTGCAGCCTCATTGAAGTAGTTGGCAAAGGTATAGGAGTCCATCATCTCCGGCAGATTCACCGGACTGTTGAAGCGGAAGCTGTTGTTGTAGTTGATAGTCGGCTTGCCCGATTTGCCTTTCTTGGTAGTCACCAAGATAACACCGAACGGTGCACGCGACCCATAAATAGAGGAAGCGGCAGCATCCTTCAATACAGAAATATTCTCGATGTCCTGCGGATTCACCGTATTGATGTCACCTTCCATACCGTCAATCAAAATCAGCGGACTTCCGCTTGAGCCGTCACCGATGGTACCGTTGCCACGGATATTGATGGACATATTCTTGTCCAGTTCACCGGTATTGGTCGTAATCTGCAAGCCCGGTACCAAGCCCTGCAATGCCTGCGTGGCATTCGCTACCGGACGTGCTTCAATTTCCTTCGCCGTAGCCAGCCCCACAGAACCTGTCAGGTTCACCTTCTTCTGCGTGCCGAAACCTACCACTACCACCTCGTCCAGCATTTCGCTGTCTTCTTTCAGAGTCACAGTAAAGGATGTTTTTCCAGCCACCGGCAGCTCTACCGTCTTATAACCGATAAAGCTGATTGTCAAAGTGGCATCCGAAGGGACTTTCAAAGAGAAATTACCGTCAATGTCGGTAATTGTTCCATTCGTCGCATTCCCTTTCTCCACTACACTGGCGCCAATCACCGGTCCCATCGCATCATTAACCACACCTTTTACATTGATTGTCGAACTCTGTGCGTTCAAGAACTGAACATTCAACAGAAGGGCCATACAAATGGCCAAAGTGACATACACTTTCAGCCCGAGTCCTTCAAAGAATCTCTGTCTTTTCATTGTATAAACTTTAAGATTAAACATTAATTGTTTCACTTTCACTCTTCATTTTAACCGTGAAAACAATGGCAAATGTAGGCGAATGCTGATAGGAAGACCTCCAATAATGCTTCTACGAGGTAGAATTTTAGTTATTCGACCTAATTGAAGCATAATTTGACTTGATCTATGACTGTATGAAGCGTTCCTGATATTCCGTCGGCAACATGCCGAATTCCTTTTTGAAACAAGAACTGAAATATTTCGGGTCATTAAAACCGACGGCATACGCCAGATCGGAAACACGCACAGAACTCCCCTTCTCCTCCATAATGCGGCAGGCCGCTTTCAGACGGATGTTACGGATAAAGGCAGAAGTATTCAGTCCCGTCAGGGATTTCAGTTTCTTGTAAAGGGTGGACTTGCTGGTGCCCATCTCCTCCACAAACTGGGGCTGGTCGAAGTCTGAATCTTCCAGATGGCGGTTTACGCAGTCAATGGCACGCTGCATGAAGTCCTCATCAATGCTGGTATAGTCCAGTTCCTTGATTTCGAACACCAGTTGGTTCTTAAAGTCATGCGCCTTGCGTTCTTTGTATTTCAGCAGATTGCGGATGCGTGCATGCAGCACGGCCAGGTTGAACGGTTTACTGATAAAGGCATCCGCCCCCACTTCATAAGCTTCGGCACGGTCTTCCTCCTTGTTCTTGGCTGTCAGAAGAATCACGGGAATATGACTGAGTTCCAACTTGTTCTTCACATACCTGCAAAACTCGATGCCGTCCATTACGGGCATCATCACGTCCGAAACAATCAGGTCAATATCCTCATTGTCAAGCACAGTCACAGCCTCCTGACCGTTTTCGGCCGTATGGACATTGTATTCACGTTTCAGCAGCCGGACCATTAACTGCAAAAGCTCCTCATTGTCCTCCACCACCAGTATGGTATGCGCTTTGGGCTTTTCAGCAACCACATTCTCCGCATTCTCCTCTTCAAGATAGGTAACGGTTTTCTGTACCGGAAGTACAGCTTCCTCATCAATCTGTTCTTCCTTAAAGTAAGAGCGGTCTACGGGCAAGGTCACGATGAATTCCGTTCCCCGGCCTTCCTCGCTCTCCACTTCAATGCTTCCTCCATGCAGCTCCACCAAGTCCTTTACCAAAGAAAGGCCGATGCCCGTACCAATGGTGTTGAACTTCCGGTAATCCCCCTCGTAGAACCGCTTGAAGAGGCTCTTCTGCTTGTCCTTTGAAATGCCACTGCCATTATCCTTTACATGCAACCGGACGAAGTCCCTGTCTTCGGCATACATCAGCGTGACTTGTATATAGCCACCCTCCTTATTATATTTGGCGGCATTGGAAAGCAGGTTGTAGAGAATCTTGTCCAGCTTGTCCGTATCAAAATAACCGATAATCGACTCCGGATTACAGAGTACGGAGAAATGTATCTTGCGCTTTTTGACAAGCGGCAGGAAAGATTCGGCTTCATTTTTCACAAACGCCGCCACATCTCCTGGAGAGACACGCAACTTCAGATTGCCGGTTTCTGCTTTACGAAATTCAAGAATCTGCTGCAACAGACGGATGAGCCTGCTGATATTGCTACCCATTACCGTATAAAGGTCGTCATGCCCGGGAAACCGCATCTTCAACTCATCGACGGTAGCCGAGATAATGGTCAGCGGAGTCAGCAGTTCATGCGTGATATTTGTAAAGAACTGCAATTTGGCATGATTCAGTTCTTCCAGTTTGGACTTCTCCATCTCCCGAAGATGCAGCTCATTACGCAGCTGCATCCTGTTCTTTGCTGTCCGGAGAATGAAGCAGACAATAGCTGCCCCTATCAGTGCATAAATGATATAAGCCCACCATGTAGCCCAGAACGGTGGCAATACCACCACCTCAAGTTCACGGATTTCCTGACTCCAAATGCCATTTTCATTGGTGGCTTTCAGACGGAACCGATAAGTACCGCTCTTCAAATTATTATAATAGGCAAAACGGCGGTTGGCATCCGTATATTGCCAATCCTTGTCAAAACCTACAAGCTGATAAGCATACCGATTTAAACCGGGATTCTTATAAGTAAGAGATGCGAATTCAATACTGAAATTATTATATCCGTAAGGCAGATCTAACTTCCGCGTAAACGAAGGCATGACAGAAGAAATCCGTTCTCTGACCTCCGGTTCCAATACCGCAAAAGAACGGTTGAAGATTTTTATATCCGTAATCAGATAAGGCACAGCTTCATTGTCTTTCTCCAGAGATGCAGGAAGGAAACTGTTATAACCCTTATTTCCTCCAAAGAATAACTCGCCCTCCCTACTGCAAGAAGACTGTGATATGAAAAAGTTATCCTGCAGACCGTCTGCTGTCGTATAGACACGGACCGTAGCCAAATTCTCGTCCATCGGTACAAAAAGCTGTACCAGCCCCATATTAGTCCCCATCCATAGACACCCTTGCCTGTCTTCCTCTATAGACCCTATCATGTCGGCAGACAGCTGATATTCCTGATTCTTTTCCGTAAATACATTTTCCTTATAATCATATAGATACAACCCTCCTCCCTCAGTTCCGGCCCATAGCCTTCCCGATTTATCCACATGCAAACACAACACCGAGTTCGTTGCCAGCTGGCCGTTGTTATAACTATAGTTACTATATTTCAGCGTTTCGGGATGCTGCACATCCCCCATAATATGTATAATTCCATAGTTGGCTGTCGCAATCCAGAAGCTGCCATCCGCATCCTCCACAATATCCTTCACATGATACCAATCCGCCAACCCGCCTCCGGCAAAAGAAAGTGTTCCGAACCTATAATGCCCTCCATCGGCCAAACTGATTCCCATACCGCCGCGACAGCCTACCCAACAATTCCCCTTACTGTCCTCACACAAGGCCGAAACGCAATCCGAATAGAGATAAGGCGTGTCGGATTCAGTCAGCACCTTCACTTTCTCTCCTTTCTCATAAATCAAGATACCACCGTCATAGGTAGCGAACCATACTTCTCCATTCTTACGCTGAATAATGTAATTGACCGTGGGTACACCGGGAATATCCGAGAATTCCGGGATATGGGAAAAGAACGACAACACACCGGTTTCATAATCCTTGCGTGCCAGCCCATAACTTCCGGTACCCAGCCAAAGGTCTTTATCTGCATCGGCAAACAAAGCGCGGACGGCAGTAGTAGGCACGTCATCCTCTGCCAGATTCAAAGAATAGAAAGCAAACGGAGATTGTTTCGTGTCTATCATCAGGACACCGCCGCCAATGGAACCCAGCCAGATATTATTGAAGCGGTCGCGCAACAGTGAATTTATTTCATCACAAGGTATATGATATGCCGAATGCAACGACTTGTAATTAATGAATGTACCGGGATTCTCCTGCTTCATAATGCTCAGCCCCACCCGGGTCCCTATCCACAAGGTATGGGTGTGTACATCCTCCACAATATCATAAACAATATTGTCCGACAAGCTGGCATCATCCCCTATCCTATGCGAATAATGCGTATAAGACACGTTTGCCATATCCTTTGGGTGATTCAAGAGAAATAATCCGCAATCCCAGCCACCGACCCACATTTTCCGGTTTGAATCCTGATAGATAACATGTGCCGAGTTCCGTTCATTGATTTTGGGATATGCATAGAATTTATCCTCCTTCCGGGAATAACGAAAAAGACCACTGGACCAGGTACCGACCCACAAATCCCCATCCGAGTCCTCGAACAACGATTTGATGGAAGCTGCGGGAAATATACCATCGGTGGACTTGCCGTCATACATCACGAAGGAGTCCTTCTCTGCCACATACCGGCATAAGCCAGAATCCGTACCAATCCATACCTCATTTTCCCGGGTGACCAACAGGCATGAGACCGCATTGTTTGGAATGGCAGGCGCAGTATATTGACGGATTTCTCCGGTTTTCTTATTGAGTGTGTTCAACCCCTCTTGTGTACCAATCCACAAGAAGCCGTCATTGTCATCGGCAAAACAATAAATGTTGTTACTGGTCAACAAACCGGGAGTATTCAAGCTCGATTTATAGACAGTAATCTGGTAACCGTCGTATTTACAGAAACCATACCGGGTAGCAAACCACAAAAAACCTTCCTTATCCTGATATATTTTCTGGACCTCATCCGTCGGTAATCCGTCTAATGTAGAAATCTGCTTGAACTTCAAACGGGAAATAACATTCCCATCAGCCGCATGCCCCAAGGCAGGATACATTGTCCAAAAGCTGAACAGGAGAAGACACGTATGCAAACAAAAAAAACTTACTCTATTTTTCATATACCAGATATTAGGAATTATGACAAATATAGCAAGTTCAGCTCACTTTAAAGAAGAATTATGCTCTTTTTTTGTCTGCAAATACTTCAAACAAGGCTTTATTCCTTACCTTTACAGCCGTGTTCTACACCCTAACCGTAGACAAGCAAACAACATATGGAAAATAAATTCGACTACCAGTCTGTGCCTTATGGCTTTGCACATTGCTTCAACAGCCAGTGCGTCCATAAGGAAGAATGCCTGCACCACTTGGCTGCTACCAATTGCACCTCGCAATGTCCTACTTTAAGCATCATCAATCCGAACTGTATCCCTGCCGATACCACCAACTGCCCTCATTTCCGGAAAGCCCTGAAGTGCCGGGTTGCATGGGGCATCCGGCACCTGCTGGACAATGTACCCCACAAATGTGCAGCCCCGATGAGGAACCAGCTTGTAGGACACTTTGGCAAGACCACCTATTATCGCTTTTACCGCCAGGAACAAGGCTTGTTTCCAAAGGCACAAGCATATATCCGTCAGGTTTTCAAACAATACGGAATTGCCGAAGAACCGAAATTCGAGAGATACAGCGAAGAATACAGCTACAACGATTGAAGCATCCGGACAGCTCAGCTCTTACAAAGTTTATTTTTGAAAAACATCTGTCATGCTATCACGCAGAGGGGGATATCCTTTTGATTATAAACCGATTAAAGCGTGAAAGATACCCGTGATAGATAAAAATCTTCACAACCATCCATCACGCCATAACAAAAGCAGTATCCGATACTTACTTCATTCACCACAGAATAGTGCTATATGCCTAGTTCTCAGTATGAAACTTTTAGTTTCTTAAGCAAATACTATTGGTTTCAACCTTCTAAAACAAAAGTTTCAACAAGAGAAACTAAGAGTTTCCCTTAGGAAAACCATTGGTTTCAACAAGTAAAACCTTTTGTTTCAATAGCCGGAAACTATTGTTCCGACAAGCAAAACCAGCGTGGAAGTCTGCACAAAGCATCCCAAATCACCTGCTTTTTCGACTCAAAACATCAGATTTTCCACAGAAAAACGCTGGAATCGACCTAAAAAAGCATGGAATCACTTGCAAAAAGAGCCTGATTGTCGTACCTTAGTACACTGTAAGCAAACCATTTTGCCTGCATGTGACAAAACAAAAAATAGAAATGAAAATCACCCAACTGAGAGAAAAAGACGGGAATCTGACACTGAGCACGACAGACTTAGACACCTTCCTACAGAAAATCAAAACGGAGACCAAAACCCAGCCCGTATCCACTTTCCGCCAGCAACTGCGATACTGCTTGCCCGGCAAGCGCTGCAACGAGGCAGACCGACTGCCCAAAGTACTCCCGGCAGCCGAATTCCGCAAGACGAACGGTGTTTGCCAGATGAAAACCTACAACGGCATCGTGGAACTGACCGTAGGCCCGCTTTCCGGCAAGTCCGAAATAGCCCTTGTGAAACGTCTTGCCTGGGAACAGCCCCAGACGCGGCTCGTATTCACCGGTTCCAGCGGACGGACTGTAAAGATTTGGACTACCTTCACCCGTCCGAACAACTCGCTGCCGGGCAAACGGGAAGAAGCCGAGGTGTTCCACGCCCATGCCTACCGCCTTGCCGTGAAATGCTACCAGCCCCAACTGCCTTTCGACATTCTGCTGAAAGAGCCCAAGCTGGAACAGTACTCCCGCCTCTCCTTCGACCCCGAAGCCATGTACCGCCCGGACTCCATACAGTTCTATCTTGCACAGCCCGTCTCCATGCCCGACGAAACCACCTATCGGGAAGCCCTGCAAGACGAGAAGTCACCCCTGACGCGCGCCGTGCCGGGATATGAAGCCGAAGAAGCCATCATCATGCTGTTTGAGGCCGCCTTGCAGAAGACTTTCGCCGAAGCGACGGGTGCCGGTGCCGACAACAGCCTGCACTCCCTGACCGTGCGCCTTGCCGAGAACTGTTTCCGTTCGGGCATCCCCGAAGAAGAGACCGTGAAGCGTACCTATTTCCATTATTATCTACGCCAAAAAGAGACTGTCATCCGGCAGATTATAAGAAGCGTTTACCAAGAGAACAAAGGCTTCAATACCCAAAGCAGCCTCAGCAAAGAGCAAAGACTTGCCATACAGACGGACGAGTTCATGAAACGCCGCTACGACTTCCGCTACAACACCCAAGTGGGTGAGGTGGAATACCGTGAACGCCACTCGTTCCGTTTCCGCTTCTCCCCCATCGACAAGCGCACGCTGAACAGCATTGCCCTCGACGCACAGAGCGAAGGCATTCCCCTGTGGGATAGGGACATCAGCCGATATATCTACTCCAACCGCATCCCGGTATTCAATCCGCTGGAAGATTTTCTTTACCATCTCCCCGGCTGGGATGGAAAGGACCGCATCCGCAAACTGGCACAAACAGTGCCTTGCGGAAATCCGCATTGGGTGGAGCTGTTTCACCGGTGGTTTCTGAACATGGTCGTTCATTGGAGAGGTACAGATAAAATGCACGCGAACAACGTTTCTCCGCTATTGGTGGGCGCACAAGGCACACGTAAGTCCACATTCTGCCGCAGCCTCATCCCTCCTGCCATACGTGTTTACTATACGGATAGCATTGACTTCTCGCAAAAGAAAGACGCCGAACTTTATCTGAACCGGTTTGCGCTCATCAACATTGACGAGTTCGATCAGATAAGTGCTACGCAACAGGGATTTCTGAAACATATTCTGCAAAAGCCCATCGTTAATATACGCAAGCCTCACGCTACCGCCGTGCTGGAGCTGCGCCGTTATGCTTCTTTTATCGCCACGAGCAATCAGAAAGATCTTTTGACCGACCCTACGGGCAGCCGTCGTTTCATCTGTATCGAAGTGTTGGGGACAATAGATACCAATCGGGCGATAGACTATGAACAACTGTACGCACAAGCCATGTATGAGTTGGATCATGGCGAACGCTATTGGTTTGATCCGGCCGAAGAGCGGATTATGACCGAGAGTAACCGTGAGTTTGAACAGGTTTCACTAGAGGAGCAACTGTTTTACCGTTATTTCCGTGCCGCCAAAGAGGAGGAAGTCGGTGAATGGCTTTCCCCGGCAGAGATTCTGGATGAGGTTGGCAGGAACAGTGCTATTCCTCTGTCCAACAAGCGGGTAAGTGTGTTCGGGCGGGTGCTTCGCAAGCATGAGATTCCTTCAAAACGCACGAAACACGGGAGTGTTTATCATGTAGTAAGGCTTTCATAATAAAGGAACAGATGGGTGTAGGATACTTTATCCTACACCCATCTGCAACCCCAATCTTACACCCCGTCAACTCACTGTCATTCAACAGGATACATGCCATCCGGTGTAGGATGGCAGATGATTACCATTCAAATTCTTCTGTGTAGGAGTCGAACACAGGTTCTTCCGTAATACCTTTCTGACGGAACAGCCGACAAATGTATTCTTGTTGTTCGGGAGCAATATATTTCTCCTTACGATAAAAGCGATAATACATGGCACGGCCGAAATGCCCTAGCAACATATTCTTCAAGGACACTGCATCCCGATGCGGAACTGTATCCAGCAAATGGGTAACTCCCCAAGCGACCCGTATCTTCCGAACCGGCTTATAGAACGGACAGGTGTTCACCTCTTCCGGAACACATTTCGGATTTACCACAGAAATGATGGAATGCAGATCGGTACTGTGCACCGCCACCAAATGACGCAAACATTTTTCTCCTTTCGGACACCTGTCATTAAAGCAGTGGGCAAAATTGTATGGTACTGCCCCATAGTCAAAATTATCTTCCATTATCGTTTTTATTAGTCACACAGATATACTCCACAGAAAATGCTATCAGGAGTTTTCTTTCCTGTCATTCCGGATAAACTCCAGCAGCCTTTCCACCGCTTCTTCTTCCGGAATATTCTTTTCTACACAGACTTTCCCTTTATACAGGCTGATCTTACCCCGTCCCGCACCGACATAGCCGTAGTCCGCATCCGCCATCTCACCGGGACCATTTACGATACATCCCATAATGCCGATTTTCAGTCCTGTCAGATGTGAAGTAGCCGCCTTGATACGGGCAATCGTCTTTTCCAAGTCGTAGAGTGTACGTCCACAACCGGGACAAGAGATATACTCCGTCTTTGAAGTACGGGTACGTCCCGCCTGCAAGATTCCGAAAGCCGTCGCATCAATTACCGCATGACTGAGGTTACCTTGATTGAATATAAAGATTCCGTCACAAAGCCCGTCAAAGATCAGAGCCCCCATGTCCGCCGCAGCTTTTATCTGCAAGTCCTCCGCATCATCCTCCGCATAATGCTGGAAGAAAACAACCGGATTTTGCAGCCCCTCTGTCATCAGTTGATGTACCAACGCACGATGTTCGCCCAAACGGTTCGGATGGTTGCTTTGAGAAACGACAACCACTTCGGGATGTTGTTTCAGACAGGCAATCACTTCATCCGTCTGTGCCATATAAGGCATAAACAGGAATTTGAGTTCCGCATTACATCCTCCCATCAACGGCAGTTGCTGATGATTATAAGCAGGCCAAGTACCGGCTTCTCCGGTCCATACGTCCGCATCAAGAATATAGTCCACACCCTCTTCCCGTTGTTCGGGCAAAGCACGTCCGGCATAAATATAGTCCGGAGTAAATTGCGGATTCACTTCGTTTTTCCCGTCCATACGGTCGGCAATGACCACAGGCACGTGTTCTCCACCAATATTGCGGACAGCCTGCGTCTTCCGGCGTTCAGGCGACAGGTAATTGAAATCAGGTGCTTCCAGTCCCGGAATATAAGGATGGTTCTGTCTCAACAGAATGTAATCCACCAGTTTGCGGGCTACGGGGATTTCCGCTTCGGGCGCTTCGCTCAAAGATACACGGATGGTATCCCCCAATCCGTCACTCAACAACGCACCGATGCCGAGAGCAGACTTGATACGTCCGTCTTCTCCGTCTCCGGCTTCCGTCACTCCGAGATGCAGTGGGAAAGCCATGCCTTCTTTTTCCATTACGTCCACCAACAGACGGACGGTTTTCACCATCACGACCGTATTGGACGCTTTGATGGAAATCACCACGTCAGTGAAGTTCTCTTCAACACAGATACGGAGAAATTCCATGCAGGATTCCACCATCCCCGCAGGCGTATCACCATAGCGAGACATGATGCGGTCGGACAGAGACCCGTGGTTCACTCCGATACGGATAGCCGTGTGGTTCTCCTTACAGATATTCAGGAAAGGAACAAACCGGTCGTGAATCTTACGTATCTCCTGAGCGTACTCCTCGTCTGTATATTCCAGTTTCTTAAAAGTACGCGCAGCATCTACATAATTCCCCGGATTGATACGCACCTTCTCCGCATATTGAGCCGCCACATCGGCAACCTTCGGATTGAAATGCACGTCGGCAACCAACGGAACCATATATCCCTGACTGCGCAAACCGATGTTGATATTCATCAGGTTTTCCGCTTCCCTGATGCCTTGCGTTGTCAGACGGACATATTCGCCACCTGCGTCAACAATACGCTTTGCCTGTTCCACACAAGCCTGCGTATCCTGCGTAGACGTATTGGTCATCGACTGGATACGAATAGAATTGGGGCCACCCAACGGTACGGCCCCAATATTCACTTCGGTAGTTTCCCTCCGAAAATAATTGAATAGATCCATTAGTTCGTTTTATATTCAAACTTGACTTCTTT
>OGHN01000654.1_pt1 | contig 16827 bp, 16 predicted proteins | sample 1571511 | NCBI WGS metagenome assembly OGHN01 (sample SAMEA2582024, study PRJEB24529) | metagenome | biome: Human gut stool | place: China | collected 2011 | reverse complement strand
TTTTCATGTTGCAGTTCTCCTCTAAGAATCTGTCCATCCTCGATCCGAATGATCTGCTGCGCCTTCTGCGCAATTTCCGGGTTGTGGGTAACAACGATAAGCGTTTGCCCGAACTCCGCAGCACATTCCATCAGCAGCCGCATGGTATCCTCGCCCGTCCGCGTATCCAGATTTCCGGTAGGCTCGTCTGCAAAAACGATGCGGGGCTTTGCAATCAGCGCACGGGCGATTGCCACACGCTGCTGCTGTCCGCCGGAAAGCTGTGCGGGGCGGGAATGTAGCTTGCCCGCAATGCCCAAGATTCCGGTCAGCTTATGGAGCATCTGTTCATCCGGTGCTCTATGGTCCAGATAAAACGGGGTCAGAATATTATCCTGCACCGTGTACTCCGGGAACAGGCGGAAATCCTGAAAAATAAAGCCGATCTTTTGCCGCCGCACCTGTGCCAGCTGCTCCGCATTCATTGCATAAATGTCCTGACCGTCCAGCAGCACCTTACCGGTGGTGGGCGGCAAAAGTCCTCCCAGAATTTTCAGGAGCGTAGATTTTCCGCTGCCGCTGGAACCGATGATGGACGCAAATGTACCGTTTTCAAGGGTCAGGTCGCTATTTTTGAGGGCGTGAACCGCACTTTCCCCTTCCCCGTAGGTTTTGGAGATATGTACAGCTTCCAGAATTTTATCCTTCATAAGATGTCCCCCTTGGATGCTTTTTTACGAATAAAAGAGAAGATCGGCAGCAACGCTGCGGACAGCCAGAACACCATCAGCAGAACGCTGACCATGATCTGACTTCCCACGGGTTTATGGAACGCATATACCCGTCCGCTTGTATGAATACGGATCAGGTCGAGAATGCTCTGGATCGGAACGATACGCGAAACTACCGCATAGACAACGATGTTCACAAGCAGCGTTGTCCCAACGATGACCGGGAGCAGCAGCTTTGCATAGGACAGCACCAGTTTTTTCGGGGAAACGCCCAGCGTCAGGAGAAGCGACAGCCGCTGCTGCTGGACTTCATAAGCCGAAAGATTCAAAACCACCAGCAGCGCACACCCCAGAAGGACCCCGAATACCGCAAGGATACCGACAAGGAAAGCGCTCTGTGTGCCCTCGGTGTAGCTCTGGCTGATCAGGTCGTAGTTATCTGCACTCAGGATACCATTCCTGCGCGTCGCAATGGAGGAAATAGACCGCCGCAAAGAGAAATTGCTGCCAGCGGACAGTTTCACGTTCAGGCTGCTGTATCCTTCCTTTTCCATAAAGAAACTTCCTGCGCTCTCAAACATTTTATGGTAAAGAGCCGTACTGACAAAAATTGTGCCGCTGAAAAGGAGCCGGTCTGTTGTCAGCAGTGTGTAATTGCTTGCAGACTTTACGACACCGGCAATGGGCAGCTGGGCGGTGTACGTCCGGTAGACCTCATTCCCGGCTTCATCCTGCCCGGTATAACGCCGATATTGGATACTCAACTTGTCTCCGGCCGCAAAAACCGGTTCAACCAACGTACTGCCATCCGGTTGGAAGCCCTGATAATATTCATCCGCAGCGGGGTCATAATAGCAATCTCCCCACAGGGTCAAAACAGAATCCCCGGACAGCAGTGTCTCTATTTTCTCGTCCGAAACGCCGGCATCTGCGGCAATGCGGCGCAGTTCGTCCTCCGGCAAGGCGCAGACAGTCGTGTTCAGCGTTCCTCTTTCTGCATTTTGCAGCAAGCTCGGAATGTCCGTATAGAAACCGTTGTCCTTGACCCAGATATCGGCAAGCATCTTGCTGGACTGGATCTTGTCTGACGTCACGGTATAGGTATCGGTCAGATCAATTGCAGCGGAAACCTCTTCCACACCGGGCAATGCAGCGAGATCCTCTTTCAGAGAAAACGGCATCCCGGAGGTTCCGTTCATCTTGATGGACAGACAGGCATACGGTGCATCCAGATCATATGGCAGCATGACACGCCAGCCGACATACAAACAACTGACGGCGATCAGCAATACCGCGCAGCCGACACCGATCTGCGGTGCAAGCGGCAGCTGTGCCAAGCGGAATTTTTTTGCAGGCTTCTCTTTGGGTTTTGCGGTCTGCGGGCGAACCAGCACCGCAGGCAAAAGTGCACCCAGCAGTACGGAGAGCAGAAACAGCACCGCCAACGGCACAAGAGATGCAGCGGGGACCGCCAAGAACGAAAGGTGCTTCTGCAGCCCCAGACCGACGGCCGCAGCACCGCAGCCCAGTGCAAACCCAGTAGCAACTGCTGCAAGCCCGGCAAAAAGCGCTTCCCACAGGCACATAAGCCGGAGATCCCGATTTTTAGCCCCCAGCGTCAGGAAGGTGTTGATGGTATGTACACGCTTGTGCAGAACGATCAGGAAATACTGCGCCACTGCAAAAAAGCTGACCAGAATCGCTGCGACCAGCAAAAAGCGCAGGGAGGACGAAACGGTATCCTCCTGCGGGTAGGCATACTCGTTTGCCACTAAAGCAGGGTCGGTCGAAGCGGTCACGGGTGCGGTTGCATTCAGATAATAAAACGTCTGGAACTTTTGCCCGTCCAAGGCAAGCGGCTCTGCTACAATGCCGCTGACGGTGAGATTGCCGTTCAGATTCCAATAAACATCATAGGCAGGCAAAACACCGCACAGGGTATAGGCTTTTTCCATCACTGCGCCGGAGCCTGCCAGCGGGTCGTAATCATTGGCAGCCACCTTCAGCGTGACCGTCTGCCCTACGTCATAGGAGCAGCCCAGCGCATCCAGCAGAGTCGTCGTCATGGCAATCTCATCGGACTGCGTGGGGAAATCACCGCTGATCGGCACGATACGCCCCAGCTGTGCAAAGGTATCGTCTACCGTTCCGATCCCGCCCGCCACGCCATCGTCTGCGCCGAGAACGATTCCGTTTTGGATCACTGTACTGACCTGTGCGGATGCGGGCAAGGTGTTTTGTGCCTGTGCAGCATCCGCAGCAGTATCTGACAAACGCAGGTACTGCCATTCGCCATATAACTCACAGCGGGTGTCCTGCAATACCTGTGCAGAACTGACGGAGTAGATCACCGCCGCCGTCAGGAACGAGAAAACCAGTGTCAGCAAAAGCAGCAATAGGCCGGTCTGCTTCTTGCGGCCAAGCATCCCATGAAACGCCAGAATGATAGATGGACTTTCTTTGATTTTCATAAGCTGTCCTCCCCTATGTCTTACACGCACCTAGAAAAGGAATTTTTCTATTATAATAACGCTTTTAAAGGAAGTTTGTTACACTTGTTTTAAAACATCGTATGACTGCACATAAATTCATAGAAAATTTGTTGCATAATCACAGTTTTGTTTATTTGCATCACTATTGAGGACGAATACGGCAACACTCCGGCACAGCAGGCGAAGTTTGACTGGCTGCTCTACAACAAGCCCTTGGAGTATGCTCAGCTTGTACTGGGTGGTGAGATTGAGCGTTATCTCTCACTTGGCTGTGACCATGGCACATTTTAACAATGTTTTTTCTTTTCAACAAGCATTCCGATAATAAACGAAAGTAGGAAAACGAGTAGCCAAATCAAAACTCCGTAGTGTGCCTTGAGCTGCCATACTTTTCCTATATACATATCCGGCGTGATTTTTGTGGCGTTTATTTTGATAATAAAATCGCCCAACACTTGTCCGATCAAAATTCCTGTCCAGTTTCCAGCTGTTGTGATAAGAGCTGCTCTATACATTTCCAGAAAACAGAAAGCAACAGATGCAACCCATAAACACAAATAATAATGGGCTGCTGTCCATTCAAACAAGTAAACTTCATGAAACACTGTTTGAGAAAGAAGATAGCACACCACATATGCTAAAAATACGATCAGCAAAAATCCGAGACAAGTTTTCTTTTTTGATGCTGTGTTCTTCATACGGCTTTTGAATCCTATTCCAATGCGTACCGCCATCTTTGCGTTTCATTATAAAACAGCTTGGCTGCTTACTTCGATACTATTTCGACAGTTGGCATCTTGCCTTCCAATCCGAGTTCGTCATCTTCTGCAACTCTATAATTGGTAACATTTATTGAATACATATAATCTGAAATATTTGGATTTTCTTCATCGTCTGGAAGTTCAACTTCAAAAGTCTCAAACTCAAACACATAAGCTGTTCCTTCAATAAGTTCACCAGTTAAGTCTTTCTGGAAATGAAGCAAAAATGGTCTGTCCTGAAAGAAGTGAACAACCGCAACCGTTTTTCCCGGCAGTGCATAGTAATCGGGCAAGATCTGCTCAACAGTGGCCGTAAAAGAACCCGAAAACCGTGCAAAATGTTTTTCATTTCCGGTTGCTTGCTCTTCTCCGTCATGATACCCGGCCTCGTAGCCAGCGGTATAGCCTTCTTCGTATTCTGCATTGTGCTCATCTGAACTTTGAGCATTATTTCCACAGCCAATCAATGTAAATACCAGCGCAAGGCAAAGAACTATTATAGCCTTCTTTTTCATACGGTTTCCTCCTTCCATGTTTTTCTTCACATTTATCGGACTTTTCCACAGCTTTTGCAAAAACGTTCAGAAGAAGCATTTAATGTTCCGCAGTCCGGGCAATACCATCTTCCGTCTGGCATCGGTTCAACAGGCGAGGGCGTTTGGTGTGCTTTTGCTGGAGTTTGAACGGGTGATGCAGTAAACAGCGGCGCAATATTCACATCTCTACGGCCAACACCAGCAAGGCTTCTAAAATCCCACGATTTAACTTCTTGTGCCAATGTCCGTTTTGGTTCAATATACTGACCGCACCGTTGGCAATATCGAACACCCAACTTGTTTTCATAGCCACAATTTTTACAAGTCATCAAAGCTCCCTCCTTGCTTTTTGTTTAGATAACAAAATTTAAGCCTGATTTATTTCGTTTGTCCACAAAATTTTTCAAAATCGTATAGATGCACATAAACTTCCTGAAAATTTGTAGCACAATCGCAATCTTCTTTTAAATAAACACGCTATAAGGATAAACTTTTTGTTTTACCTCGATTGAAAGCCATCTTTAGCTTTCTGGTTTGAGAACTGTACTTCGGGCCGGATTCTTTGGGTCTACTAGAATTTTTATTGGTGCCCCTTTCGGAATACATGGATTGAACCAAAACCACTGCGACTTTCCATTATAGGTTTCACCTTTAACTTTATACTGATAATGTACCACATATGGATAGATTACATCTTCATCGGCAAGGTGGTAGGTACTCATATGAAATTTTATATGTACTCGTTTTGTTGCTGTAACCTTTCCGATGATTCTTGTTCCATTTTTCAAAAGTTCTGCCTTTTTATAGTCGGAAATAATCGCCAATCCGATAATTATACCTGCTACAATCCATGCTAATATCGCAGCCACCCAAATACCAGACTTACACGCTCCAACCGATATAATTGCCGCCACGAACATTCCGACATATGCCAGTGTATGAATAAGATCTTTTGAAAAAAACATTTTATCTCGTGTAATTTTCATAAAACGGCATCCTCCTCAAATCCTACAGTCGGTAATCAGCAGCTTCGTGAAATCAACGTTCCTTAGATACTTAGATTTTATCCTATTTTGTTTCATCCGTCTACAAAATTTCTCAAAATCGTATAGCTGCACATAAATTTCCAGAAAACTTGTAGCACAATCACAATTTTTCTTTTCACTCAGATAAACCACCACGGCAGTTCCAGCCACAGGTTATCCATGGCCTGTTCCTCGGTCTTTTTGGCGCGGCCTTTTGTCAGGTGAAAGTATATCGCCGTGCCGATCAGCGGATGTTCCTCGCCATCGGTGAAGCCATAGCGGTACAGCAGATAGGTCTGCTCCCGTTGGGTCAGCCGTTTCAGGCCATCGTACAGTTCCCGGCGCGATTCCTGCTCTTCCATAATGCTCTGTGGCTGCATGGCGTAGGGGTCGGCTATGGCTTCGATGCGCCGCAGTTGTTCCTCTCCCGGCAGAACATCGTCCAGCGAAACGCGCTGGTAGCAGATACCGTCCTTATCCTCCGTCACCATCCGCTGCTCAAAAGCAGTAAAGGCATCCCGAACCATGTCCATCATGGCGTTATGAATGGCAGGAGCCGCATAGGTCAGGAACTTCATGCCGCGCGCTGCATCGAACTTCGGCACAGCTTTCCATAAGCCCAGATTGCCCGCCTGTTTCAAATCGTCCGTGTCAAGGTTCAGGCCGGACTGTGCCAGATTCATGCTGCGGAAAAGGTCATTTGCCACCTTGCCAATAAAGGACTTGTTGTTGTCGATCAGGCTGTCCAGCGCGGCAGCATCGCCTTTCTGTGCCAGCGCACAAAGCCGTTCATTCGTCTGCTTCATGGGCGTTTTCCTGCTCTGCGGCAGACTGCAAGATTCCCAGCAGACCGTTCCGCAGCTGTTCCAGTGCTTCCGGCGTAGCTCCTTCCATGCCCGAAACGCTGTCCAACATTGCATCCGTCAACTGCTCTGCCGTGATCGTTGGGTGCTGCACATCCTGCCCTTTGGTCAATTCGGTGAACATCTTCTCTGCCACTTTCTTGCTCATGGCTTCCTGTTCGGCGTAATGGCTCCCGATGCCCTTTTTGATTTCCTTGACCGCCGCCATAAAGTACATCTCAATGTCATCAAGGTCACCTTGGTATACTGGCTTTCTCCGAAGGCTGATGTCCTTTGCGGCTTTGGCTGCTTCCGGGGTCTTGACCTTTGTGCGCAGCAGGGTGCTCAATGTCGTGAGCATGGCATTCTGTGCTGCGATGCCGGATGCAAAAGTATCATCAAAATACTGCGCTATGCGGTAAGTAAGCTCTGCAAAGCGGGCGTTTTCCAACAGCAGGTTGACCACCTCTGTATTGACACGCCCTGTGTAGAGGTTCTTTGCGCTTCTACGGACAGGCCAAGCTCGGCAATGTCGTAGTTCTTGCGGTCAGGGATGTTGGTTTCTCCCAGCAGGAAATCCGTGGACACGTTGAACAGCCTTGCGATCTTCAGCACCTGCTCATGGGTCAGGGTTCCTTTTGCGCCACTGATAAAACGGTTGATGGTGCTTTTGGAGCAGCCGATTTCCTTGGCAAGCTCCGGTTGGCTGATATTGTGCTCTTTCATCAAGTCCGCAAGACGGACGTTGGACGGTGCAGGCAGATATTCCTGTGCCATGTTGTCGGCCCTCCTTTTTGAGCTTTTTCCTCATTATAATACGCTCTGCCGTTTTGTTCAATATACGGTTTCCTCTCCGCCCTTGCTGTTGCAATCCTGCAACCGGTAAGGGCTTTTTTCTTTTTCCGTTGCAGTTCTGCCGCTTTTTCGCCTTTCCTGCAAAATTTTCCGTATATTCAGGCACAAGGCAAAAACACCAGAGTTCCCACTTTGGGGTACTCTGGTGCAACGCACGAAACAAAGGAGGAATGCCCTTGAGCCTGTATCAAACTGTCAAGTCCGCCATCACCGTTCGGCAGGTGGGAGAGATGTACGGCATGGAACCCGACCGCCATGGCATGGTGTGCTGTCCGTTCCATTCCGACAGCGACCCCAGCATGAAGCTGAACGACACCTATTATTATTGCTTCGGTTGCGGGGCCAATGGAGATGCCATCGACCTCACCGCCAAGCTGTTCGACCTGAACCCCCGGCAAGCCGCCGAGAAGCTCGCAAGTGACTTCGGGCTTGACCCGGATAAGCCGCCCGCCAATGCCATCGCCCTGCCGCCGCCCAAGCGTGGCCTGACGGACGAGCAGTGGGCAGACATCGCCTACTGTCTGCGGGTGCTGACCGATTATCTCGACTTGTTGCACGACTGGCAGGAGCGCTACAAGCCCGCCACCCCGGAGGAACCGCATGACCCACGGTTTGAAGAAGCCCTCCACACGACCGAGACCATCGAGCACCTGACGGACTGCGTTGCATTTGGGACGCCCCAGCAGAAGGCCGCTGCCGCTGCACAGCTGCTGTCCGGGTCGTACCTGCTGATGCTGGAGGAGCGCACCGACCGCCTTGCTCTGGCGAAGTGCGCCTGATAATTTATTCACCTGAAGTGGTGGGTCTCACCGTGAGACCCACCACTTCACTTTTCTAAAGGAGAACCACCCTATGAAGAAAAACATTTCCCGCAACCCCTTATGGCCGGACTGGTACAACGGCAAGAAGATCGATGAAGTCCAGTTTGGCCGTGCCTTTCTGGAACAGTGGCCGCTGAAATGCGTCAACGGTACGCTGTACACGCTGGACGGCCCGGTAGAGGACGAAAGCGAGATCAAGCAGCGCATCTTGGAGAACATCGAGGAATATGTCACCTCCGGCCTGTCCAAAAAGGTCACCAACATTCTGGAGACCATCAAGCTGCTGGCCTTTTCCGACCCGTTCCCCATCGAGCAGGACTGCATCCACCTCCAGAACGGCGTGTACCATCTGCCGGACGGCTCTTTTCAGGAGAGCCGCCTGTTCTGCCAGAACCGCCTGCCTGTGAAGTATGACCCCAAAGCCGCCAGCCCTGACCGCTGGCTGACCTTTCTGCACGAGCTGCTGGACGATGCCGACATCCCCACCTTGCAGGAGTATCTGGGCTACTGTCTCATTCCCAGCACCAAAGGGCAGAAGATGATGCTCATTGTCGGCAAGGGCGGCGAGGGCAAGTCCCGCATCGGGCTGGTGCTCAAGAGGCTCATAGGAGATGCCGCCAGCAACGGCAGCGTCCAGAAAGTGGAGAATAACCGTTTTGCCCGCGCCGATCTGGAACGCCGCCTGCTGATGATCGACGATGATATGGATATGAACGCCCTGCCCAAGACCAACTATATCAAGACCATCGTGACTGCCGAGGCCAAGCTGGACTTGGAGCGCAAGGGTGTCCAGAGCTACCAGCGGGACATTTACGCCCGGTTCCTCTGTTTCGGCAACGGCGCGCTGACCTCGCTGTATGACCATTCGGACGGCTTTTTCCGCCGTCAGCTTATCCTGACCACCAAGGACAAGCCCACCGACCGCACGGATGACCCCTTCCTTGTGGAGAAGATGTGCGCCGAGTTGGAAGGCATCCTGCTCTGGTGTCTGGAAGGGCTGCACCGGTTGGTGCAGAACGATTTCCGCTTCACGGTCAGCGAACGAGCCGCCGCCAACGTGGATACCATCAAACGCAGCAGCAACAATGTCATCGACTTTATGGAGTCCGAGGGCTACTTCCGCTTCAAGGCGGACTACTCCATCAGTTCCAAGGAGTTCTACGACATTTATAAGCAGTGGTGCGAGGACAACGCCTGCCACAGCGTATCGGCGATCCGTTTCAGCGCAGAACTGCGCCAGAACGACCGCCGCTATAACCTTGAAGCCACCAACAACATCTACCTGCCCGGTGGCCGCAGGGTGCGGGGTTTTGTAGGCATCGAGCCGCTTGTCCACCCCTGTCCGTAAAAAGTGCATTTTTTCACGGAAGAAGTTCGTACAACCTGTACGGTCTGTACTTGTACGCACCTGTACGGCGAATTGAAGCAAATTAAAACGTGTTATCGTTTGTATTTCGCATTTCTGTACGTCGTACAGACCGTACAGGTTATTTGAAGTCCGTACGCAATTTTTTCAGATGCGTACGGAGCAATCAAGTTCGCATTGTGCGAACTTGATTGTAACTCTCCCGCAGGAGACGTTCCCCCTCGGAGAGTCCTCGAAGAGCCCACTACACTTTGCAGCCCATAGGGATGAAAGTGTTATAGTGGGTTATTACACTTCCGAAGAAGTGCATCTTCGTTCCCCGTCACCTCTCGATGAACCTTGAAAGGAGGGATGCCCTTTGGCAAGAAACGATGGCGTTGACCGCACCAGTGTCCGGAATCTCGCCGTTTCGGACAAGGCCGTTGGCAACACCCAGCAGCACAATGAGCGTGAAAAGGACAGCTATCGGAACCCCGATATTATCCCCCAGCGCGCTGCATGGAACGTCCACTTCAAAAAGCCAACCGCCAGCTACACTGACCTGTTCGCCCAACTGGAAACCGCTGGTACGATTTCAACGCGCGGCCTGAAGCCGGATGCCACCCATTATTGCGAGCTTGTCTTTGATGTCAACTCGGCCTATTTTGACAATCACGGTGGCTACGAGTTCGCCAAGCAGTTCTATGAGGATGCCTACAAAGCAGCCGTTCAAATCGTGGGCGGTGAGCAGTATATCCTCTCGGCAGTCATGCACGCCGATGAGATCAACCGTGCCATGACCGAAGCACTAGGCCGCGAAGTTTACCACTACCACCTCCATGTGGTCTATGTTCCTGTGGTAGAAAAGCAGATCCTCTGGTCGAAACGCTGCAAGGACAAGGCACTGGTGGGCACCGTCAAGGAGACCGTCATGCAGGTCAGTCGGAGCAAGAAGTGGGCATCCAAGCCCCTGCTGGACGATGCCGGAAAGCCCGTGCTGCAAAAGAACGGCAAGCCAGTCCTGAAGAAGTCGTACAGCATCCTGCAAGACGATTTCTTCAACTATATGCGCAACGCCGGGTACACGGATGTAGAGCGCGGTGAACGCGGCAGCACTGAAGAACACCTGACCGTCACCCAGTTCAAAGTCCAGCGGGAGCAGGAGCGACTGGACACTCTGACCGCCCAGATTGACCAGAAAGAGCAGCACCTCACCCAAACCAACAAAACCCTCTCCAAGACCGAAAAGGAACTTGCCGCTGTGCAGAAAAAGGCCACGCTCACGAAAGAAGCCCTCATTCATGCGCGCGATCTGGATTATATCGGCAAGCGCACCTTTCTCGGTAACTACTCGCTGACCGAAGAAGAATTTTCCAAGCTGAAAAAGCAAGCCGACCACGGCTATATGATGGACGTGGAGAACCGCCGCCTGAAAGAAGAGCTTTCCACCGCCAAGAAGGAAGCTGTTCATTGGGGTCAAAAGTATCATGAACTCTGGTACGAAGTGAAGCCCTATCTGGACGCCCTCCACCGTGCGCCTGAACTGGTTCGCAGCTTTCTGGAAAAGATTCTTGTCCCCAAGCAGGAGCGCACCATGAATGTGCCGCAGCGAAACCGCAAGCGTGGGCAGGATATGGAACTTTGATTTTCGGAGGATACTATTTGAACAAAAAGAAGAAGTCGAACAAATCCGGCTACCCGGATGAAGCAATCAAGGCGCTGGCACGTTGCTTTTATCCCTCCATGGTTGAGTTTTTCAACAGTGAGGAAGGCCAGCGTGAATATGAGGAATGGCTGAAAGAGCAGGAAGCACTACAAGCCTTGCCTGTTGCCGCATAAAAACAGCAGGACGCTCCCAGTAAAGGGAACGCCCTGCCTTATATAGATGTATCTCACCGAGGTGTGTCCAGTTGGGCACACCTCTTATTTTTTTGTCCTTAATCTTCTAACCCATGGCTCCCGGCCACATTCTTCAAATATTCCTCCGGGTCACCGTTCAGAATCAAATCTGCATAGCCCAGCGGGTCATTGTAGATGAGGTAGTCCAGTTCCGTCTGCTGTGCCATAGTCACGTCCAGCGCATCCTCGACCCCGGTGCAGTCAATGGAAATTTTTCTCCCATCCCGGAGTAGCAGTTCCACGCACCCGGTATCCATGTTGAAATGGCAAGCCCTTGCATCGTACTTCATAATCATACCCTCCAAATCTTGTTAGTGGCTTACGGTCTATGACAAGGTATCGGAGTTTTGCGTCGTCCACGGGAGCCTTCATTTTCAAACCCGAAGAAAACGAAAAATCCGAACCCTTCTCCAATCGGAAACAGGTTCGGATTTTTCTTGTTTGGTGGGCGCGGGTGGATTCGAACCACCGAAGCTGAAAAGCAGCAGATTTACAGTCTGTCCCCATTGGCCACTCGGGAACACGCCCATATACAATTCTTCGCAGTCGCGGACTGCCTGTATATATTACCACTCGGGGGCGTATTTGTCAACTGCTTTTTACAGCTTTTTCAGAAAAGAAGCTGACCGCACGGCTCAGTCGCGGGGACGGCCATAGCGGTGGACTTTTTTGGAGGAATGGCGGGTGCGGGGGGAGTTGAGCAGGACCCACGCCACATAGATGATGGCGCAGATGGCGCTGATGACGAGCACTACCTTGAGGTAGAGGCTGCCGAAGAACTCCTGCAGCTTCGAGAAAGAGTAGAGCAGGCTGCTCCGGCTCACGTCCTGCCCGGCGATGAGGTTGACCATGCCGATGGTCTCGCCGGCCAGCTTCAGCTCCACGGTGCCGACAACATCGCCCTGCTGGATGGGGGCGCAGACATAGTCGGGCAGATGGAAGTATTTCTGGGTCACGGTGCCGTCGCCCGAAGAGGGCAGCAGGGTCATCATGCTGTTGTCGGGGTAGAGCTTGAGAGTGTCGGTGTCGGAGGAATACTTCACGGGGATCTCTGCCAGAGCGAGGTCGGTATCCAGCGCAGGCTGGATGGAAAAGCTCTGGAACACCCAGTCGATGAGGCGGGTCGTTTCGTAGAGGGCCGGGCGGCGGTTGGCGTAACCGTAGGTGTCACAGGTGTCGGGGCTCTGCATGATGCAGAAGATATAGGTGGAGCCGTCCTGATTGGCCCACGAAACATAGCTCTGGTCGCCGTGGTCGTTTTTGTAGGCCATCACATCGCACATACCACCCTGCATAGACTTGCGGTAGAAGCTGCCGCCGCTGGTCTTGTTGAGGGCGACGTTCTGGTTCAGCAGCACGAAACTCTTGGCGTGCTTTTCCTTGGCGGGCATGGTGAAGGTGGGGGCCGACGAGATGTCCACGAAGGCGTCAAAGCTCATCAGATACCGTAGGATGAGGTACATATCCACGGCAGTAGTCACATTGCCGCTGTCGAGGCCGCAGGCGTCCGTCCAGGTGCTTCCGGTGGTGCCGATGCGCTGGGAAAGGGTGTTCATCTGGCTCACCCAGCCTGCAAGGTCGCCGCCCGAAAGACTATAGGCGAGGCCCATCGCGGCCTCGTTGGCGTTGCGCAGAAGCATGGCGTAGACAGCTTCCCGGTAGGTGAAGGCCTCATTGGAGCGCATATCGGCATTATCACTGTTGTGGACGTAATCCGAGATGGCGAAGGGCATCTGGAAGGTGTTGTCGAGCTGGTCGGCGTAATTCGTCAGCAGCAGCGCGATGGTCATATATTTGGTCAGGCCCCCGGCAGACACCTGACGGGAGCTGTCCTTGTCGTAGACGATGATGTTGGTGTCGGTGTTGACGATGTAGGCGCTCTTGGCCTGCACCTCGTAGAAGAGGCTGGGGTCGAACATGGCCGAAGCCGGCGCGCACAGGCAGCTCAGCAGCAGGACAAGGCTCAGAAATAGGGTGACGATACGTTTCATGTGGACATTTTCCTCAAAAAGCGATAATATATTAGAGTATCGGACAAAATGTGCTGTCCGTTCTTACGGGACAAAAACAGGCTCAGCGAAGGGCCTTATACTCTATAATAACAGGTTTGGCGGGGCGTGACAAGGCTTTTGGGTCGATTTCACACTCCGCAAAAGGAGGCAGAGGATGGTATATCTTACGGGCGACACCCACGGCGAGCTGGATCGCTTCAAGGACGGGGAGCTGCGCCGGGCCGGCAAGGGCGATCTCGTCGTTGTGCTGGGCGATTTCGGCTTCGTGTGGGACGGCAGCAAGGCCGAGCAGAAGAATCTGGACTGGCTGCGCAAGCGGCCTTACACCATCCTTTTCCTCGATGGCAGCCACGAGAACTATGACCTGCTGGAACAGTACCCCACCGAAGAGCGGTTCGGCGGGCTGGTGCAGCCGCTGGGAGGCAATGTGTACCACGTCTGCCGGGGCAGCGTACTGGAACTGGAAGGGAAGAAGTACCTCTGCTTCGGCGGAGCGGAAAGCCCGGACAAGGAAGAGCGGGAAGCCCACGTCAACTGGTGGCCGCAGGAGATGCCCTCGGACGAGGAATACGCCCGCTGCGAGGCCGCGCTGGAAGCGAACGGCTGGCAGGTAGATTATGTGCTGACCCACGACGCGCCAAGCAAATTTCTGGATTTCAGCGTGCTGGCTGAGGGCGAGAATAACCGGCTGCACCTCTTCCTCGACAAGGTCGTCATGAAAACGACTTACGAGAAATGGTTCTTCGGCTGCCATCACAAGGATGTACAGCTCTCTACCAAGAGCCGCTGCCTCTTCTGCGATGTAGTGAGCATCGGCGAGAAGAAGCTGTGGTGGAAGAGAAGATAACGAAAAAGGACTGCCGCGGGCAGTCCTTTTTCGTTACTCAATTCATGGTTCCGGCTTTGTCGAACATCTGCTCCACCTGACGGGCCAGCAGGGCGTGTTCGGGCCGCTCGAGAAGCGGGTCTTCGGCCAGAAGGGCCACAGCCTCGCTCTGGGCCGCGTGGAGGGTGCGGGTATCGTTCATCAAATCGGCGATCTGCAAGGTCGGCAGACCGTGCTGGCGGCTTCCGAAGAAGTCGCCGGGGCCGCGGGTCTCGAGGTCGTACTGCGCCACGGCGAAGCCGTCTGAGGTGGAGCAGAGGAACTTGAGCCGCTTCTGCACCGACTCGGAGGCATTGTCGCTGACGAGGAAGCACCAGCTCTCCGCCGCGCCGCGTCCCACACGCCCGCGCAGCTGGTGCAGTGCGCTCAGGCCGTACCGCTCGGCGTTTTCGATGACCATGACCGTCGCATTCGGCACGTCCACACCGACTTCGATGACGGTGGTGGACACGAGGGCGTCTAGACGTCCGGATTTGAAGTCATCCATCACCTCAGCCTTTTCCTTCGGCTTGAGCTTGCCGTGCATCAGGCCCACCCGGCGGTCCGGCAGATAGGCTTTTGCGATGTCCTCATAGTAGCTCTTGACGGCGTTCAGGCCGCTGCCGCCCGCGTCCTCGATGGCAGGGCAGACGATATACACCTGTCGTCCGGAATCGATTTCTCTATCAAGGAAGCCGTAGAGGTCGGCCCGCTTTTTGCCGGTGATGCAGCGGGTCTTGACGGGCTTGCGGCCCGGCGGCAGCTCGTCGAGGATGGAAATGTCGAGGTCGCCGTACATCAGCAGCCCCAGCGTCCGGGGGATGGGGGTGGCGCTCATGACCAGCAGGTGGGGGTTCGCGGCCTTTTCGGCCAGCAGGCCACGCTGGCGCACACCGAAGCGGTGCTGTTCGTCCACAACGGCCAGACCCAGCCGGGCGAACTCCACGCCCTCGCTGAGGATGGCGTGGGTACCCACGATGAGGTCGGCCTCGTCGTCCCGGATGGCGGCGAGGGTGGTGCGGCGTGCGGCGGCTTTCATGCCGCCGGTGAGCAGGGCCACCCGCATCCCGAAGGGGGAGAGCAGGCGGTTCAGGTTCTCGGCGTGCTGGCTGGCCAGAATTTCGGTGGGAGCCAGCAGTGCGGCCTGATACCCGGCCCGGATGCAGGCCCAGATGGCCGCAGCAGCCACCAGCGTTTTGCCGCTGCCCACGTCGCCCTGCAAAAGGCGGTTCATGGACGTTTCGCCCGACATGTCGGTCAGGATCTCTTCCACGGCCCGCCGCTGTGCGCCGGTGGGGGAGAAGGACAGGGACTCCCAGAAAGGGGAGGCGTCGGCTTTCTTCATTGGCGCGCCGGTGGAGGCCGCGCCGTGGTTCTTCATCCGGCCGATGCCCAGTTGTAGGACCAGAAGCTCTTCGTAGATGAGCCGCCGCCGCGCCGCAAAGGCTTCCTCCTCCGTGGCGGGGCAGTGGATGGCCCGGACGGCGTCGGCCTTGGAGAGCAGACGGTATTTTTTCAGCATCTCAGAGGGCAGCGGGTCGGGCAGAAGCTCCGCGTGGGGGAGGAGCTGGCGGACGCACTTGGCGATGGCGCTGCTGGTCAGCCCCTCGGTCTGGGGGTAGACGGCCTCGAAAGGCGACGACTTCACCTGCGCGTCGGTGCGCACCTGCGGGTTGACCATCTGACGGCGGAGCATCCCGCCCGTCACGATGCCCTGAAAATAGTATTCCTGCCCCAGCTCCAGCTTTTGGGCGGCGTATGGATTATTGAACCACGTTATCTCGAGGCTGGATACATCGTCTCCGGCGGTGATGCGCTCCATCCGCCGCCCGCCCGGCAGGATGCGCCCGCCGGGCTTTGCAAACACTTCGGCCTTCACGACGCACTCGGTGTCGGCGGGGGCCTCGGCGATGGAGTAGGGCTTTGAAAAATCCAGATACCGGCGGGGATAGTGGCAGAGCAGGTCGCTGAGGGTCAGGATGCCCAGCTTCTCGAACCGCTCGGCAGTCTTGGGGCCGACGCCCTTGAGATAGCGTACCGGGGTGTCCGGCGTGAGGGTGGTGTGAAGTTCGGCAGGCATGGCGCGGCCTCCTTTCAGGGAAAATGATAGTATGCCCATTGTATCACGGCAGAGGGCAAAAGAAAAGCGCCCCGCCGGAGCGGAGCGCGGAAAAGCATTCAGACTTTACTGTCTTTCTTGAACGAGCCTTTGAACCCTTCCCAGAGGGAAACGACCCGGGGCCGGGGCAGAAAGTAGTTGACCAGCAGCGCTGCGATGACGCCAATGGCGGTGTCGAAGATGCGGTTGAGAGCGTAGCTCATATAGGTCTCAATGGGGGTGCTGAACAAAACGATGCAGAGCACCACTAGACTCTTAGCCGTTTCTTTGCTGACTCTTTTAGCATAGCACAGAGCGAAGAGGGGAGACAAGCTTTTCCGCATAAGTAGATTATTTAACGAGCAAAACAACAAAAAATCCCGGATGCCTCAGCACCCGGGAATCTTTTGGAGGTGACGACCAGATTTGAACTGGTGGATGAGGGTTTTGCAGACCCTTGCCTTACCACTTGGCCACGTCACCATATTCGGAGCAACTGTTGCTGCTCCATTTGGAGCGGCCGACGAGGCTCGAACTCGCTACCTCCACCTTGGCAAGGTGGCGCT
>OGHN01000636.1_pt1 | contig 17174 bp, 10 predicted proteins | sample 1571511 | NCBI WGS metagenome assembly OGHN01 (sample SAMEA2582024, study PRJEB24529) | metagenome | biome: Human gut stool | place: China | collected 2011 | reverse complement strand
GGGCGCCAGCAGGCAGGGCTGCCAGGAAAAACAGGACGGTGAAAAAAATCTGTTTTTTCATTGAAAAGTTGCAAAAAAGTAATTTACTCTGTTTTTTACGGCTGTTTTATCTGTTTCTGCCGACGTGTTTGCGGATGAATTGCGGAAAGTTTTCGATTCGGGCTTTACAATCCGCCGGTTCGGGTCGTCGTTCCGGGGCGGATAAGGTTTGCCTTGTGCGGAACTTCTTCCGGAGTGGTTCAAATACCCTGCCGTGCGAAAAGCTGCGGAATCGTTAAAATGCAGGAAAGCGGTGTGTTTCATCGTGCCGAGGTGAATGAATCAGGATATTTGGGAAAAATCGATCTCTTCACGGCCGGAGTAGCGCTTGCGGAGTTCCCGAAGCCCCTCGTGGCCGTTTTGGGTCAGTGTCGGGTCGGCCGTCAGCACTTCGGCGGCCGCTTCCCGGGTGACGGTCAGGATCTGGCTGTCGAGCGTCGGGTTGGCGATCTTCAGGTCGAAGGCCATGCCGCTCTGGAGCGTACCGTTCACGTCGCCCGCACCCCGCAGCTTGAGGTCCAGCTCCGCCAGGCGGAATCCGTCGTTGGTTTCGCACATCGCTTCGAGCCGCAGGCGGGCCTCCTTCGAGAGCTTCTCGCCCGACATGAGGATACAATAGGACTGCTGGCTGCCCCGTCCAACGCGGCCGCGCAGCTGGTGAAGCTGCGAGAGGCCGAATCGTTCGGCCGATTCGATCACCATGACGGTGGCGTTGGGTACATCGACGCCGACCTCGATGACCGAAGTGGCGACCATGATATTCGCCTCGCCGCTCTTGAACTGACGCATCGACTCCTCCTTGTCTTCGGGTTTCATCTTGCCGTGGCAGATCGTTGTGACGTATTCCGGCAGCGGGAAGTCGCGCGAGATGGCTTCGTAGCCGTCCTGCAAATCTTTGTAGTCCATCGTTTCGGACTCCTTGATAAGCGGATAGACGACATAAATCTGTCTTCCCTTCTTGATCTCCTGCCGCATGAAACCGAAGAGCCGCAGGCGGGCCGCGTCGGTGTAGTGCACCGTGCGGATCGGCTGACGTCCCGGCGGCAGCTCGTCGATCACAGAAACGTCCAGGTCGCCGTAGAGGGTCATCGCCAACGTGCGGGGAATGGGAGTGGCGGTCATCACCAGGATGTGAGGCGGTTGCTCGTTCTTGGTCCAGAGCCGTGCCCGCTGTTCGACGCCGAAGCGATGCTGTTCGTCGATCACCACGAATCCCAGGTTCGAAAACTGTACCCGGTCTTCGATCAGGGCGTGCGTGCCGATCAGCAGGTCGATCGAGCCGTCGGCAATTCCGGCGAGGGCTTCCCGCCGTTCGCGTGCTTTGGATGCTCCGGTAAGGATCGCCACCCGCACGTCCATTCCTTCGAGCATCCTCTGGAAGGTGGCGTAGTGCTGGCGCGCGAGGATTTCGGTCGGAGCCATCATGCAGGCCTGGAAGCCGTTATCGACGGCCAGCAGCATGGACATCAGCGCTACGAGGGTCTTGCCGCTGCCCACGTCGCCTTGCAGCAGGCGGTTCATCTGGTAGCCGGAGATCGTGTCCTGCCGGATCTCCTTGACCACGCGCTTCTGTGCCCCGGTCAGCGGGAACGGCAGCCTGGTGTTGAAGAAGGTATTGAATACGCCTCCCACTTTGGGGAAGAGGAATCCGTTGTTTTTCGACAGGCGGGCCGTGCGGCGTGACTGGATACCCAGTTGAATGCCGAGTAGCTCTTCGAACTTCAGCCGGTATTGCGCCTGCCGCAGCAGTTCGGGCGATTGCGGGAAATGGATGTTGTAGAGCGCATCGCGCAGCGACAGCAGGCCGTACCGGGTCCGCATTCGGTCGGGCAGCGTTTCGCGGATATGATCCCGCACCATCGGCCAGAGGTTGCAGACGATCGTGTAGATGCCTTTGGTGCCGAGGACGCTCGAAAGCCGCTCGGTCGAGGAGTAAATGCCTTGCAGACCGCTTTCGGCCTTGCGGGAAAAGGCTTTCTCGATGGTTTCGATTTCGGGATGTACCACCGACAGTTCGCCCTTGAAGAAGGATGGGCGGCCGAAAATCAGGTATTCGCGCCCCACTTCGATCCGTTTTTCGATCCATTTGATTCCCTGGAACCAGACCAGTTCGGCCACGCCGCTGCCGTCGTTCACGACGGCCGTGAAACGTCGTTTGCGCCCTGCTCCGGCATAGCTGACGCCTGTGATGCGCCCCCGGAACTGGATGAGTGCGGAATCCCCTTCCGCGATCTGGTCGATGCGGTAGATCCTCGTACGGTCGATGTAGCGGAACGGATAGTGGCAGAGCATATCGCCCAGCGTGCGGATGCCCAGCTCCTTTTCCAGCAGCCGGGCCCGCGCCTCGCCTACGCCCGCGACGAATTTGATGTCGTTGTCGAGATAGTTCGCCATACGTTGTTTGCCTGACAAAGATAGTGCAAGCCGAGAGCAGCGCCAAATTTAATCGAACGTCGCCGAAGCGTCGTCTTCAGCAGGGACGGTAAACCCGAGGCCGTATCGGATTTATTCGAGAACCGCCTGTCTTTGCCGGTGCTGCTTTTCGCAAAGATAGCGAAAGCTGAGAGAAAACGGGAACTTGTTCCCGTTTTTCCGAGGTGCATCCTATCTTCTACAAAGATAATGAAAAGTAAGTGTTCGGCGACCCGAACAGGGCGGAAAAGGATTCGTAGCAGAGTATCGAACTTTTGTCGATCGGATATTTTGCCCGATTTTGTCCGCAGGGACGGATATTTCCGAAGATTTTTCAGTACCTTTCGGCAAATAAGGAGGAGTTATGGAAGATTACATCCTGCGGGAGATCGACAAGATCGGCAAACTCATCGAAGCCCTTTTGCAGAAGGCGGGCATCCTGCGGAGAAGCGGGGCGGGAGAGGCCGTTTGCGAAACCGCCCGGACGGAGTTGGCGGAGGCGCTCGATCTGGATATCGACACTCTGCTGGCCCGGGAGGACTTTATCGGCGTGCTGACCCGTGAGTATGGCTTCAGCGACGAGAACCTGGAAAAATTCGCCGAGCTGCTGTTCGATTTCGCGGCCGCTTCGCCCGATCGGGACGCGACGGTCCGGCTCGCCTGCGGCATTACGGCCATTTACCGTTATCTGGACGAAAAGAAGGCTCCCGTATCCCTGAACCGCTACTACATCCTCAAGGAGTTGGAGAATATGACTGCCCGATAGCGCGGCGCCGCCGAACGGTCGCCATTCCGGTTTGTGCAGGATAAAACGCGAATGTCTGTTTTATCCTGCCTTCATTTTCACTACCTTTGTGGTAATAAATTCTGGCAGGACATGAATTTGACCAAGTATGAGCGCCGCCCGAGCCGTGAAGTTCGCATCGGACGGGTTGTGATCGGAGGTGACCGCCCGATCGCCGTGCAGTCGATGACCAATACCGACACCAAGGATACCGAAGCCTGTATTCGGCAGATCGAACGCATCTTCCGGGCCGGAGGTCCTATCGTCCGGCTGACGGCCCAGGGGCGTCGGGAGGGAGAGAATTTGGAGCGGATCGTCCGCCGTTTGCGGGAGGAGGGATGCGATGCCGCCGTCGTGGCGGACATCCATTTCGTGCCCGAAGTGGCTGCGATCGCTGCGAAATACGTGGACAAGGTGCGCATCAACCCCGGAAATTATAACTCATCGCACGGGGAGTTCGAAGCCCTCATCGACCGATGCCGGGAGCGCGGCGTGGCGATCCGCATCGGCGTGAATCACGGTTCGCTCTCGAAGCGCGTTTTCGACGAGTGGGGCGATACCCCCGAAGGGATGGTGGCCTCGGCGATGGAGTTCCTGCGCGTCTGCCGCGAAAAGGCGTTCGATCAGGTCGTGGTGTCGATGAAGTCGAGCAATACGCGGGTCATGGTGGCCGCCTACCGGCTTCTGGCGGAAGCGATGGAGCGGGAGGGGATGGATTATCCGCTCCACCTGGGCGTCACCGAAGCGGGAAACGGGATCGAAGGACGCATCAAGAGCGCTGTCGGTATCGGAGCGCTTTTGGCGGACGGTATCGGCGACACGATCCGCGTTTCGCTGACCGAAGCGCCCGAGAACGAGATCCCCGTGGCGCAGCTTTTGGTCGATCATTTTGCCCGCCGCAGCGGGGTGTTCTCCGTCAAATACCCGGAGCGCTATACGCCGACGCGATACAGCCGCCGCACTCGGGTGCAAACTCCCTTGATTCACTCCGAGTTGCCTGCCGACTGGCGGGTGATCGAAGCCCTGACCGAGAATCCTACGGCCGAACTGCGGGCTGCGATCCTGAGCCTCGACCGGGCGGACGAACCCGTCGCGGTGTGCCGCCGTTACGAGGATACGACGGTCGAAGCCGTCGCCGTCAAAGCCGCCGCCGATCTGGGGTCGCTCTTTCTGGACGGGCTGGCGGACGGCATTCGGATCGACGCGCCGCACCTTTCGGAAAAGGAGATCGCGGAGATCGAGCTGATGATCCTGCAGGCAGCCCGCGTGCGGATGTCCCGCACCGAATACATCGCCTGCCCGAGCTGCGGTCGTACGCTTTACGATATAGAGGGTACGCTCGCCGCGATCCGTGCCCGAACCTCGCACCTTAAAAATTTGAAAATCGGCGTGATGGGTTGTATCGTAAACGGACCCGGCGAGATGGCCGACGCCGATTACGGCTACGTGGGCGCCGCTCCGGGGCGTATCACCCTTTACAAGGGGCGCACGGTGGTGGAGAAGAATATCCCTCAGGAGGAGGCGCTCGATCGGCTCGTGGCGCTCATCAAGGCCAACGGCGATTGGGCCGATCCTGAAAATCAACCGGAACGACCATGACGATTCTGCCTGCAGCCTATTTGGGGTCGGTCGAATATTTCGCACACCTGCTGTGCGACGATTGCGTCATCGACCTCGGGGAACATTTTGTCAAGCGTTCGGAGCGCAATCGGGCGCAAATTCTCGCTTCGGGCGGCGTGATGGACCTCACGGTGCACGTGCGGCATGCCAACCGTCCCCGTACGCCGATGCGGGATGTGCGGCTCGACTATTCGAAGCGGTGGCAGCACCAGCATTGGATTTCGTTGGTGTCGGCTTACCGGGGATCGCCCTATTTCGATCACTACCGCTCCTCGTTCGAGCCTTTCTATCGGCGGGAATACGATTTTCTGGTCGATTACGACCTCGAACTGACGGAGGTGCTGCTTCAAAAACTGAATGTGCAGAACCGCCCCCGTATTTCGGAGCAATACGTCGAAGCCGCTCCCGGCGACCTCGATCTGAGGCCCAAACAAAAAGAGGACCCGGCGTTTCATGCCGAGTCCTATTTCCAGGTCTTTTCCGACCGGCTGCCTTTCGCGCCTAATTTGTCAGTCGCAGACCTGCTGTTTGCTGAGGGTCCCGACGCGGCGGAGCTACTAAGGCGCAGTTTCCGGTAAGGAACGTTTCGTCGTATAAATCCCCGGCTTTCGCTTCTATCTTCATCCGGCCGTTGAGCCGTACCGAGTCGCAGCGGTAGATGCACGGTGCGTATTGCTCGACCGCGAGCGTGTCGCCCGAGAGGGTTACGACCGGCTCTCCGGCCGAAGAATAGACGGTTACGGTCTGCAAGTCGCCGTTACGCTCATCCTCCCGGCGTCCGGCGATGTGGAGCGTAGGTTCGGTGTTGTTCCACAAAGCCTTGTAAAGATGGAAAGCGTCCTTGCGGCGTCGTCGGTCCAGCGTGACGAGCCCCGTAGCCTCCACGCCCTGCGGACGGCGGGCCGAGCCGTAGTCGAACAGGGTGTTGATCCAGGTTCCCCACAGCAGCGTGTCTTGTGCCAGGTATTTCGTGTAATCTTCATGAAAACGGGTCTGCCGTCCTTCCGGCTGCCAGAGCAGGCTGTTCGAGCGGCGTCGGCGAGCCGGATCGCCTTGTTGTTCGATCTGCCCCGCTTCACCGTAGCAGATGCCCGAACGGAGCTGGTTCCACCCCGACCGAAGCTGGCCGAGCCAGATTTCGAGGTCTTCCGTGCGGCCTTTGTCCCAGCCGATGTTCTGCGCCCATACGATCAGGTCGGTGATCTGGTTCAGTTCTCCGTCCTGGTTGCTGGTGGCCGCCGTCGGGCGGCTGCGGTCCATTTTTTTTGCCAGTTCGTTCAGTGTCCGCACATAGGGCACGGGGTTTTCGCCCCGTTGCCAGAGGCAGTCGAAGAGTCCCCAGATGACCACTGACGGCCGGTTGATATGCTGGGCGATGATTTCGCGCAGTTGCTGGCGACCGTTCGCCTCGAGTTGCGGGTTCGGATAATAGGAAACGTCGCTGAGGAAAGGTGCCCGGATCAGCGGCAAGTCGATCCAGACCAGTACGCCTGTGCGGTCGCAGAGGTCGTACAGACAGGGGGCGTGCGGTCCTGCGGGCGAGCGCAGGGCATTGGCTCCCAACTCGCGTATGAAAGCGAAATCTTCGGCATAGTCCTCCGCCTCCATAGCGCTACCCGTGCCCGGACGGTCGTAGTAGAGCGTTACGCCGTGAACCCGAACGAGCGAGTCGTTGAGGCGGAAACCCTCTTCGGGTGTGACGCGGATGTTGCGGAAGCCCGTGGCGATTTCGATCTCATCGCGCGAGGTGTCGCTCTCGACGGATACCCGCATTCGATAGAGGTTGGGGTGATCGAGGTCCCACAGTCGGGGATTTTCGACCGTGAAGGGGATGACGACGGGTTTGCCGTCGAGTTTGGCCTTTATCGTTTTGGCTGCGGCCTGAATTCCGTCCGGATCGAACGCTTCGAGGGTCACGCGGCAGAAGTTGTCGCCTTTCGAGATGAGGTGGATTTCGGCCTCGGCTTCGGCCCGTTCGGTCGATACGGCCCGAGGGTGGATCAGGACTCCCGACGAGCCCAGATACAGAGGCGATACGGCGGTGGGGTCGGTGACGATGAGTTCTACCTCCCGGCTGATGCCGCCGTAGATGTTGTGGATGGACGAGAGCGGCAGCACGTCGCCCGTAATGGCGTTGCTCACGGCTACGCGAAGCAGGTTTTCGCTGCCGTATTTCACCCGGTCGGTGATTTCGAAGACGAAAGCGGTCGTTCCGCCCCGGTGCTCGCCGACGTAAGTTCCGTTTACGAAGAGGTGGGCGACGCTCTCCACGCCGTAGAATTTCAGGAAGAGCCGCTTTCCGGTCCAGGTCTGCGGTACGTAGAGTTTGCGCTGATAGTCGGCGGTCGTGCGCAGGTATGGGATCGTCCCGGCCAGTGCATCGAGGTTCCAGGTGTGCGGCAGCGTGACACAGCGGGCGTTGTCGCTGCTGTTTTCGTAGCGGAACGAGAAGAGCCAGTCGTCGCAGAGCGGATATACTTCGCGGGCCTGCACACTCCAGGCGGCGATCAGCAGAAAGATCAGAAGTAACTTTTTCATTTCGATATGTATTTGGCCCCGAAAGGCATTTTCCGTAAAACCGTATTGTTCCGGATCGCTCCGAAGGAACCGGGCGGTTCCGGAGGGTTATCGGAAACAGTGGCACAAAGATACGAAACCCGGCCGATATTTTAACCTTTCCGGACGAATTACCGCATCTCGTTCCCTTTTCCGAGGTCGATTTATAAGCGCTATCTTTACCGAACGGCCGAATTATTTCGTATTTTTGCGGCCGGTTGAAATTGTCGATCCATGAGCGAGAAATCGAAAGGAACCCTTTGCGGCATCGTTGCCGCCGTGAGTTACGGGATGAATCCCCTCGGTGCTTTGTCACTCTACCGGGCGGGAATAAACACCAATTCCGTGCTGTTTTACCGCTATGCGCTTGCCGCCGTACTGCTGGCAGCCCTGTTGTTGGTGCAGAAAACTTCGCTGCGCATTACGCGCCGGGAGTTCTCCGTGCTGGGATTGCTGGGAGTGATGTTCGCCGTATCGTCGCTCACGTTGTTCATGAGTTTTCACTATATGGATGCGGGGATCGCCTCCACCCTTCTTTTCGTCTATCCGGTCATGGTGGCCGTCATCATGGCGATTTTCTTCAGGGAGCGAATTTCGCTGGTCACGGTCCTCTCCATTTCCCTGGCTCTGTGCGGAATCGCGTTGCTGTACCGGGGTGAGGGCGGTGCGGTACTCAATACTGCGGGCGTTGTGCTGGTCATGGCTTCGTCGCTCTCGTATGCGCTCTATATCGTGGTGGTCAACCGTGCTTCGTTGAATATGTCGTCGGTGAAGCTTACGTTTTACGTGCTGTTGTTCGGCGTGGCTGCGATCGTGTTGTATTCGCTGTGTTGTCCCGACCAGCCTTTGCAGCTTCTCTCGACACCCTCGATGTGGGGGGGTGGGCGGCGATGCTGGCTCTGATTCCTACGGTCGTTTCGCTGGTGTTGATGACCGTTGCCGTGCATGCCATCGGTTCTACTCCGACCGCTGTTATGGGGGCTTTGGAGCCGCTGACGGCAGTGGTGATCGGCGTGACTATCTTCGGTGAATTGTTCACTGCGCGGCTTGCTGCGGGTATCGGCTTGATCCTGTTGGCCGTCACCCTTATCGTTGCGGGCAAATCCCTGCATCCGGGGCGCCTGGCGGCGATTATCGGGCACCGGGGGTTTTTACGCCACAGCCGGTAGGCTCCGGTGTGGAATAATTCTACATTTTGTAGATTCACGCCACAGGATCGGCCTCGTCTGTTGCAGGCGTATTATATTGTGTATGATTCGCTTATCCGGATAGAACAGGATTGGCGCGGGGTTTGGGTAAAGTCCTTTAACCCTTTTATGGATAAAAACTACTTATGAAATGAAACCGAATCTGAAAGAGTTGAATTTGGAGAAACTGAAAAAAATAGCGGCCAAAACACCTCGTATTCGGGTGAAACTGACTCGTAAGCACTGGATCTTCATCGGCTGTGCCGTCGTGGTGCTGGTCGTTCTGCTCGTCGTGTTGCTGCGTCCCCGGCCGCAGGCCGCCGCACTGCCGGTGGTGGCCGTCGAACCGGTGCAGGTCGAAGATGTCAGCATCTATGGCGAGTACGTGGGCCGTATCCGGGCCCAGCAATTCGTCGAGATCCGGGCCCGCGTCGAAGGTTATCTGGAGAAGATGCTCTTTGCCGAGGGAACCTATATCAAGAAGGGCCAGACGCTTTTCATCATCGACCCGACGGTCTATCGCGCCCGTGCGAACAAGGCCAAGGCGCAGTTGAACAAAGCCCGGGCCCAGGCTCTGAAGGCCGAGCGCGACCTGAACCGTATTCGTCCGCTGTATGAGCAGAATGCCGCCAGTCAGCTCGACCTGGATAACGCCATCGCCTCCTACGAGAGCGCTGTGGCGGACGTGGTGGTGAGCGAAGCCGACCTTACGCAGGCTGAAATGATACTCGGCTACACGACCGTGCAGTCGCCCATTTCGGGTTACATTTCCGAGCGGAACGCCGATATCGGTACGCTCGTCGGTCCTGGCGGCAAGTCGCTGCTGGCCACCGTGGTAAAGAGCGATACGGTGCGGGTCGATTTCAGTATGACCGCGCTGGATTACCTGCGTAGCAAGGCCCGTAACGTCAATCTGGGCCATAAGGATTCGACCCGCAAGTGGGACCCCTATATTACGGTCACGTTGGCCGACGGGGCGCAGTATCCCTATCGGGGACTGGTCGATTTCGCCGATCCGCAGGTCGATCCCCAGACGGGTACCTTCTCCGTGCGGGCCGAGATGCCCAATCCCGACCATATCCTGCTCCCCGGACAGTTCACTAAGGTCAAACTGCTGCTCGACGTGCTCGAACGGGCGGTCGTGGTTCCCAAGAAGGCCCTGATTATCGAGAAGGGCGGCGCCTATGTCTTCGTCGTGCGCCGGGACAGCATCGTGGAGAAGCGTTTCGTGGAAACGGGTCCGGAAACGGGCAATAACTTCATCGTCGAACGAGGACTTGCCTCGTATGAAAATATCGTCGTCGAAGGCTATCACAAGCTGACGCACGGCATGAAGGTCGAACCCGTGGCTCCTCGTGAAGAGGAGGCGAATCCAGAGGAGGAGTAGCCCATGAAAGCCGACTTTTTCATCGACCGGCCGGTCTTTTCCACGGTACTTTCCATCATCATCGTCATCGTCGGCGCCATCGGCCTCGCGCTGCTGCCCGTCGATCAGTATCCGCAGATCGTACCGCCTGTGGTGCGTGTTTCGGCGTCCTATCCCGGTGCCGACGCGCAGACCGTGACACAGGCCGTTGCTACCCCCATCGAGCAGGAGCTGAACGGTACGCCCGGCATGATCTATATGGAGTCGTCGAGCTCCAACTCGGGCGGTTTCTCCGCGACCGTCACCTTCGATATTTCGGTCGATCCCGATCTGGCGGCCGTGGATGTCCAGAACCGCCTGAAGAAGGCCGAGGCACGCCTGCCGGCCGAGGTGGTGCAGAACGGTATTTCGGTCGAGAAACAGGCCGCCAGCAAACTGATGACCATCACGCTGCTCTCGTCCGACCCCAAGTTCGACGAAATATATTTGAGTAATTACGCCACGCTCAACGTGCTGGACCTGCTGCGCCGTATTCCCGGCGTGGGCAGTATTTCGAACGTCGGCAGCCGCTACTACGCCATGCAGATCTGGGTGCAGCCCGACAAGCTGGCCGACCTGGGGCTGACGGTCAAGGATCTGCAATCCGCGTTGAAGGATCAGAACCGCGAGTCGGCGGCCGGCGTGCTGGGGCAGGCTCCGATGACGGGCCTCGACGTGACGATCCCCATTACGGCGCAGGGACGTTTGTCGTCGGTCAGCCAGTTCGAAGATATCGTCATCCGGGCCAATCCCGACGGTTCGATCATCCGCCTGAAAGACGTGGCGCGCATTTCGCTCGAAGCGTCGTCCTACAATACCGAAAGCGGTATCAACGGCGGTAATGCCGCCGTGCTGGAGATCAAGATGCTTCCGGGAGCCAATGCAATGGAGGTGGCCGAGGCGGTGAAGGCCCAGATGGAGGAGATCAGCCGCAATTTTCCGGAGGGTATCTCTTACGAGATTCCTTTCGATATGACTACCTACATTTCCGAATCAATCCATCACGTCTATCAGACGCTTTTCGAAGCGTTGTTGCTGGTGATTCTGGTGGTATTCCTTTCGTTGCAGAGCTGGCGGGCGACGCTCATTCCGATCGTGGCCGTGCCGATCTCGCTCATCGGTACCTTCGGCGTGATGCTCGTGTTCGGCTTCTCGCTCAATATGCTGACCCTGCTGGGTCTGATTCTTGCCATCGGTATCGTGGTCGATGACGCGATCGTCGTGGTCGAAAACGTCGATCGCATCATGAACGAGGAGGGGCTTTCGCCCTACGAAGCGACCAAGAAGGCAATGCGGAGCCTGAGCGGAGCGTTGATCGCCATGTCGCTGGTGCTGTGCGCCGTGTTCGTCCCGGTGAGCTTCCTTTCGGGCATTACGGGGCAGCTCTATCGCCAGTTTACCATTACGATCGCCGTATCGGTAATCATCTCTACGGTCGTGGCGCTGACGCTCAGCCCCGTGATGTGCGCCTACCTGTTGAAGCCCGACAGAGGCGGCCGGAAGAAACGGTTTTTCCGGTATATCAATTTCGGTCTTGCGAAAGGCAATAAGCTCTACGGCCGTATGATCGGCCGGGCGCTCGCCCATTCGCGCCGTATGTTCGCCGCCTTCGGCGTGGTACTCATCGGTATCTGGTTGATGAATAAACTCGTGCCCGAGAGTTTCATGCCGCAGGAGGATCAGGGGTATTTCACCGTCGAACTGGAACTTCCGGAAGGGGCGACCATCGAGCGTACGCGTACGGTGACCGACCGGGCGATGGCCTTTCTGATGCAGGATCCCGATGTGGAGTATGTACTCAACGTGACGGGTTCGAGTCCTCGTGTGGGCAGCAACCAGGCCCGCAGCCAACTGACAGTGATCCTCAAGTCCTGGAAGGAGCGGGAATCGGAGGATATCAGCGAAGTGATGAAACGTGTGCGTGACGAGTTGTCGCGTTATCCCGAAAGCAAGGTCTATCTTTCGACGCCTGCCGTCATTCCCGGTCTGGGAACCTCGGGCGGTTTCGAAATGGTGCTCGAAGCTCGCGGGGATGCCGGCTATGCCGATCTGCAGCGGGCGGTGGATACGTTGATGCACTATGCCGAGCAGCGGCCCGAGTTTACGGGGCTGGCCTCTTCGATGCAAGCCGATATTCCGCAGCTTTATTTCGACGTGGACCGCGACAAAGCGCAGTTGGTCGGGGTTTCGATGTCCGACATCTTCTCTACGATGAAAGCGTTCACGGGTTCGATCTACGTCAATGACTTCAATATGTTCAACCGTATATACCGTGTATATATTCAGGCCGACGCGCCTTATCGGGCTTACCGCGACAACCTGAACCTCTTCTTCGTACGGGGTGCCGACGGGGCGATGATTCCCGTCACGTCGCTCGGTACAACGCACTATACGACGGGTGCCGGTACGATCAAGCGTTTCAATATGTTCAACGCTGCGACCATCACGGGCGAAGCGGCTCACGGATACAGTTCGGGACAGGCGATGGACGAGCTGGAAAATATCGTGCGTGAGAAATTGCCTGCGTCGGTGGGCGTCGAGTGGAGCGGCCTTTCTTACCAGGAGAAGCATGTGAGTGGACAGACGGGTCTTGTGCTGGCGCTGGCTTTCCTGTTCGTCTTCCTCTTCCTCGCCGCCCAGTACGAGAGCTGGTCGGTGCCCGTCGCGGTCATTCTCTCGCTGCCCGTAGCCGGAATCGGTGCCTATCTGGGTATCTGGGTTTGCGGTTTGGAAAACAACATCTATTTTCAGATCGGCCTGGTGATGCTCGTAGGTCTGGTGGCCAAGAATGCCATTTTGATCGTAGAGTTTGCCAAGGAGGAGGTGGAAAAAGGCCGCGACGTGGTGTCGGCGGCACTCAAGGCCGCACACCTGCGTTTCCGCCCGATCGTGATGACCTCGCTGGCGTTCATCCTCGGCCTGCTGCCGCTGGTGTTCGCATCGGGTCCGGGGTCGGCGAGCCGTCAGGGTATCGGTACGGGCGTCTTTTTCGGTATGCTGGTAGCTATCTCTGTCGGCATCGTCTTCGTGCCCTTCTTCTTCGTGTGGATTTACCGGATTAAAGCAAAACTGAAGAAACGATGAAACGAGTTGCGATATTTGTCATTTTGGCTGCACTGACCGTCGGATTCTCTTCCTGTTCGGCTGTGCGGCACTGTCAGGCCCCCGAGGTGGAGATGCCCGGGCAGATCGCTTCGGGCTATACCGATTCGCTGACCATCGCCGATCTGAGCTGGTGGCAGTTTTACGGGGATTCGACGTTGCGCCGGGTCATCGAGCTGACCTTGGAAAATAACAAGGATATGCTTGCGGCGGCGGCTCGTGTGGAGCAGATGCGGCAGTTGTATCGGATAAGCAAGGCCGAGCGTTTGCCGAATTTTTCGGCCAAAGGGCTGGCTGATTACGAAACGAACGATTATGCCGACGAGGAGTCGAGCCGTGATCCGGAGTTCAGTGCCAAGCTCTCCGTCAGTTGGGAGCTGGACCTTTGGGGAAACCTGCGCTGGGCCAAGCGCAAGGGCGGGGCGGAGTATCTCTCTTCGGTCGAGGATTGGCGTGCGATGCGTATGACTCTCGTCGCGGAAGTTGCGACGGCCTATTTTCAGTTGATGGCTTTGGATAACGAGCTTTCCATCGTGCGTCGTACGCTCCGAACGCGCAGCGAGGGTGTGCAGCAGGCGCAGTTGCGGTTCGAGGGCGGTCTTACCTCCGAAACCGTTTACCAGCAGGCCAAAGTGGAATACGCTTCGACGGCGACCCTGATTCCGGATCTGGAGAGCAGGATCGAAATTATGGAAAACAGTATTGCATTGCTTATGGGAAAATCTCCTGACTGGGAGGTGTTGCGCGGTCAAATGAATATCGAAGCCGAGTTTCCGGACAGTCTGCCTGTCGGTCTGCCTTCGGGACTGTTGCAGCGGCGTCCCGACGTACGGGCTTCCGAACAACAGTTGCGTTCGGCGATGGCTTCGGCGGGGATGGCCTATGCAGATCGTTTTCCCCGGCTGACCTTCAATCTGGTAGGCGGTTGGGAGAACGATGCGTTGCAGGGTTTCTTTCGCTCCCCGTTCTCGTATGTGGCCGCTGCGATCGCCGCTCCGGTCTTCGGCTTCGGACGCAAGCAGGCCAAATATCGTGCGGCATTGGCGGCATACGACGTAGCCCGGCTGGGGTACGAGAAGAAGGTGCTGGAGGTTTTCAAGGAAGCCAACGATGCGGTAGTCACTTACCGTAACGTCCGCAAAACGGCCGCGTTGAAGGTCGCTCTGCGCGATGCTGCCCGCAAATACGTCGAACTGGCCAATTTGCAGTACCGGGGCGGCAGTATCAATTATATCGACGTGCTGGATGCCCAGCGCCGGTATTTCGATGCCCAGATCGGTTTGAGCAACGCCGTACGGGACGAACACCTCGCTTTGGTGCAGCTCTATAAGGCGTTAGGCGGCGGCTGGGGAGTGGTGGCGGAATAGCTTTCTGTTGTCAGATAGTCGGATTTAGCATTAAAAACCGGTTCTGAAGGGTTGTATGACAGTTTTTTTGATTTTTGTCTCGTAAATTTCCGGGCAAAAATTTTGAGGAATAAAAAAAACCGTTTATATTTGCACTCCGAAATACCACTAATGCGGAAATAGCTCAGTTGGTAGAGCACAACCTTGCCAAGGTTGGGGTCGCGAGTTCGAGTCTCGTTTTCCGCTCTTAATAAACGAGTGATAATCAATGAATTATCGCTCGTTTTTCTTTTTGCGGGTGCGAAATAAAACTCTCCATAATGCCTTTTTCGCGCCGTTTTCCGAAGAATGTTTTACCATTTGTTTAACCATGTTTTACGGCGGTAAAACACCACCCGCGTCTGTCTGCATAATGCCGCAACATTATGAGTGTCAGCATCAATGCCATTTGCAGAAAAGACCGCATCAATCAAAACCGCACCACGAACATCTACCTGCGTTTTACCGTCAATCGCCGCAGCCGCTATGTAAGTACGGGAATCAATATCCCTGCCGACGATTGGGATTTCGACACCCAAACGCTTAAAACGCAGAATCCTGCCGTTCAGCTACGGATTTACGAGCAAATCGAGAAATACGACAAGCGCATCAAACGGCTTGAAGCGTTGGAGGTCCCCGTAACGCTGGACAACGTGCTGGAAACCGACGGACGGAGGGTCTATTGCACGATAGCCGAATATTTCCGTCGCACGATTGCACAGTTGGAATCAGTCGGTAAAATCGGCTCGACATCAAAACACAAGGTCACGTTTTCACTCCTGCAACAATTCCGCTCGACCAACATCCGTTTCGACGAAATTACGGTCGGCTACCTGCGTGATTTCGAACTGTTCCTAATGAAAAAGGGGAACAAAAGCAATTCGATAGCCACGAAATTCAGCGTTCTGAAAGCCGTCTATAATAAGGCTCTTGCCGAGGGGATTTTCACCACGCCGCACAGTCCGTTTCTGCAATTCAAAATCGGACGGTTGTGGACAGCCACCCGCAAACGTGCTATCCGCAAGGAGGATGTGCAACGGCTGATGCAGGCGGAGATACCCGCCGACGGTTCAGCCTATTTGGATTTCGCACGGGACATTTTCCTGTTTTCCTACCTCTCGGCAGGCATCAATTTTAAGGACATCGCCACCCTGCGTTACTGCGATATGGACGAGGAAAGAATCTACTATGCCCGCCACAAAACCAGCAAGGAGATGACCTGCCACCTCTCGGAACAGTCGAAAGCGATTATCGGCAAATACGCCAAATCCGACCATGCGGACGATGATTATATTTTCCCGATACTCGACCGCCGCATACACAAGACCGAGCAACAGATTTACGACCGAGTGCGCAAGGTGCTGAAACACGTGAACAAGGCCCTGCACGAGTGGAGCCGATTATTGGGGCTGAAAATCGAACTGACTACCTATGTCGCTCGGCACACGTTCGCAACGGTCTTGAAGCGGTCGGGAGTGAATATTGCCATCATTTCCGAATCGCTCGGCCATTCCGATTTATCGACTACCCAAATCTATTTGGATTCTTTCGAGAATAGCCAAATCGACGCGGCAATGCAACACTTATTGTAGAAATCGGGAGGTCGGCGGCCTTGATGGCATCCGACCTCCTTTTTCTTTCCGACCATCCTATCCGAGGTATTGTTCCAGCAGTTCAACGACTACCTGCTCCCGTGATTTTAACCCTATCTTGCGGGCTTCCATGATTTCTGTCGCTTGTGCAGGCGTGAGTTGCTTCAAAGCCTGCTCTATCTGACGGCAGTAGGCCACGGGGTCTGTGGCGTTGTTATACTGCATGATAATATAGGTAATCAGATACTTTTTCGACAGGAACGAATCCGAGAACTTCCCCTGTGCGGCCTCATACCATCTGATACTCCGCTGATACCATGTTTCGGATTGCAGAATTTTAGGCAGTTCCCCGCTTTTCACGCAGTTCACCAAGTCTTTGGGTTTGAGTGAATTTGTTCCCGTGCACCATTGGGATATAGTTGCCAGCGGGAAACCCTTGCTGCGGAGTTGTACGGCAAACTCAAAGACGTCGTTCGTCTTGGAGAGCGTCATGGCAGGTGCGGCCATATAGTCCGTTCCTTTCCACGTGGTCGTGCAGATATTCATTTCGGCAATCAACGCCGCAATCGACATATCCACATTCAGCGGCTCGGTAATTACGAGGTCGTTCAGATTCAGACCTAATTTAATATAGGCAATCAATCGGTGCTGACCGTCCAGCACGGCATAGTAGTTTTCGGTCTGGTCATCGGGAATGTCGTTCCCATCGAGGTCTACCAGATGACCGTCCATAAGGTAGACATCCTCTCCCTTAACTACTATGATGGGCGACAACTGCCCGTACTCCTTAATGGAATTTTCTTTGGCCTTAACCGTCTTGGCGTTGATCGCGCGGTTGCCCTTGACAAATGCAAACTGGCGTGCTTCGTTCTCGATGGTGATGTTCATCTTTTTCATAGCTGTGGATTACTCCGTCCTTTACGGAGGGGCTTCTATTTGCTTCAGACCATCGCCCTCTGGCTGGAGCATCGAGAGGAACGCCCTCCCGACACCACAAAGGTCGATAGAAATTCAGCCCTTATTAGGGAGTAAAACACAGGCCGATTTACTCACCCTCTTCTTTGGGGAGTTTCAAACCACCTGCATAAGTCT
>OGHN01000631.1_pt1 | contig 17301 bp, 7 predicted proteins | sample 1571511 | NCBI WGS metagenome assembly OGHN01 (sample SAMEA2582024, study PRJEB24529) | metagenome | biome: Human gut stool | place: China | collected 2011 | reverse complement strand
TGTAGAACAACCAGGTGATTTCTCTTTTGATGACTTCAACCCTAGTATCTGGGAAACAGGCTCATTTGATAGAAAAACGCATACTTTTATTGCCGGTCAGTATGGTTTCGGAGGTTGGCAGTATTCTGCTGGCAAGGATTTGTCTACTCACAAATATCTGGTAGCCGAATTGGTCAGCATGGAGGATACCGATGATGTTGCTTTCCGGATTTTTGATGAAGGTTATTGGAATGGGGCAGCTGGGGATGTCAAAGTAGATAAAACGACTTTGCGTGCTGTTATTGATCTTACTAATTTGTCAAAGGAGAAGGACGGTGTACTAACAAAAGTTTCTCCAAATTCTATTAAGATTATTGGTTTTTGGTCTATGGGAGGCAAAGAAGTAGTTATTAATAGAGTTTATTTAACAGATACAAAGGCGAAATAGCTTTTGGAAAAATAAATAAACCGTTTGAATGAAGAGGTTATCCGTAGTGGGTAGCCTCTTTATTCAATATGTAACGTGGAGATATGTATTAGAAACATAATAATATGGTGCATTGGAAAAAGATGCGTTCTTTTGCATATATGTTTGATTGACTGTTAATTCAGACCTGCGGGAAGTCGTAGGTTTTTCAAAGCTAATAAAATGAATATGAAAAAGATAATTTTAGTAAGTTGTTTATTGTGTGTAAGCATATTCGCATTTACACAAGATAAGAATTTCCATATTTACCTTTGTTTGGGACAATCAAATATGGAAGGAAATGCAAAAGTTGAGACACAGGATACGTGTAATGTTAATGAACGTTTTCTGGTGATGGCAGCTGTTGACTGTCCGTCTTTAGGGCGTATCGAAGGAGAATGGTATAAGGCGGTTCCTCCGTTGGTACGTTGCTATACAGGATTGACGCCGGCAGATTATTTCGGGCGTACATTGGTAGAAAGATTACCTGATAATATAAAAGTGGGTGTCATTAATGTAGCTGTGGGTGGTTGTAGGATTGAATTATTCAATGAAGAGCATTGTGAAGAATATATTGCTTCTCAACCGGAATGGATGAAAAATAGTACAAAAGCCTATGATAATAACCCTTACCGCAGACTAAAGGAGTTAGCAAGAAAAGCGCAGAAAGCGGGCGTAATTAAAGGTATCCTATTACATCAGGGTGAATCTAACACCGGTGATAAAGATTGGCCTCAAAAGGTGAAGAGGGTATATGAAAACCTGTTGAGAGATCTGAATCTTCAGGCAAAAGATGTGCCTTTGCTGGTGGGAGAAGTGGTACATGCCGATCAGAATGGTAAGTGTGCAAGCATGAATGAAATAATCAATACCCTGCCACAGGTGATTCCTACTTCATATGTGATTCCTTCTTCAGGTTGTCCTGCGGCAGAAGATGATTTGCATTTTACGGCAGCAGGATATAGAGAGTTGGGAGTGCGATATGCGGAGAAACAGCTTCTTTTGTTGGAGAAAGAGCGCGATTTAGGTATAGCGACTGTTCCGGCATCTACCAACATCCCTGGATATGATTATCCTCGAGTGGATAAAGAAGGACGTGTCCATTTTCGCTTCTATGCTCCACAGGCAAGTAAGATGCAAGTGGATTGTTGCGGAAAGAAGTATGATATGTGGAAAGATACCGGAGGACTTTGGATGGCAACAACTGATCCGTTACCCGTAGGATTCCATTATTATTTTCTAATAGTGGACGGAGTATCGGTAACAGATCCTTCCAGTTATACCTTTTTTGGTTGTTGCCGTATGGCAAGTGGTATTGAAATTCCTGAAGGCGAAGAGGGGGATTATTATCGTCCTCAACAAGTTCCTCACGGGCAAGTTCGCTCTTGTACATATTACTCGGAGACGCAAAAAGAGTTTCGTCGATGTATGGTATATACGCCGGCGGAGTATGAAACTCATTCGAAAAAACGTTTCCCGGTATTATATTTGCAGCACGGCATGGGAGAAGATGAGACCGGTTGGAGCACACAAGGACGTATGAATCATATTATGGATAATTTGATCGCATCTGGCAAATGTGTTCCAATGTTGGTTGTGATGGATAGTGGGGATGTCGAAGTTCCGTTTCGGCCACGTCCGGGGAAAAACATAGACGAAGAAAGGGCATTGTATGGTGCTACTTTTTATGATGTCATCCTGAAAGACTTGATTCCGATGATTGATCGTACTTTCCGTACTAAGACGGATCGTGGAAGTCGTGCGATGGCAGGTCTGTCGTGGGGCGGACACCAGACTTTCAATACTACACTGCCTCATCTCGACAAGTTCTCTTATATAGGAAGTTTTAGCGGAGCTATTTTCGGACTGGATATGAAAACTTGCTTTAACGGAGTGTTTGCTGATGCGAACAAATTCAATAAGGAGGTGAATTATCTTTTTCTTGGCTGTGGTACGGAAGAACAAATGGGTACAAAAAAAATGGTAGATTCACTCCGTGAACTGGGTATCAGGGTCGATTATTATGAATCGCAAGGTACCGGACATGAATGGTTGACATGGAGGCGGTGTCTGAAAGAATTCATACCGCATTTATTTAAATATTAATAGTATGAAAATGAAATTTAGATTTGTAGCGGCAACATTGCTGCTTGGGGGTATTTGGTCGGATAGTCTATTTGCTCAAAATCCGATAGTACAAACTTGTTATACTACAGATCCTGCTCCTATGGTACATGATGGCACTTTGTATGTCTATACAGGGCATGATGAAGATAAAGCCGACTTTTTCTGGATGCAGGAGTGGCGTGTATATTCTACCAAAGATATGGTAAATTGGACCGATCACGGTTCTCCCCTTGCCATTGAATCCTTTGATTGGGCGGACGACCGTGCCTGGGCGGCACAGTGTATCGAGCGTAATGGAAAATTTTACTGGTATGTCTGCCTGCACTCTAAACTGACTAATGCTATGGCAATCGGTGTGGCAGTTGGCGATACTCCTCTCGGCCCTTTTAAGGATGCTATCGGTAAACCGCTTCATGATGGAAGTTGGGATTATATTGATCCTACTGTATTGGTGGATGATGATGGGCGTGCTTATTTATACTGGGGGAATCCGAATATCTATTATGCAGAACTGAATGAGGATATGATTTCACTTAAAGGTGAAGTTACTAAACTGGAACAAACAGTGGAGAGTTTCGGCGCACCTAATCCGGAAAAGCGTGTCAAAGATGTAAAATACAAGGATACTTATACTGAAGGTCCGTGGCTTCATAAACGGGAAGGAAAGTATTATCTTCTTTATGCGGCCGGAGGAGTACCCGAGCATATTGCTTATTCTATGAGTGACGGGCCTCTTGGTCCATGGAAATATATAGGTGAAATTATGCCCTTACAAGATACAGGCTCATTTACTAACCATTGTGGAGTGATAGACTACAAGGATAATTCTTACTTTTTTTATCATACGGGTAAGTTACCGGGTGGCGGAGGTTTCGGACGTAGTGTGGCGGTAGAACAATTCAAATATAATGCGGACGGCACATTTCCCATTATTAATGCTACCCGGGAAGGGGTATCACCGGTAGGTACACTCAATCCTTACGAACGAGTAGAAGCTGAAACTATTGCATTCTCGGAAGGTGTAAAGTCCGAAATTAATGCAAAGACAGGAGTGTATATTTCTGAAATTCATAATGGTGATTATACGAAAGTACGTGAAGTGAACTTCGGTGATAAATCTCCCAAACGGTTCACTGCTACTGTGGCCAGTGCTTTGCGTGGTGGCGTACTTGAAGTGCGTACTGATAGTATAAATGGACCATTAATTGCAGAACTGGCCGTTCCTACAACGGGAGGTTGGGAATGCTGGAAGACCTTGCAGACTGATATTGTAAAACCAGTCACAGGAATACAAGATGTTTATTTTGTATTCAAGGGACGAAAAGGCTGTAAGTTGTTTAATTTTGATTGGTACAAGTTTAGCAAATAGTTATATAAAGAGCAGTGGGGCTACTCTTCTTTTTTGCCCAACTGCTCTTTCATATACATTGAAGGTGGCATTCCATACAACTCCTTAAACGTAGTTGAAAAATTATTAGGATCGGTAAATCCTGTCAACGTAGCTATTTCGGAGATAGTATATTGTTTTTCAGACAATAACCGTGCTGCTTCTTTCAGGCGTATATTGCGGATGAAGTCACGTGTTGTCTGGTTTGTGAGTTCCTTAAGTTTCCGGTGTAAATGCACACGGCTGATACCTACTTCAGTAGTGATCGTTTCTATTGTTAAGTTAGGATTACTGATATTTTCATTGATTACTTTCATAATGCGTTCCATCAACTTCTCATCAGGTGATTTTACTTCCAGCTTCTGAACCTTATTTTCCTGATTCTGCTGGCCGGTAAATACTTTGCGTAACTGTTGACGTGTATTAATCAGGTTTTCTACTGTCTTTTGTAGAATTTCGATATTGAATGGCTTCATGATATAAGCATCAGCTCCGGTGTTCAGACCTTCGAGATTATCTTCTTCCCGTGTTTTCGCAGTAAGCAGAATCACCGGGATATGGTTGAGATTTACATTCTGCTTGATTTTTCTACATAATGTCAACCCATCCATTTCAGGCATCATGATGTCACTAATGACTAAATCCGGAGTTTTTTTAAATATTAGCTCCAATGCTTCCTTACCATTGCAGCTTTCCATGATATGGAACTTATCCGCAAATTCCTTTGCTATATAGTTTCGGATTTCTTCATCATCCTCTACGATTAGTACATGATATTTAGTCTTCACTCTGACTTTCTTTTCTTCTTCATTTTCTATAATAGGAGAAATGATAGGAGCGGTTGATATGGATACAGTTGCCTCTTTTTCATTATTTTCTACTTCTTCGGGGCGCAAATGCTTGTTACCCAGCGGCAATCGGATGATAAAGCGGCAGCCCGGTTGGTTCTCGTTGTTTTCAACGTATATTACCCCATGATGTAATTCCACTAACGAACGGGTGAGATGTAACCCTATTCCTGTACCACCTTTCGGGTTTTGCTGGCTGTTACGAATCTGATAAAAGCGCTCGAAGATATGTTCTTTTTCCTCCTCGTCGATACCGGTTCCGGTATCCGAGATAATTATTTCGGCATATTGTTTTAATGGTTCGGGTAGGGTATTATCTTTTCCTGTACGGATCGTAATGTCTATTTTTCCTTTTTCAGGAGTAAATTTGAATGCGTTTGATAGAATGTTCAGGATAATCTTATCAAAATTAGCCATATCCACCCATACATTTAAATCTTGAACCTGGCGATGAAATTGCAGTTGAATATTTTTGGTATTTGCCTGTTGATCGAAGGTGGTGCATAAATCTTCGATAAAAGGAATAATATTAGTTTCCTGAAACATCAGGCACATTTGTCCTTTGTCAATCTTTCGAATATCCATCAGCTGATTGACGAGGTTTAGAATGCGTTCTGCATTCCTGTAAATAATATGGTATATTTTCAGACGCTCATTGTTATTCTCATTCTTGATAAGTTTTTGCAGAGGACTGATGATAAGTGACATCGGAGTACGTATCTCATGAGAGATATTAATAAAGAACTGTAATTTGGCTTCATTGATTTGCTCGGCATGGATATGTTGCAACATCTCCTGGTGCATTCTATATCGGTGTCTAATCTGAAGAATAATGATAAATATAATGGTCAGTGATAACAGGCAATAGATAATTTTTGCCCACCACGAGGCATACCAGGCAGGAGATATAAAAATGGTAATTTCTTTTATGTTTGAATAGATGGTGTTATCCTTTGCCCTGATTTTAAAGTTATAGGTACCGGGTTTCAGATTACTGAATGATATACGGTTTACACCTTTGGGCAGGCTAATCCATTTTTCATCGTTTATAGAATAAAGATAGTTTATATGTTCGGGAGCGTTTAGTTCCAGAGTTGCGAATTCGATACTGAATACGTTGTCTTTGTAGGACAGGTAAAACTCCTCTGCTTTGAAAACGGGACAGTTAATGATTGTATGAATACCGGATTTCATTCCTTTTCTTACCGGGCTGTTATGCAAGAAGAAATCGGTAATACGGATGTTCCATTTCTTTGCCGGATTGATAATATCCTGCGGATTGAAATAGGTGATCCCATTCATACCACCAAACCAGATCGTTCCTTGTGAATCTTTGAACGAAGCATTTTTGTAGAACTCATTTCCTTGCAGGCCGTCACCTACGTAGTAATTGATGAACTTATTGTTATTCTTCTGGAATTGAGAAATTCCTGCATTGGTACTTATCCACAGAAAATCATCATCTCCTTCTATCGCATATATAGTATTGCTTGGTAATCCGTTTGTGGTAGTATAAGTCGTTATTTTTTTTGTTTCTTTGTTCCAACTGGACAACCCCTCGGAGCTACCTATCCATATAATTCCGGAAGTATCTTCGTAAATAGAATAAATGACATTTTGTGGTAGTATCTTATAACTCTGAAAATCACTGCTGTTAATGTCTATGCAGTTCACTCCGTCATAAGTCCCCACATATAATTTATTATCACTGGAGTAGTGTAAGCAATTTATCCAGTCGTTTATTAACGAAGTTTCGGATTGCACGGATGAAAACTCTTTTGTTTTAAGGTCGTAGTAAAACAATCCGAATCCCATTGTCGCAACCCAAAGACGTTTGTTATTGTCTTCAGCAAAATCGTATACACGTTGTATATAGTTGTTGTTCTTATCCACTAGTTTGTATTGATAGCTGCATTGCCCTGTTTGTTTGTCCAGTTTTCCCATACCGTTAATGAAAGAACCAAACCAGATGTTATGTTCGGAGTCTTCATATAGCCTTGTAACAGTTGATGGTACAGAGCTCGGATGATTGGTATGTGAGAAATGTTTGACCTGTTCCATGTTCTTTGAGATACCATAAATTCCGTCATTGTCTGTTCCTATCCACAGGATGCCGTTATAATCCTTACAAAATGAAGTAATGCAACTCGAACCTATAATATTCTTATCCATGGATTTATGCCCGATGTATTTGAAACTATTGGTGCGTGCAGGTATCATTATTACTCCTTTTTGATAAATAGCTAACCATAAATTGCCGGAATTATCTTTCAGGATAGAATGCACTTTGGATTTGCTGGAGTCAAAATAGCTGTTGTCAAACCGGTATTCAGAGAGCTCATTCGTTTTATTGTTGTAAATGTTCATACCTTTACCGTCTGTCCCAATATATAATTCATTCGGGCTTGCGGCATAAAGAAAGCTGATAGGAAGTTCTATCTTTTCTTTAAAGTTGGCAGGAACAAAAGTATTGGATTCTGGCTCATAGACAAACAAGCCTTTTCTCATGCTTCCTACATAAATATTGCCTTGTGAATCTTCACAAATACTGTTGATATAGCCGTTGTCTTTAGATAAGTATAGCGAAAGCTGATTGTCCGGATCAAGTCGATATAACCCTTCCTCTCCTTTGGACATCCAGATATTCTGTTTTTTGTCTTCAATCATATAGCCGGGTGAGGCGATGGAAGCATTAATCTGTTGAACAATTAATTGGTTATCTTTGATATATAGTTTGCACAGCACATTCCCCGATATCCATACGTCTCCATTCTTTCTTTCGATAATGGAAACGATATTACTTTCAAATATTTCTCCGTTATCTTCCCGCCTGGCAAGTGGAGTGAAATCATCTGTATCCGGATTATACATTTGGATTCCGATGTATGTGCCGATAAGCAGATGACCTTTGCTGTCTTCAAAAACGGTACGGACAAAACTGTGGGCTAATGAGTGCTCATTATTAGGATCGTGTTTGTAAATGGTGAATTTGGCACCGTCATAACGGTTGAGTCCGTCCTCTGTTGCAACCCAGATGAAACCGTTTCGGTCTTGATATATTTGATTAATTAAACTACTGGATAACTCATTGTCTGTAGTGAACAATTTGGATGATTGTCCATGGCATAGTAAAGAAAAAAATAGCAATAAGGTTGTCAGTGCATTTTTCATAGTCTCATTATTCAATATTTGCGATACAAAAGAAACTAAAAAATGAGGAATATCCTAATAAAAAAGAATATTTAGAGACTGTTTGGAAAGAGGGAATATGATGCTGTAACATGGGGAGTGAATTATGTAACATAAATAAAGAGGATGTAATGTATAAAACATATAACGATACATGAAAGTTTGAAAGTATATGTAGAACAGCGTAAATTTGCCATAAAGGAATAATGACATAAAATAAATGTATAATGAACCATCTGAACACTTTATTATTAGCAATCTTTGTTGTTCTATTTTCTCATAGCTTGGAGATAAATGCTACGGTTTCTCCCGATGGAAAACTAAAGGTTACGGTTTTATCCATGGAAAATAAATCCTACAGTGATGTGGAATTTAGAATAGAATACATGGATAAATGTGTTTTATCCCATTCAAAATTGGGATTGGAAACTGATAGTCGGATTTACGCAGGTAATTTAAGACTAAAATCTATCTCGGAGGCCCGCTTGGTGGTAGATGATTATAAAATGATAACCGGTAAGCGCAGGCATTGTGTAAATGAAGCTAATGAACAAGTTTATTATTTTGAGAATGACAAGCAACAAGAGATGGCGGTCATTTTCAGGGTGTATAATGATGGTATAGCTTTTAAATACGGGCTTACTACAGATACGCCTGAAGAATATATCATAAATGAGCTTACTACTTATTATATTCCTCAAGGTACAAAGAGATGGATGCAACGATATGATCCTGGTTATGAAGGATTTTTTCCTTTGTCAACTGACGGGTCCTTGGAAGATGGATCTGTTCCCGATCGGTGGGGATATCCGGCTCTTATTGAATTGCAGGATTCGTTATTCGTATTATTGACAGAAGCCAATATCCGCCGAGGTAACTGTGGCTCTTTGTTGTACAACGGCGTTGATAACAGTAATTATCAGGTAAGGCTGGCTGAAGAGAAATTGCCGTTCTATAAATCATGGACCTCTCCATGGCGGTTGATGATTGTCGGCTCATTGTCGGATATTGTAGAATCTACGTTGGTAACAGATGTGTCTGATCCTTCTAAGATAGAAGATACTAATTGGATCAAACCCGGGTGTGTTGCGTGGAACTACTGGGCATATAATCATGGTTCAAGAGATTATGAGATTGTCAAAAAATACATTGATCTGGCAGCTGAAATGAAGTGGCCGTATGATTTGATAGATTGGGAGTGGGAGATGATGGAAAATGGAGGTACGGTTCTTGACGCAGTAGAATATGCTTTAAAGAAAAAAGTGACTCCTCTTTTGTGGTATAATTCTAGTACCAATTGGATTGGAGAAGGTGCTCCCGGACCTCTTTACAGACTGAATACTAAAGAGAATAGAGAGAAAGAATTCAAATGGTTACGTGAAATTGGTGTGGCAGGAATTAAAATCGATTTCTTTTCAGGTGATGGTATTTCTACAATGAATTATTATCTCGATTTACTAGAAGATGCAATGAAATATCGGTTAATTCTTAATTTTCATGGAGCTACTATACCTCGTGGATGGCAAAGAACCTATCCACATATGATGTCAGTTGAGGGAGTATATGGTGCAGAATGGTATAATAATAATTCGGTGCTGACTAATAAAGCAGCAGCTCATAATGCTACATTACCTTTTACCAGAAATGTTGTAGGTCCGATGGATTATACTCCTGGAACATTCTCTGATTCCCAGCATCCTCATATCACATCTTATGGGCACGAAATAGCTTTACCTATACTATTCGAGTCTGCTTTACAACATATGCCTGACCGGCCGTCTATATATTATTCATTTCCTACACCTATTCAGAATTACCTGTCACAGTTACCTACTGTTTGGGATGATACCAAGTTATTGGCCGGTTATCCGGGCGTTGAGGCGGTGATAGCTCGGCGTAAAGGTGATACGTGGTATATTGGGGGGATAAATGGGACTGATGAAGAGAGAACACTGCATTTCTCTTTAAATTCATTATCCGATTTAGGAACAGAGGCAATGATTATCAGAGATGGTATGGATGATAGGAATTTGATTACAGAGGAGAATGTACAACTGCGGAAAAAAGAATTTACGATCAACTGTCTCCCTCGTGGAGGCTTTGTGTTAATTGTGAAATAAGCGGGTATTTGTTTATAACTCAACGGGGATTTAAAATTAGAAAGAGATCAATAGTTAGGGGAGGGATGTAGCGTACAATCCCTCCCCTAACTATGTTTTCTGTAATGATGTATTATTTCTTTTCTGTAATAGTGTTTATCACATAGGTTTTGCCTGCCCGTGTTGCAATGTCGTATTCATAGATCTTTCTTAATTCCGGAGATTGAGGAGTTATCTCTTTACTAACCAAAGGCTTTTTCACAAGAGTAGTAGCAAATAATGAGTTCGGGCATTCTCCATTCGCTTGTTTCAGCCCTTTCCCCTTCAGTGGAACATAAGACCGGATACGAAGCGTACCTCCTATCTTTGAGTGAATCACAGCTTTGTTTAATTGGTTATTTTTCCAATCCATATCCACCTCGAAATTACCACGTGCCACTAATCCTTTCACATTTCCTTCTTTCCATGTATCGGGCAATGCAGGCAATAAATGCACAGCACCATCGTGGCTTTGAAGTAACATTTCCGCTACTCCGGCTGTATAGCCAAAGTTACCATCAATCTGGAAAGGCGGATGAGCGTCAAACATATTCGGATAAGTACGTCCCTCCGGATATTCTTTGGCCAGATTATCACTGGGCAATAACTGAATCATGTTTTTGATAATCTGGAAGGCATGATTTCCATCCTGCATACGTGCCCAGAAATTGACTTTCCAACCAATACTCCAGCCGGTTGCCTTATCCCCGCGTTGCAGCAATGTGTTCCGTGCAGCCTGGAATAATTCAGGATTGGCATAAGGAGAAATCTGATTACTCGGATATAACCCATATAAATGAGAAATATGGCGATGCTCATCTTTGGGATTGTCTACATCTTCGAGCCACTCCTGTAGTTGATGATGCTTTCCTATTTGCATAGGAGGCAGTTTATCCAATATTTGTTGGAGTGAATCCTGAAAAGAGGAGGTTTCACCAGTGATCCGGGAGGCTAATAATGTATTATGCAAAGCATCAAAAGCAATCTGATTATCCATAGTGCAACCGGCAGTAATCGGTCCATGTTCCGGTGATACGGAAGGAGACACTACTAACCATTTATAATCGGGATGTTCTACCAGAAAATCCATATAGAACTGTGCCGTTCCTTTCAGTATTGGGTAATATTCTTTCAGAAATTCCTTATCTCCTGTGAAAAGATAATGTTGCCAGATATGTTGGGCTAGCCAGGCACCGCCACTGGGCCACATTCCTGCCGCAGCAAAGTCTACAACACCACAGATTCTCCATAAGTCAGTGTTATGATGAGCCACCCATCCGCGACAATTATACATACTTTGTGCTGTTTTGGCTCCCGTGACAGACAAGTCTTTCAACATGGAGAATAGCGGACTGTGTGTCTCACTTAAATTAGCAACTTCTGCCGGCCAATAATTCATCTCCGTATTAATATTGATGGTATATTTGCTATCCCAGGGGGCATGGGTACTGTTGTTCCATATACCCTGTAGATTGGCGGGTTGCCCTCCCGGTTGTGAAGACGAAATCAGCAGGTAACGTCCGAACTGGAATAAAAGGGCTGCCATTGCCATATCTTCCCCTTTATTGAAATTCTCTATACGCCGGGGAGTTTCTGCTTTGGATGCTTCACTTGATGAAAGATTTAAACGGACACGGTCGAATTGTTTCTTGTAGAAAGCAATGTGATCCTTTAAAGCCTTGTTGTAAGGCGTTTGAATCGCTTTTTCCAGGAATTTGTTTGCCCGTTCGGATGCATTGGCGCTGACATTCTGATAATTTACGTAATTGGTAGCTGCAGCAATGTAGAGGGTAGCTTCCGTTGCTTTTTCTACCTGAAGAACTTTTCCGGCAGGATTGATTGCTCCGTTAGTTTTCACCTGAACTACACATTCCGCTTGGATAGCAGCTTTGATGCCCTCCTGTTCTTTTCCCTGACAAGTAATGATGAGTTTATCATCTTGAGCATTTAAGTTATACTCAAGCGGACAATTATAGGTCACATTGAAATTCAGTGCCTGTGTTTTGTCCGCTTGAATATGTACGATGATGACATTGTCTGTGAATGAAGCAAAAGTGGTACGGGTATAAGTCACACCGTTTACTTCATATCGGGTGGTAGTAGTCGCATTTTCGAGGTTTAAGTCCCGATAGAAATCAGACGCATCTTTATGTCCGGGGAAATCTATATACAAGTTTCCCAGCGTCAAATAACTCATTCCATGCTGCTTGGTCAGGAAGTTGGCATCTACCAGACTCTGTGCTTCCCTGTTCTTACTGTCGAATATAAGATTACGTACGACAGGTAATACATACTTTGCATTTGGATTGTTGTTACTATAAGGCCCGCCAGCCCAGAATGTTTCTTCATTAAGTTGAAGTTCTTCGCGCTCGGTTCCGCCATATACCATGGCACCAAGACGGGAATTACCGATAGGGAGGGCTTCCGACCAATTTCGGGCAGGTTGACTGTACCAAAGTTTCAGGTCCTGTCCGAAACTAACGTTGCTTATTAATAGAAGCAAAAAGATGAGTGTGTTTCTGTTCATCATAAAGTGTGACTTAAATAATATAGATTAATTTACGATTACGATGCCGCCATTGCAGGGTATTGAAACTTGTAACTGTTGATGTTTATTTAGTTTCTCCGTCGAAGTTTTTCCTACCAGTCTGGCATTATCAGTATAAACGCTTATTGTTTCTCCCGCAGAAATCATCGGTAAATGAAGTTTGACTTTGATCTCTTCGGATGAAGCATTAATGCCTGCAATATACCAATTATTTTGATGTCGTCTGGCCAATATGATAAATTTTCCCGGATATCCATCCAAAAAACGTACTTCGTCCCAGGTACTCGGAACCTCTTTCATGAATTTGATAGCCCATTCAGGAGCATCCGTCAAATTGTTGGGAGTGAGTGCGAAATGTTGTACGGGGCTTTGAAAGAGAACAGCCGTAGCGAGTGCAAATACATCCGAGGTGATACGGCGGCTGGTTCTTGTAGTTGAATCATTCCTTGCGTTATAATATTTATTCAATGTGCTGCCACCGAAGTCCATGCTACCGACCGTGTTGCGTATAAACGGATGCAAACAGGCATTGAACGCTTCAGCATCACAACTGCCTTGTGAGAAATGTAAATTTTCACTCGCTAATACCGCTTCACTTGAAGCAAAATTGGGATACATACGCTCCCAACCACGTGGTAGCGTACATCCGTGGAATATAACTAATAATCCATAGTCGTTGGCATCTGCTAAAATATCTTCGTAAAGTTGCATGGTCACTTGTTTATCGCTTCCTATGAAGTCCACTTTTATCCCACGAATCCCGATACTTTGCATCCATTTCATCTCCTTACGACGATTGATAGTAGTATTCATGATACCTCTCGGACTTTGAGGTGCATCATTCCAATAGCCATTGGAGTTATACCATAAGTAAAGGGCGACTCCTTTGCTTTTTGCATATTCGGCTAATTTCTCAATACCTTTTCGTCCTATTTGCTTGTCCCATAAAGCATCGATTAAAACAGACTGGTATCCCATGACTGCACTGAAATCAATATATCTTATCTGTTCGTTGTAATTACAGCTGCTGTCTCCGCCAATAATCCAGCTCCATGAACCTTTTCCATATTTATATTCCTGAGAAGCCTCATAAAGTGGTTTTACAACATCGAAAGCTACAGTTGTTTCAACGATGGGGGCTAATGTTTCACCTATGGTTATGGTACGCCAGGGAGTTTCTCCGGGCAACATGATGCCGGGATTGGTAGTGCCGTTACCATTATATTCGCCAGTTTGAGGAAATCCGATTTGATACAGACCGTCCGGTTTTCCTATCAGTCGGCTGCCACAATAAGCGCTACTAACCCCTGTTTCGGATATCAATACCCAACCTTTATCATTGTTACGGAATAAGCATGGGAAAGTATACCCCTCACCCCATCCGTTTTTTCCTACAGCATCATCTACTGTGTACGAGGTTTCATAACTGGGTGACGTGCGGGCGAATCCTTCCATTGGTTTGCTTTGCGGACATAGGAAAGTAGTACTTCCGGAAGGAAGTACGAATCCTGTCATTTCTTCATTAATCACACAGCAGAGAATCTCCTTTTGCGGATACATGTTATATTTGAATGCGACATCCCGGTTGCTCACCTGAAAGATCACATCATATATTACTTTTCCATTTTGAGAGAAAGTAAATACTCCTCTATTGGCCTGATAGTGTACGTTACTTTGTTTGATCGTTGGCAAATTGTATTCTTCATTCAATAGTTGGACCGGACTGGTGGTAGACAGTTTCATTTCCCGGGTAAAATTACCGATATTTGTATCCAGCCCTAGCGGGGAAGCCAGGATAAATGGGATATGATTATAAGAAACGCTGTAGGATGGTACACCATTTTCATCGGTTATGTGAACTGACAGTTTCCCGTCAGGGCTTGTAATTTGACTCTGTTCTGCATGGATAGACTGACTGAACAGCCACAAAATACCTGTTAATAATATTATTCTGTGCATAGTCTCTATTTTTTAGTACATTTATTGTCTAAAGCAGTATATTCAAACCAATCAAAATCAGCATAAGAGCCAGTTGCAAGTTTCTCCTGTGCAAAAAGGCCGAGATAAACCCCTGTGAATCCTCCGGCAGTTTCCGAACTAAGGAAACGAGTATTTATTTCCGATAACTTTTCGTATTGCTTGTCATTGGTAGAGTAAAAATACGTGTAGCAGTCTTTACTGCCTTCTACACGTAAAAAGACTTGTTTCCCTTCTAAAGCAATTTCTTTCTCCTGATGGTGTAAGCGACTCAAACGATAAGATAGTGACAGGTAATGCCTTCCTTCTTTGCAGAGGACTGACAAATCATAATGATAATCGTTTGCCATGTAAGTTGTTATTCCTGCTTCTGCCCCGTCCTTTATTCCTTGAAAATCAAGAAGGGCAGTAGCACGGAAATCAATATGCTGTTGGCGGCGTCCTACAAATGTGGGAGAATCGATGTGGTTAATGGTTAGAGTGGTGGCTTTCAGCCGAAGAAATCCTTTCCGTTCTGTCAATGAATAATTATTGGCATGAGGTATACATAAATAGTTCCATTCAAAGCCTAATTTCGCATCAGTAAAATCATTACGTAATGGTTCGAAAGGAAATACAAACTGTGGCAAAGTGTGACAATTCATCTTTAAAGAAACAGTACCGTTGTCGTTTATTATTGGCCAAGAATCTTTATCCCAACGTACAGGAGCTAAGAATGTTTCACGTCCTAGCACATGATGAGTGTGCGATTGAGGGCGGAAACCAAGGAAGACTGTCCACCATGAGCCGTCGTGTGCCTGAATTAAGTCAGCATGTCCCGTTCCTTGAATGGGATTTCCCATTCCAGTAGCATTGATATGTGTCAAAATAGGATTGGCAGGGTTACTTTCGTAAGGGCCAAAAATGGAACGGCTACGGGCAATTGTAACCTTATGCCCGTATTCTGTTCCACCTTCAGCTATCATTAGATAATAATAGCCATCTTTCTTATATAAATGTGGTGCTTCGGCACAACGTCCTCCTGTGCCACTCCAGATATTTTTGGGCTCGGATAATAATTTTCCTGTCTTTATGTCTATTTCGGATAGCTGCATACATCCTCCGCCACGTGCAGACATAAAATAACATTTGCCGTCATCATCGAAAAAAAGGTCAGGGTCAATGCCGGGCTGTTTCACCCAAACAGGTTCGGACCATTCACCTGCTGGATTATCCGTATAAACATAGAAATTTCCTTTATCCGAGGTATTTGTTGTTACCATATAAAAAATACCTTCATGATGGCGGATAGTCGGAGCATAAATACCATTCCAAAAACCAATCTTTTTCAGTTTCGCTTGTGAAGTCGTATCATCCAAATCATTTCCATACAGACAGAAGCCCATCTCAAGACGAAGCGTATCGCGTGCTCCCAAACCGATCGGCTTGATGCCTTCCGGCTTACCAGCCTCGAATATAGCGTTCCAGATCGTCATCGCATCACTCGGATAGAAATACAACTCGAAGCCACCCGCACCGGTATACCCCGTGTTGGAGATAATCACGTTCTTGCAACCGGCGAACTCACCCGTCACAAATGAATAGTAAGGAATAGAAGATAAATCAACCGGAGTAAGACGTTGAAGAACCTCCTGTGCTTTCGGTCCTTGGATAGCCAATTGAGCCGTACGGTCGGAAGAATTCTCCAATTCGGCACCTACCGTATTATGGCTTACGCACCAATCCCAATCCTTGTCGATATTACCGGCGTTTACGACCAGCAAATATTTCTCCGGCTCGTAATGATATACCAAAAGGTCATCCACGATACCTCCCTTGTCATTCGGGAAGCAAGTATATTGAGCCTTGCCAAGCGGCAAGACAGAAGCGTCGTTAGAAGTTACGCTTTGAATGAAAGCCAAAGCGTTCGGGCCTTTTACCCAAAACTCGCCCATGTGGGAAACATCGAACACACCTACACCATTCACTACAGTCATGTGTTCGTCGATAATTCCGGAATATTCGATAGGCATATTGAAACCTGCGAATTCGTGCATCTTCGCACCCAAGGCGATATGCACGTCGGGAAACGGAGTTGTTTTCATGTAATTATTGCATTTAAGATTTACGAGCCGATAGCTCTATGATTTTTATAACTGTTTCCATACTCTTTTCCAACGAACGAACGGGCAAGAACTCATAACGTCCGTGAAAATTCAGGCCTCCCGCGAAAATATTCGGGCAAGGCAATCCCATAAACGACAGGCGGGCACCATCCGTACCTCCCCGGATCGGTTTCACGATCGGTTCTACCCCAACGGAGGTCATCGCCTCAAACGCCAAATCAACGATATGTTTCTGGGGCTCCACAACCTCGCGCATATTGTAATATTGATCCCGAAGCTCTAAATGCGCACATCCCGTATGCGCTTCATTCATCTTATCAACCAACGTACGAAGCAATTCTTTTTTCTCCTCGAACAACTTCCGGTCATGGTCACGGATGATGTAAGATAGAGTAGCTTCCTCAACCGAACCGGTCATACCGGTCAAATGGAAGAATCCCTCATAACCAGTCGTATGCTCCGGACGTTGCTCGGCCGGCAACCAAGAAGCAAACTCGATCGCACGCAAGGAAGCGTTTTGCATCTTATCCTTGGCGT
>OGHN01000629.1_pt1 | contig 17356 bp, 13 predicted proteins | sample 1571511 | NCBI WGS metagenome assembly OGHN01 (sample SAMEA2582024, study PRJEB24529) | metagenome | biome: Human gut stool | place: China | collected 2011 | reverse complement strand
TCCGATTATACTTTTTACAATTATTGTAAGAAAAATATTTATTCCTTCCGTCGCGTACTGTATCGGCAGGAGAATGGCCGCCATCAGCAGGCTCACTGCCAGCGGAGAAAGGAGCTGACGGACGAACGGCAGGACGCTTCGCCGGAAAGTCACCCGGTACATCTGCCAGTAGCATTGCACGAAGTTGACGGTGAATGTGACGGCGATGCAGCTTGCCACTGCCGTCAGCGTGCCGAAATAGAAGATTCCGAGCAGCATACCCGCCACGTTGAGCGCGGACGAGAACAGTCCGCACACGAACAGGCTCTTCGTGTCGCCCGCCGCCTGGAAGATGGAGCCGGAAGAAGACAGCATGATCTGAATCCCTACGGACAGTGACAGAATCCGGAAAACGGGTACGGACGGCAGCCATTGGTCGCCGAAGATGATCAGCGTCACTTCCTCCGCCGTGAAAAAGAGCAGCACGCTGAGCGGCAGTCCGATGAAGGCGAGAAAGCGCAGGATGCGTTCGTAGGAGGTGGCGAGCTTCCCTTTGTCGTCTTGAAAATCGCTGAATATCGGGTGCATCACGGGGGTGATCACTTGTGTGATGTTCTGCAGGGGAAGCATCATCAGACGGTAAGATTTTTCGTAGTATCCCAAGTCGGACATTCCCATGTATTTGCCGATTAGCAGCTTGTCAAGGTTGCGGCTGAAATAGTTGATGACATTGAACAGGAACTGGTAGGCGGAATAGGAGAATATCTTGCGCAGCACCGTCAGGCCCAGCGTGAGGCGCAGGCGTTGCGGATAGCGTTGGTAGGAGATGGCGAATATCAGTATGCTGGATACGATCGGGTTGATAATCAGCGCATACAGTCCCGCTCCGCAGAGTGCTGCGGTGACGGCGGCGGCTCCTGCCGAAATCTGAATGACGAAGCTCCGCACGGCGATGAACTTGAACTCCTTGTTGCGGTAGAACAAAGCTCCCGGCACGATGGTGGCGGAAGCGAAAAACAGGTTGACGGACAGCAGCTGGCACAGTGTCCGCAGGATGTCGCTGTTGTAATAATCGGCTATCAGCCACGATGCGGCGAAGAAGAGGACGCTTATGCCTATGCCGGTCCACACGGTGAACGAGAAAATATCCGACAATTCCTCCCGTGTCAGCGTCTTGTGCTGCACGATGGCGGGGGATACGCCCATGTCCGTGAACAGGTTGAAGAAGGCGATGATTACGGTGGCTATCGCCACAATGCCGAAGTCGTCCGGCGAGAGCAGGCGTGCCAGCACCCCCGCCACCACGAGCGAGATGACGACGCCGCTGTATTTGGCGAGCGCCGTGTAGAATACTCCGGAGAAGAGCTGACTTTTGAGATTACCTGCCATTTATCGCGTCTTTATAGACTTGAGCATACTCGCGTCCCGTTTTTTGGATATTCATGTTGTCGATGGCGTAGTCGTAGTTTGCCTCCCCGTGTTCGTAAGCGGCATACCGTGCGCCGGTTTCGAGCGCGCGGACGATATCTTCCCGGTCGTCGGGGTCGAACGAGGGGTTTCCGGTGATGGCCAGCAGCTCGCCGTTATTTCCCGTATCGGGACCCACCACCACTTTGTGGTAGAGGAAGGCGAGGGGGATGTTGCCGGAATTCAGGATATCTTTGCGTGGAATCATTACCAGGTCCGAAGCTGCTATATAATAAGGTAGGTCGCAACTGTCCACAAGGTCGTCGTTGCCTCCGGCTCTCAGATGCAGCCAGCGGTTGAGCAGGGGCCTGACCACGTAGTAGCCGAAGCGCGAGAGCCATCTCTTGAGGAAGTTCTTGCCGTACCCGTTGCGTCTGGAGAAAGGGTAGAGACGGGGAGCGAGCAGCAGTTTACGCGGCCGTTTCCATGCACGGAATGCTCCGAGCACCATGCGTATCTCTTCCCGGTTGCGGAACTTGCCGAAGGCGGTGACGATGAACGCCTCCTGCGGCAGATTGAGGTATTGGCGTGCGCGCGCCGCGCTGATATCCTCCTGATAGGTATATTCATAAATATGGTGGAGGATGACGACATTCCGGCTTTGGGGGTATCTGGCGGCAAAGTCATCCGCGCTGAAATGTCCCATGTGCACCACGATGTCGCTTTGCGTCTCGATGATGTCGTAGGCGCGGCTGATGATGTCGTTTGCGTAGTGCGGACGCACGTTGTGCCGCGTGTAGACGAAATGCGCCCCGCGCGAACGGAAGAAACGGATGCGCTCTTCGAGCCGGCGTATCACGTCGGGGTCGTCGCAGTTCCAGCCTACTACTTCTTCCGGCCATTGGAAGTGTATGATGTCATACGCCGTGTCTGATTCCCAAAATGCTTCTTTGGAACATCGTACGTCAATACCCGTCATGCGGATAGCGTCGCATAGAATAGGAGCGAACAGATTGTCCGTATCACTTATTTCTCTGAATACTATGAGCGCTTTTATTGCCTTGTCATTCGTCTCTTCACAATCGTTCATGTCCTTACTTTTGTATCCTTCTTGTGCCACAAAGGTAGTAAACTTATGATAACTTTACCTGTTTTTCCGATTTCTTTTTTCCCTTACCTCCTTTCTCCTTCTCTTTTCTCTTCTTTTCCTGTTCTTTTCTCTTCTTCTTCTTTTCATTTTCCTGTTCTTGACTTTTGCTTATCCGCAGGTGCATGGATTTACTCAATAACGCCTCTCTCGCCTTTTTCCTCCGTTCCAGTTCTTCCGCGTCGGGGTGCTGCTCGAGGAGGATTTCGCCGGGAAGGTAATCGTCCAGTTTGTCGGGATCTACGGTTTTGATGATGATGCACTGCCCGTTTTGAATCGCTTTGATCATCGTCTTTGAAAGATGCAGGACGTAGAACTTGCACTTCAAGGCTATGAAATGCGTGTAGATCACTTGCGCGTACGATAATATGCTGTAATTCCGGACTTGTTCCATGTTCCATGTCGTGCTGGAATTGATGGTGGTCTGTCCCGCTACTTTCTCGTGCGACAGGGGCGATACGGTGCGCTGGATGTTCAGAAAACGTCCTAACGTGATGTGGACACAATATTTCAATCTCTCTTTGATTACCTTGTCGTCATTCAGGATGACATTTGACTTCATTTTCATTTAAATAATATTTTTATTTATGGTTATTATATTGCTGCAAAGGTTGTTAAAAGAATCGTAATAGCCCTCTGTTTTTTTCAACAAGTGTAACCAAAACATTTAAAATACCTTTGCGCTCACTGAGTTAGCTCGTCCGAAAAGGATGATTTTCGTGAATAATTTATTAAAATAGAAAGAATAATGAAGAAGGATCAGTATTTTAATCTGGAAGTAAATCTGCTGAATGACGATAATATCGCCGGTATGATGTCGGAACTGGATGCGGCGGAAGCGCTCGGCATTTATGTGATGTTGCTGTTGCACCTGCGCACGAAAGATAATTATGAGGCGTCGTGCACTCCGCTTTTGTTGAGGGCGTTCGCGCGGCGGTATGACCTTGAGTTGGATATGCTGGAAAAGGTGCTCCATGATTATAATCTTTTTGAGGTGGACGAGGAGCGGCAGACGTTCCGGGCTCCGTATCTTGACCGGGTGATGCAAAGGCTTGAGGAAAAGTGGAGAATGGATACCGAAAACGGTAAAAAAGGAGGGCGCCCGAAGAAGCGTGCGAAATGCGCTGAAACGCCCGCCACCAAAGGGCGAAAACCCAACGAAACCCAAGAGAGGAGAGAAGAGGAGAAGATAGGTATTACTCCTGTTGTAAACAACAGCAGCAATACCCTCGCGGGAGGAGCTGCTGACGCTGCTATGGTTGTGGCGGAGATTCCTGCTGCGGCTGCTACGGGGAATTCGGGGAGTTCGGGGGCTTCGGAGAGTTCGAGAACTTCGAGGACTTCGGAGATGACGGTTATTCCGGAAACGGAGGAGAAGATTTCTGCTACGGGGACTTCGGAAACTTCGGAAGTCCGAACTGCTTCTTCCGTTCCTGTTGGAAGGGGAATGAGGATTCGGGCGGTGGATGAGGAGGGGCAGCAACCGTTGCAGCCGGTGCTGTCTTGGGAAACGCTGGTAGACCGGCTTGCCGACTCACGCTTGTATATGGAGCTGGCGGGGCAGCGTTCCGGTCTGGGACGGCTTTTTATCGACCATCAGCAGCAGATTATCGGTCTGTTCAAAAAACATATCCTTCTCTACGGAAAAGAGAGCGGCTTGCTCTTCTTTGAGGACGTGAAACGCTATTTTTCCAATTATATCGCTGCCGGATCGCCTACTTGCCGTATGCTGCGCGAAGAGTTGATGCGGGAAATCAAGGAGCGGGAGAGCAGGGATGTGAGCCGTTTTGAAAGTGTTGTGGATGGAAAACGGATGTATCTGGGACGTCTTATTCCCGACAGCGCACCGCCAAGACCCGACAACTCGGCGGTGTGGGATGATGCGCACAAAAGATGGGGGCATTAGTTCATCCCACGTCTGGACACCATTCATCCCACGTCTGAGTGCCGTTCACCCCATGCTTGAATGTCATTCATCCCACGCTTGAGCGTCATTCATCCCACGTCCGAAAGCGGTTCATCCCGTATTTGAAAGTATCAATCTCTCCGTGTTCTACACGAAGCGTTTGTCTTCCTTTCCCTGTGTGTGGGAAATATAATTATTCATTTAAAAATAAAGCAAGTTATGAGAAATTTTGCCAGTTACGATGTCGATGTCCGTCGGAGGACAAGCGGCGTAGTGAAAACTGTTTGTAATAAATGTCAGGCCACGCGCCACAACAAACGCGACCGTTCGCTGCGTGTCAACGTTGATACGGGGCATTGTCACTGTTATCATTGCGGGGCGGACTTTTACGTCCCCGACGAAGCGGAAGAGCGTGAGAAAGCCGAACGGCGTGCTGCCCGCCAGCGTCGTGCGGCAGCCGTTCCCCGTCATTTCCAGCGTCCGGTGTTCGATCCGGCACGGACTACGCTTTCCGAATCTGTAGAACGTTGGCTGGTGGAGACACGTTGCATCCCGCAGGGCGTCATCGCCGGACTGCGCATCACGGAACAGGAGGAATTCATGCCGCAATCCGGTCAGAAGGAGCGTTGCGTCTGCTTCAACTATTTCGAGGACGGACAACTGGTCAACACGAAATTCCGTAGTGTGGACGCGAAGCATTTCAAGATGGTTCAGGGTGCCGAACTGATTCCCTACAACATCGACTCCGTGCTCGGACAGACTTCCTGCATCATCCACGAAGGCGAACTGGATGCCGCCTCTTCCCTTGCCGCCGGATTCAAGAGCGTGATTTCCGTCCCTGCCGGAGCCAACTCGAACTTGTCCTGGCTCGACCGTTTCATGGAGACGCATTTCGAGGATTTGACGGAGGTTATCATTGCCGTCGATACCGATTCTGCCGGACTGCAACTGCGTGACGAATTGATCAACCGTTTGGGTGCCGAGCGTTGCCGTGTGGTGGCGTACGGGCCCGGCTGCAAGGATGCGAACGAACATCTGTGCAAATACGGGGTTGCCAGTCTGCGGGTAGCCATCGAGCAGGCGGCGGAGGTTCCGCTCGAAGGGGTGTTCACGGCCACCGACCTGCACAGCGACCTGCTTGCTCTTTTTGAGAATGGTTTCGGACCGGGCGCGGAAACCGGCTGGGAGGAAATGGACAAGATCTGCACTTACGAACGGGGGAGGCTTATCATCCTCACGGGAGTGCCAGGCGCGGGAAAATCGGAGTGGCTCGATGAGCTGGTGTTGCGGCTTTGTCTGCGCCATCAGTGGAAGATCGCTTTTTTCAGTCCGGAGAATACGCCGATTGTCTATCACATCCGAAAGTTGGTGGAGAAGCTGACCGGACACCGTTTTCAGAAGGGGTGCGGCATTTCGGAAGGGCTGCTGATGCGGTCGGAGGAGTTTCTTACCGATAACGTGTCGCATATCTCTCTGAAGGGGAACGCCACGCCGGAGCGGGTGCTTGCGAAGGCGCACGAGCTGGTGGTGCGGCGGGGGTGCCGTATTCTGGTGATCGACCCGCTCAACCGGCTCGACCACACTCCGCAGCCGGGACAGACGGAGACGCAGTATCTTTCCAATTTCCTGAATATGATTACGGAATTTGCGGTGCAGCATAATTGCCTGGTGGTGCTTGTCGCCCATCCGCGCAAGATGAACCGTAACCCGGTGACGAACACTACTCCGCGCGTGGAGATGTATGATATCAACGGCTCTGCCGATTTCTTCAATAAGGCGGATTATGGTATTGTGGTGGAACGTGACAAGGGGGTGGGGGTGACCCGTGTGTATGTGGATAAGGTGAAGTTCAAACATCTCGGAATGGGTGGGATGGTGACTTTCGCGTATGATCCCGTGAGCGGGCGTTACCTGCCGTGCGTGGAATCGCATGATCCGGCTGTTCCCGTAGAACAGCGCGTCGGAGGTGTGACGTTCGACTCCAGTTGCTGGCTGCCGGATAAGGAGCTGTTTGAGTCGTAAGCGGCACTCGTACTCAGGGTTCTTGCAGTAGTCGTACTCAAGGTTCTTGCAGTACTTCTACGATTAGCCGTACTTGTGCGGGGGTATAGCTTCTGCTTCGGGGATTCATGCCGGTGGCGATGAGTCGTTCTTTCAGTCCCGGAGCGGCGGCTATCCATTTGTTGAAACGGTCTACCGCACTCTGTTGTTGTATGTCGGGGAGGTACAACATGGCAAGCTCCCCTTTTCCGTAGCTTCGGTATTCAAATGTTTTCTCTTTCTTTTCGTCATCGGTCGGCTCTGCATCTGTCTTCATTTTCTGATTGTTTTTAGTCCGTATTTATAGAGTGTAAAGTTACGCTTTTTTACCGGATTTGCCAAGCTGTTCAGGCTGTTTTTGAGGATGAGATTCTCTTATTCCTTGTTATCCTTTCTTAATCCGTTCTAATCCCTCCTAGTCCGGTGTAATCCGTTAATCCGTCTTTCGGTTGTCGTACTTTTGTTGTACCAACAGAAAGGAAGAATGTCCTTCTTTTCGTAGAAACAACAATTTTTATGGCAACAGTTACAGTGGTGCGCTATAAGCGCAGAAAACGAATCAGCGATGCGGATTCGCCGATGGTATTTGCCCTCAAACCTAAGTCGGGGGAGTCAAAAATCTATTCAATAGAGGCGCTGGCGCGCGAAATCGAAACGATCGGTTCGCTTTCGGTGGAGGATGTGTCGCACGTCATGAAATCCTTTGTCCGCGCGATGAAGAAAGTCCTTGTGGCAGGCAATAAAGTGAAAGTGGAGGGGTTGGGAATCTTCTATACCACGCTGACCTGTCCCGGTGTGGAATTGGAGAAAGACTGCACCGTGAAAAGCATTACCCGTGTCAATCTTCGTTTCAAAGTCGACAATTCCCTCAGACTGGCAAACGACAGTACGGCCACTACTCGTGGCGGAGATAATAATATGGTGTTTGAGTTGCTCTCGGATAAGAAAAACGCTGCGGGAGGTGATGGCGGCAGTCCGGACAACCCGAATGGTTCTGGCGGAGGAGAGGACGGAGATAACAATGGGGAAGCTCCGGATCCGGCGGAGTAATCCGGCGGGGATGTTCAGTGAATAAATAATCAATTAAAAATGCAAAGCTATGGTTGACAAAATCTTGGAAGTTGTATTGGAAGTGTTGTTTTTCTTTCGCAGAAAGAGAAAAGCTAAAAGAATGAAAGGACAGGTTGATGAGGAAGATTGACCTGATTGTGATCCACTGTTCCGCCACTAGGGCGGACAGGGATTTCACGGAAGACGACCTGGACGTGTGCCATCGCCGTCGTGGTTTCAACGGTGTGGGGTATCATTTTTATATCCGAAAAAATGGCGACATCAAGTCTACCCGTGAAATAGAACGTATCGGAGCTCACGTGCGTGGCTATAACGCCCGTTCGATTGGCATCTGTTATGAGGGTGGGCTGGATTGTCACGGTCGTCCCACCGATACCCGTACCGAGTGGCAGATTCATTCCATGCGTGTGCTCGTTCTCGCGTTGCTGCGTGACTATCCCGGTTGCCGTATCTGCGGTCATCGTGACTTGAGCCCCGACCTGAACGGAAACGGGGAGATAGAGCCGGAAGAGTGGATTAAGGCGTGTCCGTGCTTTGAGGTGAAAGAATCCGACTTCTTCTCCGGTCAAGAGTAGAATGGAAAACAAGACTTGCAACATTGGTATTCAGTTACCGGTGTTGCAAGTCTTTTTATATTGGGCAATCGCTTTCTATTCCGCCATATTCCTATAAATATCGAGCAATGCTTTCGCACTGTTCTTCCATGAGAACAGTTTGCTGCGCTCCACTCCGCAGTCCGCTTGTTGCCGGTAAAATTCCGCATCTCCTTCCAACTGAAGAATCTTCGCCGTGATGTCCTCCGAACTGAACGGATCAGCCAGCAAAGCCCCTTCACCCGCTATTTCGGGCATTGCCGAAGTGTTTCCGGCAATGACAGGCGTACCGCAGGCCATTGCTTCGAGCATAGGGATACCGAAACTCTCGCGAAGAGAAGGATAAAGGAATGCGAATGCACCGCTATACAGTGCCGGAAGGTCGGTGTTCGCAATGTATCCGGGAAAACGGAGGTAGCCTTTGATGTCCGTAATCTTCTCTTCCCCCAGTATCCGGTCGATAGCGTCTTCCTTGAGGTCGGCTATGAGCAGCGGGAGCTTCTTCTGCGAACGTTTCAGATAGTCACTGTACGCTTTCAGCACTCGCGGCGTATTCTTTTTCGGATCAGTATTTCCCAAGAAAAAGAGATATTCGTCCGCATCTATATACTTCCGGGTGATTTCCGGAGCTTTGGGCTGAAGATGGAAATGGCTGTTGAATCCGTTGTATACGGCAACCAACTGTTCGTCGGACAGGTGCAGAGCATCGAGGATACGCTGACGTTCAAACTGGGAAACTGTAATGATTTTCTTGCATTTGGGGAGTATGCGGGGCACTACCAGGCGGCGGTAATGCCATCCCATCTCCTGATATAGCGACAGGCTGGACGATTGGCGTTTCTCCAGATAAATGATGTCGTGCAGCGTCAGCACCAACGGCACGGGGCAGTTCAACGGAGCCGTATTGCTGGTACAATGCAACAAGTCGGGGCGGATACGCTTCACCGCTCGCGGAAGAGCCACCTGTTCCCACAGCGGATAGGTAGGGCATTTCAGTTCGATGACGTGCATATTCTCCGAACTCTTCAGGCATTTGTCTTCACCGGGACTGACGAAAATGAAATACTCGTTTTCGTGATCCATCTTCTGTAACTCACGGATTGTTTCAAGAGCGACGAAATCCATTCCATGTTTGTTGGGGCGGAAGATGCGCTGTGCTTCAATGGCTATTTTCATTGCTTCTTGTTTGGGATAATGTGTTTATGAATGAGAGTGATGTTCACCGTGCTCTGTATGGATGAACTTCTTATTTGCTCCTTTAAGTTTGAATAAATTGCCTGTCATGGTGACAGCCAGCATGGGTACCTTCATGATGGCTTTCCCTACCTCTTTGGTAAACAGTTGCCCTCCCGGTACGGGTAGAATCATGGCGGAGACCTGTGCTACCGACAGAATCCACCATTTGATGGCCATCGTCCATTCATTTCCTCCATTGCGCAGGCTCATGACAAGACCGATAACGGTGAAAACGAAAGTCAGTCCGAACACTCCTGCCAACTGTATCAGGCGGGGAGGCAGCATCCATTGGAATATCTTGTCGCAATAGTCTATATTGCCTTGCAGCAGGGCTTTCGGCAGGTGGGGCAACGAAGCGCGGAGTGCTCCGAACTGCGCCGCTATCCAACGTTTGCGCTGGTTGCTGATCGCTTCTTTTTTCTGTGTCTTCTCATCGAACACAGGGAGGTCGTTCAGATAGACTGTATGGATCCGCTGCTGCAACAGCATGGATTCCAGTTCTTTGTCTTCGCCTGCCGTTTGCAGGTATTGCACATTCTGTTGAAACCATTTTGCATCGAAGGCCATTCCCGAGCCGGATAACCCGGCGGAAAGTCCGAGCGCGTTGTGCCCGCTCCGGAAGAAGCCGTTGTTGATCTCTTCGCTCGCGCTGTCCAGAATGGAGATATCGGTATTCAGATTCTTACCTGTCCGGTGAGCCTGTATGGATCTTACGCCACTGTCGAACGCACGGTTGATGCAGGACAGGAATTCGGGGACGGTCACGTTGTCGGCGTCCATGATAACCACTATGTCATAGAGATCGGTGTCGATGTTGTTCATGGCCATAGCCAGCGCTTTGGCTTTGGAGCTTTCCGTGTAATCCGCCATCAGTAGCCGGATGGGGAGCGTGCGTAAGGCTTCGTTCGTTTCCGGTTGCATCTGGTCGGAAATGACGACAAGGTCGAACAACTCCTTCGGATAGTCCTGCTCGAGAAAACTGCGGACCGAAGAGAGTATCACACGGTCTTCCTTGTAGGCGGGGAATAGCACGGCAATGTGCCGGAGCGTACGGGCTTCGGGATATTGGGGAGCCCGGTAGAACTTGGAGGCGATGGCGTAAAGCAGCAAGTAGCATACGCATAGCGTGAGGGGGATGTAGAGAACCCAGTCAATGATGTTCATAGTATTCGTTTTTTTGTTCTTTTGTTTCTTTGGTGGCCGACGGAAGGATCAGTCCTGAATTGACGCCTCTGCAGACGGCCAGGAAGAGATCGAAGCGTCCTTTTAAAGCATAGAGCAGACCGTTCTTCAAGGCTGCGACAGTGCTTTGATAGAGCACGGAGCCCAGACGTGCGGCTCCCCTCAGGTTGCGGCGGGCGTAGAGCAGGCGGTTGCGGGTCAGATAATAGGTACGCAGCCGACTGAGTTGTCCGGTACTCTGGCTTTCTTTGTGGAAGACCGTGCAACGGGGCTCGTACCATAGCTCGTAGCCGACACGTGTCATGCTTGTGCTCCAGTCCAGCTCTTCGTAGTACAGGAAAAAGATCTCAGGCATCATCCCCGCTTTCTCGACTACCTCACGTTTGATCATCATGGCTGCGCCATGCAGGTAGGGAGTGGGGTGGGGAGTGTCGTATTTCCCGTCATCGGGACAGCCGAACCCCAACATATGGTTACGTAACGTGATTCGCGACAAGGGGGTGAAGCCTGCAAACTGTATGTGCTGCGGCGGGAAAGCGAAACGTATTTTCGGCGATACGCCTCCGATTTCGGGACGGCTTTCCAACCGTTCTACCAGGCAGGAGATTGCGTCTGACTCGATATAGGTGTCGTTGTTAATGAAGAAGAGGTATTTTCCTCTTGCCGCACAGATTCCGATGTTATTGCCGCCGGAGAATCCTCTGTTTACCTCGCTGCGGATGGCGATGACTGAGGGATATAGTCTGGATATCTTGGCAGCCTCGTCCTCGTGCGAGGCGTTGTCTACCACAATGATCTCGTAGGTTACGGAATGCAGTTTCTCCTGTAACGATTCTATCAGCTCGCAAGTGTCTTTGAAACCATTGTAGCAGATCGTGATAAATGATATGTCCGTCCGGTGGCTGTCTGTCATTTTTTTTATTCGTTTGGTTCTTTAATCAGGTGCGGTTCTTGTTTCTCACTTTCCTCCGGATTTTTACTTTCCTCCGGCTCCTTACCGATGTGTTTGTCTATATAAGGTGCGGCGAGGCAGAGGGCGAAGCCTGTGTATACAGTCAGTTGGTTGGGATATTGCATCACGTCGTTGACGTAGGCGGCAATGAAGAGTCCGGCATTCATGCAAAGCCATGCCGCCGCCAGTCCTCGTAGATTCTTATTGCGTACTTTGAACATCAGGAGCCATGAACACCAGGCGAAGAGAGTGCCGTGTATGGCAAGATAAAGTATCAGCCCTACAATTCCGGTTTCCACCCAGACGGCAATCAGCCACGAGTCGGGTGGATAAGGCATTTGTTCTTTCGAATCGAAGTTTCCCGCTTTGGCCAGCCCGATTCCATAGCCTATCGGTTTCCTTGCCATCAGCTCCTTCATCCGCTGGCGGTTTTCGACACGCACGAGGTAGGAGGCGTCTTCGGTGGGATGGAAGGAGGAGCGCATCTTATGGATATACTGGTTGCCGCTCCCGATATTGGTGTAATAGAAAAATACGAAAATGCCGATAGATATGAATATTCCCCCTAATAACGCTTTCCAGTTCTTGGCTATGATAGTAATCATCAGCATGCCGCCCATGAGCACTCCCATAGCGGAACGGGTTCCGGAAATACCCATGCCGTAGATACCGCACAAGGCTATAAAAAGGAAATAGAGGCGCTTCCATCTGGAGTCGACAAAGAATGCGGAGATGGAGAAGGTGACGGCTGCCATCGCTGAGTGCACACCGTAGTTTGCCGCGTCCGAAAAACAGGAAAAGTAACGTATTCCCGACCAGATGATGTGGGTTCGCGCACCGCCGAGAACGTGCAGGAAGTAAAGGTCTTTGGTGCTGAAACCGTGATTTTTCTGCCAGTATCCTTTGAGGGTGAAGATGATGACGAACACGGACCATACGATCAATAGCAGTTCTATGTCTTTCTTGGTACGTATGACGACAGGAACGACGAATGCGCATATCAGGGGAATGAGCGCGTAGGGCGTGATGTTGATGTTCCATGCCTCCAACACGCAGTTGGGGTTCATGATCTCCATGATATAGTACGACAGCCAGACGATGAACAGCCAGGTCATTATGTTTTGCCCGCGCTCCCATTCGGTGGACTTGTCGTTACTGAGTTGTATCAGACAAATAACGGTGAGCAACAAGATAAGAACCATTGAGAACAGCCCTGTCTTGACGTTTACAAGCATACTTACCGCTATTAGCGCGAATTGTGCGGCAAGCAGGATATGGAAAGTAGTGTTCCTATTCGTCATCGTCCTCGTCTTCTGCTTCCTTTGCTTTTCTTCTGAGGTTGAATATGATTTTTTCTGTCAATGACAACTGGCTGAAGTGATAGCTGATCCTGCGCAACAGGGTGTATGGCGGCAACTGTCCGGTGAAGTCTTCGGCGGCTTCACGGCTGGCGTTGGTCAGGCAGACACGGAAAGGCACATTGCTCTTGCCCAACTGCAACATGAGCTGCTCGCATAGTTGTTTGTCTATCGTTTTCCATCCGCGATTGGCCGGAGTCACCAGTATATTGGCGTTGGCGTCATGCAACAGGGCACTTGATATGCTGCTCTTTGACAGAGGAGGATAGGCGACGATCAGTACGTCTTCTCCTTGCGGCGTATAGAAATCCGTGACGCTCCTTGCAAGCAGGTATTGGGTGGATGCAATGTCAAAATCTTTATTGTAGCAGATGAACTTCGTGTTCAGTTTGCGGCTTTGCATGAATCCGCAGATCAGTGTCCCGATTATGTCTTCTCCGGAATCCTCGCTGGTGCTGAACAGGTTGATGATGAACACACCGGGGGATTTCCGCTTGGTCAGGAAGCGGAGCAGGGAGTTGGTCAGCTCTCTTACGGAAAGTTGTACGTACGTTTTGGTCAGTCCTCCGTAGCGGGCGGTCGAAAGGCTGGGAACGGCGCCTATCACCCTATATCCCGTCACCCGCAGGGTACGGCTGGCGTCACGCAGTGTTCTGTCAAGCAATTCTATCAATACCAGCAAAGCTATGATAATCACGAAGATGGCGACACAGGCGGCTATGACGATCTGTTTCCGGTTGGTTGAGTTGGCTCCGATCGGATAGGTAGGCTCATTGAGGACTTTCAGCGTGGCGGAGGTCATCTCCAGATTCTTTTTCCTCAATAAAGCTTCGTTGTAACTTTGCAGGACGGTCAGGTAGCTGCGTTCCGTGAAGTTGATGCTACGCTCTTTCTGCTTGATGGTGGTACCTACAGGAGCGAAGAATACGTAACGGTTGTTCAAGTCGCGACGGGCGCTTTGTACGATTTTCAGTTCGGCTTTCGCCTTCTCGTAGAGCAATGTCTGTTCCAGCCATTGGTCGATGATATTGGTGCGCGACGCACCTTCTTTGGTATATTTGTGGCCTACGTATGAGGTAGTCAACTCATTCAGTTCTTGTTTAAGCTCGTTCAACCGCTTTTTGTCTCCTTCCAGCGAATGGAGGTCTTTCTTGTTGGAATCGGTCATCGCTTCGGCTTCCGATATCTTGCCGGTGATGTTGGAGGCTTCGCGCAGCTTGTCTACGAATTCCATGTTTTTCAGTACCTGCTTGGCGTTGCTGTCCATGTGTTTTTCCAACTCTTTGAGCATGGACGCGGTACTGTTGAATGCGAAAAGCGCATCCTGTTCTCTCAGCTCGAATTCCTTGCTGATGGCAGCTATTTCCTTGGTCTCGTCGAGGTAGTTGATAATGCGTTTTTGTACATTATACTTCGTCAGGTCTTCTTCTTCCGCTTTCAGTTGCTTGCCGATACGTTTCAGTTCTTCTTCGAAATACTTGATCACTTTGTCCGTCTCTCCGTAACGGATACGGCGGTATTCCTCGACAAACTCGTGCATCAGGATACTTACGGTGTTGTAGGCGATACCCGGATCACCGGAAGTATAGCTGATGTCCAGCAGGTCACTGGTGAGGCGGCGCTGTACCTTTACATTTTTCAGAGCACCGTAGCTGTAATAGGGATGGGAATAATAAAAGAGCCCGTAGATGTAATTGTCCTTGTGCGGGCGCATATATGCTTCCAGATTGGCTACTGTCTTATCTTCGCTCGATTTGTCGATCAGTTTCAGTATCTCGTCTCCCGGAGGGCTGTTTTTCAGATGGTTGTATGTGTAGTTGTAGCTGGCAGGGGTGATTCCGTCATTCTCTTTTTCAGGATTCCCTTTGATCAGTATGCGGGCGAACAATCGCAGACTGACTCTTTTCAGCGTACTTTCGGCCTGCATGATACTGATGAGGTTGTCCATGGAGTTCTGCACGGTTGCCCAATCGGTGCGTTTGTCACTTTCGAGGTTGTAGCCCGAAGCAACTCCTGTGTAAAGGGTTGCTTTCACATCATACCCGCCTCGCATATGGCGTGTGTAATAAATGACCAGTAATGTGAAGAGAGTGGTCCCTATCAGTATCAGCCAACGATGCCGAAATAGGGTCCGTATGATGGAAATGATGAGATTCATATCTTAGTCTTTTATTTTCGTATAATGGGCGTGCGTGAAATAATTTCAAGCATCATGAGACTCTTGGTTAACTCGAACTTGCTCTTCTCATATGCTTCACGGGCTTGCGACTGCCTTTCCTTGTCTGTCGCCAAGTCGATGGATTCGATGGTTCCGTTAGCAAAATTCTTTTCGGAAATCTCATATTGCACGTTCGCCAGCACCAGACCCTCGCTTCGCATCTGAAGGACTTTGATCTGTGATGTGGCCATCGCGTACATTTCGATTATGTTCTTCTTGATCTCATCGTATTTGATTTCCCGCTCAAGCTCCGCGCTCTTCAGATTGAGCTTCTGACGACTGACACGCGCCTTGAGGTCAAACAGGTCGTCCAACGGGATGCTGACTCCCGCTCCTACCGTATATCCGTTCTGGGCTTGGGTGGAGTAGGTGGGGTATGGCTCTACGTAAACGTCTGTATAGGTGGATTCGTTGCCGAAAGTACCGTATTGGTAGCTTCCCCGCAGACTGAAGAATCCGAGAAATGCACGCTTTTCTTTCGCCAGCAGTTTGCGCTCTACCGCCGCTTTGACATCTGCCATCTCATAGATGGGATTGTCTTTGGCATTCTCAAACAGGACGGAGAGTGGGGGAAGAGTGATATTGCTGTAATCTTCTTCGCTTAATTGAGTATAATCACTGACCTCTTGCGCAACGATCGGTGTGTTGGAGGTGAATAAAAGGAGTAATCCTAAACAGATATATATAATTTGTTTCATAAAATAACCCTGTTATTTGCTTCTGCTGTGTTCTGTTGTGACATAGCTTGCGCAAATATAAGGATTAATTTCATTTATGTGCAGTCTTTTATTATCTATTTTACAATCTTTCGTGTAAATTGTGTACAGATCGTCGCTTAAATGGTATCAGAAGGCTTCTGTCATGTTGAAGTAGAATAAATTCTGCTTGTTCACCATGTCTCTTCCGAAGTCGAGACGTACATTCATACGGGGTTGAACTTCGATACGTAATCCCAGTCCGAGGTTGGGAAGCACGCCTTCTATCTTGCCCGGAGTGGGTCCCATGAATCCGCATCCGCCCCATGCTACGTATCCTATATGACTCAACATCTTTTTTACCCAGGTGCTTTTGTCTGTATTTATCATCTGGCGGTATTCGGCCATCATGACATGCGAGGACTTGTCGCGAAACTGCCCCATATAGTAACCACGAAGGTCGAAAGGGGTTCCGCTAAGCATATATTTCGTCAGAGGAACATCTCCAAATGCGTTTTTGCTTTGCACTGTCCAGGCTATCACCTTGCGACGGCCTACTGTTTTGTATTGGCGGTAGTCGATTTCCAAACGGTAAAAGTTATTATCGCTTCCGAATACCTTATTATACATCATTCCCCGGAAGTCGAGGTAGGTTCCGCTATATGCATTTGCAGGAATATCGCGTGTGTCATACGTCAGCAGGAAACCGAGCCCGGAGCTGAAATTTTTGTATCCGTGTTCTGTACCTCCTGCCGCTATATACGAGGATTCGTTAACCATTCCGGCAGCCGGTTTGGTAATTTTATCATAGTTCAAATCGACTTGGGGACCCGCGAAAATGTTGCTCTCTCCCAGACGGAACAGGAACCATGGGTTTACTTGGATGCCGCTGTAACGGTATTCGCTGGTATCTTCTCCACGTTCATAATCTTTATTAGTGGAATAGCCGATGCCATAAAAATTGGCCGGTTCGGTACGATAACCGTATTTGATGTAAATACGGAATTTATTTTCATTGAAAAACAACGTACCGGCTCCTGCTGCGACGAAAGTCCCGTTGATAGAGATATTGAAGCCTACCGGGATAAAAGACCGTTGGCTGATGGTATCGTCGGGGTTCATCCGGAAAGTCATCAACATGGCGCCACCGACTCCCAGCGAAGCTTCGGGGTTATAGGAAGGACCTCCAAGAATGGAAAGCCATACTTTTTTATGGGCACGGATCGAATCGCGCCTTTGCTGGCGGGCAAATTGTTTCAGTTGGCGTACGGTCCAGGTCTCGGTCACAACGACGGTATCTCCCGGTGTCGTGATTTTTACAGAATCTTGCTGTGTAAATGCAGGGATCGCTACCAACAGTAGCAGGACAAGAAGTAATAGTTTCATAGTTGTTCTTAAATGTGCCAAATTTACTTCAAAATTTGTGCCAATCGGAATTATATGTGTTAATTTATATTATGACAATGATATACCAATGGCTATCGACTCTATCGGATAAAAGAGGTTACTAATCTATTATCAGATTACGAAACGGATATCATTTAGGTTTTATATTCACATCTGGTTCTGATC
>OGHN01000626.1_pt1 | contig 17413 bp, 19 predicted proteins | sample 1571511 | NCBI WGS metagenome assembly OGHN01 (sample SAMEA2582024, study PRJEB24529) | metagenome | biome: Human gut stool | place: China | collected 2011 | reverse complement strand
AGAGGTTCGTCAGAATGTGGAGAAGGCTTTCTCGCAGTTCGCCGATGCCGACGCTTCGTCGATCAGTTCCGAGGTGAAGCAGTACGGCAAGGAGAACCAGATGCGCATCGTGACCCAGTATCGCTACGACGACACGTCGGACGAGGCTACCTCGGAGGTCGAGCAGATCATCTACGACGCTCTGAAACCGCTCTACTCGTATGACATCACCTTCGAGCAGTTCCGCAATACGCAGACCGACGCCAACGGTATCCTGACGGCCGACAAGATCGGTCCCTCGATCGCCAAGGACATGACGTGGAACGCCATCTATTCGGTGCTCTTCTCGCTCATCGCCATCGGTCTCTATATTACGTTCCGCTTCAAGCGCTGGCAGTGGGCTTCGGGCGCCACGGCGGCCCTGGCCTTCAACGCCCTGCTGATCATCGGCATCTTCTCGATGTTCTACGGTCTGCTGCCCTTCAACCTCGAGGTCAACCAGGCGTTCATCGCCGCGATCCTGACGATCATCGGCTATGCCATCAACGACACGGTGGTCGTCTTCGACCGAATCCGCGAGTACCTGGGTCTCTACCCGAAGCGCAACCTGAAGGAGACCGTGAACAACGCCATCAACTCGACGCTGTCGCGTACGATCAACACCTCGGGCACGACGCTCGTGACGCTGCTGGCCATCTTCTTCTTCGGCGGCGAGACGATCCGCGGCTTCATCTTCGCGCTGATCATCGGCGTGGTCGTAGGTACGGCCGCCACGATCTTCCTCGCGACGCCGATCGCTTACGATCTGATGACGAAGCGCGCCAAGACCGACGTGGAGAAGTAATGGATAGACTCCCGATCCGACAAAAACGGACCGCACCGAGAGGTGCGGTCCGTTTTTTCAAATAAATTTGGCATTGCGGCCGGCTTGCACTATCTTTGCGGGCAAGCAGACGCCCGCTTGGGCAGGCTGCGGCTCGGCAATGTGCAAAATAAATTTGATATTGCCCCGCCTTGCACTATCTTTGTCATACGGATATTATAGGTTCCCATGATGGAAAATTGGTTGAAATGGATGCACCGCTACGTGTCGCCGGTTTTTCTGGCGCTGCTCGTCGCGTCGTTCATCCTTTGGTATATCGCGAAATTGAGCTATACGTACACCACCGAGCAGACCGTGAGGGTGAGTGTCGACGGACAGCCTTTCGAGGTTACCTGCGTGGTCGAGGGCGTCGGTACGAACCTTTTCGGCTACCGGGTCTACATGAACAAGACGCTGCGCATTCCGCTTGCGGAACTCAAGACGAAGCGTTCGTATGAGGAGGGGCACGAGGGTAAACTCATCATCGACCCCCAGTCGCTGCAAAACGCCCTTGCGCCGCGGTTCAGCGACATCAAGATCATTTCCATCGGGGACATTCCCGAAATCGACGTTCCCCGTAACCCATGATGAAGGTCGGAATCACAGGCGGCATCGGCAGCGGCAAAAGCACCGTTTGCCGTCTTTTCGCGCGTTTGGGCGTCGCGGTCTATGACTCCGATGCCGGGGCCAAACGGCTGATGACGGAGGATGCGGAGCTGCGCCGGCGCATCACGGACCGTTTCGGGGCCGAAGCCTATGCGGACGGGACCTTGAACCGTACCTACCTTGCCGGGCGGGTCTTCTCCGAGGCGCAGGCCCTCGCCGACCTGAACGCCATCGTCCACCCGGCCGTCCGGGCCGATTTCGCGGCGTGGGCCGAACAGCAGGAGGGCGACTACGTGATCCTCGAAAGCGCCCTTCTTTTCGATGCGGGGTTCGATGCCTGCGTCGACCGCACGGTTGCCGTCCTCGCCCCCGAGGCGCTGCGCATCGAACGCACCTGCCGCCGCGACGGGCGCACACCCGGGGAGGTCCGCCTCCGTATCGCCGCCCAGACGGACGACGATACGTTGAGCGCGAAGGCCGACTACACCCTTGTCAACATCCTCGAATCCGACCTTGAACCCGCTGTCGCGGAATTGCACCGAATTTTCAGCCATGAAGCCCATGAACATTGATTTTTCCTCGCCGCAGGTGATGGCGATTCTTAACGTCACCCCCGATTCTTTCTATGCCGGCAGCCGCACTCCGGAGGCCGAATCCGTCGAGCGCCGCGTCCGCGAAGCCGTGTCCGAAGGGGCGCAGCTGATCGACGTCGGGGGCTACTCCTCGCGTTCCGGGGCCGACGAAGTCCCCGCCGACGAGGAGTGGCGTCGCGTCCGGCTGGGCGTCGGGACCGTGCGTCGGCTGGCGCCCGGCATGACCGTCTCGGTCGACACGTTCCGCAGCGAAGTCGCGGCGAAGGCTGTCGAAACGTTCGGGCCGCTCGTCGTCAACGACATTTCGGCCGGGGAACTCGACCCTGCGATGCTCTCCGTCGTTGCGGACTGCGGCGTACCCTACATCGCCATGCACATGAAGGGCGATCCGAAAACCATGCAGTCGCAGACCGACTACCGGCGCGACATCGTCACCGAGGTCGTCGGCTATTTCCGCCGCCGCACCGACGAGATGCTCGCCGCGGGCATCCGGCGTGAAAACATCATCCTCGACCCCGGCTTCGGCTTCGCCAAGACCACGGAGCAGAACTACGAATTGCTCGCGGGTCTGCACCGCCTCTGCGCGCTGGGTTACCCGGTGCTGGCGGGGCTTTCGCGCAAGTCGATGATCTATAAGGTCCTCGACGCCACTCCAGCCGAATCGCTCGCCGGAACCGTTGCCCTGGGCTGGGAGTGCCTGCGCCAGGGTGCGGCGATACTCCGCGTCCATGACGTGCGGGAAGCTGTGGACACGGTCAAACTGTTCAATATGTTCCGCCAATGATACGGGCTACCGACATACACAAGAGTTTCGGCACGCTGGAGGTGCTGAAAGGCGTTTCGCTCGACGTGGCGCAGGGCGAGGTGGTCTCCATCGTGGGGGCCAGCGGCGCTGGCAAGACCACGCTTTTGCAGATCATCGGCACGCTGTCGCGTCCCGACGGCGGGCGCGTGGAGATCGACGGCCGCGATGTCTCGGCCTTGGGCGATCGGGCCTTGTCGCAGTTCCGCAACGAGCGCATCGGCTTCGTGTTCCAGTTCCACCACCTGCTTGCGGAGTTCACGGCTTTCGAGAACGTCTGCATTCCGGGGCTGATCGGCCGGCGTCCGCGCGTCGATGTCGAACGCCGTGCCGCCGAACTGCTCGACATGATGGGCCTCGCGGCGCGGCGCGACCACAAGCCCGGACAGCTTTCGGGCGGCGAGCAGCAGCGCGTGGCCATCGCCCGTGCGCTGGTCAATTCGCCCGCCGTGTTGCTGGCCGACGAACCCTCGGGCAACCTCGACTCGCACAACCGCGACGAGATCCATCGCCTGTTCTTCGACCTGCGCGAACGGCTCGGCCAGACCGTCGTGATCGTCACCCACGACGAAAACCTCGCCGCAATGGCCGACCGGAAGATCACCATGTCCGACGGTCTGATCCTCGGCTGCGAAACGGTCCGGTAACATGAAAAAACTGCTTTGGCTGCTTCTTCCGGCTCTTGCCGCCTACGGTGCGTGGGACCTCGTGCGCGAGGTGCGCGGGGCGTGGACCTCGGACTACTCCCGGACCTATTCGCGCGCCGTGGGGCAGACGATGTCCCGGGCGTTCGATTCGCTGAACCTCTCCGGACGGGGCGTCCGCATCGGGGTGCTGGACGCGGGTTTCGGGGGCTTCCGCACCGACCGCTGGACGCGGGGGCTGCACGTCGCCGCCTGGCGCGATTTCACGGGCGGCGACGAGACGGCATTCTTCGACGACGCCACAGACCACGGCACAAGGGTCTGCACCAACCTCGGAGGCCGTTCGGGCGATACGATCCGCGGGCTGGCATGGGGTGCGGAGTATTATCTTGCGAAAACCGACCGTGCCGAAGTGGAGCCTCGCGCCGAGGAGCGGCAGCTGATCCGCGGCATCGAGTGGCTCCTGGCGCATGACGTCGACGTGATCTCCTCGTCGTTGGGCTATACGACGTTCGACGATTTCAGCGGCTATACGCCCGCGATGCTCGACGGCTGCACCTCGACGCTCTCGCGCTACCTCGACAGCCTGCTCACGGCGCGCCCCGGACTCGTTTTCGTGCAGAGCGCCGGCAACGAGGGCGACAAGGCGTGGCGCAATGTCTCCTTTCCGGCCGATGTCCGGCAGGTCATCACGGTCGGTTCGTGCGATTCCGACGGTGTTTCCCGCTCCCGCTCCAGTGGTGTCGGACGCGAAGATGTCGGCTATGTGAAGCCCGATTTCGTCGCCGGAGCCTCGCCGTTGGGAACTTCGTTTTCGACGCCGGTTATCGCGGGGCTTTGCGCCTGCCTGCTCGAATACCGTCCTATGGAACGCGGCGAACTCATCGGACTGCTGCACGCTTCCGGCACGCGGGCCGCAGCTCCCGGCTGCGAACTGGGTTACGGCATCCCGCAAACCGATGTCTTGCTCCGAATGCTCCGCACGCCATGACGAACACCGATCTGAAGGAGCTGCTCGACGCGCTCCACGACAAATACAACAGCCCCGACTTCATCGCCGACGATCCGATTTCGGTACCGCACCGCTATACGGACCGCGCCGACCGCGAGATCGCGGGATTTTTCTCCGCGACCATCGCCTGGGGCAACCGTAAGGCCATTGTCCGCAGTGGCCACCGCATGATGCACTTCATGGACGACGCTCCGGCGGATTTCGTGCGCAACGCCTCGCAGCGCGAACTGGCGCTGCTTTCGTCCTACGTCCACCGCACGTTCAACGGCGGGGACCTGCGCGATTTCGTGCTGGCCCTGCGGCGTATGGAGGAGCGCCATGGCGGCATCGGGAATTTCTTCGAGACGCGCTATGAGGCCGCGCAGAGCATGCCCGCCGTGCTGGCCGACTTCCGGCGCGAGTTTTTCGCCGGGGAGCACGCTCCGCGCTGCGAGAAGCATGTTTCGTCCGTCGAGCGCGGCGCGGCCTGCAAGCGGCTGTGCATGTATCTGCGGTGGATGGTGCGCCGCGACGACCGGGGTGTCGATTTCGGTCTGTGGCGGCGTATCCCGATGTCGGCCCTCTACCTGCCGCTGGACGTCCATGTCGGCGAGACGGCGCGTGCGCTGGGACTGCTTGGCCGCCGCCAGAACGACTGGCGGGCCGTCGAGGAGCTGACGGACGCCCTGCGCGCATTCGATGCGGAGGACCCCGCGCGGTACGATTTCTCGCTGTTCGGCGCAGGCATGGACGGCTATTTGAATGAACAATGAATAATACTCATAAATCCCGCTTCTTAAGCGGGTTTCGGTTTAAACAATTCACGGTCCGTCAGGACCGCTGCCCGATGAAGGTCGGGACCGACGGCGTTCTGCTGGGTGCATGGGCCGCGGTGCAGCCGCAGGACCGGCGGATGCTCGACATCGGCACGGGCACGGGGCTGATCGCCCTGATGCTGGCCCAGCGCGCCCCGGAGGCGCATGTCACGGGCGTCGACATCGACGATGTCGGGCAGGCCCGCGAGAACGCCGCCGCTTCGCCCTGGAGCGGCAGGGTGGCGTTCGCTCAATGCCCCGTGCAGGAGTTCGAGACCCCGGAGCCGTTCGATCTGATCGTCTCCAACCCGCCGTTTTTCGTCGACTCGCTCACCTGCCCCGATCGGGGGCGCACCGCGGCCCGCCATGCCGTGCACCTGCCGTTCGGCGACCTGCGCGACGCCGTCCTCCGCCTGCTGGCTCCCGGAGGCCGGTTTGCCGTCATCCTTCCCACGGCCGAAGCGGAGCGTTTCCTCGCGGTCTGTGCCGGACGACTGGCCCTCGTGCGCCGCACCGACGTGCGCACCACGCCCCGCCGCCCGGCCAAACGGGCGCTGATGGAGTTCGTCCGCGCCGCTTCTCCCGCCGACCGCCCCGCCGACCCTCCCGCCGATTGTTCCGCCGCCGTGCCCGAGGTCTCGGAACTGGTCGTCGGCACGGGAGAGCACGAATGCTACACGCCCGAATACCGCGCCCTGACCCGTGATTTTTACCTGAAATTTTGACGGCACGCGAAAATAAGCTACATTTGTGAAACCGCAATAAAATTTTCGGACCATGAAATTCAGACTTTTGGCATTTGCCCTGCTGCTTTCGGGCGGCGTCTCGGCCCAGAACCCATACATCTCCCTTCAGGGCGCGAACGAAACCGCCGGCGGCCTTACCGTCGCCCAGCCGCGCACGATCCTCGCCGTCGACGTCACCGTCGAACACGACGTCACCTTGAGCGGACCCTATGCGCGTTATGCGCAGAAATACCTCGGGGTGCGCGCTCCGCTCACCGACAAGACCGTGTGGAGCGTCACCGGGGCGCAGATCGCCCTGCTCGACGGCGACACCTACCTCAATGCCGTGGCTCCGGCTCCGGCCTCGACCCGCGTGCTGTCGCACACCGCCTCCGAAAACAAGTTCGCGCGCTTGCAGCCGGACAAGACCGACATGACGACGCCCGCGCTGGAGGACGCCGCGCGCACCGCCGCCGCGCAAATCTTCTCGCTGCGCCGCCACCGCATCGAGCTGGTCACGGGCGAAGCGGGCGAGAACGTCTTCGGCGAGGGCCTGAAGGCCGCGCTGGAGGAGATCGACCGTCTGGAGCAGAGCTATCTGGAGCTGTTCCTCGGCAAGCGGATCGTCTCGACCGAGACCCGCCGCTACGTGGTCTGCCCGCAGGCCGACAAGAAACAGTATATCGTCTGCCGCTTCAGCCCTGCGGCCGGACTGCTTCCCGACACGGACCTTTCGGGCGACATCGTGCTGTTGCAGATCGAACCTTCGGGCGCTGCGAAGAGCGACCTCGAGGCCGGTCCGAAGGAGACGCAGGTCGTGGCGTGCCGCGTGGCCGATCCCTCGACCTGCATCGTCGTCTCGGGAGGCCGCGAGTATGCCCGCGCCGTGCTTCCTGTTTTCGAATTCGGTCGTACGATCAACGTCGCCCTGCCGCGCCGCAAATAACCTTCCGATGGATTTCACCTCCCGCATGGCGGCGCTGCTCGGGGCATTCCGCCGCGAGCGCAACGGCGCCGTTGCCGATTCGATGCGCTTCTACGGCGCACCCTGCGGCCTGAACTACGGCGTGAGCCTGCCGACGCTCCGCACGCTGGCGCGTGCCGAGGCCGCCGATCACGATTTCGCCAAATACCTCTGGCGGCAGGATGTCCGCTGTCTGCGCCTTGCCGCGCTGCACATCGCCGATCCGGCGCGCCTTACGCCCGGGGAGTTCGCCTTCTGGGGCGACGGGCTTCTCAATTCTGAAATCGCCGCGGAGGCCGCCTTCGCGCTGTTGAGCCGCATCGGGGCGTTCCCCGAACTGTTCGCGGCGTGGATTGCGCCCGATGCCGGGTGGCTGCGGCAGTATGCGGCCCTGATGGCCGCGGCCCGCGTTCCGCATCCTTCTCCGGCGTGGGCCGTTCCGGCTGCGGCCGTCGTGCACGGGGCCGCTGCGGCCAGCATCCCGGAAGCGCACCTGCTGGCTCATGGCGCCGTGGCGCTGTTCACGGCCCTCGGGACGCGAAACGAAGAGAACCGGCAGGCGGTTCTCCGCGCGGCCGGCTCTCTGGGTCAGCTCCCTGCCGAAGACTGCGTCCACGAGGAGCTGGCCTGGCGACTGGAGGTTTAGGGCTGCATCACCTGTTCGCGCTTTTCGAGTTCGTTCAGCACGTTGATCAGGTGTTCGTACCCCACGCGGCCGCTCTCGCGCCACAATACCTCTCCGCGGCAGAAAAACATCAGCGTCGGGACCGACATGATGTTGTAGCGCCGTATGATTTCACGCATCGAGGGGTCGTCGATGTCCGCTTTGTAGACGTCGACGCGGCCGTTTATCCGCTCCCGAAACTTGTCGATGGCCGGCATCATCATCCGGCACGGCCCGCACCAGGTGGCGAAGAAGTCTACGAACGTCAGCGCGTCCCGCCAGATGATCTTGTCAAAGTCCGTCATGGTCATATCTTCCGATCAGTTTATTTCCACCCACGATATTCCCGCATAGTTCTTCTCCGCAAGTTCCTTTTCGACGTAGCTGATCGTGCGCCGCAGGCCTTCGATGAGCGGTGTGCGGGGCGCCCAGTCCAGTTCGCGCCGTGTCGCCGAGATGTCGGGCGTGCGGCGGCGTATGTCGTCGATACGCGCTTCGGCGTGGACGATGTGCGAGCTGCTGCCCGTCAGGGCGATGATCTTCTCGGCCAGCGAGCGGATCGTCACCTCGTGACTGCTGCCGAAATTGGCCGTGCGCGTCGTCTCGGCCGGCGGGGCCTCCATCAGCCGCACCAGTCCGTCGACCACGTCTTCCACCCAGCAGAAGGTCCGCAGCTGCTCGCCGCTGCCGTTGATCGGAATGTCGCGGTTCTGCAACGCCGCCACGATCATCTTCATCACCACGCGCTGGTCCATCAGGTCGGCGCCGCTGCCGTAGGTGTTGAAGATGCGCGCGATGCGTGCGTCGACCCCGAATTCATACTGGTAGGCGCGGTGCAGGGCCTCCCCGGCCCGTTTGCCTTCGGCGAGGGTGCGGTGTGTCGGACAACCGTCCGCCGCCTCGACCGAGGTGTCGCGGTATCCCGTGCCGTAGATGTCTCCGGTGGATGCGTAGAGGATGCGTGCGTGCTCCGAACGGGCCGTGTCGAGGGCGTTTATCGACCCCAGTATGCTGACCTTGAGCGACTCGACGGGCAGCGCCTTGTTGTAGCGCACGCGCGAGGGCGCCGCGAGGTTGTAAATCTCGTCGCAGCGGATGCCGAATGCGTTGACGATGTTGTGGCGGACGTACCGGAATTCCGGGTGCGGCGGCATGTCGCGCAGCAGCGGCGAATCGGCGGTGTCGCGTATGTCCACGCAGAAGACTTCGTGCCCGTCGTTCAACAGACGCAGGCACAGGTGGGAGCCGATGAATCCCACGCCGCCCAGTACGACTATTCTCTTTTGCATTTTCTTCCCTTTTACCGGGGAAAAAGCAAAATCCATTCCATACCGGCGGCAATCCGGCCGGAAGCCCACGCGAGGTCGGAAGATTCGCTTTCCGGAACTTCTGTCGCGTTTTCAGGCGGCAGCTCGCGGTGGTCCGCTCGAAGGACAGTTACGAGCAGGCCTCCGCAGGGCGGAGCTGCGGCCTGCCGATTCACCCGAGGCGAATCGAAAATCTTCCGGCCGCGACTGCCAGAAGCCGCTCCTTTCCTTATCTGTTGTTTTTGATGTCGGCCTATTCTGTGAAAAGCGCCTTCGGGAGCTGGTCGACGCTGTTTATCGGGACTACCTCGATGCCTTTGGGACGCTTGCCGCCTTTGGCCAGATAGCCCGACACGATGATGCGCCTGAATCCGAGCCTTGCGGCCTCGCTGATGCGCTGTTCGGTGCGGGGCGCGGGGCGCACTTCGCCCGACAGGCCTATTTCGCCGGCGCAGCAGACCCCCTCGGCCACGGGACGGTCGTAGTAGGACGAGATCACCGCCGCCACGACCGCGAGGTCCAGCCCCGGGTCCGCGACCTTGAATCCGCCCGCGAAATTCAGGAAAACGTCTTTCTGGAACATCTTCATCCCCACGCGCTTCTCCAGCACGGCCAGCAGCATGTTCATGCGCCGTGCGTCGTATCCGGTCGTCGAACGCTGGGGCGTGCCGTACGCCGCACCGCTCACCAGCGCCTGCACCTCGATCAGGTAGGGCCTCACGCCGTCGGCCGACGCCCCCACGGCGATGCCGCTCAACGGCTCCTCATAGTGCGTCAGCAGGATTTCCGACGGATTGTCAACCCCCCGCAGTCCGGCGTCGAGCATCTCGAAGACCCCGATTTCGAACGTCGCTCCGAACCGGTTCTTGATACCCCGCAGGATGCGGTAGATGTTGTTGCTGTCGCCCTCGAACTGCAACACCACGTCGACGATGTGTTCGAGTATCTTGGGACCGGCTATCGAGCCGTCCTTGGTGATGTGGCCGATGATGAAGATCGACGTTCCGGTCGATTTGGCGTATTTCAGAAGCGTCGCCGCGCATTCGCGGATCTGCGACACGCTTCCCGCCGACGAGTCCAGGAGGTCGGTGTAAATCGTCTGTATCGAGTCGATCACCACCAGGTCGGGACGGTGCTCGGCGATTTGCGCCACGATGTTTTCCAGCAGCGTTTCGGGATAGATCAGGCACTCGTCGTTGCCGATGCCGATGCGCGCGGCGCGCATCTTGATCTGCTCGGCCGACTCCTCGCCCGAGACGTAGAGGGTTTTCAGTCCGTTCGCCGCCAGCGCGATTTGCAGCGAGAGGGTCGATTTGCCGATTCCCGGCTCGCCGCCCACGAGGACCAGCGACCCCGGGACCATCCCGCCGCCCAACACGCGGTTTACCTCGGCGTTTCCCAGATCGAGGCGGACGTGCTCGCTTTCGCGGATGTCCCTCACGCGCTGGGGCTTCGCCGCGGGCAGGGGACCCGCCGCGAACCGCTCTCGCGGGCGATGATCTCCTCGGCGAACGTGTTCCACTCGCCGCACGAGGGACAGCGTCCCAGCCATTTCGGGGCTTCGAACCCGCAGTTTTTGCAGAAAAATGCCTTTTTGACCTTTGCCATACGTCCTCCTATTTTGCGTTTGCCGAGGTGTACTCCCGGCGCACGGCCTTCGTGATTCCGGCCTCGGGGTAGAGAGCTTGGTACTCTTCGGTCAGGTCGACCGTCAGGAGGGTCTTGCTCGTGCCGTCCTCGGCCTTGTAGGCCGAGACGGCGCAGGTGTACTTCATCGCCGGTTCCGGACAGTAGACGAGGATGTCGGTTGCGCCCGGGTCCTTGAAGAAGACGCCCCGCACCCGGTCCGCCTCCGCCGTCTGTCTGATCCGGAGGCGCCCGCCGTTGTATTTGGTGAATTCCAGCACGTAGCTTCCGCCCGCCTTCACGGGAGCCGCCGCTTCGATCTCCTCCCTGATCCGTTCGACCACGGGGTCCGTTTCGTTTTCCCCAGCCTTCGTCTCCGGTTCCGTGGGATCGGTGGGGTTCGTGGGGTCTGTTGGGTCTGTTGGGTCTGTTGGGTCTGTTGGGTCTGTTGGATCGGTGGGATCGGTGGGATCAGTGGGGTCGGTGGGATCGGTTGGGCCCGGTTCGGGGTCCGGAAGGGTGATTTCGGCCTCGACGCGCACGACGGGATAAACCGCCGTGTAAAATGCGTCGGAATCGTCTCCGCAGGCGGCTGCCAGCAACAGCAGGCAGGTCGTGCCGTATTTCAGTTGTTTCATCATAATCCGGAATCTTCGTCGATCAGTATTACCAACACCCGTTTGTCGGGCCAGCATCGCAGCATTTCCATCCGGGTGTTGCAGATGCGGTCCTGCGAGTTGCAGTCCGCGCAGACGCCCGTTTTGGCGCAGGGGGTGCGGAATCCGGGGTGTCGCGCTACGTTCTGCGGGGCGGCGATCCGGCGGATGCGCTCCTCGGCCTCGTCGCGGTCGGCCACGATCTTGTTGCGTCCCGCCACGATGATCACCTTTCGGGGACCGAATGCCACCGGTGCGATGCGGTTGCCCACCTTGTCCAGCCAGTGCAGTGTTCCCTGCTCCGTCACGGCGTTCACGCCCGTGATGAAAAGGTCCGACAACAGCGCGCGGCGGCGGATTTCCAGCCGCTCCTCGTAGGGCTTCGAGGCGTCGAATCCGTCGAGCAGCGTCAGCCGCCCGTTGCTCCGCAGCCACTCGACGATGCCCGTTCCGCGCATCGTCATGGAGTCGCCGAACGACACGAGTTGCGGGTTTTCGGCCTCCACGACGGCCTTCATCAGGGCGAAGGCCGCTTCGGCGTCCTTCACCACCTCGGCCTCGAAACGGTGTCTCCGCAGCGCCGCGGCGCAGGCTTCCGTTTTTTCCGCAGTTCGGTTTGCCATCGGCTCCGCATTTATTTGATAAAGAACCGGTAAATGTCGTTGCCGTTGGCGTAGAGCAACAGGAACAGAATGATGATCAGTCCGACATACTGCGCCGCTTCGAGCACCTTGTCGCTCACCTTGCGGCCCGAGATCATCTCCCAGAAAGTGAAGATCGCGTGCCCGCCGTCGAGTCCCGGGATCGGCAGAATGTTCATCACCGCGAGGATGATCGACAGGAAGGCGGTCTTCATCCAGAAGTCCTGCCAGTCCCACGTGGAGGGGAAGATGCTGCCGATGGAGATGAATCCGCCCAGCTCCTCGTACATCTTGGTTTTGGGCTGCACGATCATCTTCAGCTGGTCCCAGTAGGAGGAGATCACCTTGCCCGTCCTTTGAATACCGGCCGGAATCGCCTCCAGGAACGTATATTTCTGCGTGCGCAGCGCGAGGCCCTTGCGGATGACTCCGAGCGTGCCGTTCTCCGAGACGGGCGCTTTGAATTCAAAGAGCATGTCCCCTTCCCGCAGGACTGTCAGCAGCACCGAATCTCCGGCGTGCGCCTTCAGGTATTGGCCGTAGCCCGCAAAGTCGAGACCCGAAACGTTGTCGATGGCTACGATCTCGTCTCCCTTCCGCAACTGTGCGACGGTCGGGTTTACGACGCTGTCGATCAGAAAGGGGATGCGGGGCAGGAGGAAATTTTCGTATCCCTTCTGCTGGCGCATCGAGATCAGCTCGTCGAGCGGGAGGATCAGTTCCACCTGCCGTCCGTTGCGTTCGACCACGACGCTGCGGTCGCTTTCGGTGATGATCAGCGAGTTTACGACCTTGTTGATGTCGTCCGCCTCTTCGCCGTCGATGCTCACCAGCCGGTCTCCGTCGTGGAATCCGAGTTTGTGCCCGGCCTCGTTGAAGTTGTAGCCCCACTTGGCGTCGGCGTTCGAGAAATAGGTGTCGCCCCACGTGTAGCAGATGCCGATGTAGATGGCCACGGCCAGCACGACGTTCATCACCACGCCGGCGATCATCACCAGAAAACGCTGCCAGGCGGGTTTGGCGCGGAACTCGTCCTGTTTGACGGGCTGTTTCATCTGTTCCGTGTCCATCGACTCGTCGATCATGCCGGCGATCTTGACATATCCGCCCAGCGGCAGCCATCCCAGACCGTACTCGGTGTTTCCGCGTTTGAATTTGAACAGCGAGAACCATGGGTCGAAGAAGATGTAGAATTTCTCGACGCGGATTTTGAACACCCGCGCCATGATGAAGTGACCCATCTCGTGAATGCCTATCAGGATGGTGAAACAGAGGAAGAACTGAATGATTTTTACAAGAATGTCCACAAGCTTTAAGTTTTAATTTTTTAATTGTAGGAACTCCGCCGCCAGCGCGCGGGCTTCGGCGTTCGCCTCGGCGTAATCGGCCAGGGTGGGCGAGGGGACGAATGCGGCGTGCTCCAGCGCGTAGCGGATGGCGCGCACGATGTCGAGCCATGCGCATTTGCGGGCGAGGAACGCCGCCACGGCCACCTCGTTGGCGCCGTTCATCGTGCAGGCCGCCGTGCCGCCGCGCCGCAGACAGTCGTAGGCGATGTCGAGCGCCGGGTATTTCGCGCGGTCCACTTCGGCGAAGGTCAGCTGCGGATGGTTCAGGAAGTTGAACCGCTCGCCGGGACGGTTCGCCCGGTCGGGGTACAGCAGCGCGAAGCTGATCGGCAGGCGCATGTCGGGCGTTCCGAGCTGGGCCTTGATCGCGCCGTCCTCGAATTCGACCATCGAATGGATGATCGACTGCGGGTGGAGCAACACCGAAATCCGTTCCGCCGGGGTCCCGAACAGCCAGTGGGCCTCGATCACCTCGAACCCCTTGTTCACGAGCGTCGACGAGTCGATCGTGATCTTCGCGCCCATGTCCCACTGGGGGTGGCGCAGGGCCTGCTCCACCGTGACGTTCGCCAGCTCTTCGGCCCGGAAGTCGCGGAATGCGCCGCCGCTGCACGTGACGATCAGCCTTCTGACCGGGGCGCGCTCGCCCACGAGACACTGGAAGATGGCCGAATGTTCCGAGTCGATCGGAATCACCGGGGCTTTCCGCTCCCGGGCCAGCGGCATCACGCAGGCGCCGCCCACCACGAGCGACTCCTTGTTGGCCAGCGCGAGCTTCTTGCCCGCCTCGATGGCCGCCACCGTGGGAGCGAGTCCGGCGTAGCCCACCAGGGCGTTCACCACCACGTCCGTGCCGCCTCCGGCCGCGACCTGCGCCACGGCCTCCTCTCCGGCATATACTTTGGTGTCGGTTCCCGCGAGTGCGTCGCGCAGCTGCGCGTAGTGCTGTTTGTCGGCGATCACCGCCGCGTCGGCGTCGAATTCCCGGGCCTGCCGGGCCAGTCGTTCCCAGTTGCGGTTGGCCGTGAGGACGCGGACCTCGAAGCGGCCGGGGTTTTCGCGGGCGATGTCGAGCGTCTGCACGCCGATCGAGCCGGTCGAACCCAGTATTGCGAGTCTTTGTTTCATGCGTTTGTCAGAAGACGATGTACCCCTCGGGGTCCACGGGTTTGCCGTTGTTCCAGAGTTCAAATTCGAAGAGCCGGACCTCTCCGTCCTGCACTTCGGCGTTGTAGCCGATCAGTTCGCCCGAACGGATGGTCTGGCCGGTCGTTACGAGCGACTGCGAGAGGTTCTTGTAGACCGAGATCAGGTTCCCGGCGTGTTGCAGGACCACGATGTAACCCGTCTCCGGGGTCCAGAGGCTCTGAACCACCGTGCCGTTGTCGATGGCCGTGATGCGGTCGGCGGCGGTCGCGGCGATCTTCACACCGAAATTTCCCTGCCGGATGTCGAATTTTCCGGTTATGATTCCCTCGACGGGCGTCGCCAGCTCGATGGCCTCGCGCACCTTGCGCCGCGAGCCGCCCTGTCCGGCGATGGCGTATTCGCCGTCGCCCTCCATCTGGGCCCGCAGGAGCGAGTCTTCGTGCGAGGGCATCACCAGCACCTTGCTGATGCGCGACGAGTCCGACGAGGCGAGCACGCGCGCCACGGGCGTGCGCCCCTCCATGATCAGGGCTATGTTCTCGTTGTAGGTCAGCATGTCGTTCATCATGCGCTCCATCGAGTCGAGCCGGATGATGTTCTGCACGAGGCTTTCGCGCGAACGGTCGGCCTCGGTGCGGTATCCGGGCAGGAATTCCAGGATGGGGGAGTACGCCACCAGCGACAGCGTGAGGATGAAGAGCATCAGCATGAACGCCACCAGTCCCGCGAGGATACTCGCCGGCGAGAGGTGCATGTGCCACTCTTCGGTGTTGTCCGTGGCGTTGAGCATGTTGAACCGGCGTTTGCGGAACAGGCCGCGCCACCATGCCCGTATGGTTTTCAGAAATTTCATCTCTCCGGGTACGATTTCTCTTTGTTAACCCTACAAAGATAGGCAAATTTGCATAAATCCTTTGCGGGGCGCGCTTAATTTTTTACCTTTGTGGATGTTTTGAACCAATGTCATAAACAGATAAAATAACATGGTAAAACCCACATTACTGGTACTCGCCGCGGGCATGGGCTCCCGCTACGGGTCGCTCAAACAGATGGACGGTGTTGGTCCCAACAACGAGGCCATCATCGACTATTCGGTCTACGACGCCATCCGCGCCGGTTTCGGCAAGGTCGTCTTCGTCATCCGCCACTCCTTCGAGAAGGAGTTCCGCGAGGTCTTCTCGGCCGACCGTTTCGGCGGACGCATCGCCGTGGATTTCGTTTTCCAGGAACTCGACTACCTGCCCGAAGGTCTTGCCGTTCCCGAAGGCCGTGTCAAGCCGTGGGGTACGAACCACGCCGTGATGATGGCAGCCGATGCGGTTCACGAACCCTTCGCCGTGATCAACGCCGACGATTTCTACGGCGCCGAGGCCTATAAGACCATCGGGGACTACCTGGCGCAGCTCGGCGAGAGCCGCAACAGCTACTGCATGGTCGCTTACGACCTGAACAAGACGCTTTCGGAGAACGGTACGGTTTCGCGCGGCGTCTGCGGCGTCGATCCGAAAGGCGACCTCACGTCGATGGTCGAGCGGACGCAGATCGAGCGGATGCCCGACGGCCGGATCGTCTTCCACGACAACGGCGCCGACGAGCCTCTTGCCGAGGACACTCCCGTTTCGATGAACCTCTTCGGCTTCACGCCCGACTTCTTCACCTACTCGAAGGAGTACTTCAAAGTCTGGTTCGAGGCCAACAAGGACAATATCAAGTCGGAGTTCTACATCCCGACGATGGTCAACAAGCTGATCGGCGACGGCACGGCTACGCTCCGCGTGCTGCGTTCGGCCGCCCAGTGGCACGGCGTCACCTACAAGGAGGACAAACCCGCGCTGGTGGCCTCGATCGAGAAGATGATCGCCGAGGGCAAATATCCCCGCAACCTCTGGGCATAATTGCCGGTTGCGGCATCGCATATGCAAAAGGGCGGATGAAAACATCCGCCCTTTTGCATATTGCTTGTGCAGTGCCGTTTGGCAGCCGGCTTCGGAAAGCCTGATGTGCCTTCGGTTTGGCCGGCTCCCGCGGCGGCTCAGTCCAGGAAACCTTCCCTGACCAACTGCTCCCGGATGCGCGTCCAGTCCGCTACGGGGCGTTTCACACCGTCCACGAACCGGATCGGGCAGCCGAGGCTGCTGTCGTCGATGTAGAGGTCGGCGTGGACTTTCGGCGAGGATGTCCAGCGCTGCTGCGAGGGGTTCTCGTTCACGGCGTAGAGCGGGATTCCCCGCTCGCGGAACCACCGGATCGCGTCGTCGAGCAGCTTGCCGTGGCGCATCGTGTAAAGTATCAGGCGGCAACCGTTGTCCGTAAGTTCTTTCAGTACGGGAACCGCCCCGGCGTCGTCGCCGATTTCGGGATATGCGTGTGTCACGACCGTTCCGTCGAAATCGACGGCGATCAATGCATTGCGTATAGCCATTTATTCCTTGTTCCTAATTCTACGTCCGATTTTGCTGAAGAAAAGTTTCAGGCGCTTGCGGTAGCTGGTCTCCTTGTAATCGTCGTAACCATACCCGTATCCGTACCCGTAACCATATCCGTACCCATAGCCGTAACCGTATCCGTGGCGGCGGGTGCGCGTGCCGTTGAGTACGACGCACATGTTGCGGAATTTCTTCTCGCGGTAAAGCCGTTCGATGTCGGGCAGCTGCCGGCGGTCGAGCACGCCTTCGCGCACGATATAGATACAGAGGTCAGCCAGCCGGTCGGTGATGACCGCGTCGGCGACAGACATGGCCGGGGTGCTGTCGATGAATACATAGTCGTAGCTCTCCCGCAGCTCTGCGATCAGTTTGTCCACAAGAATCTCGACGTGATCCGAAAGCAGCATCTCCGTGGGGTTGGGCGGCTGGATGCCGGCGCAGATCACGTCGAGATTCTTGTGTACGTCCATCGGCGTAATCAGTTCGCCGATGTCGGTGATCGTCCCGGCCAGGTAGCTCGTGATGCCTTTCTTGCTGTTGCTGCGGCCCAGTGTCGTGGAGAGCGCGTGGCGGCGCAGGTCGAGGTCGATCAGTACGACCCGCTTCCCGGCCGT
>OGHN01000622.1_pt1 | contig 17435 bp, 10 predicted proteins | sample 1571511 | NCBI WGS metagenome assembly OGHN01 (sample SAMEA2582024, study PRJEB24529) | metagenome | biome: Human gut stool | place: China | collected 2011 | reverse complement strand
TACTGATATCGGTTATAAAAAGAAAAAGCGTCTAGCTAAATCAGGAAAAGACATTTACCCCAGGATGTAACTACCTTTACCCCGATATGTAACGGCCTTTACCCCGGTGTGTAACGGCCTTTACCCCGGTGTGTAAAGAGTCTTTCCCCGGCATGTAACGTCTTTTACATAAGGATGTAACAACGCTGTAAATGTAATGTATTGACAATAAGTTCCTAAACCCATCCATCAGTTTACCACTTCTTATACTGCAAATGACTATTTCTGCCATCCTCCTTCATCGTGGAATATAGAATTAAATAATAATCACACAAAGTATATTTTCAGCAAAAAACTTTTAAATAAATAATAAAAACACCACCTTTGTAGTTCATTCTTTCAGAGTCTATGTGGAATAGTACTTTACTATACAAAGACACTACCATTCAGAATGCGTAAATGTAAGATGAATCAATATGCAGAAAGAAAATGATACTTTATTGGTAGCCAAGTTGAGAGAAGGCAATAAATTTGCCTTTGAAGCATTGTACGAAAAATACAGTGCCAGGCTGTACAACACCATCGTCCTTCTCGTATATGACAAATCATTAGCCAAAGACATCACCCAAAGCAGCTTCATGACGATATGGGAAAAACGCAGTAATCTGGATACCGAGAAAAGTTTTCCGGCATATCTATGCACCATCGCACGCAACATGGTATACAAAGAAACCGAACGAAGATTATTACACAACAAATTTGTAGAAAACAAGCTGAAAACAGAAGCAGAGGCTATCGAGGAAGATACGATGGATATGGACGTCTCCATCATTGAAAAACAGATAGAGCAACTTCTGCAAAGCCTGCCAGAAGTTTCACGGGAAGTCTTTCAGCTGAAAAGAGCAGGAAAACTGTCCAACAAGGAAATCGCCTCACAGCTAGATTTGACGGAACGTGCCGTAGAGGCTCATTTCTACCGTACTATGAAACTACTGAAAGAAGAATTACGCAAATTCATCATGCTTTTCCTCTCCTTCTACTTTCTAAATAATTGTTAAAGCACGAAAATCCGTGAGTGTTTTGGCAGGCATACAGATATATACTACAGAACATGGATAAAAAAGACAGTCATATTGAACTTTTGGATCGTTTCTTTCGAGGACTGACCAGCCCTGAAGAAGATGTACAGTTGAAATCATGGATTAAGCGACCGGATTTTCAACAGAAATTTTCCGCATACTATCAGCAATGCTGGGCACTGGCTCCGGACACGATGGACAAAGCCGTACAAAATGAAATGTTCACCGAACTTTTAAGCCAGATAGACGCAAGTTCCACCACGGAAACGAAGGTCCTGAAAACAAGGAACCGTTTCCTGCGTCAGATTGGGCGCTATGCTGCAGTTGCCTGCATCATATTGGCAGTGGGAAGCGGAGCCTATTATGCAGGAGTCAAACGACCGGCCGATGACGCCAATACAGAAGTCACCATGTCCGTATCCAACGGGCAGAAGGCCGACATCATTTTGGCTGACGGCACAAAGGTCTACATCAATTCTGATTCAAGAATTGTATATGACAACACTTACAACAAGAAAACACGTATGGTCTCCCTGGAAGGAGAGGCCTATTTTGAAGTTGCAAAGGACAAGGAAAAGCCTTTCATCGTGAAAGCAAATGGCATCAATGTACAAGCGTTAGGTACAAGCTTCAATATACGTGCACATAAAGACGATAAATCAGTAGCTGTAATCCTGATAAGTGGAAAGGTTAAAGTAGACGACGGCAGACACGAGGCATATATGAAGCCAAACGAAAGGCTCGTTTGCAACCTGACCAATGGACAGTTCGAAAAAAGCGAGCTTCATCCTAATGCAAGTTATTTGCTATGGAGAAGCAATGAACTAGCGTTCTACGGTGAATCTTTTGAAGAAATTTGTACCATGCTTACACGAATGTATAATTGCAAATTTATATTCAAAAACGAGAAAGTAAAACAATATACTTATCACGGCATCATCAAGAATAGCAGTTTGAATAATGTATTAGAATACATCAGCCAAGCTGGCGGCATTAATTACAAAATAAAATCTGATAATACGATCGTAATATATTAGTAGTGTTTAATAAACTCTTTATGTTAACTTAAAAAGGAAAATATGGAATAGATTTTATAAACTTTTTACTTCATCAAACACAACTGCCAGCTTTCGGCAGCAAAATAAAATTCTAGTTTAAACATTCACGAGAAATTCGTCATAAGTTACTCTAATATCTTATTAGAGCAGGTCTTTGGTACGCCTTTCTCAAAATAAAAAACAATTAATCTAATATTATTAGACATGAGACAAAACAAAATGATTATGCGGTCTTTAGTACTGCTGGGTGCCCTGTTTTTCTGGGGAAACAGCTTCGCCCAAATCAGTTTATCTGTAAACAAGCAGACCATCAAGCAGATTATACCGCAAATTGAAAAAGCTAGCGGTTATAACGTATTCTACACAGACAAACTTCCCAATCTTGAAACAAAAAAGGATTTAAATGTATCAAATGCTTCACTTGAGGCCGTATTGAAAGAATTATTTAAAGGAACGAAAATCTCCTTTGAAATAAAAGCAAACAAGCAGATTTTGCTGTTCCAGCAAACCAACAAATCTGTAGGTGCTAAAAAGAAAGTAACCGGTAGAATCGTAGACGAAAATGATGAGCCGCTTATCGGAGCTTCCGTTATTATCAAAGGCTCTACACAAGGAACAATAACCAACATTGACGGTGAATATACATTGGAAGATGTGCCGGAGAAAGCTACTCTAACCGTTTCTTACGTAGGCTATATACCGGCATCTGTTGCTGTCAACGGTAAAAACGCAATCAATGTAGTGCTGCAAGAAGATTCAAAGACTTTGGAAGAAGTTGTTGTTATCGGTTATGGTACCGTAAAAAAGAAAGACTTGACCGGTGCAGTAGGTTCTGTGGGAGGTGCAGAAGTAGCCGCCCGTAAAACAACTTCCCTTTCCACCGCTTTGCAAGGAACCATCCCAGGGTTAATGGTAACCCGTAACAATAATGCGCCTGGTGCAAATGCAGACAAGATATATGTACGTGGTATCACAACCATCGGGAATTCAGATCCTCTGGTTATCGTTGATGGAGTGCCTGGTGACATCAATTCAGTAAATGCCAACGACGTTGAGAGCATTTCTGTATTGAAAGATGCTGCTTCCGCTGCTATCTATGGTTCTCGTGCCGCTGCCGGCGTTATTCTTGTCACCACCAAAAGAGCCAGTGACAAGGAACTGTCATTGACCTATAACGGTGAATTCGGTTGGGAAATACCTACCGCAGAGCCTGAGGTTGTAGGCGTGCAACGTTTTCTGGAAATGGCTAATGAATTACGATATACAGATAATCCGGACGGTGGCAAATACCAAGCCTATTCAGAAGATCAAGTTAATAACTGGGTGAAAAACAATGCAACCAATCCCAACCAGTATCCTATAACCGACTGGCAAGATCTGATTCTTGAGAAATCCGCAACCCGTCAAAGTCACAGTATCCACCTTTCAGGCGGTAGCAAGGTTGTTAAGACCAAAGCATCCTTGGCGTATGATGAAGTAGGCGGTCTGTACGGTGACCGTTATTTCCAACGCTATACATTACGTGTAAACAATGACTTCAACATTACCCAAAAGTTAAGTGCTACATTGGACTTCAATGTTAAGCGCACTAAACACCACATGCCGCAATTCACTCCATTCGGAATGATGCGCTACATGCCTGCTATTTATGCAGGAGTATGGGATGACGGCCGTATAGCTGAAGGCAAATCGGGAGCCAACCCTTATGGATTGATGAAATTGGGTGGTACAACAGAAAAATGGTACACAGCATTGGGCGGTAAAGCATCTATTGATTTCAAGCCTTTTGACGGATTTAAAATTTCAGCAATCGTTGCTCCTCGCTTTAATTACGACAAGTTCAAAACATTCAAGAAAGCAGCCAGCTATACATTGGCAGATGATCCCAATACAATAGGGGGATACTTAGACAACAGCGGACTATACAACACAACCAAACTCTCAGAAACCCGCAATGACAGCTACAATGTCACTACACAATTAATAGCAAACTATGCAAAGAAGTTTGCCGGAAAACATGACATCAACCTTATGGCAGGTTACGAAAACTATTACGAATATATTGAAGAATTAGGTGCTGACAGAGACGGCTACGTTCTCACGAACTTTCCATACCTCAATAATGGACCTAAAGATTTAATTGGCAACTCTGGAAAAGGAAAAGAGTACGCTTATCGTTCCTACTTCGGACGTGTCATGTACAGCTATGCCGACAGATATTTATTCCAGGCTAATATACGTCATGACGGCTCATCACGTTTTGCAAAGAAACACAGATGGGGTACATTCCCTTCCTTCTCTGCCGGTTGGGTACTCAGCGAAGAAAATTTCATGAAGAATCTTAATTGGGACTGGCTGTCATTCTTGAAGATTAGAGCTACATGGGGAGCATTGGGTAATGAACGTATTGGCGATTTTCCATATATGTCAACCATTGCATTTGGGAACACTATTTTCTATCAAAACAACGGTATTTATTTTGACCAAACTGCATCTCAACAGAAATATGCCATTGAAAATGTAACATGGGAGAAAACTGAATCTACAGACATTGGGTTAGACATTTCTTTCTTGAACAACCGCTTACGTGTGAACGGTGACTATTACTGGAAAAATACTAAAGACATGCTATTAGCAATGGCTATCCCTGATTTTCTAGGATTCTCTGACCCAGACGTCAATGCCGGCAAAATGTCAACCAAAGGTTATGAATTGAATGTCAGCTGGAATGACCACATCGGTGACTTCAGCTACGGAATAGCCATTAACTTCTCTGACTTCACCTCCAAAATGGGGGATTTACAAGGAACCCAATTCCTCGGTGACAAAGTTAAAATGGAAGGCAGTGAATTCAATGAGTGGTATGGCTATGTTAGCGATGGTCTTTTCCTGACAGAAGAAGACTTAAAGAATTCTCCCAAAATCAATGATAAGAACACTCAATTGGGCGATATTAAATACAAAGACATATCTGGTCCTGACGGTGTACCCGACGGAAAGATTTCTCCTGAATATGACCGAGTATTACTAGGCAGCTCATTACCCCATTTCCTATATGGTGGTAATATCAATTTGGGCTACAAAAATTTTGACCTTTCATTGGCATTCCAAGGTGTCGGAAAACAAAATGCACGCTTGGCAAGAGAAATGGTAGAACCATTCCGTAACAATTACGGAAATTTCCCCGCCATCATTGATGGAAACTATTGGAGTCCTTATAATACGGACGAACAAAACGCAGTTGCCAAATATCCTCGTCTAACCCATGTAAACAAAAGTTCCAACTATGCCATGTCAGATTATTGGCTGTTCAACGGAGGTTATTTCCGTCTCAAAAATATAACTTTAGGCTATACATTCCCTAAAGAATGGATGAACGCAATAGGTATCAAAGGTGCACGCATTTATGCCAGTGCTTCCGATCTATTCTGTTTGAGCAAATATCCGAAAGGATGGGACCCTGAAATGGGAGTAAGTGAATATCCTATCACAACATCTATATTGTTAGGCGTATCTGTTAACTTTTAAAAGAAAGAAAAAAAATGAAACATAAATTTATAATATTAGCTTTAGGACTTGGATTTTTAGCAAGTTCCTGCAATGACTTGGACTTAGTTCCATTGTCTGAGGCCTCCACTGAAAACTGGTATTCTTCAGAAGAAGAACTATTGATGGCTGCCAATGAATTCTATAAAATCGGATATTGGAATAAAATGAACCAGGGACTTCTGGAACAAGCCACCGACAACTTCACCTATAGAAATGTGAATCGTTGCAACCTCCTAGACGGTACAGTAAATGGTGATGGTGGAACAGAGAACTGGTATCCAGTAGAGCAATGGCAATCAAACTATAAATGTATAACGATGGCCAATACATTTCTTGAAAAATCTGAGCGCGCCGAAAAGGCTGGTGTCTCTGAAAAAATATTGAATCAATACAGAGGAGAAGCTTACTTTACAAGAGCTTGTAAATATGCAGTACTCGTTTCTTTCTTTGGTGATGTTGTCTGGCTAGATAAGAATATTTACATTGAAGAAGCCTTCCAAAAAGGACGTACTCCCAAAAAAGAGATTATACCTTTAATTTACCAAGACTTCGACAAAGCAATTTCTATGTTACCAGTATCTTATACCGGTAACTCGACACAACGTTTCACAAAAGGTGCTGCATTAGCCATGAAAGCACGTTTTGCCCTTTACATGGGTGATTGGGAACTTGCGGCCGAATCAGCTAAAGCGTGTATGAATTTGCAAGCTTATCAATTACATCCCGACTTCAGCGACTTATTTCTGATGAATACCAAAAATTCCATAGAAAGCATTCTTGTATTCCCACGTTCCGTGCAATACAACATTCTATACGATGCTACTGCCACAAAAAATGAGCTGCCTAGAAATGCTGGAGGATACGGTTCGTATGCACCCTCTTGGGACTTGTTGGCTTCGTTCCTCTGTACAGATGGGTTGCCCATTGACGAGTCACCTCTTTTTGATCCCCACAATCCTTTCAAGAACCGTGACCCCCGTTGTACTGCCACCATTGTAGAATTTGGAACCCGCCATTGTAGCTTTGACTTTGATCCTCATCCCGATGCATTAAAAGTAATGAACTACAAAACCGGTAAAATGGTAACCAACCAAGATACCCGTGCCAATGCGCAATACACCTCATTCAATGCATTGCTATGGAAAAAGGGTATTGACGATTCTTGGGTAGATAACAAACAAAAAGTGGAAAGTGACTATATTGAAATACGTTACGCAGAAGTATTGTTGACTTATGCAGAAGCCATGATTGAACTGAACAAGATTGACGAATCTGTATTAGAAGCCATCAATAGTGTACGTGCCAGAGCATACGGAGTGAAATCTTCTGAAACAGACAAATATCCGGCAGTAACAGCACGTGACCAAAAGTCCTTACGCCAGACAGTCAGACTGGAACGTCGCGTAGAGTTTGCTAAAGAAGGACTCCGCTACATGGACCTCATTCGTTGGAAATTGGCAACCAAAGCTCTGAACACCAAGAACTACGGCATTCTATATCCTGCTGACATATTAAGAGACAAAGTTACATCAAAAGGACTGTGGTTCTGGCCTACTACACCACAGATAGATGAAGATGGAATCGCAGACTTCTCTGCTATGGAAAAAGAAGGCTTAATCCAAGTACTTTCCCAGCGCAAATGGGACGAACGGCAGTATTTATGGCCAATCCCCACATCTGAAATCATTATTAATGAAAACATGAAACAGAATCCAGGGTATTAACGGTTAGACATTATAGGTAAAAAGATTGTGAATAAAAGGATAAACAAACTGTAATGAAAGGACTGCCCCTGCAAATTAGAAATCCAGGGCAGCCCTTTTATACCGTTTCCACAACAAAATAAAGAACCGCATATTTATGAGAAGAATTATATTGATTTTAAGTCTACTGTTCTGTAGCCAGCTTATCACAGCCTCCAATCTATTGATAGAAGCAGAAAGCTTTGACCAAAAAGGAGGATGGGTAGTAGACCAGCAATTCATGGACCTTATGGGGTCACCCTATCTAATGGCTCATGGAATGGGGGTCCCGGTTGAGGATGCTTCCACTACCATATCTTTTCCCGAGAGCGGTACATATTATGTATATGTACGTACCTATAACTGGACTTCTCCTTGGCATGATGGCAAAGGACCAGGAAAGTTCACTCTAAAAATCGGTAATAAAAAGCTGCCTATAGTTTTAGGGGATGAAGGCAACCAATGGATGTGGCAACCCGCCGGAAAAATTTCAGTAAAGGCTGGGAATAGTAATCTAACATTAAAAGACTTGACCGGTTTCAATGGCCGTTGCGATGCTATTTATTTTACAACAGAAAAAGAGCAACTACCTCCTAACGAAACTGTACAACTGACAGATTTCCGTAAAAAGATGCTGGATATTCCAGCCGAACCGGAGCAATACTCCTATGATGTGATTGTAACTGGTGGCGGTATAGCCGGTATGTGTGCAGCCGCAACCGCTTCCAGATTGGGATGCAAAGTGGCATTAATCAACGACCGCCCAGTACTTGGCGGCAATAATAGCTCTGAAGTCAGGGTTCACTTAGGGGGCAATATCGGAGTAGGCCCCAATTCCGGACTGGGACGTATGATAAGAGAATTCGGACATTCTAAAGAAGGAAATGCCAAACCTGCCGCAAACTATGAAGATGAAAAGAAGGAGCTTTTTATCGCCAATGAAAAGAATATCACCCTTTATGCCAACTACCGTGCCATATCTGTAAAGACCGATGGCAACAGAATAGAATCTGTCATCATCAAGCATATAGAGAATGGAAAAGAAGTGGAACTGAAAGCACCATTGTTCTCCGACTGTACCGGAGACGGCACCATCGGGTATCTGGCCGGTGCAGACTACAACATGGGACGCGAATCCCGTGCCGAATACGGAGAAGAGCTGGCACCGATTCAACCGGACAAAATGACAATGGGTTCATCCGTACAATGGTACTCTGCAGACAAAGGTAAACCTACCCGTTTCCCTATTTTCTCGTACGGTCTGCAATTCAATGAAAAAAATTGCGAAAAAGTGACGATGGGTGAATGGAAATGGGAAACCGGCATGAACTTCAATCAAATCGACGACTTCGAACGTATACGTGATTATGGCTTAATGGTCATCTATTCTAATTGGAGTTTTCTGAAAAATGAATTAAAGGACAACAAGAAATATAAGAACCGCGCATTGGACTGGGTAGCCTATATTGCCGGAAAACGCGAGTCACGCCGATTGTTGGGCGATTATATTCTAAAGCAAGATGATATAGATAAAAATGTCTATCACGAAGATGCCTCCTTCGTCACAACCTGGAGCATCGACCTGCATTTCCCGGATTCGCTCAATGCATCACACTTTCCTGATGCGCCTTTCAAAGCAGCAACCAAACACATCCATATATATCCTTATGCAGTGCCCTATCGCTGCCTATATTCCAGAAATATCGAGAATCTTTTTATGGCGGGCCGCAATATCAGTGTTACCCATGTGGCACTGGGCACTGTCCGCGTAATGCGTACCACCGGAATGATGGGCGAAGTTGTCGGGATGGCAGCTTCCTTATGTAAAAAGTACAACACCACTCCGAGAGGAGTATATCAGAAACACCTACCGGAATTGAAAGCACTGATGAAAGAGGGAGTAGGAAAAAAAGAAGGGATTCCCGATAATCAGAAGTTCAATGAACAAAAATTATTAAAAAAGCCTCGTATATTTGCCATTGAAAAAAACAAGAAGTAAGAAACACGTTGATACTACAATTTAAGTATTAATAAAACACGCATATCATGAAAAATATTCTAACATTATTATTTGTCCTTTTCGGAGGATATTCGTTACACGCACAAGATACCTGCTACGGCTTTCTGAGAAATGACACTTTAACCATCGGGAACAATTTGGTCGAACGTACCTTTTTGTGGAACGGGGGAAATATCATAACTTACCGCCTGACCGACAAGAGTAATGGAAAATCATGGAAGAACCACAGCCTTACTCCAGATTTCAGAGTAACGAAAGATTTGCCGCAACCATCAAACGGTTCACTCAAAGTAGTTCCCGTAAAAGAGACTAAAATATTTCCCGCTTATCTGAAAGTAGAAGTTTCTTTCAGCCTGGAGAAGCTAGATATAAAACGGGTATATCGTATTTATGATGATTGTCCAGCCATAGCCTGCGACACCTATTTAAGAGGAACAGTAAACAGTATTTTCGGAGGCAGAGAAGTTAGTGCAGCCGACCGGAAGAATATTGAATTCGCCGAAGACATGAAATCTAAAGAAGTAACCGCTGTACTAGACCAGTTCCATTTCCAAGGACAACATTGGCACGCTCGCAGCGTGGAATTTTCCGATGTGACCGACTGGCACAACAACCTGGTTTTCGAGAAAGAGATTATTTCCTACCGCAAACTGGGATATCGCGGCAATCTGCTGTTTGCCTTTAATGGCGAGGACAACTGTGGCATCTTCTTTTTAAAAGAGGCTCCCTGCTCTTCGGTACAATTAGCCTATCAAGGAAAGGATTTTCTGACTGATTTCGGAAAGTTTACAGTAACCGGTCTGGGCATTACCGAGAAAGACGTGACTCCCGACCGTTGGACCAAAACATACGGATGTGTATTGGGAATATACGGAGAAGATGAACTGAGCCGCCTACAAGCGCTTCGTTCATATCAGAAGAATATACGTACTTACCGGGCCGACCGCGACGAGATGATTATGATGAACACCTGGGGAGACCGTAGCCAGGACTCAAAAGTAAACGAATCCTTCTGTTTGAAAGAACTGGAACGCGCCGCCCGTCTGGGAATCACCCATTTCCAGATTGATGATGGCTGGCAAATAGGTAAAAGTCCTAATTCAGCTGTAGCCCGCGGTTCATTCAAGAACATTTGGGACAATAAAGACTACTGGAAACCCGATCCGCAAAAGTATCCACGTGGTTTGCATCCCATCGTAAAGCGTGGCAAGGAATTAGGTATTGAAATCGGTCTTTGGTTCAATCCCAGCATACAAAATGATTTTGCCGATTGGCAGAAAGATGCGCAAGCACTCATCAGCCTCTATCGCGAATACGGCATCAAAATATTCAAGATAGACGGGCTCACCATTCCCAGTAAAGAAGCCGAAACAAACCTGCACCGCTTATTCAACAAAGTGCTGGAAGAGACGGACGAGGCAGTGATTTTCAACCTTGATGCGACAGCCAGCCGCCGCGGAGGCTACCACATGTTCAATGAATATGGAAATATCTTTCTGGAAAACCGTTATACCGACTGGCAGAACTACTATCCTTACTGGACTTTGCGTAACCTCTGGATGCTTTCCAAATATGTTCCGGCAGAAAAGCTGCAAATAGAGTTCTTGAACAAATGGAGAAATACGGATAAATATAAAGGAGAAGTCTTCGCTCCAGAAAACTATTCATTTGAATATCTGTTTGCTACGACTTTAGCAGGACAGCCGCTTGCCTGGATGGAAGGTACCAATCTACCCGAGGAAGCATTTACATTACGAGAACATACAGAAGCCTACAAGAAATTTCAGCATGACATGCATTCCGGCACTATCCTACCCATAGGAGATGAACCATCGGGACGCTCTTGGACCGGCTTCCAGTCTCTAAAGAAAGATAGAGGATACTTGATTGTGTACCGTGAAAATCATCCAGAAGGGACTACAGAAGTCGAAACCTGGCTGCCAGAAGGTGTCACAGTAAGATGTATCCCATTGATGGGACACGGCAAAGCGATGACAGCAGTAACCGGAAAGAAAGGAAGGCTGGAAATCTCTCTGCCATCAATCAATGACTATGTTGTCTACAAGTATGAAATTAAAAACAAACGCTAAAATAAAGACTGACATGAAAATCACAAGGAGTATACTCTTAATCGCCTTCTTGATGCTGTTTTACCGAGCCTTCGGACAACCTGCCGAACGGCTGATTCGGATACAGATCACTCCCAATCATACAGACTGGCTATATAAGCCAGGCGAAAAAATAAAATTCAGCATTACGGTACTGAAAAACAACGTACCAATTCCTGACACAGAAATTCGGTACCAGATTTCAGAAGATATGATGAAGCCTCACAAAGAAGGCATATTGCAAGCTGAAAAAGGGACAGCCACGGTGGAAGCCAAAACAATGGAAAAACCTGGCTTTCTCCGTTGCCAAGCCTTTGTTAAATATGGAGGACGTGAATACCAAGGGATAGTAACCGTTGGAATCAATCCAGAAAAATTAAAACCTATCACATCATTGCCCGAAGACTTTCTAAATTTCTGGGAAACAGCAAAACTCCAGGCTCAAAAGACACCAATGGATGTACAAATGACCCTTGTACCCGAACGTTGTACAGAGAAAGTGAATGTATTCCATGTGAATATACAGAATTATGAATCCCATACACGCTTATACGGCATGCTGGCTATGCCTAAAGCAAAAGGTCGATATCCCGCAGTTTTAAAGCTACCAGGTGCAGGAATACGTTCTTATGCCGGAGATGTGGAACATGCTGCCAATGGCTGGATTGTTTTCGAAATAGGAATACACGGTATTCCGGTCAACATGTCAGGACCGGTATATACCAATCTCTATATGGGAGCATTAAAAGGGTACCACACGTTCAATCTGGATAATCGGGATAAATACTATTATAAACGTGTATATCTAGGCTGTGTACGTGCCATTGACTTTATTTATTCCCTACCACAATTCGATGGGAGCAATTTGATAACATTCGGCAGTAGCCAAGGAGGAGGATTGTCCATCGTGACAGCTGGACTTGATTCACGTGTCAAAGGACTGGTAGCCTTTTACCCTGCTCTTTGTGACATGGTCGGCTATATACATAACCGTGCCGGAGGATGGCCACACATGTTTAACAAGCAAGAAAATCAGACTGCAGAAAAGGCAAATACAGCACGTTATTATGACGCAGTTAATTTTGCACGCCAAATAAAAGTTCCCGGATTCTACTCATTCGGATATAATGATATGGTCTGTCCACCCACTACTACCTATTCTGCCTACAATGTAATTCAAGCACCCAAACAAATATTAGTATCCGAAGAAACGGCTCATTATGCCTACCCAGAACAATGGGCAGCCGCATGGAAATGGGTCGCTGATTTCTTTCAACAAAAAAAATAAAAACTATAAGAATCATGAGAATACTTTTTTTTATTACAACACTGCTTTTCATCATCCCGAACATGTTCGGACAAAAGGAATATCGTCTGAACTCACCGGACGGCAAGTTGGAGGTTACCTTATATATAGGTGACCGGATCACTTACGAGCTGACGGAAGAAGGGCATACATTGGTAGCCCCCTCTCCCTTATCAGTACATCTGGATAATAGGACAGTCTGGGGTAACGGCTCCCATCTTAAGAGAGTCAGTCATCGCCAGGCAAATGAGGTGATTCCCTCTCCTTTCTACAAACGCAGTGAAGTAAAGGATGTCTATAATGAAATGACGTTAAGTTTCCGGGAACATTTCAACCTCATTTTCAGAATGTACAATGAAGGAATGGCATACCGGTTCGCAGCGACCGGAAACAGACCGTTCAAAGTTACAAACGAAGAAGCCGCCTTCAACTTCAACAAGGACTACAAATCGATTGTTCCTTATGTAAAAGATGGCGATAAACAACCGATAGAAGCCCAGTTCTCCAACTCTTTTGAAAACACCTATACACATATAGAGCTATCCGGACTGAACCCCCAAAGACTGATGTTTACCCCCGTAGTAATAGAGCAGGAAAACGGCCGTAAACTTTGTATTGCCGAATCCGACGTGGAGAGCTATCCGGGCATGTTCCTCATCAACAGAAACGGGGGAACAGCACTCACTTCCGCTTTTGCCGCCGTCCCCAAAACAAAAAAACAAGGCGGGCATAACCAACTGCAAATATTAGTCACAGAGCGTGAAAACTACATTGCTTCCTGCCAGCCGAAAGCCAAACTACCCTGGCGCATCATTGTTGTGGCAAGAAATGACAAGGAGCTGGCAGATAACGATATGGTTTATAAGCTGGCTGCTCCATCACGCATGAAAGACATCTCATGGATACGTCCGGGCAAAGTGGCCTGGGAATGGTGGAACCATTGGGGAATCAAAGGCGTGGATTTCGAAGCTGGAATAAACAATGAAACATACATGCACTATATCGACTTCGCCTCCCGGCATGGCATCGAGTATGTGATTCTGGATGAAGGCTGGGCTGTCAACCTCAAGGCTGACCTTTTCCAAATTGTACCGGAAATTGATTTAAAAAAGCTCACGGCCTATGCCAGGCAAAAGAATGTAGGACTCATCCTTTGGGCAGGTTACCATGCCTTTGCCCGCGACATGGAACATGTATGCAAGCACTATTCCGAAATGGGCATCAAAGGATTCAAGATTGACTTTATGGATAGGGATGACCAGGAAATGGTAGACTTCCACTACCGGGCTGCCGAAATTGCCGCTAAATATAAGTTGATGGTAGACTTTCACGGCACGTACAAACCTACCGGGCTGAACCGCACTTATCCCAATGTCATCAACTATGAAGCCGTTCACGGGCTGGAACAGATGAAGTGGAGTGACATCCATACCGACCAGGTAACCTACGATGTCACCATGCCATTTATCCGTATGCTGGCCGGACCGGTGGACTATACACAAGGCGCCATGCACAATGCCAACAAACGGTGTTACCACTCCTCAATGGATACCCCAATGAGCCAGGGAACCCGTTGCCGCCAATTAGCTGAATATGTAGTATTTGAATCACCATTGAACATGTTGTGCGACAGTCCCACCAATTACGACCGTGAAGAAGAATGCACGGAATTCATCGCTACCATCCCTACCGTTTGGGAACAAACAATAGCCATGAACGGAGAAATTGGAAAATACATTACAATGGCGCGCAGGAAAGGAGATGTCTGGTATGTCGGCTCCCTAACCAATTGGGATGCACGTACTCTGACACTGGACCTTTCTTTCCTCGGTGCAGGCAGATGGAAAGCGGAAATGTTTCATGACGGAGTGAATGCCAACCGCCTGGCTTCCGACTACCAAAAGACCGTCACAGACATTCCTGCATCCCGTAAACTGACCGTCAAAATGGCACAAGGAGGCGGATGCGCATTGAAAATATACAAAGAATAATTCATAGGCTTTTTAAACGTTAACTGATACATACGATTTATGAAAATTAAAAGATTAATGATTACTTGTTTGCTCGCAGTGTCTGTACTGGGAGGCAAGTCACAAGCACAAGACTTATTGTCCAATGTTTACGGACGCGATTACCAGCTACTGAATGGGAAGTGGGGAGCCATTGTAGACCTTTATGACCAAGGAGAAAGGATGCAGGTGTACAAAAACAGAAAACCTCAAGACAACAAGCAATTTTATGAATACTCTTTCGACGGAGGTTTGGTCCTGAATGTACCTGCCGATTTCAATTCACAAATGCCCGAGTTGAAATTTTATGAAGGAACAGTATGGTACGGACGCTCTTTCGATACCCCAAAGACTGACGGCAAACGTTTGTTTCTCTATTTCGGTGCGGTAAGTTACCGTAGCAAAATATATCTGAACGGGGAGAAAATAGCCAGTCATGAAGGCGGATTCACTCCCTTCCAGGTGGAAATCACAGATAAGGTAAAGCAAAAGGACAACTTCCTGGTGGTGAAAGTCAACAATACCCGCACCACGGATGCCATCCCTGCCATGTCCTTTGACTGGTGGAATTACGGCGGCATCACACGCGATGTAATGTTGGTAAGCGTTCCACAAAGCTACATCAAAGACCATTTCATCCAGTTGGACAAGGTACAATCCAACCTGATTCGTGCCAAAGTAACCTTATCCGAAGCAAAGCCTGGCATCAACGTACAAGTCGCCATCCCCGAATTGGGCATCAGACAGAACATGACTACCGATGCCAACGGAATTGCCCAGGCCACTATCAAAACCAAAAAACTGCAACGTTGGTCACCGGATGCTCCAAAGCTGTATGATGTAACCATCACTTCGGAAAGTGACCGGCTCAACGAGCAAATTGGTTTCCGTAACCTTTATGTAAAAGGTGAAGATATCTATCTGAACGACCAGCCCATCTTCCTGCGCAGTATCAGCTTCCACGAGGAAATTCCGCAACGCCGCGGGCGTGCCTTCTCTGAAGCGGACGCAACAATGCTGTTGTCCGAAGCCAAAGAGCTGGGTGCCAACATGATTCGTCTGGCACATTATCCACAAAATGAATATACTGTCCGCCTAGCAGAAAGAATGGGATTTCTTTTATGGGAAGAGATACCTATCTGGCAAGGGATTGACTTCAAAAATACCGCTACCCGTGAGAAAGCAGGCAGAATGATTAAAGAGATGGTGATGCGCGACAAAAACCGTTGTTCCGTTGCCTTTTGGGGGATTGCCAATGAAACAGCCACTTCCGCCCCGCGCAATGAATTTCTGAAACACATGAAACAATGTTGCCTGGACATCGACTCAACCCGTCTGATTACGGCCGCCTTCGATTTGGTACGCTTCAACCGCGAAAGCCGGGACTTTGAGATGAATGACTCCATTATCAACATCCTGGACATGGTAGCCATCAACAAATATATGGGATGGTATCATGACTGGCCACTGGCTCCGGACCAGGCTGTCTGGAATGTAGCTCCCGGCAAACCTCTTTTCATTTCCGAGTTCGGAGGCGAAGCGCTCTATGGCAAACATGGCGACGCGGAAGTCAAGAGTTCTTGGAGTGAGGATTATCAGGCACAACTCTACAAGGACAATCTGGAAATGTTTAAGCATATCCCCAACCTGCGCGGAACATCGCCGTGGATTCTTTTGGATTTCCGTTCTCCCTTCCGTTTCCATCCACACCAGGGAGGGGAATGGAACCGTAAAGGACTGGTTTCCGACCAGGGACAACGCAAAAAAGCATGGTACATCATGCGTGATTACTATAACCAAAAGAAAACAGAACAATGAAGCACAAAATAAAACACTACATGGCTGCCCTCCTCCTGACCTCTATGGTCTGGAGCGGGCATGCCCAAGAAAAGAATGAAATGGACTTGTCTGGTGAATGGGCATTCCAGACAGATGTCATGGACTTCCGGAGAGGTTCACTGGACGGTACAAAAAGAGGCAGGAATTGATTACATTCCATGTAATGACTTTTCGTTTTATGATACAGTGCTGGATACAGCCGTTTTGTTAGGCATTGTGCCAAAGCGGTATCAGGAATTAAATTTATCCGCACTGGATACATACTTTGCAATGGCACGCGGTTATCAGGGAGAATCTGGTGACGTAAAGGCGCTGGCAATGAAAAAATGGTTTAATACAAACTATCATTATATTGTGCCGGAAGCAGAGGACGATACAAAGATTGCGCTTGTGGGAGAGAAGCTGTGGGAAGAATATGAGGAAGCAAAGGCACTCGGCATTGAAACAAAGCCGGTTCTTACAGGACCATATACGCTGTTAAAGCTGTGCCGTTATACAGGCAGCAAAACGGCGGATGATTTTACAGATGCGGTGATTGCAGCATATCAGCAGGTGCTTGAAAAATGTGCGGCACACAGGATAATGTGGCTTCAGCTTGATGAACCGGCACTGGTGCGTGATTTATCAAAAGAAGATATTGCACTGTTTCATAAAATTTATGAAAATATACTGCCTTGCAAAAAGACAGTCGAGATTCTGTTACAGACGTACTTCGGCGATGTGCGTGACATTTATAAGGATTTGAC
>OGHN01000610.1_pt1 | contig 17611 bp, 9 predicted proteins | sample 1571511 | NCBI WGS metagenome assembly OGHN01 (sample SAMEA2582024, study PRJEB24529) | metagenome | biome: Human gut stool | place: China | collected 2011 | reverse complement strand
TTAATATCATTTCGCTTTCGTCACTCTCCATAGCCATCGGTATGGTGGTGGACGATGCCATTGTGGTGTTGGAGAACGTCACGACACACATCGAGCGCGGTTCCGATCCCAAGCAGGCGTCCGTTCACGGTACGAACGAGGTGGCGATTTCCGTAATCGCTTCTACGCTGACGATGATTGCCGTGTTCTTCCCGCTGACGATGGTTACCGGTATGTCCGGCGTGCTGTTCAAACAGTTGGGCTGGATGATGTGCGCCATTATGTTCGTCTCCACCGTTGCGGCCCTGACGCTTACGCCGATGCTCTGTTCGCAGTTGCTGCGTTTGCAGCGTAAGCAGTCCAAGGTGTTCCGGATATTCTTCGGACCGATAGAGCGTACGCTGGACGGCTTGGACAACTGGTACGCACGTATGTTGAACTGGGCGGTGCGTCACCGTATGTCGGTACTTCTCGGTTGCGTGGTATTCTTCATCTTGAGTTTGTTCTGCGCAAAGTCCATCGGTACCGAGTTCTTCCCGGCGCAGGACAACGCGCGTATTGCCGTACAGCTGGAGTTGCCCATCGGTACCCGTAAAGAGGTGGCGCAGGAAGTTTCGGAGAAGCTGACCAACCAATGGCTGCAAAAGTATAAAGGCGTCATGAAGATATGTAACTATACCGTGGGACAGGCCGACTCGGATAATACCTGGGCTTCCATGCAGGACAACGGTTCGCATATCATCTCCTTTAATATCAGCTTGGTAGACCCGGGCGACCGTGACGTGACGCTGGAAGCCGTCTGCGACGAGATGCGCGAGGACCTGAAAGCTTATCCTGAGTTCAGCAAGGCGCAGGTAATCCTCGGCGGCAGCAATACGGGTATGTCTGCCCAGGCATCCGCCGACTTCGAGGTCTACGGTTACAGCATGGAGGAGACCGATAGCGTTGCCGCCCGTCTGAAACGTGAGCTGCTGAATGTGAAAGGCGTGTCCGAAGTCAACATCAGCCGTAGCGATTACCAGCCCGAATACCAGGTTGACTTCGACCGCGAGAAGCTGGCGCTTCACGGACTGAACCTGTCTACCGCCGCTACCTACCTGCGTAACCGTATCAATGGCGCGACAGCTTCCAAATATCGTGAGGACGGTGACGAATACGACATCAAAGTGCGTTATGCCCCCGAATTCCGTACCAGCCTCGAGAGTATTGAAAACATTCTGGTGTACAATGCCAAGGGTGAAGGTATCCGCATCAAAGACCTCGGAACGGTCGTGGAACGCTTTGCTCCGCCTACCATCGAGCGTAAAGACCGCGAGCGTATCGTGACGGTATCCGCCGTTATTTCCGGCGCTCCGCTGGGCGACGTGGTGGCTGCGGGTAATACCATCATAGATAAGATAGAGAAACCGTCCGACATCACCATTCAGATATCGGGTTCTTACGAAGACCAGCAGGATTCGTTCCGCGATTTGGGAACATTGGGCGTGTTGATAATCATTCTTGTGTTCATCGTAATGGCCGCCCAGTTCGAGTCGCTGACCTATCCGTTCATCCTTATCCTCTCGGTTCCGTTCGCCATGAGCGGTGTGCTGATGGCGCTGTTCATCACCAATACCACGCTGAGTGTGATGAGCTTGCTGGGTAGCATCATGTTGATAGGTATTGTGGTGAAGAACGGTATCGTGCTCATCGACTATACGATTCTCTGCCGTGAGCGCGGACAGTCGGTGCTGAATGCGGTGGTTACGGCGGGCAAGAGCCGTCTCCGTCCGGTGTTGATGACGACCATGACTACCATTCTCGGTATGATTCCGATGGCTGTCAGTACCGGTCAGGGTTCTGAGATGTGGAGTCCGATGGCGATTGCCGTAATCGGCGGTCTGACGATTTCTACCATCCTGACGTTGATTTATGTGCCCACCATGTACTGTATCTTCGGTGGTGTCGGCATCAAACGTCAGCGTCGCAAGATGCAGAAGCAGCTGAACGCTTACTTTGAAGAACAGAAACAGACTAATAATTAACAGCAGATATTTAACAGTTGAATAATGAAATCAGTATTAATCACATTCGATCAAGCATATTACGAGCGCATTATCGCTACGCTCGACAGGCTGAATTGCCGGGGCTTCACTTATTGGGAGCAGGTTCGCGGACGCGGTTCCAAAACCGGAGACCCTCATTACGGCAGCCATGCCTGGCCTTCCATGTGTTCCGCCATTCTTACAATGGTGGAAGACGGAAAGGTGGACTCCCTGCTGGAAGTCCTTCACAACATGGATAAGCAAACCGAGCAATTAGGGCTTCGGGCATTTGTCTGGAACATAGAGAAGACCATCTGAGGTTTTCCGTGGCATGAACGGCAGTTATCCTCATGGGAAAAAGATATTTCCCGTGAGGATAATTCTTTTTTGCGGGAAGATATTTATTTTCATCCGATTCTCTATCTTTGCGCCCGGATTGGTTATGGAAAAGAGCGTTTTGAAACATACAGGTTGGTTGATGCTTATTGTGGTGGCCTTGCTTTTGCTGATGAGCCTGTTGCCGGGAGCCACGATAGGGCGTTATGTGTTGAGGCGGGTAGACATACTTGGCGATGTGCGTCCCGTGCCGGAAGTCGTGAGCGAGCCCGACAGTCTGCTGCCGCCACCCCCGACAGTGAAGCCGGCCTTTGTAGACACCTGTCGAAGCGGCATGACCTGCATTGAAGATTACAGCGACTCCACCCTGCGCGGCATGACACCTTTTTATCGTGCGTTGGACGAGCTGGCGACCCATCCCCGCCTGGTACGCGTCGCCTACTTCGGAGATTCTTTCATCGAGGCGGATATCCTTACGGCCGACCTGCGCGCCATGTTGCAGGAACGTTATGGCGGATGCGGGGTAGGCTTCGTCACGATTACTTCCATGACCAACGGCTACCGTCCCACGGTGCGGCACAACTTCAGCGGCTGGCAGAGCCATTCCGTCATGGATTCCGTATTCTTCGACCGTAGTAAACAGGGCATTTCGGGACACTATTTCATTCCGCATCCCGGCGCCTACGTGGAACTTCGCGGACAGAAGAACTACGCATCCCGGCTCGATACCTGCGAACACGCTTCCATCTTCTTTTATAATAAAGGCGAAGTCACCCTCTCGGCGTCCGTCAACAAGGGAGAGCCGCAGACCGAAACATTCCCGCCCACGGGCGAACTCCGTGAAATGGATGTGACGGGACACATCGGTTCTGTACGCTGGAAAGTGGAAAGCGCCGATTCCACCTTATTCTACGGACTGGCCATGGACGGCACGCAAGGAATTATTGTGGATAACTTCTCGCTCCGCGGCAGCTCCGGCCTGTCTTTGCGCTCCGTACCCGTATGGATGATGCGCGAATTCAACGAGCAGCGTCCTTATGATTTGATAATCCTTCAGTATGGACTGAATGTCGCAACGGAACGCGGACGGAACTACGACCGCTACCGCGACGGCATGGCAACCACCATTGCCCACCTGAAGAACGCTTTTCCGCAAGCGGGTATCCTCATCGTCAGCGTGGGCGACCGCGAGTATAAAACCGAAGAAGGCGACCTGCGTACCATGCCCGGTATCAAGAACTTAGTCCGTTACCAGCAGAACCTGGCCGCCGACAGCGGAGTGGCCTTCTGGAATATGTTCGAGGCGATGGGCGGCGAGGGCAGTATGGCGGATATGGTACATGCCAAGCCCTCTTTGGCCAATTACGATTATACGCATATCAACTTCCGTGGCGGCAGGCATCTGGCCGGATTGCTTTATGAGGCGTTGATTTACGGTAAAGAACAATACGACAGGAGGCGTGCCTATGAAGCGGAACCATAAAAGGTATTTACGATCGGGCGACTTACGATTTGCTGTTTGCTGCGTGGTGTTGACTTTGCTTTTTCTGCCGCTGCGGCGAGCCTGTGCCCAAGATGCGCTTCCGGGTTGTCCCCGGCTTCAGGAAACGGCGTTTGATTGCGACACGCTTATGGTCTGCGGACAGCGTACGGATACCCTGCCCGTTCCTCTCATCGCCCTGCCCGCAGCCTTTCGGCAACTGGGCGGGAACGAGCTGATAGACAGTGTCGGCATTCTGAAACCCTTTTGGGAGAAGCTGCGCATGCTCCGTCTGGGCATCGCTACCGATACGATACGTATTGTACATGTGGGCGACAGCCATATCCGCGGCCATATCTTTCCCGAAACCACGGGCGGGCGGCTTCAGCAAACATTCGGCGCATTGTCTTATACGGACGTGGGAATAAACGGTGCCTTTTGCGTAACCTTTACCCGTCCGGAGCGTGTGGCGGATATCGCCGCGCTGCGTCCCGACCTCGTCATTCTCTCCTTTGGAACGAACGAGAGCCACAACCGGCGATACAGCTCCATGCTGCACTACCGGCAGATGGACGAACTGGTGCGCATGCTTCGTGACAGGCTGCCCGGCATCCCGATGCTGATGACTACCCCGCCCGGTTCGTACGAGAGTTTCCGTCAGCGACGTCGCAGACGTACTTATAAGATTAATCCCCGCACCTCTGTTGCCGTGCAGACCATCCGCCGCTTTGCCGATGCCAACGGACTGGCCGTGTGGGATATGTACGAGGCTTTCGGCGGTGTCCGCCGGGCCTGCCTCAATTGGCGGGAAGCGGGACTGATGCGTCCCGACCATGTGCATTATCTCCCGGAAGGGTATGTATTGCAGGGCGAAATGTTCTATCGCGCCTTGCTGAAAGCGTATAATGACTATTGCAGCCAGTGAATGTATTTTAACTCATTAAGCCGTAAACCGACCGATGTGGAATATTAGCGAACTTCCGAACAAACTGAATATAGACCTTACCCGCCTGCACGACTTGCTCGTGTACGACCCGCACGCGCCGATGATATTCAGCAGCGGTATTTTCCTGTGGCTGTTTGCCGCCTTTATCGTGTTCTACCTGCTTTTGCAGCATCGTACCACCGCCCGCCTGATGTTCGTAACCCTGTTTTCTTACTACTTCTATTATAAAAGCAGCGGTACGTATTTCTTTCTGCTCGCCATCGTTACAGTGAGCGACTTCCTCATAGCCCGCCTTATGGCGCATGCCACTGCGCGTTGGCTGCGTAAAACATGGGTTTTCCTTAGTTTGACAATCAATCTGGGATTGCTGTGTTACTTTAAATATACGAATTTCCTGGGCGACTTCTTTGCTTCGCTGACGGGCGGCACGTTTACCGCCATGGACATATTCCTTCCCGTGGGCATATCATTCTTCACTTTCCAGTCGCTGAGTTACACGATTGATGTGTATCGCAAGGAGATAACGCCCCTCACCAATCTGCTGGACTATGCGTTCTACGTATCTTTCTTCCCGCAGTTGGTGGCAGGGCCTATCGTGCGCGCACGCGACTTTATCCCGCAAATCCGCCGTCCGCTGTTCGTTTCCGGAGAGATGTTCGGCAGGGGCGTCTTCTTGATTGTAAGCGGACTGTTCAAGAAAGCGGTTATCTCGGACTATATCAGCATCAACTTTGTGGAGCGCATCTTCGATAATCCGACTTTGTATTCGGGCGTGGAAAATCTTATGGGCGTTTACGGCTATGCGCTCCAAATCTATTGCGATTTCTCCGGGTACAGCGATATGGCTATCGGCATTGCCTTGCTGCTGGGCTTCCACTTCAATATGAACTTCGATTCGCCTTATAAGTCGGCATCCATTACGGAGTTTTGGCGTCGTTGGCATATTTCGCTTTCCAGTTGGCTGCGCGATTATCTCTATATCTCTCTGGGCGGCAACCGTAAAGGTAAGATACGCCAGTACGCCAACCTTATTATCACCATGTTCCTGGGCGGTTTGTGGCATGGGGCTTCCTGGAATTTCGTCTTTTGGGGCATGTTGCATGGTGTTGCTCTGGCAGCCCATAAGTTCTGGATGGGCATTACCGGCAGGAAGAAAGGCGAACGCAGTCATGGCATCCGCCGTTTCTTCGGCACCGTTATCACGTTCCACTTCGTTTGCTTCTGTTGGATATTCTTCCGCAATGCCGATTTCTCCACTTCGCTGGATATGCTGAGGCAGATATTCACTACTTTCCGTCCCGGACTTTTCCCGCAGCTGGTGGAGGGGTATTGGGAAGTGTTTGCATTGATGGGGCTCGGTTTCTTCCTGCATTTCGTTCCGGACAGTTGGGAGCATGCTTGCAGCAAGGCGGTGGTTCGTCTGCCGTTGGTAGGGAAGGCGTTGCTGCTGGTTGCCATGGTCTATCTGGTTATTCAGATGAAGAGTTCGGAGATACAACCGTTCATTTACTTCCAGTTCTGAGAAGTGCAGAAACTAAAACCCGCTTACTTGAGTAACTGTTTTGATTCTTTTTGTCAGGTTTTCTCAGAAGTCTGATTTGAAAATTCATCTGATAGGGAACTCATCTGATAGGGTAACTCATCAGATTGGTTAATTAAGCAGATTTGATGATTCATCCGACCTGACAAAACCTAAGCCTGAAAGGCTTTTATCATATAGCCCGGGGTAACACCCCGGGTATGTGAATACCATTAATATTGCGCCCTGTAAGGGCAAAAGGCTAATATTCAATGATTCTGCCCTTACAGGGCGCAGAATACCGGGAACATTTATACCCGGGGTGTTACCCCGGGCTATATGATAAAAGGCTTTCAGCCTTAGGTTACTTCATTATTAACTTCCGATTCTCATTATTGAGAAACTGTTTGGATGCCTTCCTCTTATTCCACTACGATTTCATCAATGAACAGGAACGGTATTTTTCCTTCTCCCGGATGTCCTTTGGGCAGGGCGGGCGTACGCTTAATCAGTACCTTGACATAGCGTGCTTTTACGGGTTCAAAGGTAATCCCGTAGCTCTCCACCGCTTTCTTGCGGCTGTCCGTTTCGGCCGGGAAGTCTTTGCTTGCCACTTCACGGAAACTCTTATTATCGTCCGACACTGATACCGTCAACCCCGTACATCCTGCAATCCAGGCGCTCATATCTACTACGGCATGGGTAGCGACACGTTTTATTTCCGGTAATCCGGCAGTGTTCCCGGCAGTTGCATTTCCGGTCGGTGAGCCGAGGTCGATGACGGCCGTCACATCTCCGTCTATAAAGCCAATCCAGTCGCCCGTGGCATAGTTGTCGTTGCCGCTCATGCCGTCTACCAGAGTGGCGGCACCCTTAAAGGCATATTTCGGGGCGGGCTGCGTGCCTGTTAACTCAATCGGCCGGAAAGTGGCTTTATTGAAATTGATGCTTCTTGCTATCACCTTGCTTCTCCCTTCGGGACGGATGGCGACGGCACGCAGGTCGGCGGATTGCCGGATCGCTATTCCGGTTCCGTTGTACCGCTGCGAGGCTGTGGTGGGTTCGGTGCCGTCCAAAGTATAGTAGGCGGGGGCGTTGTCGATGGTGCGCAATGTGGCCACTACGGCTCCGTTACCCTCTTCGGTTTCCTCTTGGGTCGTGGTGAATTTGGCCTGGATGTCGAATATATGTTTGGCGTAGTTCATGCCGTCCCGTTGATATAGCTCCATGAGGCGAGGCAGGCGTCTGGTGAAGTCGGCGTAATCTTTCTTTTCGGGCTGCGTCCACTGCACTTCGGCAAGGGCGGCCATACGCGGCAGTACCATATACTCTACATGCTCCGTTGTGGCGATGTATTCCGTCCACAGGTTGGCCTGTGCGCCGAGGATATGCTTGGCCTGTTCGTCGGTGAGCGAGGCGGTAGGGTCGAGGCTGTACACTTTCTCCACCGGTACGTAACCTCCTATGCCGAGGGGTTCGTCTTTGGTATCGGCGGTTTGGAAATAGTCGAAGTAGCAATATACGTTGGGCGTCATAATCACGTCGTGTCCCAACCGGGCGGCTTTGATGCCGCCGGATGTGCCGCGCCAGGACATAACGGTGGCGTTCGGCGCCACGTCACCTTCCAAAATCTCATCCCAGCCGATAATCTGCCGTCCTTTGCTGTTGAGGAACTTTTCGATACGTGTCATGCAGTAGCTTTGCAGGCGGTCTTCGGCCGTATGCCGTTTGTCTGCTTTCAAGCCTTCCGCTTGGATGCGCGCCTGACATTTGGGACACTTCGCCCAGCGGGAACGGGGAGCTTCGTCTCCGCCGATATGTACAAACCTGGAAGGGAATATTTCGGTGATTTCCGCCATTACGTCTTCGAGGAACTGCATGGTCTTTTCGTTGCCGATGCATAATACATCCTCAAAGATGCCCCAGTCGGGAGATACTTCGTACGGTCCGCCCGTACATCCCATATCGGGGTAGGCGGCTAAGGCGGCAAGCATGTGTCCGGGCAGGTCTACTTCGGGAATCACGGTGATGTAACGCTCTTGCGCGTACTTCACAATCTCTTTGGCTTGTTCCTGCGTATAGAAGCCGCCGTACGGGGTGTTGTCGTATTCCCCGCTTCTTGCTTTGCCGATGACGGTGCGGTTGCGCATGGAGCCGATTTCCGTCAGCTTCGGATATTTCTTTATTTCGATTCGCCAGCCCTGGTCGTCCGTCAGGTGCCAGTGGAAGGTATTCATGTTGTGCAGCGCCAGCAGGTCGATATACTCTTTTACGAATTCGAGAGGGAAGAAGTGCCGGCATACGTCGAGATGCATGCCGCGGTATGCAAAGCGGGGTTCGTCTTTGATGTTGCCTGCCGGTATCGAGATATCGGCTCCCTGCGCTGCGGCGGGGATGGATTTCCGTAATGTCTGGCAGCCGTAGAATACGCCGTTCTCTGTCCGGCCGTTGATTCGGATGCCTTCGGAAGTTGTTGTCAGCGTATAGCCTTCTTTGCCGGCAATGTCCGCGTCGAGGCCTAAGCCGATCGCGTTCTTCACCGTTTCGCCCTCTTTCAAGGCTTTTACCCGGGGCGCATATCCGGTGGATTGACGGATGTATCCGGACAGAAATTCCGCATTGCGTTTCAGCAAGGCATTGCCTTCGGGGTAGGTGATGGAAACGCTTTTGCTTAATAGGAACGGCTTTTCCTGCGTCAGACTGACCTCTTGGGGGAGAGGAATTACTTGGTAATCGGCTTCTTTCTCCGCCCGGCACGAAGTGCATGCCAGGGCTACGACGCCTGCAAGGAGTACGTGGTTAAGTTTTGTCATCATAGATTTGATTGGTTTTTAATAAGTTTCCCACAAATATATGGAAAAAACACTTATGGACGGAACTCAGCCACGCTTTTCTTCATCATGCCTTTTTGGCCCGGAACGCCTTGGGCGACATGCCTGTGTGTTTCTTGAAGAATCGCCCGAAGAATGACTGATCGGGGAAACGGTATTTTTCGGCTATCTCTTTCAGCGACAGTCCGGTGGACTGCAAAGCCACTTTGAGTTCCAGTATAAGAAAGTCGTCTATGATTTCTTTGGCGGTTGTCTTTCCCATTTCTTTGGTGATGGCGGAGAGATACCGGGTGGATATGCAGAGTTGTTCGGCATAAAACGCGACGTCCCTCTGGGTGACGCAATGTGTATGTACCAGATTAATGAACTTTTTGAACAATTCATCTTTCCGGTTGCTTCCCTCTATCTGTTCCTGTGTAAAGAGCCGTTGCACCTTGTCGTACGTATCCAAAAAGAATATCTGGAGCAGGTTTTGAGCGATGGTTTGTTGAAAACGGTTGGCGGAATCTTTGTAAATTGCATTACTGGCTTCAATAAGTCCCGTTATGGAACGCAAGGCTTCTTTTTCCGTATGAGTATAGCAGGCATTCTCCTTCAGAAAGTGGATAAACGGCGGGTCGAGGCGGAAGCAGGCAGCCTTGAACATCTCGTCCGAATAGGCGAAATAGTGTATCCGGAAGTCCTTACTCGCCGATGTGAGGGAGAAGATGGAGTTGGGTAATATCATTATGTTTGTATTGGGAACGATGTGGTAGCGTTCCAAATCAATCGTGATATCCGCCTCTCCGCTGATGCAAAACATAAGCGCTCCATTGGGCAATTTGATGAGGCGTTTGTAAAAAAACTCCAGATTGTCCGTTCCGGCTCTGAACGGTTCTGCTTGGGTTGTCAATAGTGGATTCATCTTTTCTGATAGTCGTTGATTTACGTCGGCAAATGTACCGGTTCTTTTTGGTTTATTAAATAGCCTGTTCCGAATTTGAACAATCGCGTACGTCCTATGAACTGAGTTTTTGTTCAGAAACGGCATACCTTTGCCCCCGACTTTCAAAGTTATCAGTAAATCACTTTTAAGATAAAAAGAGTATGACAACAAAAAAGAGTATGATGAAACAGATGATAACCGTCATCTGCAGTGCAACATTGGCAGCCTGCGGCAACGCTCCTGCCGTACAAACCCGGTCGGAATATCAGGTGATGGATATCACTACATCCGACAAAGAATTGCAAACAACTTATTCGGCGGCTATCCGCGGACGACAGGACATCGACATTTACCCGCAGGTGTCGGGAACGCTCACCCGGCTTTGTGTGGAAGAAGGGCAGGCTGTGCGCAAGGGACAGATATTGTTTATCATCGACCAAGTGCCGTATATAGCGGCTCTGCGTACTGCCGAGGCTAATGTGGAGGCGGCAAAGGCCGGTGTGGCGACTTCCCAACTGACATACGACAGCAAGCGGGAACTCTATGCCCAGAAGGTTGTTTCCGAGTTCGATTTGAAGACATCCCATAACAGTTTGCTGAGTGCCAAAGCGCAGTTGGCGCAGGCGGAAGCCCAGCGGATAAACGCCGCCAACAACCTTTCGTATACAGAGGTGAAAAGTCCTGCCGACGGAGTGGTCGGCACATTGCCCTATCGGGTGGGAACGCTGGTCAGCTCCGGTATGCCGAAGCCGCTGACAACCGTTTCGGACAATTCCGATATGTACGTTTACTTCTCCATGACGGAGAACCAGATGCTGGAACTTACCCGCCGGTACGGTTCCAAAGACAGGGCTTTGGCGGAGATGCCCGCCGTCAGCCTGCAACTGAACGACCGTTCCACCTATCCTCAGGAAGGAAAGATAGAAACGATAAGCGGTGTAATCGACACTTCCACGGGTACGGTAAGCCTGCGCGCCGTCTTTCCCAATAAGGACGGATTGCTTACGAGCGGCGGTTCGGGTAATGTCATTGTTCCCCTAAAGAAAGAGGACTGTATCGTTATTCCGCAGGCGGCCACCTACGAATTGCAGGATAAGGTGTTCGTCTACAAGGTTGTGGACGGCAAGGCGCAGTCCGCTCCCGTACAGGTGACGCGCGTCAACGGCGGACAGGAATATATCGTAGAGAACGGTTTGCAGGTAGGCGACGTGATTGTCGTCGAAGGTGTGGGACTGCTGCGCGAGGGTACGCCTGTCGTGGCTAAGCCGGCATCGGATAATCAACAGGTAAAGGAGGGATAATCTTATGAATCTTAGAACATTTATAGAACGCCCGGTTCTTTCGGCGGTCATCTCCATCACGATTGTCATTCTGGGCATCATCGGTTTGTTTACGCTCCCTGTGGAGCAATATCCGGATATTGCGCCGCCTACCATCATGGTGAGCACCACCTACTACGGTGCAAGCGCCGAAACTCTTCAGAAGAGTGTAATCGCTCCGTTGGAAGAGGCTATAAACGGTGTGGAAGACATGACTTACATGACTTCTACCGCCAGTAATGCGGGTACGGTGTCCATTACCGTTTACTTCAAACAAGGTACGGACCCCGATATGGCGGCGGTCAACGTGCAGAACCGTGTTTCCAAGGCTACGGGACAGCTCCCCGCCGAAGTAACGCAGGTGGGCGTAACCACCAGCAAGCGGCAGACCAGTATCTTGCAGATGTTCTCCCTGCACAGCCCCGATGACTCTTACGACGAGAACTTCCTTGCCAACTATATCAGTATCAACCTGAAACCGCAGATTCTCCGTATCTCCGGCGTGGGCGATATGATGATTATGGGCGGTGATTACAGTATGCGCATCTGGATGAAACCCGATATCATGGCGCAGTACAAGCTGATACCTTCGGATGTGACGGCGGTACTGGCGGAGCAGAATATCGAGTCGGCCACGGGTTCGTTCGGCGAGAATTCCGACGAGACCTACCAATACACGATGAAATATACGGGACGTCTCATCACCCCCGAAGAGTTTGGCGATATCGTTATCCGTTCTACGGAAGACGGCGAGGTGCTGAAGCTGAAAGATATCGCCGACGTGGAGCTGGGCAAGGACAGTTATGCTTATAAAGGTACCATGGACGGTCATGCAGGTATCTCTTGCATGATATTCCAGACGGCGGGTTCCAATGCGACGGAGGTAAACAGGCAGATTGACGAGCTGTTGGAAGAAGTGAGCAAGGATTTGCCGAAAGGGGTGGAGCTTACTCAGATGATGTCCAGCAACGACTTCCTGTTCGCGTCCATTCACGAGGTGGTAAAGACATTGATTGAGGCTATTCTTCTGGTTATTCTGGTGGTATATGTTTTCTTGCAGGACATCCGTTCCACGCTGATTCCGTTGGTGGGTATCATCGTGTCACTGATAGGCACGTTCGCTTTCATGTCGGTGGCGGGTTTCAGCATCAACCTGATTACGTTGTTCGCGCTGGTTCTGGTTATCGGTACGGTGGTGGACGATGCCATCGTTGTGGTAGAGGCGGTGCAGGCACGTTTCGACGTGGGGTATAAGTCCTCTTATATGGCAAGTATCGATGCGATGAAAGGTATCTCGAATGCCGTTATCACATCCTCTCTGGTGTTCATGGCCGTATTTATTCCGGTGTCGTTCATGGGCGGCACGTCCGGTACGTTCTATACGCAGTTCGGTTTGACAATGGCGGTGGCGGTAGGTATCTCGGCGGTGAATGCCCTTACCCTGAGTCCGGCTCTTTGCGCTTTGTTGCTGAAGCCGTATATCAATGAGGACGGTACGCAGAAGCAGAATTTTGCCGCCCGTTTCCGTAAAGCGTTCAATGCCGCGTTCGACATTCTTGTGGAGAAGTATAAGAAGATTGTGCTGCTGTTCATCAAACGCCGCTGGCTGTCATGGTCGCTGCTGGCATGTTCCGTTGTATTGCTGGTGTTCCTGATGAATACCACCAAGACGGGTCTGGTTCCCGATGAAGACCAGGGAGTGCTGTTTGTCAATGTGAGCACCGCGCCGGGCAGTTCCCTGAAAACCACCAACGACATAATGGACCGTATCGAGCAACGCTTGGAAGGTATTCCGCAGAAACTGCACTTGCAGAAAGTGGCGGGTTACGGTCTGTTGTCCGGGCAGGGCAACTCCTTCGGTATGATTATCCTCAAGCTGAAGCCGTGGGATGAGCGTACGGACGATGAAGACCAGGTACAGGCTGTTATCAACCAGATTTATGCCCGTACGGCGGACATCAAGGATGCAACCGTTTTTGCCATTGCTCCGGGTATGATTCCGGGTTACGGTATGGGTAACGCTCTCGACCTGAACATACAAGACAAGCAGGGGGGCGATATCAATACCTTCTTCCGGACCACCCAGCAATATCTGGGCGTGCTGAACCAGCGTCCCGAAATCTCCATGGCCTACTCTACGTTCGATGTGCGCTATCCGCAGTGGACGGTGCAGGTGGACGCTTCCAAATGCAAGCGTGCGGGCATTACGCCCGACCAGGTGCTGGCTACGCTCTCCGGTTACTATGGCGGGCAGTATGTATCCAACTTCAACCGTTTCTCCAAGGTGTACAAGGTAATGATACAGGCCGACCCGAAATTCCGTATGGACGAGGCGTCGCTCGACAATGCTTTTGTGCGTATGTCCAATGGCGAGATGGCGCCTTTGAGCCAGTTCGTTTCACTGACACGTTCGTATGGCGCGGAGTCGTTGAGCCGTTTCAATATGTTCAACTCCATTGCGGTGAATGCCATGCCTGCCGAGGGATACAGTACGGGTGACGCTATCCGTGCCGTACAGGAGACTGCGGCGGAGGCGCTTCCCAAAGGTTACGGTTACGACTTTGGCGGCATCACCCGTGAGGAAAGCCAGCAGAGCGGCACCACGGTTATCATCTTCGGTATCTGTATCCTGATGATTTACCTTATTCTGAGTGCGCTCTATGAGAGTTTTATCGTGCCGTTTGCCGTAATCTTCGCCGTTCCGGTAGGTTTGATGGGCAGCTTCCTGTTCGCCAAGCTGATGGGATTGGAGAATAACATCTACCTGCAGACGGGTTTGATTATGCTGATCGGTTTGCTTGCCAAGACCGCTATCTTGCTGACGGAGTATGCTGCCGAGCGCCGCAAGGCGGGTATGGGGCTTATCGCTTCGGCTGTCAGCGCCGCCAAAGCCCGTTTGCGTCCTATCCTCATGACCGCGCTCACCATGATATTCGGTTTGCTGCCGCTGATGGTGGCCACCGGTGTGGGTGCCAACGGTAACCGTTCGCTCGGTACGGGAGCTGTGGGCGGTATGGTAATCGGTACGCTGGCATTGCTTTTTATTGTTCCCGCCCTGTTCGTCACCTTCCAATGGCTGCAAGAGCGTCTCCGTCCCGCACAGGCCGTACAGACGCAGGATTGGCAGATTGAGGAGGAAATGGAAGTGAGCAAGCACGAGATAGAAGATGCGCATAAATGATAATATTAAGACCATAACAATGAAGATAAAACTCATAACTTTATCCGTCTCCTGCCTGTTACTGAGCAGTTGCGGTATCTATACCACCTATGAACGCCCTTCCGATATCAATACCGATGGGCTATACGGACAGGATTTGAATGAAGAGGCCGTTGCCGTTGATACTGCCTCTATCGCATCCTTGTCCTGGCGTGAGTTGTTCACCGATTCACATCTGCAAACGCTCATCGAACACGCTTTGCAGAGTAATACCGATTTGCTTTCAGCCCAACAGCGTATCAAGGAAGCCGAGGCTACTCTTTCTTCGGCGAAGTTGGCTTATCTGCCCTCGTTTATGCTCACTCCCCAGGGCGGTGTCAGTAGTTTCGACAAGTCGAAAGGCTCATGGACTTATACCGGTATCGCTTCCGCCAGTTGGGAAATCGACATTTTCGGTAAGCTGACGAATGCCAAACGCCGTTCCAAAGCTCTCTATCTTCAGAGCCTGGAGTACGAACAAGCTGTCAGTACTTCCCTGATAGCCAATGTCGCCAATCTTTATTATACCTTGCTGATGCTCGACGAGCAATACCGTATTTCCGAGGAAACCGCCGTCAACTGGCGCGAAAGCGTACGTACCATGCGTGCCATGATGGCTGCCGGTATGACGAATGAAGCGTCCGTCTCCCAGTCCGAAGCCAACTGCCGTCAGGTTGAGGCTTCTTTGCTGGACTTGAAGCAGCAGATTAAGGAAGTGGAGAACAGTCTTTCCATTCTTCTCGGAGAAGTGCCGGGCGGGATAGAGCGCGGTCACCTTGCCGGGCAGGACTTTCCCGAAGAGTTGACGGTAGGGGTGCCTTTGCAGCTCCTTTCCCGTCGTCCGGACGTAAAGAGTGCGGAACTTTCTTTGGCGTCTGCCTTTTACAGTACCAATGCGGCACGTTCTGCGTTTTATCCGTCCATCACGTTGAGCGGTACGGCAGGCTGGACAAACTCTGCCGGGAATATGATTATCAATCCCGGCAAGTTATTGCTTTCCGCTGTGGGGGCATTGACGCAACCTCTGTTTAATAAAGGCTTGAACATTGCACAACTGAAGATAGCCAAAGCCCAGCAGGAAGAGGCGAAGCTCGCCTTTCAGCAGGCTTTGCTCAATGCGGGCAGTGAGGTGAATAACGCTCTTACGCAGGTGCAGACCGCACGCGGCAAGACGGAGTTGCGTACCGGACAGATTACTTCTTTGGAAAATGCCGTTCGCAGCACACAGCTTCTGATGCAGCACGGTACTTCCACTTATCTGGAAGTTCTCACCGCGCAGCAGTCTTTGCTGTCTGCGCAGCTGACGCAGGTAGCCGATCGCTTTGATGAAATACAGGGAATTATTAATTTGTATCAGGCGCTTGGCGGCGGAAGAGATTAATCAATAGTAGTTTTACATACTCTCTCTCGTTTTTATTCTCTCACCCCTTCGCTTTTCCGGGTCTCTCGGAAGTGAAGGGGTTCTTTTTTGCTTTTTCCGCTTTTGTTTGTTTTCTTCTTCTTCTTTTACTACTACTCTGTTGTTGCGGCTTTTCCTCTGTTGCTTTCTTTGACTTTTTCTCATAAAAAAAGGCTATCTCTCCCAGACAGCCAATCTTTTTTTGTTAACCTTAAATCTAATACTATGAAAAACACACTGCAAAGATACTTCTTTGTCCGTATTCTCCAAACTTTGGGGAATAATCCTTCCTTTTTATAACATGCTTTAGCTGCGTGATATTTCCGTTAACATTTAACATAATGCCCGTTTTCCCTTTAACTTATACAACACCCGGCCGTTGATACAGGCCACTGGCGTATAGGCATGGAATCTGAGGTTTTATAGTGATTGGCATTCTGCATGACTCAATGATGTCCGGCCGCACGAGTGAACTGGTCTGTTGATAGAGCTTATAGGTCAAGTCTCATCACGGCTCTAAGCAAGGAAAGGCCATGCCTGACTGTACATGCCATACAGTTCTTTGAAGGAGATGGATATACGGCAAACTAATCTTACCCCGCCCGTGTTCTTTTCGTACCACGGCTGTTGTATGCAAAGACCACGGATGAAGTAATTAAGTACCACTGCCGTGGTACGAATAGTTCTTTATATTTTTGTTTCTTACTTCCGTTGACGCCAGCGTTTACCTTTCCGTTATTTCAGAACTGTTCTTCCTTGTTTTTCAATAAACCATTGGCTTATTGAAAAGCGTGCATTTCTAAGGGTGTACTCCTTGTGTATGCATTGTCTACGCGCCCGCCTACGTGCCCGCATGCACGTGCGCATATATTATAATGTGTCCCTTGCTTTCATCAGCCTGTTCCCTGTTCTGTTTTATGCTCTACAACATCTTTACTAATCAGCGAGTTAGGAAAAAGTTTCAAAAATATTGGGAAAAATTGAAAGATATATTTGGTGCGTATTCTAAAAAGCCCTACTTTTGCATCCGCTTTCGAGAACGGGAGCGGCGTTTGATTGACATTCTGACAGAAACGGAGTAAGAACCCTTACTTTTTTCTTCCTTAACCGGCTGGTTTCTTTCGAAACTTTCCCCTTTAAAAAGAAAAATGAAAAAAACTTCCGAAAACATTTGGAAGATATGAGATAAAGTTCTTACCTTTGCACCCGCTTTCAAAAAGGAAGCAGCGTTGATTGAAATACTTTTTTAAAGCCGGGCGGTAAAGACAACCTTTTCCCAGTTCTCCCTTTCGCAAGAGAGTTGTTTTGAATGAGAAAAGAATTTTAAAAAAAAAACTTCCGAAAATATTTGGAGTATATGCTTAAAAGTTTTTACCTTTGCATCCGCTTTTGAAAAGGAGCATTCTTCGAAAAGAAGCGATCTTTGAACAGATTTACATAAACAATACAAGTAGTACAAGAGCAAGTCTTTTCTTGGCGACAAGAGAGACTTGGGTAAAATAAAAAGAACCGTCAATACTTATTAAGATAGGTAATTGAGACTTTTTAAATTCGAGCGTCCTGAACAGAGCAAGAACCATCCCTTACGGGATGATTAACAATACTTTTACAATGAAGAGTTTGATCCTGGCTCAGGATGAACGCTAGCTACAGG
>OGHN01000594.1_pt1 | contig 17875 bp, 17 predicted proteins | sample 1571511 | NCBI WGS metagenome assembly OGHN01 (sample SAMEA2582024, study PRJEB24529) | metagenome | biome: Human gut stool | place: China | collected 2011 | reverse complement strand
CTTCGCTGGACGACCGTCGAGGGCGATGTCAAGACTGCCTCGGTCACCTGCACGCCGGAGGTCGATCCTGCGTTGCAATAAATAGCCGACAGGAACAGCATAATATAAGGTCGAACTTCAATACGGGCTAAAATTCTTGCCGCTCCAGTCCTGTTTCGCAAGAAAGACGCTCTAGACAAACGTTTGATCCATTGCAATTTCGGATGGGGAGGGACAGCCAACGGGTATTATTACTACGGAGCTTTCGATCTGCGCAACGGACCGGAGGCCGGTTATGACGGTGAGGACACGAGTTCGTCCAGCGACAAGTATTACGATATGGAATTGATAGTCACTTACACCAATTGTCCTTAAAAAACGTATGATTATGACACGAAAAAACTTGATATTATTGTTGTTCTCACTCCTGACACTGAACTCCTGCAACAAACATGAAGGTCCGGAGTTGAGGTTTTGCGAGAACTACATCCAAAACTATTGTCAGGGGGATTTGGTATTGCTGTCCCGAAGTCCGGACCGCCCCCCGCAAATCCCGGCAGACCCGCAAACCCCCATACGCAATTTTTGGATAGAATTGACCGATTGCGAGTGGATTTCCCCCGAAAGCGACCCTCAGGAGTTCGAACGCCTGGCGATTCGCAACGGGGACGTCGGTTATAACCGCTGGCTCGAGTTTTGGGAGTACCCCTCTGCTTTTGCCGATAATTTTCAGACAATGCATATTACCAGCAATGCCGACTGGGATGAAGAGCATCCGGCGGGGACATTGCTGGACGATATCCTGTGGGCCGAATTTTGGTCCTACGCCGATTATATCCGTAGCGGATACGAAACAGGGGGCGGCAACAATGTACAGATGCTCGTCGAGGATTTGAAAGCCGACGATATGCAGATGATACGTGACTATGTGATTATCTATTTCACAAAGACCCCGACCATTGATCCCATTCACACGCTCACTGTCGAATGGACCACCGTCGAGGGGGAGGTCAAGACCGCCTCGCTCACTTGCCGGCCGCAGGTCAATGCGAAAGAATAACCTGCGTGCAGTCACGTACGATTTAACAAGATAGAAGAGCCATGAAAAAGAGTTTATTGCTATTGTTGCTGCCGTTTTTATGCGGATGTTCGGAAAAGGAAGAGCCGATCGGAGGACCTGTCATCGGACCTACTTATTTGATAGCCCGTTACGTGGAAGGAGATATGAAGCTGGACTATATTCCCCGGACCGCTGCGACGGACGGCAAATCGAATACGCTTTACATAGACTGGGCCGACACCGAAGAGTATTATAATCCGGATATGGAGAAATACAATCTTGGCCGGCAAGAGTTCTGGACTCCCGAAAACAAGGCGAAATATCTCGAAATCGCAAAAAGAAACGGGGATGAAATCGGTGCGTACGAGGGCGGCACGCCTCCCGGTCTGTATTTCGGCGATCAGATTGCCCTTGCCGATAATTTCACTTCGATGCATATCACGAGCGATGCCGACTGGGATGAGGAGCATCCGGCCGGCAAACCGCTCGACGACCTGTTCCGGGTATCGGTGCGGAGTTGGAAACAGAGGGATGAATACGGGGCCCCGCTTCTTTGCCGCGAGAGGATGGATCGGATCGGGCCGGAACATTTGCAGATGATCCCTTTCAATCCGAAGAATCCGTGGGACGGCCGGAAGAATTTGCGGCCGATCGAAATCGAACCGCTTGCCGAGCCTGCGTCGGAGCAACATCACCGATTGACGCTCACGATGACCACCACCGACGGACGTACAAAATCGACTTCGATCGACTATCCGCCGAAAACGGGACTATAGCCGACCTTATACTGTAGCCCGATCAATCGGACCGGCGGGAACAGGTAACTTCAGGTAATATTAATTGCTGCCGGGGGTTGTCTGTATGGGGAAATTATCTCCGAGGAAACTTGACTGTACCTGTCGCCGGGAACAGCGGCGCAACGTCCGTTGCAAGCAAAATTTCGGGACATGAAACAGAATAATCTGATGTCAAGTCGTATTCAGAGCACGAAGGAAAAGGAGAACGGAAACGATCCTCATACAGGAATCGTTTCCGTTCTTTATTACATCCGCCGGTCGCTATTTCTTCCCGGTTTCGGCGATGATCTTCCGAAGGGCGGCGGTAAACTCTTCGGCCGGCATGGATCCTGTTATCTTGCCCAGCAGGTCGCCCTCGGTATTGAATACGAGGTAGGTCGGGATCGACCGTATGCCGTGTTTGCCTGCCAGGGCTTTCCCGGTCGGTTTGTCGATGTCGTACTTGGCCGCGACGAAATATTCGTCCATAAAGTCGCCCACCTCCTTTTTCGAGAAGACGTCGCGCTCCATCGCCTTGCAGGGGCCGCACCAGGTGGCGTATAAATCGATGAAAACCAATTTGTCTTGAGCGATGGCCTCTTTGCGGACCGCATCGGTCGAAGAGTCCAGGAACCGTACCTGCGCGTCGGCTGCGGCGCTGATGCCCAGCACGAGTAAAAGGGTAAAAAGAATCTTTTTCATTTTCGTATTTTATTAAGAATAACGAAACGGGTGCTGCTAAAATTGTGCCGCCTCGTTCTGCGCCGTACTCAACAGGCCGCAGGCCGCCTGGATATCTTCGCCGCGAGAGGTGCGGATGGTCGTGTGTATGCCTTTGGCGGTCAGAGCATCACGGAACGCGATCATGGCCCGGTCGTCGGGGGAGAAATAAGGCGATCCGGGAATTTTATGGAAACGGATCAGGTTGATCCGGCACTTGATGCCGTCCAGCAGGCGGCATAGCTCGCGGATGTGACGCGGAGAGTCGTTCAGGCCGCTCATGACGATGTATTCGAACGATACCCGCCGCTGGTGCGTGAAATCGTATCGGCGCAGGATTTCCACGACTTCGCGGATCGGCCATGCCTTCTCTATGGGCATGATTTCGGCCCGTTCGTGCGGAAAGGGGTTGTGCAGGCTCACGGCCAGATGCACCTGGGTCGCCTCCAGAAATCGTTCGAGCCGGGAGGCTACACCGGCGGTCGAAACCGTGATTCGTGTGGGCGACCAGCCGAATCCCCACGCCGAAGTGAGGACTTCGAGCGCCGGCAGCAGACTGTCCAGGTTGTCGAGCGGTTCGCCCATGCCCATGAAAACGACGTTGGTGAGCCGTTCCCGTTCGGGCAGCGACTCGATCTGGTTGAGGATTTCGTTCGTCGAAAGGGAGTGCTGGAGCCCCTGTCGTCCAGTTGCGCAGAAACGGCAGCCCATACGGCAGCCCGCCTGCGACGAGATGCAGAGCGTCGCCCGGTCACCGTCGGGGATGTAGGCCGATTCGATGAAATGGTTCTGCGAGGTACGATAGAGGTATTTTTTCGTGCCGTCGGTCGAAATGCTGACTTTTTCGGGAGCGGTGAGTCCGACTTCGTACGTTTCGGCGAGCAGGGCCCGGTGCCGGGCGGATAGATCGCTCATCGCCTCGATCGTTGTCGCGTGCTTGTCGTAAAGCCAGCGTGCGATCTGTTTCGCCGCGAAACGGGGCATCTCCAACCGGTTGCAGAGAGCTTCCAATTGGGGCAGGGTTTGTCCGTAAAGATATTCGTGTCGGGGCATGGAAAGCGGTCGTGAGGGAGTTTTCGGGAACAAAATTAGTCAAAAATAAAGATTTTTCAGACCGAAAGCGCTGTTTTTGATTTTTTATCCCTATATTTGTCGGTAGTTAGTGTGCCTTCGGGTCACTTGAAAGGATAACAATAAACAGGAACAATAATGGAAATTAAGAAATCACCGAAAGCCGACCTGGAGAACAAACGGGGTCTTTTCCTTGAAATCGGTTTGGTCGTGGCGTTGGTACTTGTTATTGGTGCATTCGCCGTGACTCCGAAGGAACATCGTATCGAGAAAGTCGATCTTGGCTATGCTCCCGTCGAAGTGGAAATTGTCGAGGTTACCCGCGAGGACCAGAAGCCGCCCGAAGCTCCCAAGAAAGTCGATATGGCCGTCGTGAGCGACATGCTGGAAGTCGTAACCAACGATACCAAGATCGAAACGGAGATCGATTTTGCGGAGTTTGATGTGAACCAGGCGATCGAGGTGGCTCCCGTTCAGACCGAGGAGGTCTTCGAAGAGGAGATTTTCATCGTCGTGGAGGAGAAAGCGTCTTTCATGGGCGGCGACGAAGGTACTTTCCGCAACTGGGTGCAGCAGCGTGTGAAATACCCCGCGATCGCTCAGGAAAACGGCATCCAGGGTAAGGTAACCATCTCGTTCGTGGTGAATACGGACGGTTCCGTATCCAATATCGAGGTGTTGAGAACCCCCGACAGGACCTTGTCGGACGAGGCGGTACGTATTATCAAATCTTCTCCGAAATGGACCGCCGCCAAGCAGCGTAACAAGTCGGTTCGTCAGAAGTTCGTCATTCCGATCGATTTCCGTATTTCGGATTAAGGTTTGTTTGAAACATTTGATAAGGGTATCCTGCGTGAAGCCGGGATACCCTTATTTTCACCGTGCAGGAAGATGTGTCTTTCCGAAGGCGCATAGTCGTGCAGAAATCGTATGGCAGATTGGAACAGAATAAGAATAAAGAGATTGTAACGAAGAACGATCGACCCGCTTCCGGGGCCGGGTTCGAACGGGCCGTACTGGTCGCGGTCATCCGGGATCAACAGGATCCGCGTCAGGCGGAAGAGTACCTCGCCGAATTGGAATTTTTGGCTGAAACGGCCGGTATCGTAGGTGTCCGTCGTTTTACGCAGCGCCTTCTACAGCCGTCGGCCCGTATTTATGTCGGTCCGGGGAAATTGGAGGAGATCGCTGCCTATTGCAAGGAAGAGGAGATCGACGTGGCGATTTTCGACGACGAACTCTCTCCGTCGCAGACGCGCAACATCGAGGCGGCCATGCCCTGCCGGATTCTCGACCGCACGCGTCTGATTCTCGATATTTTCATGTCGCGGGCGCAGACGGCCTATGCCAAGACCCAGGTGCAGTTGGCCAATTACCAGTATATGCTCCCGCGTCTGTCGGGTATGTGGACGCACCTGGAGCGGCAGCGGGGCGGCACGGGAACGCGCGGCGGTGCCGGCGAGCGCGAGATCGAAACGGACCGTCGAATCATCCGCAACCGGATCAGCAAACTCAAGGAGGATCTGCAAAAGATCGACCGTCAGATGGCTGTCCAGCGATCGAACCGGGGTTCGATGGTGCGTGTGGCGTTGGTGGGTTATACCAACGTCGGCAAATCGACCCTGATGAACCTGATTTCGAAAAGCGAGGTGTTCGCCGAAAACAAACTCTTCGCCACGCTCGATACGACGGTGCGAAAGGTGGTTTTCGACAACCTGCCTTTCCTGCTGTCGGATACCGTGGGTTTCATCCGCAAATTGCCGACCGAACTGATCGAGTCGTTCAAATCGACCCTCGACGAGGTGCGTGAAGCCGACCTGTTGCTGCACGTGGTCGATATTTCGCATCCGCAGTTCGAGGACCAGATCGCCGTGGTGAAGCAGACGTTACAGGATATCGGTGCCGGGGATAAACCGGTTTATCTGGTTTTCAACAAGGTGGACGCTTATACTTATGTGGAGAAGGAGCCTGACGACCTGACGCCTTCCACACGTGAAAATCGTTCGCTCGAAGACCTGAAACAGAGCTGGATCGCCCGGGCCAATACGCCCTGCATCTTTATTTCGGCAGTCGAGAAGATCAATATCGAGAAGCTGCGTTCGGATCTGTACGGCATGGTCCGTGAAATCCATTCGGGCCGCTATCCATTCAACAACTTCCTCTATTGACCTGAAACAAAAGTTAAATAAATACAACCTTATGTTGCACATTCTCAACAGTCAGAACACCATTCTCAACAAGTTTGTCGCCGAAATCCGCGACAAGTCGATTCAGAAGGATTCGATGCGTTTCCGCCGTAATCTGGAGCGTATCGGAGAGGTCATGGCCTATGAAATATCGAAAACGTTCGAGTATGCGGTGAAAGTGGTCGAAACTCCGCTGGGCGAGGCTTCGGTAGCGATGATCTCCGACCAGGTCGTGATCGCTACGATCCTTCGTGCGGGACTTCCTTTCCATCAGGGATTCCTGAACTACTTCGACGACGCGCAGAACGCTTTCGTTTCGGCTTATCGCAAGAGTACCAAGGACGGCAAGTTTACCGTCAAGGTCGAATACATCTCGTGTGGCGAGCTGGAGGGCAAGACTTTGCTGCTGGTCGATCCCATGCTGGCTACCGGTTCTTCCCTCGTGCTGGCCTACAATGCGCTGTGCGAACGGGGCGGGCAGCCCGCGCATACCCATGTCGCGGCGGTTATCGCCAGCGAACAGGGGGTCGAATATGTGGAGAAGAATATGCCCAAGCGCACGACCACGATCTGGTGTGCTGCGGTGGACGAGGAATTGACTTCGCGGGCTTATATCGTGCCGGGTATCGGCGATGCGGGCGATCTGGCTTATGGTGAGAAGATCTGACGTGCGACGCCTGTTGTTTCTGGGGGCCGTTTTCTGTACGACAGTAGGTTGGATGCTGTTGCAGAAGCCGGCTTTCCTGCTTTTCTACCATGCCCGGGCAGCAGAGGCCTCTTTCGGGGAGTGGCTCGGAGTTCTTTGGCACGGACTCTCGCTCGATTGCACGGTGGCGGGTTACGTCACCGCTTTTCCGGTACTTGTCGTGCTGGCATCGTTCTGGATTCCCCTTTCGCAGCGGGTGTGGCGGATCGTTCTGACGGTCTATTTTTCGCTGATCGCACTGGTGACGGCCGCGATCTTCGCCGTCGATCTCAACCTGTACGGCTATTGGGGCTTTCGGCTCGACGGTTCGGTGCTGATCTACCTTTCCGATCCTGGGGAGGCGCTTGCGAGTGCCAGTTGGGGCGAAGTTCTGCGGCAGATTTTAATCATGCTGGTCTATGCCGGGGCGATGATCTGGAGTTACCGGTGGATTTTACGGCTTTTCCGGGTCGAACCCGTTCCCCTGCGGGGCCGGGTCGTCCCGACGGTTGCGGCGCTGCTGATCGGCGGCTTGACTTTTCTGGCGATCCGGGGTGGCGTGACGGTCGCCACGGCGAATGTCAGCAAGGTCTATTTCAGCTCGAACATGTTCCTGAACCACGCTGCGACGAACCCCGTTTTTTCGTTTCTCTCCTCGGTCGGGGACAATGAGAACTATGCCGAGGCTTATCCGTTCTTCGAAGAGGAGCGGCGGAAGACTCTTTTCGAAGAGTTGCGGGGCAACCGTCCCGGGGCCGATGCCGGTACGCCCCGACTGCTGCGCAGCGACCGGCCGAACGTCGTACTGATCCTGCTGGAGAGCTTCGGCCGAACGATCATGGACGAAACGGTGAACGGCGAGCCTGTGATGCCCAACATGCAGCGTTTCAAGCGGGAGGGTGTCTGGTTCGAAAACTTCTTCGCCAATTCGTTCCGTACCGACCGGGGACAGGTGGCCGTCCTGTGCGGATTTCCGGCCCAAACGACCATGTCGATCATGAAGCTGCCGCGAAAAAGCGCCACGCTGCCTTCGCTGGCCCGTTCTCTCGGCCGGGAAGGTTATCGTTCGGTATTCATGTACGGCGGCGACCTGAACTTCACCAACCAGGCTTCGTTCATGTATTCGACCGGCTGGGAGGAGCTGATCTGGCAGAAGGATATGCAGCTCGACGCCCCGACTTCGAAATGGGGCTATGCCGACGACGTGGTGGTCGATCTTTTCGGGGACGAGGTGGAAGCGCTGGGCAGAGCGGAACAACCGTTTCTGGCGGGTCTGCTGACCCTTTCGAGCCATGAGCCGTTCGAGGTGCCGTTCGCAAAATTCGATGACAAGCTGTTGAATGCCATGGCCTTCTCCGATGCACAGATCGGACGTCTGATCGACCGGCTGCGGGAGTCGCCCGTGTGGGACAATTTATTAGTGGTGCTGGTCGCCGATCACGGCTACCCCTATCCGTACGATCTGGCCTACAACGCTCCGCTGCGACACCGGATTCCGATGATTTGGCTCGGAGGCGCACTTGCGACCGCCTCCCGAACAGTAGATACGTATGCCTCGCAAATCGACATTTGCGCTACGCTTCTGGCGCAGATGGGCCTTCCGCACGACGAATTCGATTACAGCAAGAATATTTTCGGAGCGACTCCGCCCCATAAGTTCGGTTACTACTGTTTCAGCGACGGGTTCGGCGTGATCGACGCCGACGGCGAAACGGTCTATGACAATACGGGCGAAACGGTGCTTTCTCAAACCGGCCCGCAGTCCGAAAGGTTGGAGTGGGGCAAGGCGATGTTGCAGACCACTTACGAAGATATCGGGCGGCGCTGATCCGAAGGGATCGGTACGGAAAAGGTCATCGCGGAAACGATGACCTTTTTTCGTGGGTGGAGGTAGGCTTATTTATCGCTTTTGGGCATTAGGGAGCGGGCTTCCAGAAATGCGTAAAAAGCCTCCTTGTAGCCGTCTGAAACGGGGATGTACGTTTTGCCGAAGACGATCCGGCCCCGCTCGATGATTCGGATTTTGGAGGGTTGGACGATGTAGGAGCGGTGTACCCGGACGAAACGTTCGGCGGGTAGTTGTTCTTCCAACGTCTTGAGGCTTATGAGCGACAGCACGGGGCGGGGTTCGTCTTCGACGTAAATCTTTACGTAGTCCTTGAGTCCTTCGATGTAGAGGATTTTATCTAATTCGATCTGCCGAAGCCGGTATTCGGTCTTGACGAAGATGCTTCCGGGCCCAGCTTCTGCAGGCGATGGTTTGCCGACGCTGCGGCGCTTGAGTTCGAACCATTCGAAGGCTTTGTTGGCGGCCGTCAGGAAGTCGGCATAGCTGATCGGCTTGAGCAGGTAGTCCACCGCACCCACGCGGAATCCTTCGACGGCGTATCGGTCGAAAGCCGTCGTGAAGACGACCCGGGTCCGGGTCGGGAGCATCCGCGAGAGCTCCATGCCGCTGAGTTCCGGCATCTGGATATCGCAGAAAAGCAGGTCCACCGGTTCGGTTTTCAGGGCCTCGAGTGCCGTGATGCCTCCGTTGTAAGCTCCCTTCAATTCCAGAAAGGGGGTTTTCCGCACGTAGCTTTCGAGCAGTTCGACCGCCAGCGGCTCGTCGTCGATAATGGCGCAGGTCAGTTTCATCGGTCGGTCAGGTTAATGCGGAGCAGGGTTTCGTACGTGTCGCCGTGTTGTCCGTATTTCATTTCGTAACGCCCGGGATAGATCATTTCGAGCCGCCGGCAAAGGTTCGCAAGCCCGATGCCCGAGCCGCTGCGGTCGGCCTCCGATTTGGGGAAGAAGCTGTTCTCGATCCGGCAGGCGAGTACTCCTTCCTCTTCCCGGATGTCGATGTCGATGAACGAAGGGCGGTCGTTGCTTACGCCGTGCTTGAAAGCGTTTTCGACCAGCGAGATGAAGAGCAGCGGCGCCACGAGGGTATGCGACGGATTTTCGGGCAGCGAAACATCGAGCCGCACATGGCGCGGCAGGCGGATGCGCATCAGCTCGATGTAATTGCCCAGGAAGTCCATTTCGGCCTTGAGAGGTACCGTCGGCCGGCTGCTGTCGTAGAGTACGTACCGCAGCAGGCGGCTCAGGTCGTGCACCGTTTGCTGGGCCCGGTCGGGATCGAGCTGGATGAGCGAATAGATGTTGTTGAGCGTGTTGAATAGGAAATGGGGGTTGAGCTGGCTCTTGAGGTTTTGCAGCTCCGCTTCGGAGCGGCTGCGCTCCAAGTCCTTGCGGATGTTTTCGGCCCGGTACCACTGTCCCGTCATCCGGATGGCGACGCTCACTCCGACTACCAGCAGGTAGAGCATGGCATTGCGCAGGAAGAAGAACATCGTATCCTGCCACGGACGCTCCATCGGCGGATGGTGGGGGCGCGGCGGTATTCCGAAGCGGAAGAAAAGGTGTACGAGTAGCATGACTCCGGCCACGAGCAGCGCATTAGCGAGCAGGAATCGCCCCACATGCCGCGTGAAAAGGTAGCGGTCGATCAGCAGGAGGTAGTTCACGTAAAATACTGCCATGAAGGAGAGGGGAACCACCAGAAACCGCACGTATTCCTGCATGTTCATAACGGGTTCGCGGCCGCCCGGTACGAAGAGGGGAAGGCCGAAAACCACGCTCCAGGCCGCCAGGTGGAGCCAGAAGCCCGTATGTCTGGATTGCAGGGATGTCATCCTGTTGCAAATATAGGAATTATCCGGGTATTTCATGCTTCTTTTTCTGTATGGCGACGGCTGTTTCGGATTCGGCCGGTTTTCCGAAAAAATAGGGTCGGTATCTTATCCTGAAAAGCGGTTATTCGTAGCGCAGTGCGTCGATGGGGTTGAGCATCGCGGCTTTCTGGGCCGGGTACCATCCGAAGAAGATGCCTGTAAGGGTGCAGACGGCGAACGAAAGGAAAACGCTCCAGGGCTGGATATAGATCGGGAATGCCGCGAAGATATTGACGAGTACGGCGGCGCCCACGCCGACGAGGATGCCGATCACGCCGCCCGTGACGCTGATCAGGATCGATTCGATCAGGAACTGCGCCAGAATATCGCGCCCTTTGGCTCCGATACTCATGCGCAGGCCGATTTCCCGGGTGCGTTCGGTCACCGAGACATACATGATGTTCATGATGCCGATGCCGCCCACGAGCAGCGAAATGCCCGCCACGGCCGCCAGCAGCAGGGTCATCATGTCGGTCGTCGAAGTGAGCATCGACGAAAGCTCCTGCTGGGAGTGGATCGTGAAGTCGTCTTCGTCGGTCGCCTTGAGCTTGTGGTTGGTCCGCAGGATTTGCGTGATCTCCTCGATGGCCTGGTCGGTATATTCTTCGCTCAATGCCGAGCAGGTGATCGATTGCAGGTGGGTGATGGCGAGGATTCGCTTCTGAACTGTGGTGTAGGGGGCCAGAATCAGGTCGTCCTGGTCCATACCCATACTGTTATAACCCTTGCTCTCGAGTACGCCGACGATGCGTAGCGGAATCTTTCCGAAACGGATCACTTTGCCCACAGGACTTTCTCCGTCCGGAAAAAGCTCGTCCACGACCGATTTGCCCACCAGACATACCTTGGCGGCGGTCTTGACGTCCTGTTCCGAGAAGATGTCCCCGTCCTCGACTTTGTAGCGCCGAATGTCCAGGTATTCGGGGCTGATACCGTAAACGGTCGTCGGCGTGTTGTTGGCACCGAAGATGGCCTGCCCGGAACTGTTGACCGAAGGCGAAATGTAGCTGATATAGCGCGCCTGCGCCTGAATGTCTTCCAAGTCCTTGAGCTTGAGCGACTCCATGTCCGCCGCGTCGAGCCGCACACCGCCCCGCCGGTCGCCGCCGGGATGGATCATGATCATGTTCGATCCCATTTCGCTGATCTGGGCCTGAATGCTCCGTTTGGATCCCTGTCCGATCGCCAGCATCGTGATTACCGACCCCACGCCGATGATGATGCCCAGCATGGTGAGGAATCCGCGCAGTTTGTTGTTGCTGAGTGCTTTGAAGGCTATTTTGAAAAGATTCGTGAGGTTCATGGTCTGCTCGTGTTTCCGTGCTCGGGTTCGGATGGATGGTTTGTTTTAGTCGTCGGTTGCGGGCAGTTTCGCCAGAGCTTCGGCAGCGCTCAGGATCTCTTCGTTGCGGACGTCGCTTATGATGTGTCCGTCGCGCAGGGTTACGTTGCGGCTGCTGTAACGGGCGATTTCGGGGTTGTGCGTTACGAAGATGATCGTGCGGCCCTGGGCGTGGAGCTGCTGGAAGAGCACCAGCACTTCGAAGCTGGTGCGGGTGTCGAGGTTGCCCGTCGCTTCGTCCGCGAGGATGACGGCGGGGTCGTTGACCAGTGCCCGCGCGATCGCCACGCGTTGCATCTGGCCGCCCGACATCTGGTTGCTCTTATGCAGCATGCGGTCGCCCAGACCGACGTTGCGAAGCGCCTGTTCGGCTCGTTCCCGTCGCTGCGCGGCCGAGTAGGTCGAGTTGTACATGAGCGGCAGTTCGACGTTCTCCAGCGCCGTAGTTTTGGCCAGCAGATTGTAGTTCTGGAAGACGAAACCGATCTTGCGGTTGCGCAGTGTGGCACGGGCGTTCTTGTCCATCGAGCGCACGGCGATTCCGTCCAGGTAGTATTCGCCCGAGGTAGGCGTGTCGAGGCAGCCGAGCGTGTTCAGCAGCGTCGATTTTCCCGATCCCGAGGTGCCCATGATCGTCACGAACTCTCCTTCGGTGATCGTCAGCGAAATTCCGCGCAGTGCGTGCACCACCTCGTCGCCGACGACGAAATCCCGTCGTATGTTGTCCAATCGGATGACCTCTTTCATCGTCGTTCGCTATTTTTTCTTGTCGTTGCTTCCCGGAGGTCCCGGCATGAAGGGGCTGCGCTCGATGGCGGCAGTCTCCTCGCGGGGCTTGGCCGTTACCAGTCCGGTAACGATCTCCTCGCTGCCCGTGAGCCCTTCGGTGATTTCGGTCATGTCGCCGCTGGCAGCGCCTGCATATACCCGGCGGGGGCGGAGCGTCGTTCCCTCCTTCACCCACAGTTCCCTGCTTCCCGGAGCCGCCTGACTGTCCGTTTCGACTGCGGTCAATCCGATCTCTCCCAACAGTTCCGCATTGGGAACGAAGCGCAGGGCTTTGGTCGGGACGGCTGTTGCGTCGTCTTTTTCGAGCGTGAAGATCGTCACGTTGGCCGTAAGTCCCGGTTTGAGTTTCAGGTCGGGATTCGGAGCGTCGATGACCACTTCGTAGGTGACCACGTTCGATTCGGTCGTGGCTTCGAGCCGTACCTGGAGGACCGTCCCCTCGAACGTGTCGTCCGGATAGGCATCTACGGAGAACTGTACCCGCTGGCCGTCGGCGACCTGGCCGATGTCGGCTTCGTCCACATCGGCCACGACCTGCATCTGTGTCAAGTCGTTGGCGATGGTGAAGAGCGTCGGGGTTTCGAATCCGGCAGCCACCGTCTGGCCCTCTTCGACGGCACGGCTGATGACCACGCCGTCGATCGGCGAGGTGATGGTCGCATAACCCAGGTTGCGCTTTACCTTGACCATTGCCGCCTGGCTCTGCTCGTAGGCGTTGCGGGCCGTTTCGTAGAGGTAAAAAGCCTGGTCGTACTCTGCATCGCTCACCAGTTGTTTTTCATGCAGGGTCTTGGTGCGGGCGTAGTTCTTGGTCTGGTATTCGTATTCGGTTTTGCTGCTGGCGAGTTGTGCCTGAGCCGATTCGAGTTCGGCCTGTAGGGTCACCTTGTCCATTTCGGCGATCAGTTGTCCGGCTTTCACCTGGTCGTTGTAGTCGGCATAGAGCTTGTCGATGATGCCCGATACCTGCGTGCCGACCTCGACCTGCGTAACCGGCTCGACCGTTCCGGTCGCCGTCACCGAGTTGCGGATGGTGATATGGCTTATGGGGGCGGTTTCGAGCAGGACTTTCGGCCCTTTCGAGGGGCGTGCGATCAGCCAGATGCAGACGCCTGCGGCTACTACGCCCGCCGCTATGAGCAGATTCCGTTTTTTCATATCTTCGATTATCGATTTATCCGGTGCGGCCCCGCTTGGCGGAACCCGCTTGTGCGGATTAGTAAATGTCGCTCGCAGGAAGCCCCTGATAGATGTTGAGCAGTTCGATACTCAGCAGGGTGAGATATTTGGCTTGCAGGACCTGTTGCTGTGCTGCCGAATATTCGTTTTGGGCCGTGATCAGCTCGACGGTGTTTTTCACTCCGACGCGGAACTGTTCGCTGGTCAGCTCGTAACTCTCCCGGGCGTATTTCTCCTTTTCGCGGGCCGAGAGATACTGGGCCTGGGCCGATACGGCGTCCAGGTAGGCCGATTCCACGTTCCGTAACAGCTCTTTTTGCAGCGATGTCCACTCCAGATAGCTGTCGTTGAGGGCGATTTTCGCCTTATTGACGGCCGTGCGGTTCTTACGGTTCGAGAAAATCGGGATGTTGAGCGTGAGCCCTACGTTTTCGTTGAAGCGGTTCCATATCTGGCTGCCGCTTTCGAAGTCGTTGTTCGACATATGTCCCGTTCCCACGCTGGCGGATAGGGATATGGAAGGGAAGAATCCGGCACGTGCGCTTTTTTCTTCCAGCTTCGCCGCCTCGATGCCCAACTCTCCCCTACGGATCTGAGGCATGACTTTCAGAGCCGTTTCATACACTTCGTTTTTGGGCGGCAAAGCCTTCAGCACGTTCTCTTCTTTAACCCCCGGCACGGCCGGATTCATCTCTTCCATAATATCTAATTCAAGCAGTTGCTTGAGTTGCAGCTTGTAGTTGTCGAGTGTCGAACTGGCCACGACGACCTGGTATTCGTCGCTCGAATACTGGCTTTGGAGCTGGGCGAAATCTACGCGGCTGATCGAGCCGGCACGCAACATCTCCTCGGCCCGGTCGCGCTGGGCCTTCGAGGCTTCGGCCGTGCTGCGGTTGATTCGCACGGCATCGGCGGCGTAAAGGCACTGCATGTAAGCCTGTACGATGGCGATGCGGATGTCGTTCACGGATTCCTCGACCGAGAGAGCATCCATTTGATTCTGGACTTTCTGCCTCTTGACTTCCGTACGGAGCTTGCCACCTTCGAAGATCGTCATTCCCGCCGTTATGCCGTAGGTCCCCGTATAACTGTTGTTGTCCGTGACTTCGGACGAAGGGTAGTTCGTGTAACTTTGCGTGGTCGATGCCACCAGCGACGGAAAGAGGGCGGCTTTCGCCTGTTTGGTATCCTCGATGCCCGAAAGTTGGTTGTTGCGGCTTTGCCGTACCTGGATGTTGTTCTGGTAAGCGTAGTCCAGACACTCCTGCAAGGTCCATGTTTTGGACGCTTCCTGTGCGGTTGCATTCCGTAGCCCCGACAGAAGAAGGGAGCAAAGCAGTATCGGCAGGAGTCGTTTCATGGTTTTGGTTTTGACGCAAAACTAACGACGGCTTTCCGTGCGTGCAATTGAAATAGACGAAGAGGGGAATTTTATCGACGAACGGCCGATTTCGGGAAATAACCGGAATAACGAACCCTGCGATCCGCTCGGATTTCGGGATGCAGGGTCGGATACGAAAAAGTCCGCCGACCTTTATTAGGGTACGGGGTCGTATCCGCTGCCGCCCCAGGGATGACAGCGCGAGAGTCTTTTGAGCGTAAGCCACGTTCCTTTCAGGGGACCGTACTTGCGCAGCGCTTCGAGCGCGTATTGGGAACAGGTCGGCGTGTAGCGGCACGAAGCGGGAGTGAAGGGCGATATGCAGCGTTGATAGAACTTTACCAGCACGATCAGCGGCAGCGTGCAGACCCGCCTAAAGCCTCGCCATAATTTGTTCCATGATTTTCTGTACGGCATGTTCTATGACCCGGTAGGGGGTGAGCTCTTTGGATGAATAGATCAGGGCGAGATCCAGTGCGACGGGATTTCCCTCCCGGTCGAAGATCTCTTTGTTGAGCCGGTAAGCCTCCTTCATACGACGACGCTGCAGATTGCGCTTGTTGGCCCGTTTCTGAAACTTCTTGGGAACCGAAAAGAGTACTTCGACCGAAGGAATTTCGTCCGCTTCGGCGATCCAGACGTAGCGCAGCGGATAGACGAATCCGCTCTCCCCGCTTTCGAACAGGCGGCGGATGGCCCCGAACGAACGAAGCCTTTCCTGACGAGGAAGCGAACGGTCTGTCATAGCTGAAACAGGTAACTGTATGCGGTTTTAATGCCGTTTTCGGTTGGTGTCGGCGAAATCGCGACGGAAATAGCGTCGTCCGCTTCTTGTTTGCCGGATGGAATCCTTCGGAATCGCACTTTGAACCGGTGATGGTCGCACGGAGCCGTTCCGTTATTTCTTCTCCGCCGGAGTCGTGCGCCGGGTACGGCTTTTCTTGGCTAACTTATGCTGTTGGGTTCGGATGAACTCCTCTTTGTCGGCGTCGTGCGTGACGGCGACATCTTCGATCTGTTCGCCTTTCGCCAGTTTCGTGAGGTAAATATCGACGGCTTTGGCCATCGAAGGGACCGTAGGGGTCGGAGCCATGGCTTTGACCTTGATGCCGACATCGACCGCAGCACGCAGCGTGCCTTCGCCGAAAGTGGCGACTGCGGGCAGCTCCTCGGCGGGGAAGCGTTCGAGAATGGCCTTGACGTCCGATGGCGAATAGAGGGCCAGCAGATCGAATTTCTTGATGTCCAAATCGTTCAGGTCGGCGGCGACTGTGCGGGCCAGAATCACCGGAGAGAACTGTAATTTCAACTTGGCGAGCGTTTCCGGCAGTTCGGGTTTATGGGGTTCGCTCAATGCCAGCATGAATTTTTCTTCCTTGTGCTTTATTATCAGCTCGATGAAGTTGGTGAAACTGCCGTCGGCGAAAGAAATTTTGCGTTTGCGATATACGATGTATTTTTGCAGGTAGAGCGCTACGGCTTCCGTCTGGCAGATGTATTTCATGGTTTCGGGAACCGTAATCCGGGCCTCTTCGCAAATGTGGAAAAAACTATCGACTGTCGTGCGCGAAGTGAAGATGACGGCCGTATGAGCCAGTATTTCAACACGCTGGCTTCGGAATTCCTTGAGCGATACCCCTACTACGCGGATGAACGGCATATATTCGATTTCAGCCTTGTGTTTCTGGGATAATTCGTAGAAAGGAGATTTTTCGACCACGGCCGGACGGGGCTGTGAAACCAATACTCTATGGGCTTTCAAATTCAGAACGGTTTTATCGGGTTATCAAATTCTTGTCAGCGAGAGCCACACGAAGCTCACGGGAAAAATTTCGACGGCACAAAGGTACAAAAACCAATGCAAAATCGAAATTTTTTTCGAGAGAAAGAGCATGAGCGACTCTTTCAGGTAGAGCAACAGCAGTGCTCCGCCGAGGATGAGGATGCCGAAAGAGAGGATATGCCCGGTGTCGGGCGAAGCCAGCAGGAAGAGTAGGATCAACGGGCACAGAAAGACGACAGAAAGTGCTAAATAGTTGAATTTTAGCGCTACAAGCTGATCTGTGATCGGTCGGGAGAGGGTGACGTAACCCGTGATCCGGAGCAGTCCTACCTGGAAAAGCAGGAGAACGGCCAGGCCGACCGTAGCGAGCAGTCCCAGTACCGGGATCCAGGCTTCGGGGACGACCTCGGGGATGGGGAACCAACGGTCCGTCAGTCTCAGGGTCAGTAGAGCCAGCATGGGAAGTCCTATTCCGATGGCCGCCCACAGGAACCGGGTGTAGGTGCTGCCCTGCGTGTCGGTCATGCGTCCCGGCTTCGACCGGTCGAGACTCAATTTCCGACAGAGGATATAAACTTCCCGCAGGTTATGGTAGATGATGACCAGATAAGCGAAAACCAGGGCCAGTACGATCCCTTGGAAAGGGGCCGATTCGTATATGGGACGGACGGATTGCGTCGGAAACGGTTCGATCGCGAGTGTCGAACCGGCTCCGAACAGCTCTTCGGCCGTGACGGGGGGTGTCGCCTGCAGGGTGTCGGGGGGAATCGTCGCCAGCGAATCCCGCAGCCGGAAGATGGATTCCCGAAGGGCCGTTTCGGTTGTCGGCAGGCTGTCGGACAGTTGCCCTGCCAGCGAATCCGTGCGTATTTCGGGTTGCAGGGCCATCAGTCGAAGTAGCGTTTAAGGGTAATGCGGATATCGGTGCCTTTGCCCAGTTCGGAGTAAACGACGCCGATCCGGCCCTGGTGATACTCTTCGATCACGCGGCGGGAAAGGGAGAGTCCGAGGCCCCATCCCCGGGTTTTGGTCGTGAAGCCCGGTTCGAAGATCCGTTTCCAGTTGCTTTTGGGGATTCCTTTGCCCGTATCTTTGATGTCGATCATCACGTGTTTGTCGTCGGAGGAGATCTCTACGTCGATCCGGCCGTGACCCTGCAAGGCGTCGAGCGAGTTTTTGATGAGGTTCTCCACGACCCATTC
>OGHN01000564.1_pt1 | contig 18486 bp, 14 predicted proteins | sample 1571511 | NCBI WGS metagenome assembly OGHN01 (sample SAMEA2582024, study PRJEB24529) | metagenome | biome: Human gut stool | place: China | collected 2011 | reverse complement strand
TACCGGGGGTGTTTTTTCTTTTTGGTTTCCGGCGCTTCCGCTTTCATACTAATGACTTCGGGATCTGCCGCTCAGCTTGCCTGATCGGCTGACAAAGAAAACACGGGCTCCAATCCTTCGGGATCGGGGCCCGTTTTTCATGGGCGGTTCGTCCGTTCCAAAAACAAGGCCCCGCTGCGCACAATGTCGCAGCGGGGCCTTGCCGTCAGATGAGTCCGACTGCTCAGCGGGCGGGATTGGCGAGGCGCTCAAACGCCCAGGGATCGCTCACGAGGGACGGGGTCCTCGTGAAGGAGAGGGCCCTGCGGGTGCGGAATTCGAATTCGGGCCAGTGAGCCTTCTGCGTCTTCGCGAACTCAACCCACGAGGAATGCATGGCGTAGGCGAGGGACCTCGGAGCGTCGGCACCGTTCGACTTGAGGGAGCGGGGCGCATCGAGGTTGTCGAAGACGAACGGAACGTCGTTCGAGTGGGCGGCTCCGATGGGAACGCCGCTCTTTCCTTCGACGGGACTCTCCCAGTCAAAGCTGTAGGCCCAGACCGTCGCGCCGCCCCTGCGCAGGGATTCCATGAGCCGCACGCACGGCATGCGGAAGATGATGTCGCTCTGGATCTGGGCGAATACGTCGCCCGGCGTCGAGCCCCTGCCTGCACGGCGGTAGGCTTCGGGCAGATCGGCGGAAAGCCCGGCGTTGACGCAGAGCGCCTTCACCGTAGCTTCGTTCACCTTGGCGATGAGGCCGTTGGGAACGATGTAGTGTCTCCACTCGGAACGGGTGGAACCGGTGATCACGGCGAGACCCTCGCACGCGCCGGCAGCGATGGCGTCCACGGGACGCACCGGCATGAAGTCGTCGCCCACGTATGCCTTGAAGAGTGCGATGTTGCCGTTGGTGCTCCGGGCCCATGCGGCGTTCTTCGCGAGCCTGCCCGCAAGCGATCCGAAGGCCGCAAGGCTTTCATTGGGTATCTTCAGCATGGCTTCGCGGGTGGGTTCGCAGCCGATGGCGTCGCAGACGAGCTTTGCGGCTTCCTCGGCCTGGGCAGCATCCCGCCACTGTGCGACGGCTGACGGGCTCTGGATGACGGCACCTGCCAGCAGTCCCTTCGTGTACGGAGAGGCGATAACGTCGACGAGGTGGGTGCCGCCCGCCGACTGGCCGAAGGCCGTGATCTTGTCGGGGTCGCCGCCGAAGGCCGCGATGTTGGCCTTGACCCATCGCAGGCCTTCGAGAATATCGCGGTTGCCGTTGCCTGAGTCTCCGCCCCTGAGCTTGAGGAAGCCGTCGACGTTCACGCGGTAGGCGAGGGTGACGAGCACGACGCCGTCACGGGCGAAGTTCGTGCCGTCGAAACGTTCGTCGTTCTGGGCACAGCTGATCGATCCGCCGCCCGGCACCCAGACCATGACGGGAAGGTTCTCACCCGCCTTCGGCGCCCAGATGTTCAGGCAGAGCGGACCGTCGCCGCCCACCATCTTCTTCTCGACATTCTTGTCGGGATTGGGCTGGAGCGGAATGCTGCCGTGCTTCAGGCAGTCCATGACGCCCTCGTGCGCGCCGTAGGGTTCGGGTTTCAGGTAGCGGCGCACGGGCTCGTAAGGATTTTTGATGAAGGGAATGCCGAGCCAGCGGCGCACGCCCGTGCCATCAAGCACGCAGCCCCTGTAGGCACCCGTCGGCGCCACGGCGGTCACGTGGGCGGACGCACCTTCGGGGAGCGTCGCAACGGTTGCGGCGGGTTCGGACTTAGGGGCGGTAGCACAGCCCGTCAGAAGGGCGGGGGCGATCGTGACGGAGCCCGCAGTTGCGGCGGCTCCGATGAGTTGTCTTCTTTGCATGGTCTTGGATCTCATGAGGAGCGGCGAGGGGAGGAGCCTGACGCCGTCCGGTCGTTGATGGTTCCCGTCCATTTTAGAAATGTGCGCCTGTTCAGACGGGCCTAATCATTGCAGGCTTGCGCGCGGGCAAGTTACGCGCGTAAGCCGAACAATTCAGATGTCGGGACGGGCGGATCAACAAGAAAAAAGGCCCCGCGGGTGTCCGCGGGGCCTGATGTCTGATGGTGCCGGAAACGGGGGTCGAACCCGTACGCAATTTTGTTGCGGCGGATTTTAAGTCCGCTACGTCTACCAATTCCGTCATTCCGGCACCGAAGCCGATGCTTCGGACGCTCTCTGGATTTCGGAGCGTACAAACGAAAAAAGGAAGCCTGCCGCTTCCTTTTTTCTTGAATTCTGGAGCGGGAGACGAGTCTCGAACTCGCGACCTCAACCTTGGCAAGGTTGCGCTCTACCAACTGAGCTACTCCCGCATCTGAGAAGTCGTATTTTACATAGGTTTTTGGAAATGTCAAGAATTCCTCAAAAAAAAATCAAGACCTAAAACCATTCCGCCCCTCGGACCTCCGAAGGCTCTCCTCATTCACCCTTCAGCAGACTTCGTCAAAGACAACATCATGCAGTTTGGAAAAACGGCCGCTGCCCTTGCGTCGCTCCTCGCCGCAGGCACCTGTGCCGCTGCAGGCGTCAAGGTCTACGGCGCCATCGACACCGGCCTCACCTACAAGCACGTCGCCGAGAGCGGCGGCAACAGCCTGGAAATGACTTCGGGCAACTTCGCCGGTTCCCGCCTCGGCCTCAAGTGCTCCGAAGACCTGGGCAACGGCCTCTCCGTCGGCTTCATTCTTGAAAACGGCTCCAGCTCCGACAGCGGCGCGCTCGGCAAGGACGGCTCGATCTTCAACCGCGAGTCGCAGATCTATCTCAAGACCCGCTTCGGCACGTCGCGGTTGGCATAGAGAATCTGACCGTAGAACCAATTGGCCGTCATCTCGGGGAACGTGCGGGTGCAAAGCGATGCCTTCTGAGCGGCACGCGCCGTCTTGAAGGCGGCCGCCGGATCGTTTTCCATAACCAGCTGCCGCATGGCCGTGAGAATCATCCGGGGCCAGTCATCGTGCATGGTGCCCACGTAGGCCCAAGGGCTTTCGGAAAGCCAGAAGCCGTTGCGAAGAGAATAAAGCCTATTGATGGTTGACCTCGCGTGCACGCCTGAATCAAGCCGAGTTGCTTGGCCGGCAATTCGACCGAAAAGATCCCGGTCGCCGTCAAGTCGAAGCTCTTCTTTGCGAGCCACTCAGCCCACTCATTCATCACCTCATCGGGCAGGATGACGAACATGGGCCGGAACTTCGGATCCTCCAACCAAGCCTTGATCGTCTTCTTGAAGCTTAAGGGCCGTCCGGCTCGTCCATCAGCTTCCGAATCCCGGCGGTCTGATCTTCGACGGACTTGCCGTTCTTGAGGTCCGCACAGGCAGTGAAAATGCCGAACATGACATCAACAACATGAATGGCATTGCGATTGACCCTGGCGTACCTCTCGCCGCGCCTTTGGACTTCGGCCTTGAAAATCTCGTGCGGATAACGATCGCCCATCTCCCAAAAGAAGTCTTCCGTGGGTAGGATGTCGAAGACCTTGTTGTAGCGCGAAATCAACTCCATCCAGCCTGCCTTCTTCCAGTCGTTGAGCAGCTTTTTGACCCTCTCCTTCGTAATCTCGCGCAACTCGACTTGGCGTCCGTAGTCAATGGTGTCGAACCAGCTGTAGGAAAAAAACAGTTGTTCTTCGGGATGCGTGATGGTTGGCGCGGGGCGGTTCTCCTGATGGGTTCTTACGGCCAATGTTCGGGCTTCATGCGGCCTAGGTTCGCGCAGATGCTTTCGGCTCGGATGCTGTCGGCGCAGGCGCGCTCTTGACTATGCGGAAGTCTACCCTCAAGAAGGGCAGATCCAGACGATTGACGTACCGTTTTAGAGAACTTCACGAAGACCGTCCGCTGAAAGTTGTCGAGCCGCACCATGTCTTCCTTCGAAAGCTCAAGGCCGAAGACATTGATGGGGAGATCTACAAAAGTTGAGAGGCGGCTTCGGTCGTGGAGGAGATGTATTTCAGCTCGACTTGGTAGACTGAAACTTTCGAGGACATGAGGGAGCTCAGGCATGGGCAGACGCGTACAGTTCGGCACGACATGGTGGGGAAAGCAGTGGATCGACGCACTCACGCATTTGGATTATGAGAACAGGCTGCCCCGTGGGCGCACCTACTACAACACGGGGCGCATCGACGACATGCAGTTCAACCCCGCGAAGCTCAGGGTCGAGGCGATTGCGCATGGCAGCGCCTACTCGCCCTACGAGGTTGCGATTGACTTGAAGCCCCTGCCGTCCGAGGACGTCACGAGGCTCGTCGATGCTGTTGCCGAGAGGCCCGCGCTGCTTGCGAAGCTTCTCGAGGGCGAGCTCGACCCCGAGGTCGGCGAGATTGCAGCGGAGCTCGGCATCAGCCTCTTCCCGCAGTCGTGGAGGGAGTTCCGCATGTCCTGCTCGTGTCCCGACGATGCGGTTCCCTGCAAGCATATTGCGGGTGTCTACTACGGAATGGTGAAGACGATCGACGCGGACCCGATGTGGGTCTTCCACTTCAGGGGCGTTGATCTGCCCGGACTTCTGCGCGATCGCGGTATCGATCTTGACAAGTCCGTCTCGCTGTTCGAGCCGGATCCTCTTGTCTGGCTTGCGCTCGCCGATCCCAAGGGGGAGGCAGAAGAGGGGGACGGCGAAGCGCTCCCTCTGCTCGAGGAAATTGAGGGCGGATATCTCAAGCGCCTCGCGTCGCTTCTGCCCGCATCGGTCGAGGGCGGGAAGGCGCTTTCACGCTACCGCTATGAAAAGCTCGTCGCCCCCGTGATGAGCAGGTCCCGTTCCCACGAAGGTCAGGGGCATGACGTTGACGAGCTCTGGAACAAGTTCCAGTCCGCCTTCTCAGGTGGACGCGTGCTGCCGGAACTTCTCTGGGCGGACGGTCGCTTCATGATGTCGCTTCGCATACCGCGCGGCCGCAGTCTCGATGCGTCGATGATGGACCGGGGCCGCCTCATCATCTCGCTCTCCGAGCTCGACGGGCGCACGCCCGCGTCCGCCCCCGGTCTCGAACCCTGGAGCCGAGTCGCGAAGGCCGCCGTCATGCTCCTGAGGCAGGGGGCTGCGGTCCCCGTGCTCGTGCACCTCAAGACGGAAGGTCGCGACAAGGTGGCGGCGATGTGGATGCCTGCGATGCAGGCGGTTGGCGTGCGCAGGTTCGTCGAGGAGACGGGCGCGATTCTCTCGAAGGATGTTCTCGGCATATTCAAGAAGAGCGGGTGCCCGCTCGCACAATCCACGCGGACCGGCAGGCTCTTTACGCTTCTCTCCGTGCTGATGACCGAATATGTCGAATTCTCGGCGCGCGTGCCTTCGTCCTTTGCGGGCGATCCGCTTTACGCCCTGATGGCCAGGCCCCTGAGCTCGGCGCTCGATTACGGCATCGCCCAAGCCGACATTACGCTCATGCGCAAGTTCCTCAAGCCGTTCTCGCTCGCCTTCATGCAGCTCTCCTGGGTTCCCGTCATGACGGTCCGCACTGCGAAGAACGGCAACGTGACGGTTAATCTCGGCGTCCTTCCCCGCAACGCCGGTCCCAAGGCGCGTCCCGTGCTCTACAGGGACGTGCTCAAGGAGGAGAAGTTCGAGGCCGACCGTCTGGCGATCCTTTCCGTCTTCGAATCCCTCGCCGTCTACTGCAACGAGCTCAGGGCAGTGCTCGACTCAAAGGGCAAGCCAGCGACGCTCCCGAAGGACGGACTGCGCGACTTTCTCTTTGACGCCGTGCCTTCGCTCGAGTTGCTCGGCGCCCGCGTCATGCTCCCCAAGAGCCTCAGCAATCTCCTCAAGCCGAAGCTGTCCGTCTCCATGTCGGGCAGCACGGGCAAGGGTATGATCACGAAGGAGTCCGTCGGAAGCTTTGACTGGAAGGTGTCTCTGGGAGAGCGGGTGCTCACCAAGGAAGAATTTGAGGCTGTCATGGCTCATGTGGGAGAGGTCATTCCCTTCAATGACGAGTTCGTGTATCTCGATCCCGAAGTGCTCAGAAAGCTGAAGGCGAAGGTCGACTTCATGGAGAGTGCGGGATATCTCGACATGATGAAGGCCGTCTATACGGGCGAACTCGACGACGGCACGGCCGTCTCGGTTCCCGACGACCTGATTGAGCGCACCCGTGAGTTCGGGCGCGTGGATTCGATTCCGTTGCCTTCGGGCCTCAACGCGGTGCTGCGCCCCTATCAGGAAAGAGGCTATTCGTGGCTCATGAGAAACCTGATGCTCGGACTCGGCGCCCTCATTGCCGACGACATGGGCCTCGGGAAGACGCTGCAGGTCATCACGACGCTTCTAGCCATGAAGGAGCGAGGCGAGTTTGCGAAGGAAAAGGCGATCGCGATCGTGCCCGCCACCCTGATGACAAACTGGATGCGTGAGATCGAGCGCTTCGCGCCCGGCCTCACTGCATCCGTCTACCACGGCTCGGCCAGGCAGCTTGCGCCCGTCGAGGAGCGGCCCGACGTGACGATCACGACCTACGGCACCTTCAAGCGCGATGCGGCGGTCCTTGGGGCCGAGACTTGGAGGCTGATGGTGCTCGACGAGGCGCAGGCCGTCAAGAACACGGGCTCCGGCATCACGCAGGCGGTTCGTGACTTCCCCGCCAGACAGGTGATCGCCATGAGCGGGACGCCCGTGGAGAACAGGCTGATGGAGTACTGGTCGCTCCTGTCGATCGTGCAGCCCGGCATCCTCGGCACCCAGGACGAATTCATGAAGTCCTTCGCCAAGCCCATCGAGACGGACAGGAACGAGCGTGCGCTCGAGGCCTTCCGCCTGGTGACCGCTCCCTTCATGCTCAGGCGCCTCAAGACCGACAAGTCGATCATCTCGGATCTGCCCGACAGGGTGGTCTGCGACCGCTACGTCGATCTCACGCCCGAGCAGGCCGCACTCTACAAGACGACGCTCGACTACTGGATGAAGAAGCTTGAGGGGCTCGGACAGGAGGACGGCATGAAGAGGTCGAGCATGCTGCTGAGCCTCATCACGGCCCTCAAGCAGATCTGCAACTCCCCGTCCCTTTATGAAAAGAGGCACCCGCGGCTTCCCGACAGCGGCAAGGCCGACTCGCTCTTCGAGCTTGTCGAGGAGTGCAGGGAGAACGGGCGCAAGATGCTCGTCTTCACGCAGTACGCCGAGATGGGCGAGAGGTTGCAGGACTGGTTCGAGAAGGCGACGGGCGTCAGGCCCGACTTCCTCCATGGTGGCGTCTCCATCGCGAAGCGCGCCGAGATGGTAGACCGCTTCCAGAACGATCCCGCGGACGCCCTTCTCATCATCTCGCTCAAGGCGGGCGGCACGGGCCTCAACCTGACGGCGGCCTCCGTCGTCGTGCACTACGACCTGTGGTGGAACCCCGCCGTCGAGAATCAGGCGACCGACCGCGCCTTCCGCATCGGCCAGTGCAGGGATGTGCTCGTCTACCGCTTCCTCTGCGCGGGGACCTTCGAGGAACGCATCAACGACATGCTCGAGCGCAAGCGTGAGCTCGCCGACCTGACGGTTGCGACAGGCGAAGGCTGGGTGGGCGATCTGAGTACGGACGAGCTAAAGGCGCTCTTCCGCCTCGAATCGCCTGAAAACGCCTGAAAAAGGATCTTCGAATACCGTGTTTATGGTATTTTTCGTTTTTTTTTGGAAGAGTGCTCTTGCCAATCCCGAAAAACTGTGTAAAATTCAAATCCTTCGCAGGACGAATGCGGGAGTAGCTCAGTTGGTAGAGCGCAACCTTGCCAAGGTTGAGGTCGCGAGTTCGAGACTCGTCTCCCGCTCCAGGTTTCAGAGGAAAGGGGAAGCGTGATGCCTCCCCTTTTTTCATGCGCATCCGAAACGCAAATCAAAAAAAATGCGTTAGACAGATGCCAACCTTCGGCGAATTTGGTAAAATTCGCCACTTTCCACGATGGGATACGGTTTCGACTGAACTGCCGCCACGGGTGGTTGGTTGTGCCGGCCCCTTCAAACGGTTGATTGCCAACGGTTTGAAAGCGTCCCGACGCGGAGATTTTTCCGGAAGTCTGCAGGTTAGTTATCGAGTGCCGTCCTGCAGACCACTCGTAATGTCACTCGTTTTGTATACGTGGGGTTTGCCATGGCTGTTCAGCAGAACAAGAAATCCACCAACAAGCGCGGTAATCATCGTGCTCACGACTTTTTGACCAACCCGCCCACCGCGATCGAAGCTACGACCGGTGAAGTGCATCGCCGTCACCACATCAGCCCGACCGGTTTCTACCGCGGCAAGAAGGTGATTGCGACGAAGGCTGACGAATAATTAGCGTCTGCCGGTCTTTTCGACAAAGAAGCTTCCTTCCGAAGCCGTTGGCAGCGCCATGCCGTCCGGCAAGTCTTTGCGCGCAGGATGCAACGCGCGAACCCCACGGTGAGTGACAGATCAAGCTGACTCGCGTGAAGGTTTCAAGGATTAGGCTCCACTGCAGCTTGCATCGGAAGACGTTGAAAAGATCGTCGAAGTCATAGAAAGAGGGATCCGTCAAGACGGGTCCCTTTTTTTATGTCCCTTGCCCCCATACGGCTCCGTCGCACCGATGCGTCCATGGCGTATGATCGCCTCATGCGCGGGCCGACGAGAGGCCCGTGACTCCAGATACGCACGAAAGGACACGCAACATGGACCTCGCATCGATTGTTCGCAGCAAGGCGGACTTCCTGATCGGCATGCGCCGCCGCATTCACGCTCATCCCGAGCTGAGCGGCCGCGAGTTTGAAACCGCAGCCCTCGTTCGGGAGGAGCTCACGAAGGCGGGCATCGAATGGAGGCCCTGCGGGCTTCAAACGGGCACGCTTGCCGAGATCCGGGGCGCGAAGCCCGGCAGGACCGTTCTTCTTCGTGCCGACATGGATGCGCTTCCCGTCACCGAGACCACGGGAGCCTCTTTCGCAAGCTGCAATCCCGGCGTCATGCACGCCTGCGGACACGACTGCCACACGGCGATGCTGCTCACCGCCGCACTCGTGCTGCAGGAGATGCGGGAGGAATGGGGCGGCGTTGTCAGGCTCGCCTTCCAGCCTGCAGAGGAGTCGGGTGAGGGCGCACTCTCCATGATCGCCCAAGGGGCGCTCGAGGGCGTCTACGCCTGCTTCGCGATGCACGTCTGGTCGGACGTCCCTGCCGGACGGATCGGCCTCATTTCAGGTCCATGCATGGCGGGCACCGACAGGTTTGAGATAGACGTCAAGGGCGTGGGCGGTCATGCCGCGCAGCCCGAGCACTGCGTGGACGCGCTGGTGGCGGGCGCCGCGATCGTCGACGGACTGCAGATCCTCGTGAGTCGCGAGGTTTCGCCCGTCGACACGGCCGTCGTGACGATCGGTACGTTCAATTCAGGCACCCGCTGGAACGTGATTGCGGGCGAGGCCAGACTCACGGGTACCGTCAGGACGCTGAGGCCTGAGACCGCAGCGCGCATGCCCGAGGCCGTTGCTCGCATTGCCGCAACGATCGCCGCCTCCCGTCGCGCCGAGGCCGTCGTGCGCTATGAGCAGAAGGCGCTTCCCACGGTGAACGATCCCGCCGTGACGCAGGTTGCCCGCGGGGCCGCCCTCAAGGTGCTCGGCCCCGACGCCCTCTACGAGATAGGACCCTCGATGGTAGGCGAGGACTTCTGTCACTTTGCGGCAGGCGCGCCCGGCTGCATGGGGCTTCTCGGCGTGAGGAACGAGGCCTGCGGCGCCGTCTACGGACAGCACCACTCGTCCTACACGGTCGACGAGGACGCACTTTCGGGCGGCGTCGCCATGTACGTGCAGACTGCCATCGACCTTGCGGCCCGCTGAGGGGCAAGGCGCCTCCTGTGCGCAGGGAGGTAGAATTGATGCTTCCATTGAGGTAATTCCGAGGAGACGTCCCATGACCATGATGAACCGCCGCAGCCTGCTCGCCGCAGGCTGTGCAGCCGCCGCACTTTCCTGCGCTCCTGCCGCTCTGCTTGCCGCGGCTCCCGCCTACCAGGTGATCCGTCCCGAGGAGGCCCGCAGGATGATGGAGCGCGGAGGCGTCGTGGTGCTCGACGTCCGTACGCCCGAGGAGTTCGCCACGGGGCACATCAAGGGCGCCGTCAACGTGCCCGTCGATGCGATCCGCCCGGGCATGCGCCTGCCGTTCTCGCCCAATCCCGACACGCCCGTCCTCATTTACTGCCGCACGGGCCGCAGGGCCGAATATGCGGGCGAGGCGCTTGTAGCCTCGGGCTACCGCCACGTCTACAACTTCCTCGGGGTCACGCAGTGGCCCTATGAGCTCGTCCGCTAAGTCCTGCGGGCGTTTTGCGTCTTATTACAAATGCCGGGGGAGCGCACCGCGTGCGCTCCCCTTTCTTCGTTATGATTTCGGGGTTTTCACGAATAGAGAAGGAAAGCCTCCATGTACTCACGCGTTTTAGGCACGGGCAGTGCGCTTCCGAAGCGCATCGTCACCAACGGGGAATTTGCGGCCATGCTCGCCCGCGACGGCATTGAGACGAGCGACGAGTGGATTCGCACGCGCACCGGCATCGAGAGCCGCCATTTCGCTGACGAGGCCGAGGGCGAGACGACGTCGTCTCTGGCCGTGGCCGCCGCCCGCAGGGCGCTTGAGGCCGCGAACGTCGAGACCTCCGAAATCGACCTGATCATCGTGGCCACCACGACGCCCGACATGGTGTTTCCGTCCGTCGCCTGCCGCGTGCAGGCTGCGCTCGGCGCCAGGGGATGCGCGGCCTTCGACGTGCAGGCGGTCTGTGCGGGCTTCATCTATGCGCTCAACGCCGCCGACGCCATGCTGCGCGCTGGTCCCTACCGCGCCGCGATCGTGATCGGCGCCGAGGTGATGTCCCGAGTGCTCGACATGAAGGACCGCTCCACCTGCGTGCTCTTCGGCGACGGCGCGGGCGCTGTCGTGCTCAAGGCCTCGTCCGATCCCGGCATTCTCGCCGCCCGCATGTACGCTGACGGCGACTACGGCGAAAAGGTGCTGAGCCTCACGGCCTCCCTCAACCACGGCGTCATCTCGGGCGATCCATACATCCGCATGGACGGTCGTCAGGTCTTCCGTCTTGCCGTCGAGGGCCTTGTCGGCAGCGCGCGTGAAGTGGCTGACCTCGCCTGCGTGCATACCGAGGGCGTCGCGCTCTTCGTGCCGCACCAGGCCAACCTCAGGATCATGACGATGGTGGCGGCCAAGCTCGGCATTCCCGAGGAGAGGATGGTGAGGACCGTTGCCGAGCACGGCAACACGTCGGCCGCGAGCGTGCCGCTTGCGCTCGACCGCGCCGTGCGCGCGGGCATGGTGAAGCCCGGCGAGCTCGTCCTGCTTCAGGGCGTCGGCGCCGGCATGGCCTGGGGGTCGGCGCTCATCCGCTGGTAAGCGGGGCTCAAAAGCCCGAAAACCCCGCCAACACGGGAGGGGAAATCCTGTTTTCGGTCGATCCCCCACCTGCTAAACTCCTACCGATTCAATTCACCCCATAGGACCAGTTCCATGCGCATTGCATTCGTGTTTCCCGGCCAGGGCAGCCAGAGCGTCGGTATGCTGTCGGGCTTTGCCGGCAACGAGACCGTCGCCGGCGTGATGGCCCGCGCCGACGAGGCGCTCGGCTTTTCGCTCACCGGCCTCATTGCCGAAGGCCCCGCCGAAACGCTTTCGCTCACGGTCAATACCCAGCCTGCGATGCTCGCCTCGTCGGTCGCCTTCTATGAAGCGTGGCTCGCCGCCGGCGGCCGCACGCCTGAAATGATGGCGGGCCATTCGCTCGGCGAATATTCGGCTCTTTGCGCCGCAGGCGCGATGTCCCTTGAGACGGCCGTGCGTCTCGTGCGCTTCCGCGCCGAGGCCATGCAGAGCGCCGTGCCCGTCGGCGTCGGCGGCATGGCCGCCGTCATCGGTCTTGCCGACGACGACGTCGAGGCCGCCGTCGCCGAGGCCCGCGAGACGGGCCGCGTCGAGGCCGTCAACTTCAACGCGCCCGGTCAGGTCGTGATCGCAGGTGAAAAGGCCGCCGTCGCCCGCGCCATCGAGTGCGCCAAGGCCCGCGGCTGCCGCCGCGCCATCGAGCTGCCCGTGTCCGCTCCCTTCCACTCGAGCCTGATGCAGCCCGCCGCCGACAAGCTTGCGGCCCGTCTGGCCGAGACCGAGATTCAGGTGCCCGCCATTCCCGTCATCGCCAACATCGACGTCGAGGTTCACGAGACGCCCGACGCCATCCGCGAGGCGCTCGCCCGTCAGGCTGCGGGCGCGGTCCAGTGGGTGCGCACGATCGAGCGCATGAAGGCCGCCGGCATCACCGACATCGTCGAGTGCGGCCCCGGCAAGGTCCTCACGGGCCTGCTTCGCCGCACTGCGCCTGAAATCAACGGCCACAACATCTTCGACGCCGCCTCGCTCGCCGCGGTGCTCGAAAAGCTGAACTGAAATTTGGAGAAAGACATATGACGACGTTTTCCGCCAATGCGCTCGAGGGCCGCGTCGCGCTCGTGACCGGCACGAGCCGAGGCATCGGCGCTGCCATTCTTGAAGCCTTCGTGAAGGCCGGCGCCACCGTGGTCGGCACGGCCACGAGCGAAGCCGGCGCCGAACGCATCACGGCCCGCATCGCCGAACTCGACGGCAAGGGCCGCGGCATCGTGCTCAACGTCTGCGACGGCGAGGCCTCCGCCAAGGCCGTGGCCGACACGGTCGCCGAATTCGGCCGCATCGACGTTCTCGTCAACAACGCCGGCATCACCCGCGACACGCTCGTGATGCGCATGAAGGACGACGCCTGGAACGACGTCGTCGAGACCGACCTCACCGCCGCCTTCCGTCTTGCCCGCGCCTGCGTGCGCCCGATGATGAAGCAGCGCTCCGGCCGCATCATCTCCATCACGTCCGTCGTGGGCGCCATGGGCAACGCCGGCCAGGTCAACTATGCCGCCGCCAAGGCGGGCCTCATGGGCATGACCAAGGCCCTCGCCCGCGAGATCGGCTCTCGCGGCATCACGGTCAACTGCGTCGCTCCGGGCTTCATCGACACGGACATGACGGCCGGTCTTCCCGAAGAGCACAAGGCCGCGCTTCTCGCCCAGATCCCGCTCGGCCGCCTCGGCGGCGCTCAGGAGATCGCCGACGCCTGCCTCTTCCTCGCGAGCGATGCGGGCGCCTACGTGACGGGCACGACCCTGCACGTCAACGGCGGCATGTTCATGGGCTGACGCTCCCTCCGCCGGGCATGAGGCGCTCCGGAGGGAGCCTCCCTTCACACAAAGCGGCTCTTGCTTGGTAAAATATTCAATCACCTAAACCCCGAAGGGGATTGTCCCTTCACTTTTTCCCCGCGCCTGCGGGGTCCTACCCCATTAAAGCGGAGTTAAAGAAATGGAAGATATCGAACTGAAGGTTAAGAAGATTGTTGCTGAACAGCTCGGCATCAAGGAAGAGGACATCAAGAACGAGTCCTCCTTCATCGAAGACCTCGGCGCCGACAGCCTCACGACGGTTGAAATGTCCCTCGCCCTCGAAGACGCCTTCGGCATCGAAATCCCGGACACGGAACAGGAAAACCTCCGTACCGTCCAGCAGGCCATCGACTACGTCAAGTCTGCCGTCAACAAGTAATTTCGCCTCGAGTGAGCTCGATGTGAACGGCGTCCTCAGGGGCGCCCGAATTGTGGGATCCGCCTCTGCGGGTCCCACAGTTGTTTTAAGGGGAAGGCGGATAACGCCGACCCGCTAGTCCCTAAGGCCGAAAATCGTATCAGATTGTTCGGCTTCCAAGAACACCCACAGCAAGGAATACCACCATGATGAACCGTCGTGTTGTCGTTACCGGTCTCGGTATGGTTTCGCCGATCGGCAACGACGTCGCCTCGAGCTGGAAGGCCGCCCTCGAAGGCAAGTCCGGCATCGACCGCATCACCGCTTTCGACGCCTCCGCCTTCGGCTGCCAGATCGCCGGCGAAGTGAAGGACTTCGACGCGGGCAAGTACCTCGGCGTCAAGGAAGTGCGCCGCTTCGACCGCTTCGTTCACTTCGGCGTCTCCGCCGGCATCATGGCGCTTGAAGACTCCGGCCTCGAGATCACCGACGAGTTCGCGCCTGAATGCGGCTGCGCCATCGGTTCGGGCATCGGCGGCCTTCCGCTCATCTGCACGAACAACGAGGCCTGCAACGAGCGCGGTCCGCGCCGCATCTCGCCCTTCCTCATTCCGGGCTGCATCATCAACATGACCTCGGGCCAGCTCGCGATCATGAAGAACCTCAAGGGCCCGAACATCGCCCACGTGACCGCCTGCTCGACGGGCCTTCACGCCATCGGCGAGGCCATGCACATCATCGCCCGCGGCGACGCGACCGTGATGGTGGCGGGCGGCTGCGAGTCCACGATTCATCCCGTGGGCGTCGGCGGCTTCGACAACATGCATGCGCTCTCCCGTCGCAACGACGATCCGAAGACCGCCTCCCGTCCCTTCGACAAGGACCGCGACGGCTTCGTGATGGGCGAAGGCGCCGGCGTCCTCGTTCTCGAGGAGCTTGAGCACGCCCGCGCCCGCGGCGCCCACATCTACGCCGAAATCGTCGGCTACGGCCTCTCGGGCGACGCCTTCCACATCACGACCCCGTCGACCGACGGTCCCGCCCGCTGCATGCGCATGGCGCTCCGCCACGCCGGCATCGCCCCCGAGGACATCCAGTACCTCAACGCGCACGGCACGTCCACAAACGTCGGCGACGTCAACGAAGTGAAGGCCATCAAGGAAGTCTTCGGCGAACACGCCGGGAAGCTCGTCGTCAACTCCACGAAGTCCATGACGGGCCACCTTCTCGGCGGCGCCGGCGGCGTCGAGTCCGTCTTCACGATCAAGGCGCTCGAGGAGCAGGTCTCGCCCCCGACGATCAACGTCTTCGAGCAGGATCCCGAATGCGACATCGACTGCTGCCCCAACGAGGCCCGCAGGATGGAGATCAACTATGCCATGAAGAACTCCTTCGGCTTCGGCGGCACGAACTCCACGGTGATCTACAAGCGTTGGACTGAATAAGGCGGCTTGTTCCTGCGCAGTCCGCAGGACCATCCGCATGCGCAAAAGGGCACTCTCCTCACGTTGAGGCGGGTGCCTTTTTTATGCCACTCCTCCCGCGGTCTCAAAAGAGGAGGAAAATGTCTGCATGACATTCTTTCCAATCAAAGGAGAACGACATGCAGGACTGCGCCAGGTACGTCGAGGAGATGACGAGGCTTCGCCGTGAAATCCACCGCCGCCCCGAAGAGGGCTGGACCGAATTCGAGACCCAGTGGAAGGTCTTCCGTGCGCTTGAGGCGCTCGGCTGGACGATCCGCATGGGGCTGGACGTGATCAGGCCCGAGGCCGTCATGGGCCGCAATGCTGAGCTCGTCGAGAAGGCGATGGTCCGTGCGGCCGAACACGGCGTGCCCGAATCCTTCCTCAAGGCCACGGGCGGCTACACGGGGCTCACGGCCGACTTTGACACGGGCTGCGAAGGCCCCGTCACGGGCTTTCGCTTCGACATGGACTGCGTGCTCGTCGAGGAGCTTCACGACGCCTCGCACCTGCCCGCGGCCGAAGGGTTCGACTCCGAGATCCCGGGCCACATGCACGCCTGCGGCCATGACGCCCATACGGCGACGGGCGTGACGCTCGCGCACTGGATCACGGACCACAAGGACGAGCTCAAGGGGCGCTTCCGCCTCATCTTCCAGCCCGCCGAAGAAGGAACGCGCGGCGCGGCGCCCATGGCCGCCGCAGGCGTCGTGGACGATCTCAACTGGTTCTTCGGCGCCCATGTGGGCTGCAACTGCAGGATCGGCGAGGCGTCCGTCGTGAAGAAGGGCTTCCTGGCCACGACCAAGATCGACATCGAGTTCACGGGCGTGCCCTCGCATGCGGGTTCGGATCCCGAAAAGGGCAGGAGCGCGCTCATGGCCGCAGCGGCCGCCGCCGTGATGATGCAGGGCATTCCGCGCCACGGCGAGGGCGACACGCGCATCGCCGTCGGCAGGCTCGTGGCGGGCGAGGGCAGGAACGTCACGCCCGTGCACGCCTTCATGCAGTGCGAGACCCGCGGCTCTACGCAGGAGATCAACGAATACATGTTCGAGAGCGTCAGGCGCATCGTCGAGGGCTGCGCCGCCTCCTACGGCGTCGAATGCCGCGTGACGAAGGCGGGCGAAGCCACGAACTTCGAGGCGACGCCTGCCGCCTGCGACCTGGCGGTCGAGGCCTGCGTGGAGGTGTTCGGGGGCGATCACGTGACCAGTCTTGAAACTGCGGGCGGCAGCGAGGACTGCTCGATTCTTGCGCGCCGCGCCATCGAGCACGGCGCCGAGGCGACCTTCCTCTTCTACGGCTGCAACCATCACGGCCATCATCGCGCCGACTTCGAGATCCAGGACACGCAGAGCCTGCCCGCCGCACTTGCCGTGCTCTCGGGCATCTGCCGCCGCACCAACGGCCTCTGATCCCGATATCCGATCACGGGAGCTCCGCCTGCGGGCGGCTCCCGTCCGGCGCCGCGAGGCTTCCCGCACGTCCTCCGTGCAGGAACCCGCGGCGCTTCCTTATTGGCAAAGCGGACGGCATTCGCCCGAATCCGCTGCGGTGCAAAAGATTCGGGGAAATTCAATGTGTAATGGCGCCTGAATGGTACAATAACAGGTCCTAGAAAGGCCCGATGACGGCCATGTTTTGCAAGAGCCGCCCGTTCCCGTCGAGCATTGCGCTCCGGTTGGCGGCCCGTACAAATTCCGACCCATTCAGTCTCTTCAATGCAGAAAATCCGCAACTTCTCGATCATCGCCCACATTGACCACGGCAAGTCGACGCTCGCCGACCGCCTGATCCAGCGCTGCGGCGGTCTTTCCGACCGCGAAATGAGCGCCCAGGTGCTCGACAGCATGGACCTCGAGCGTGAACGCGGCATCACGATCAAGGCGCAGACCGCCTCCCTCAAGTACAAGGCCAAGGACGGCGAGGTCTACGAACTCAACCTCATCGACACCCCGGGGCACGTCGACTTCTCCTATGAAGTGAGCCGTTCGCTCTCCGCGTGCGAAGGCGCGCTGCTCGTCGTCGACGCTACGCAGGGCGTCGAGGCCCAGACGGTTGCGAACTGCTACACCGCCATCGACCTCGGCGTGACCGTGCTCCCCGTCCTCAACAAGATGGACCTTCAGAGCGCGAACCCCGATGCGGCCGCCGAGGAAATCGAGGACGTGATCGGCATCGACGCGACGGACGCGATTCCCTGCTCGGCCAAGACCGGCATGGGCATCGACGACATCCTCGAGCGCGTCGTGCGCGACGTTCCGCCTCCGAAGGGCGATCCGGACGCCAAGCTCCAGGCCCTCGTCATCGACTCCTGGTTCGACAACTACGTCGGCGTGGTGATGCTCGTGCGCGTCGTCAACGGCACGCTCCGCCCGAAGGACAAGATCCGCCTGATGGCCACCGGCGCCAATCATCTCGTCGAGCAGCTCGGCGTCTTCACGCCGAAGTCCCAGAGTCGCACCTCGCTCTCCGCGGGTGAAGTGGGCTTCGTGATTGCCGGCATCAAGGAGCTCAAGGACGCTCGCGTGGGCGACACCGTGACGAGCGCCCAGAATCCTGCCGATGAGGCCGTGCCCGGCTTCAAGGAAGTGAAGCCGCAGGTGTTCGCGGGCCTCTATCCCGTCGAGTCCAACCAGTACGATGCGCTTCGCGACGCCCTCACGAAGCTCCAGCTCAACGACGCCGCGCTCCAGTTCGAGCCCGAAGTCTCTCAGGCGCTCGGCTTCGGCTTCCGCGCCGGCTTCCTCGGCCTCCTGCACATGGACATCGTCCAGGAGCGCCTTGAACGCGAATACAACATGGACCTCATCACGACGGCCCCGTCCGTGGTGTACGAGGTTCTGCAGACGGACGGCACGGTGGTGCACGTCGAGAACCCGTCCAAGCTCCCGCCCGTCGACAAGATCGACGAGATCCGTGAGCCGATCGACACGGTCACGATCTTCGTACCCGACGAATACGTGGGCGCCGTCATGAAGCTCTGCCAGGACAAGCGCGGCATCCAGACGAACCTTGCCTACCACGGCCGCCAGGTGCATCTCACCTACGAGCTGCCGCTCGCCGAGATCGTGCTCGACTTCTTCGACCGCATGAAGTCGATGACCCGCGGCTACGCCTCGATGGACTACGAGTTCAAGGAATACCGCGCCTCCGACGTGGTGCGCGTGGACATGCTGATCAACGGCGACCGCGTGGACGCCCTGAGCTCCATCCTTCACCGCAGCAACGCGATCTTCCGCGGCCGCGAAATCGCACAGCGCCTGCGCTCGCTGATTCCGCGCCAGATGTACGAGGTCTCGATTCAGGCCGCCATCGGCGCGAACATCATCGCCCGAGAGAACGTCAAGGCCCTGCGCAAGAACGTGCTCGCCAAGTGCTACGGCGGCGACATTACGCGAAAGCGCAAGCTCCTTGAAAAGCAGAAGGCCGGCAAGAAGCGCATGAAGCAGGTGGGCTCGGTGG
>OGHN01000563.1_pt1 | contig 18496 bp, 17 predicted proteins | sample 1571511 | NCBI WGS metagenome assembly OGHN01 (sample SAMEA2582024, study PRJEB24529) | metagenome | biome: Human gut stool | place: China | collected 2011 | reverse complement strand
AGAAATACGAGTATCACGTTCCGTTTTACCGGCAGGTCAAGCAACCGGAACATCTGGGAGTGAAACTGTCGAGAAACACGTTGGATGGCTGGTTCAAGCCGGTCTGTGAACTTTTAAGACCTCTTTACCTTGAACTCAAAAAGAAAGTCCTCTCCTCTGACTACATACAGGTGGATGAAACCACTCTCCCGGTCATAGACCATGACAGGCACAAGGCAGCAAAGGAGTATATCTGGATAGTACGAGCGGCGGTGCCGCGCCTGCTCTTCTTCCATTATGACAACGGATCGCGTTCTCAAAAGGTAGCGATCGATCTCTTGAAAACGTTCAAAGGATACCTCCAGTGTGACGGTTACTCCGCTTATGACGCTTTTGAGAACCGGAAAGACGTGCGCCTGTGCGGATGTCTCGCACATATCAGACGCCACATAGAGTCATGCAGGGAAGAGAACCGGGAATATGCCATGCAAGGACTTAAATTTATACAAGATCTGTATAACGTGGAGTATATGGCTGATGAGCGGCAACTCTCCTATGAGGAACGTGCAGCGCTACGGCAACGTCTGGCCGGTCCGCTACTTGACGCCTTCGAGCTCTGGCTTCAGAACACATACCCCAAAGTGCTTAAGCGCAGTCTGATGGGGAAGGCTATAGCCTACGCTTATCCTCTCATACCAAGAATGAGGCATTATCTGTACGATGGAAGAATTTTTATAGATAACAACAGGGCGGAGAACGCACTTAGACCTATGGTTTTGACCAGAAAGAATATGCTGTTCTGTGGAAATCGGCAAGCGGCTGAAAACACGGCTGTCATCTGCTCGTTACTCGGTTCCTGTAAGGAATGTGGAGTCAATCCACGTGAGTGGCTGAATGATGTAATCAGCAAACTTCCCTATTATCTTACTCCCAAGTCAGAGAAAAAACTCACCGAGCTCCTTCCTGACAGATGGGGTGGATACCGACAAAGCCACGACACTCTCCCGACAGTCCCGGGAATGTCTATGGACAATCCCAGGACTGTCCATAGACAAACTGTACACGCAACCTGAAACTCTGACGAACCGATAAGTCTTACCACTGCACATATACATAACTCAAGCAGAGTGATCTCTCTTGGGAAAAATCAAATGTACAAGATGTATTTGCTCAACCGCTTACGTTCTTCTATACGTTCATAAAGGAAGCTGTCTGAAATAATTCAGCAGTGCATAATAACAGTCGCAGAAGAACTCACAGGAGCGTTTCTCGTTTTGGTACGAGAGGTTCGACTTGGAGGGAGCACATGGGATGCCCAAGTGGTTCAAGTTGCCGTTGGCTGAATGCAGGCCGTTGCTGATTTCACGCAATGGCACGTAGTCGACGAACTGGCAGAATATCATGCTTACAAGTGGCTCAAGAAAAGACTGGAACGACTTTCACCATCTGCTGTTCTTTAAGTTAATTGCAACAAGTTCAAATCATCAGTAACCAATCCATCCAATACATGTTGGATTTTATCAGATATAGCCTTATCTATGCCATACGTGGCGCATAACGATTGAAATTTGCTTACAGCATCGAACACCTGTAATATCTTCTTTTCGGGCTCCTCTACAAAATCCTCGGCAAAGTTGACGAAATCACTTGTAGTCAAGGCAGACCTTTTGCCCATCACGCCCATCGAATGAATGTGTGCTGAAGAATTTTCCCATGTATTTGCCGTGAACATTACATCATATGCAGGTGATAAACGCCATACCCCTGCCTTATCCATGATAAACGATATGTTCTTATTATGATCATCGGATATACCTGCGACATAATTAAATACCATTCTGATAAATATCTGATCTTTGTCTTCCTGGGGAAGTTTCAGAGTCTCTGCTATCCAACACAGCTTCATATAATCATCTGCACCCGGCATAATGGCCGCAAGGGTCTGACTAAAGAGCTTTTCTCCATTCTTACGATCAAATCTTTCCGTTACGAAATGATTTCTTCCATCAATTTCTTTCAGGAAGCATGGCATCATGTTGATTCCCGCCGCCTTTGCCATTTCGCTATATACCATTTCTATCTCTGTGGTAGGAGAGTCATCTGCTTCTTTAAATTTGATGATATACTGCTTAAAATTTTCAGGCAAATCCACCTGGCCGGAACGAAACTCTTCCGTTTCGAGATTATAGGCAATCACTGCCTTCGGGCGCATGCCACCGGCAGAAGTTCCAAGATATATCAACTTTTTCATCGTGAGGCTATCCTCCGGTGATATGACAGCAGCATCTCGATCATTATATATTTTAGAAGCCAAAGTTGCCAATGATGACATATTTACTGACTCATGGATGGCATCATCATTAAATTCCGGTTCAAATTCCAATGCTCCCATAGCCCTCTTGCCAATATAAGAGAGCTTCAATAGAGGCAATGATTCCGTAACCTTTATATTATTATCCGTGAGCCATTGGTCAAATAGGGAAGCCCCCCATTTGTCAGGAAGCGCATCTGCAAGAAATTCCGGAAGCCCTTGATATAATTTATCTTTATTCCCATAGAAAGACGCAAACAAAGGGGTTCTCTTAGGGTGTGTGGAAGGGCATATATCATAATCTTGTTTCCTATATTCATCCGTAAATTGGAATACAGAACAATGCTTTTCAAAGTCCCAATTCAATTTGCCAATGCAAGTCCCCCACAGATATACATTCACTATAATCGGCTCTTTCTTCATACCATCTTACGTTTACCGTTAATTCTTTGTATTCTTTTACCTGTTTTTTCATTGATTAGGAAAGGGGAGTCTGGAAGTTCCGGAACCAAACCGACAACGCCTTCAAGAGTTCCACTTATACGCAAAATCTTAAGCAATGTACTTAGGGCAATATCACTTACTTTACAAGATTCTATTCTCTTAATAGTAACGATAGATACTCCTGCCTTATCCGCAAATTCTTGCTGGGAAAAACAGCAGCTAAGTCTTATAGACTTAACTCTCTTGCAGATTTCCTTTACAATACATTCATCTGAAAATTCGTATATTGTATATGTATCATATAACCTTTTCATAGAGAAAATTATATTTAGGTATCATTTTTGATACAAAAATACCGATAAATCTGAAAATCACCAAATTAAGAAACACTTTTTTTATAATCTTCTGCCGCATTAGCAAACGATTGAAGCGACCTTGTGCCGCTTCAATCGTTTGATTGCTTTTTCTTTTTAGTCCGGGGTTTCTTCTTTTTCCGGAGTCGGGTAGAACTTAGTAGCTACCATCACAATGCGGTTACGTTTCTCCCCACTTTTAGAATCCGTCCATTCTTCCGGCTTAAAGTAGCCTTCAACGGTTATCAGCTCACCTTTTTTCAATACATCGAAGGAATCCAGTGCTTCATTCTTTCTCCAGGCTTCAATCCCCATGAAAGCGGAAACATAAGAGGTTTCTTCACCTGTCTTGTCTGCACGGCTGACCGCGATAGAAAAGCGTGCTACGCTTGCTGTTTCAAAACTACGGATTTCTGCATCCTTACCGATAAAACCTGTTACTGCGAATGAATTTTCAATCTTTTTCATATCTCTGATTTTTTAGAAGTTAATTAATCAATTTTACAGTGCAATAACTGATTGTTGGCTTTGGGGGACACCATGAAAAAAGATATAAATACTCTTTTTATGCTGGCCGGAAAAAGGAAGATTTGTAACTTTTTTATTGGTGAAGATGGCAACGAATAATTCGGGTTAAATACGCTTTTTGTGCAAGGCAAAAAAAGGAAGATTTCAGACGAATAACAACGTGGTGTTTGTGAATCGTCCCCTTATCCCCGTAAAAGGGGTTAGCAACAATCTATATTTGCAACGGAAAATGATTTGACTTCCCTAAAAAATGATATGAAAAAGACAAAACTTGAAAATCAGCAACAGGTTTGGAAAGGATGCAAAAAACAACCGGTCAGACAGCAAACATGGCACATTCCGAAAATATGGTCAGCCGCCTATCGACACACCGGAAGAAACCTCTGCAATTCCTTTTAAAAAAAGGAAGCCGAAGAATGAAGCATACAATATTCCACGTATCGAAAAAAGTGACTGCACGATAAAATGAAAGGCTGCAACGGAAGAACAGACTTGCGGATTCTGCGGGGAGAACATAACCATACAGGCATACAGCCACTACAACTGTTTCCGGAAAAAGAAGATTATACAACCGGAAAAACAGAAAGGCATCCACTCGGAGAAAAGCAAGCAAACGATTGAAGCGGACTGCCGATTTAGCGGCGAAATATCCGACTACCTATCTACAGCCCTAAAAGGCTGGGGCATATGGGTAAGCAACAGACTGCCGGGCAAATAAAAGGAGAGTGGCATAGCCGCCGGAAAGAGGTTGTCTCGATGTGGCCGAAGCTCCGAAAGCAGACCGGATATGCCTCTCTCCTTTGCCTTCCCTATTCCTGGATTTCACACAATCACGGAGCCTGCGAGTGACTATGAGAAATCCTGAAACGGGGACAGTCACTCCGCTGAAAGGGTGGGTGGGAAACATGTGACTTTCTCCAGAATAACAAATAGGGGTATAAAGATCTCAAAAGAGAAGAAAGCCGTTCCAGAAAAGACTGGAGCAACTATCACCATCTACTGTTCTTTAAGTTAATTGCAGCAAATCCAAATCATCAGTGACCAATCCATCCAATACATGTTGGATTTTATCAGATATAGCCTTATCTATGCCATACGTGGCGCATAACGATTGAAATTTGCTTACAGCATCGAACACCTGTAATATCTTCTTTTCGGGCTCCTCTACAAAATCCTCGGCAAAGTTGACGAAATCACTTGTAGTCAAGGCAGACCTTTTGCCCATCACGCCCATCGAATGAATGTGTGCTGAAGAATTTTCCCATGTATTTGCCGTGAACATTACATCATATGCAGGTGATAAACGCCATACCCCTGCCTTATCCATGATAAACGATATGTTCTTATTATGATCATCGGATATACCTGCGACATAATTAAATACCATTCTGATAAATATCTGATCTTTGTCTTCCTGGGGAAGTTTCAGAGTCTCTGCTATCCAACACAGCTTCATATAATCATCTGCACCCGGCATAATGGCCGCAAGGGTCTGACTAAAGAGCTTTTCTCCATTCTTACGATCAAATCTTTCCGTTACGAAATGATTTCTTCCATCAATTTCTTTCAGGAAGCATGGCATCATGTTGATTCCCGCCGCCTTTGCCATTTCGCTATATACCATTTCTATCTCTGTGGTAGGAGAGTCATCTGCTTCTTTAAATTTGATGATATACTGCTTAAAATTTTCAGGCAAATCCACCTGGCCGGAACGAAACTCTTCCGTTTCGAGATTATAGGCAATCACTGCCTTCGGGCGCATGCCACCGGCAGAAGTTCCAAGATATATCAACTTTTTCATCGTGAGGCTATCCTCCGGTGATATGACAGCAGCATCTCGATCATTATATATTTTAGAAGCCAAAGTTGCCAATGATGACATATTTACTGACTCATGGATGGCATCATCATTAAATTCCGGTTCAAATTCCAATGCTCCCATAGCCCTCTTGCCAATATAAGAGAGCTTCAATAGAGGCAATGATTCCGTAACCTTTATATTATTATCCGTGAGCCATTGGTCAAATAGGGAAGCCCCCCATTTGTCAGGAAGCGCATCTGCAAGAAATTCCGGAAGCCCTTGATATAATTTATCTTTATTCCCATAGAAAGACGCAAACAAAGGGGTTCTCTTAGGGTGTGTGGAAGGGCATATATCATAATCTTGTTTCCTATATTCATCCGTAAATTGGAATACAGAACAATGCTTTTCAAAGTCCCAATTCAATTTGCCAATGCAAGTCCCCCACAGATATACATTCACTATAATCGGCTCTTTCTTCATACCATCTTACGTTTACCGTTAATTCTTTGTATTCTTTTACCTGTTTTTTCATTGATTAGGAAAGGGGAGTCTGGAAGTTCCGGAACCAAACCGACAACGCCTTCAAGAGTTCCACTTATACGCAAAATCTTAAGCAATGTACTTAGGGCAATATCACTTACTTTACAAGATTCTATTCTCTTAATAGTAACGATAGATACTCCTGCCTTATCCGCAAATTCTTGCTGGGAAAAACAGCAGCTAAGTCTTATAGACTTAACTCTCTTGCAGATTTCCTTTACAATACATTCATCTGAAAATTCGTATATTGTATATGTATCATATAACCTTTTCATAGAGAAAATTATATTTAGGTATCATTTTTGATACAAAAATACCGATAAATCTGAAAATCACCAAATTAAGAAACACTTTTTTTATAATCTTCTGCCGCATTAGCAAACGATTGAAGCGACCTTGTGCCGCTTCAATCGTTTGATTGCTTTTTCTTTTTAGTCCGGGGTTTCTTCTTTTTCCGGAGTCGGGTAGAACTTAGTAGCTACCATCACAATGCGGTTACGTTTCTCCCCACTTTTAGAATCCGTCCATTCTTCCGGCTTAAAGTAGCCTTCAACGGTTATCAGCTCACCTTTTTTCAATACATCGAAGGAATCCAGTGCTTCATTCTTTCTCCAGGCTTCAATCCCCATGAAAGCGGAAACATAAGAGGTTTCTTCACCTGTCTTGTCTGCACGGCTGACCGCGATAGAAAAGCGTGCTACGCTTGCTGTTTCAAAACTACGGATTTCTGCATCCTTACCGATAAAACCTGTTACTGCGAATGAATTTTCAATCTTTTTCATATCTCTGATTTTTTAGAAGTTAATTAATCAATTTTACAGTGCAATAACTGATTGTTGGCTTTGGGGGACACCATGAAAAAAGATATAAATACTCTTTTTATGCTGGCCGGAAAAAGGAAGATTTGTAACTTTTTTATTGGTGAAGATGGCAACGAATAATTCGGGTTAAATACGCTTTTTGTGCAAGGCAAAAAAAGGAAGATTTCAGACGAATAACAACGTGGTGTTTGTGAATCGTCCCCTTATCCCCGTAAAAGGGGTTAGCAACAATCTATATTTGCAACGGAAAATGATTTGACTTCCCTAAAAAATGATATGAAAAAGACAAAACTTGAAAATCAGTAACAGGTTTGGAAAGGATGCAAAAAACAACCGGTTAGACAGCAAGCATGGCACATCCCGAAAAGATGGTCAGCCGCCTATCGACACACCGGAAGAAACATCTGCAATTCCTTTTAAAAAAATGAAGCCGAAGAATGAAGCATATCATATTCCACGTATCGAAAAAAGTGACTGCACGATAAAATGAAAAGCTGCAACGGAAGAACTGACTTGCGGATTCTGCGGGAGAACATAACCACACAGGCATACAGCCACTACACCTGTTTCCAATAAAAGAAGATTACACCACCGGAAAAGCAGAAAGGCTCCACTCGGAGAAAAGCAAGCAAACGATTGAAGCGGACTGCCGATTTGGCAGCGAAATATCCAACTACCTATCTACAGCCCTAAAAGGCTAGGACATATGGGTAAGCAACAGACTGCCGGGCAGTCACTCCGCTGAAAGGGTGGGTGGGAAAAAACTAAGTGGACGCAAAAAACAACCTTACCATTGGGGGATAAACTTCCCCCTATTTTCACTTCACATATTCTTTACCCCACTTCAATTGATTCAACAAACTTCAACAACAAAGCGACTGTTACCGTATGAAATGAAAGCTGATTGAACAACTTATGCGCTTTCAGCATCTCAATAGCGGCTTCAGCCGTAACAACTCTCTGTTCATAAAGCCGAATTGTCGCATATAACTGGTCATTTGCGGCAGGCCCCATTATTAGGTCATAGTCACCGTTTTCTCTTCCTCTGCGGTTGTTGACAACAAACTCCAGCCATTCTTTTGTCGCACCCATAAACCGAAGAACCGGATATTCCCTATCAAGAATATCATCGGGAACTTCATAAACAGAGACGATTGCTTTTTCGCTCTGTTCCCTGTTCTTCTTCAACAAAGCCCATTTTTTTGCTTGTTCAAAGTTGGTTGTCGTATAAAATCCCTTCCCAAAGTCCGTAGCCTTCCGTCCTTTCTGTATATTAGGGCGTTTCACGGTAACTGTAGATCCATGAAATAGTCTCATTTTCTTTTATTGATATAAGTCGTTATAGTATCTAATATATATTCGGGGTCTTGGGTATGAAGCATTTCAAAAGTCTCATCCAAAAAATCAAAAACCCCATAGTCCGAAAACAACAACAAGGTTTCTTCCGCACTTTGTTTCTTTTCCTCCCTATAATTCTCAATGCAGAACATCTTGAAAAGCAGGATCTTCGTGTCACCGTTATACCGTCGTTTTTCTTCTGTTTTTTCCTTCTCCAATGTTTCATAAAGCGACAATGTACTTGAATACCATAACTTGGTACTCTTATCCAGCAAAGATTTATACAACTTGGAAGAATATATATAATACAGTGCATCGCCTAAAGGCAATGCCTTTTTCTTCATGACCAGTTCTACCAGCTCTCTCATCACGAATGGGAGCATGGTTGAGTCAAGTTCTCCTTGATTTTTATGAGTAATTTCCATATTCTTGTTGTTATTACTTTAGCATATTTTCGAAAACACCTTCTTCACAGTTCTTTATACACACCTGACACTCGGCCACCACTTCTCTTAATATTCGGGCACATTCTTCATTCGAATGCCCTTGCAGTAATTCATAGGCATATCGCATCAGTTCATTAGCTTCCATTGTTTCCATCCTTATCAATAATATTCAAGTTCATCATTATTTTCTGCAACGACTCCATATTTGGAGTTCCTAACCAACACACACCTATGCAAAAGGTCATATTGTTCTCTGTATCTGAAAAACGCATATTGTTTTACCTTTTACAAACATTGTTGTCCCATTAAAATCTAAAAGAGTTCTTTGAAATATTTGAAATTTAGTTAGTTACAGCGATTTTCCGAGCGAACGGACTTGAATTTGTAGCTTTGCATCAGATTAATCCGATGGCATATGTTCCAAGACAAATACGTTTTCGCTCAATTGGCTTCATTTCTGAATCGAAGTAAGTTTAACCGCATAGTCACCAAGTATGATGGTGATAAATATGTGAAGCACTTCACCTGCTGGAATCAACTACTTGCTTTGATGTTTGGTCAACTTTCTAATCGTGAAAGTCTGCGAGATTTGATAGTTGCTCTTGAAGCTCATCATTCCAAATGTTATCATTTAGGAATGGGTAAAAATGTATCAAAGTCATCGCTGGCAAGAGCAAATCAAGATAGAGACTATCACATCTTTGAAGAATATGCTTACTACCTGGTTAGCGAAGCACGACAAAAGTGTGCTAATCATATTTTCAAACTTGGCGGTAACGTTTATGCTTTCGATTCGACTACTATTGACCTGTGCCTTTCAGTCTTTTGGTGGGCAAAATTCCGCAAAAAGAAAGGTGGTATCAAAGTGCATACATTATATGATGTGGAAACACAGATTCCTGCATTCTTTCATATCACGGAAGCATCCGTACACGATTCTAAAGTTATGATTGAAATTCCTTATGAACCAAGCTCTTATTACATCTTTGACCGCGGTTATAACAACTTCAAAATACTGTATAAAATTCATCAAATTGAAGCCTACTTTGTTGTCAGAGCAAAAAAGAATCTCGGGTACAAATCCATCCAATGGAAACGTAGGCTGCCTAAGAATGTGCTTTCAGACGCAAGTGTATTTCTGACAGGATTCTATCCTAAACAATATTATCCAGAGCCACTTAGATTGGTTAAATATTGGGATGAAGAACAAGAACGAGAATTTACATTCATAACCAATGCGATGCATATATCTGCGCTTCAAGTTGCTGAACTTTATAAAAATCGCTGGCAGGTAGAGCTGTTTTTCAAATGGCTCAAGCAGCACCTTAAAATCAAAAGATTTTGGGGAACTACAGAGAATGCTGTTCGAATACAGATATATGCTGCTATATGCGCTTACTGTTTGGTGGCAATCATTCAACACGATATGCAACTGAACAGAAGTACATATGAAGTGTTACAAATACTGAGCATCTCATTGACTGATAAGACTCATCTGAGAGACCTCTTTGATAAAACTAAATTTCAAAATGACAAAGAACGATTCGGACCAAATGGGCCAAGTTTATTTAATTTTTAATTCGTCCCAATTTTAATGGGACACTAATGTTTTACAAAGGTAAAACAATTAAGTAAAATTCATCTATCATTGCTTTTCATATTTATTGTGTCTTTCTCTTTTGCATCGGAAGTATTAGCACTTACAGCAACCAGACAGTATGACATCGCCACGTTTGATCATACCGCTGGAAAACAACGATATACAATCTGAATCAAAACAGATTGTATATCACCAATTTCTTTTTTTGTGCCTTGTTAAACGTATAAGAAGTTCCTCCGGCAGATTTTCCATCCCAATAGGCAATCAGCCTACAGGCGTGTGAAATCATGTAATCATTACGGTGGGCATAGCATTGGGCATAATAATATTCGGATAGAACTACCACCTTGTCGGCTTGGCGCAAAATATCAGCATACCTCTGTTTGTCCTCTTTGTTGAAATACACATCTTGCCCGACATAAGGAACAACCGCCACCAAAACCATATCGGGATATTGTTTCCTTTGTTCAAGTACGGTATGAGCAGCCATCATGTCAAATCCAACCGCACAACCAATATAGAAAAAACGGATTCCATTCTCATAGCAGAAACGTACCTCTTCATTCAACGATACGGACAAAGCATATTTATTTGTTCGTATCGTTCTATGACCGGTAAAAGCAACGGACATCATTTTCATCCATTTATCACGTGCCTTTCTACATATATCCAACGAACCTGCCGAAGTTTCATACACCATTCCATTCACCTCATAACGATAAGTGAACCAAGTAGTATCTCCAAAGATATCCTTCTGCTTCTCTATATAACTCTCTTTTTCTTTCATCTTATAACATACGGACAACTGTTTTACCTAAAAAGAAACCTCCCAAAACCTCACCTCCTATTTTTTCCAACTGACATGCGAAACGAGCATACGAAAACCCTTTTGTTAAAATATCGTCAAATACCAAGATTTTCTTACCCCGAAAAAAGTCCTTGTCAAATTCTATCACTTGTACTTTTAGAGGCAGAGGGGCGCTTTCCGGCAGCATCCCGCGCTTCGGCGGCGGCAAGCTTGAATTGCAGCCGTCCCTCGTCCAGCTTCTTGTCGGCGTTCAGGGTGGTGGTGCCCAGCAGCTGGGTCATGGCATCGCTGACGGCGTGGATACTGTCGCCCAGCTGCTCCATGGTGTCCAGCGTATCAGCCAGTGCAGAGGCAGCAATGGCGGTAGCCACCACGTCCACCGCATATACGGCGTACAAAAAGCACATGAGGATAACCCCCACAAAGGGCGGGATCAGGTCTACAAGGTCAGCCACCACCGGGTGCACGATACGCATGACCACCAGCGTGCCCACACCCCACAGCAGGCAGAATTCCAGACAGATATAGCCCCCGATATTAAAGGGAAAATCGCTGTAATCCCACCAGCGGGTGTGGTAGATCTTATACAGCGCCCAGCCGCCCACCAGTTCCAGTGCACTGGGCAGGATGACGCCGCCTATATACAGCAGCAGGATGCTGTGCTGCAAGGGCGTAAGGGCAAACAGCACGATGATCATGCCAAAGCCGTAGATGGGGCAGACCGGGCCGTTGAGAAAGCCCCGGTTCACCAGCTGACCGGTGGTGGCGGCGGCATAGATGACCTCCAGACACCAGCCTATGCAGGAATAGATCAGGAAATAGGCCAGAATATGGTACAGCGAAAAGCCGCATACCACGGTATCGGTAAGAAAGCTTACCATAGGCACCTCCGTTCTTCAGTTCTGTTTGGATACGATCTTATATTCGTCCCCCGGCTCAAAAAAGGGACAGGCAGCGGTATTATGCGCAAGATAGCGTGCCATCTCGTCCTCGTCCAGCGCAGCGCCCTGCGCGCAGTAATAGCTGCCGTATTCGTCCTGAACATTATTCAGGCACAACTCACAGGGGTCAGACATTTCCTTCGCCTTCCTGCGTGGCGGCTTCGGCAGCGGCAGCTTCGCGTGCCATCCGCTTGAGCACCTTGGGGTCTACCCATGTCACGCTGTCGGCACCGGGCTTCTTGCGGGCAATGAGTGCCTTGATCTTGATGCCCATTTCGGTGAACATGCCCTCGTGCTCGGTGCGGATGTTCCATTCCGGCTCGTTCTCGTGGAGGTCGTAGGTGATCCACTCGATGTCGTAGCCGGAAGCGGGGAAATACTCCACGCTGTCCCGGAACAGGTCATCGTCGTCGGTCTTGAAGTAGATCTCGCCGCCGTCCTTCAAAAACTCGCGGTAAGCGATCAGCTGGCGCGGGTAGGTAAGGCGGTGCTTGTGGGAGGAGTCGTTCTTGCTCCACGGGTTGCAGAAGTTGATATAGATGCGGCTGACTTCATCCTCCGGGGTGATGACGCCCTTGATGCGCTCGATATCGGTGCTCATGATCTTGACGTTGTCGATGGGGCGTCCCGCTGCCTGATAGGCGGCCTCGATCTTGCGCTTGGCAAGGATAAGCACCTTATCGGTGATGTCGATGCCCAGATAGTTGTTTTCCGGGTGGGCGCAGGCCAGCTGAGAGATGAAGCCGCCCTTGCCGCAGCCCAACTCCAGAATAAAGGGCTGCTCCGGGCGGGCATACTGGCCGTGCCACTTGCCGCCCCAGATGAGGGGTTCGTGCACATGGAAATCCGCGGCCATCAGTTCGTCGTGGGCATAGGGTTTGAAACGCATTCTCATAGTTTGTTGTTCTCCTTCAAAAATCTCTCCACCTGCTCCGGGGTGGCGGCGCAGCTGCCCTGACAGATGCCGGGCTTGCCGCCGCCGCGTCCGTTCAGGGCGGCGTTCAGTGCTTTGGTCAGGGCGCGCACATCGCCGTCCCGCCGGGCAAGGCAGTAACCGGTGCCCTTTTCGGTGGGGGTCAGAGCGGCGCACAGGCCGGTGGTGGCCTCGGTCAGACGGACAGCCAGCCGGTGCAGCCCGTCCGGGTCCAGCCCCGGCAGGGTACGGATGGCATCCGCATCGGGTGCGGTCAGCTGCGCAAGGGCGTCAAACAGCTGGCTGCACAGTCCAAAGTGTGTAAACTTGAGTGCAGTATACTCATCGTAGACCCGGTGCACCGCCACAGCGGTCTGGTCGGCCTTGGCAGAGAGCAGCGCACCGATCTCCGCCTGCCGGGCGCGCATGGCCTGCGCCGCCGCCAGTGCACGGGTTCCGCACACCACGCTCAGCCGCACACCGCCCTTGTAGTTCTCGCTGGCAAGGATCTTGATCTGCCCCACCTGACCGGTGGTGCGGGTGTGGGTACCGCAGCAGGCGCAGACGTCCGCGCCCGGGATGGTCACGATGCGCACCTGCCCCTCGATCTCTTTTTTAGAGCGGTAAACAAGGGCGGCAAGCTCCTCCCGGGTGGGGTAGCTGATGAGCACCGGCACATCCTGCCACACGATGCGGTTGGCGGCAAGCTCCGCCTGCCGCAGCCCCTCGGGGCTGATGGGCACACTGGTGTCCATGCGCACCACCTCGGTGCCCACATGGAAGCCCACGTTCTCTGCCCCGAACATCTGGTGCAGGATGCCGGAAAGGATATGCTCGCCGGTGTGCTGCTGCATCTTATCGAACCGCCAGTCCCAGTCGATGCAGCCGGCAACGGCTGCGCCGGGCGCTGCGGCAGCGGGCAGGGCATCCACCGTATGCCAGATGATGCCCGCCTGCTCGTGGACGTCCGACACCCGCAGCACCGTGCCGTCCGGCAGGGTCAGCGTGCCCCGGTCGGCGGGCTGACCGCCGCCCTCCGGGTAGAACACCGTGCCGTCCAGCGCGATGCGCCCGCCGCCGGTCTTTTCGTCCGGCTCTGCGGCAAGGATGACGCTTTCGCATTCGGTGCGGAAAGCGTCCTGCTCAAAGTATTTTTCTGTGCGCTGCATCGCGCGAGTACCTCCTGTAGATAGAACGATTGGCAATGCCCAAAGGCGCCCCCTTGGGGGAACTGCTGAGCGCAGCGAAGCTGAGGGGGTACCCCATAAAAACCAGTATACCACGATTTTTGCCTGTGGAAAATAGTTTACAGTTATGTTATGATAGGAAACAACGAATATTCCCGAAAATTGACAGCGAGGAAGGTAACGGATCATGCGTGAAAGTGGTATTCTGATGCCGGTATCCAGTCTGCCCGGCCCTTACGGGATCGGCTGCTTTGGCAAGGCGGCATTTCAATTTGTGGATTTCCTGTCTGCGGCAGGGCAAACGATCTGGCAGCTGCTGCCGCTCAGCCCCACCGGCTACGGTGACAGCCCCTACCAGAGCTGCTCTGCCTTTGCGGGCAACCCCTATTTTGTGGATCTTGAAGCACTGGAAAAAGAGGGCCTGCTGACCGCCGCAGATCTCAAGGCGGAAAGCTGGGGCAAAGACCCGCTGGAAGTGGACTACGGCACCTTGTACGTCAGCCGCTTTGCAGTGCTGCGCAAGGCCTACGCCGCATGGCGCAGCCAGTGCGCCGGGCTGCACGGCTGTGCCTACTACTACCCCGACGACTACTACGCCTTTACCCTTGCCAATGAGGACTGGCTGGAGGACTACGCCCTGTACATGGCGCTGAAGGTAGCCAACAAGATGAAGAACTGGGTGGAGTGGGACGCCCCCTACCGCCGCCGCGACAAGGCCGTACTGGCTGCCTTTGCTGCCGCAAACGAGGAGGAGATCGGCTTCTGGAAGTTTGTGCAGTACAAGTTCAGCGCCCAGTGGCAGGCAGTCAAGACCTATGCCAACAAGAAGGGCGTGCAGATCCTGGGCGACATCCCCATCTACGTCTCTGCGGACTCGGTGGACGCATGGGTGGGCGGCAAGCTGTTTGAGCTGGACGCCGACGGCCGCTTTGCCCGGGTGGCAGGCTGCCCGCCGGACTACTTCTCCGCAGACGGCCAGCTGTGGGGCAACCCCCTGTACGACTGGGCGTACCACAAAAAGACCGGCTACGCATGGTGGATCCAGCGGGTGCGCCACGCACTGGGCATCTACGATCTGCTGCGCATCGACCACTTCCGTGGCTTCGACACCTATTGGGCCATCCCGGCAGACAGCACCACCGCCCGCACCGGTAAGTGGGAGAACGGCCCCGGCATGGAGCTGTTCGATGCACTGGAGGCCGCACTGGGCAAGCTGCCCATCATCGCCGAGGACTTGGGCGAGCTGTTCCCCAGCGTGCGCAAGCTGCTGGCCGACAGTACCTTCCCGGGCATGAAGGTGCTGCAGTTTGCCTTCGGCGGCGGGGACAACGAGTATCTGCCCCATAACCACGTCAAAAACGGCGTGGTCTACCCCGGCACCCACGACAACACCACCCTGACCGACTGGTGGGAGAACGGCGCTTCCGAAAAGGAAAAGGCCACCGCTGCGGCCTATCTGCACCTGACCCCCTGCAAGCCCACCGCCAAGGAGGTGGCAGCGGTAAAGACTGCCGCCGCGCGCACTGCGCTGCTGCGGGCGGCGCTGGGCTCGGTGGCGGACAGAGCCATCATTCCCATGTACGACTGGCTGGGGCTGGGTGCCGAGGCGCACCTGAACACCCCGGGCAAGCTGGGCGGCAACTGGGCATGGCGTGCCAAGGCCGGTTTTGACTCCAAAGCCCTTGCCGCACAGATCAAAGCCGAGTGCGCCGTGTACTGCCGCTGCAATGCAGACGTTCAAAACGTGAAAGAATTAGCAATTTGACAGAATTGTAAAAACTGCCGTAAAAATTTGTGCGTTTTGCTGGAAAAATCTGTATTTCAATGGTATAATAGCCGTAAGTTCCCGGATTTGTGGGAAAATTGGAATTTCGCCCGTCGGAAGCGGCGGCGCGTACTGATGATGGGGAAATTACAGATGGACAGAGAATGGACAGAGCAGGATCTGCGTACCTTTGCCGAGGGCGCACAGGCTGCGTTTGAAACGGTATTGCTGGACGAGCTGCCACAGGACACCGGCTGGCAGGACGAAGGCCTGCAGGTGAGTTATAGCCTGTGCAACGGCCGGGTAAGCTGCGTACTGCGCCGCACGGTGCGGGCAGACGGCAAGCTGTGGCGGATCACCATGTCTGCCCCGCTGGCAGGCAACCTGCTGCCGGAGGAGCGCATGAGCGCCCGCGAGCGGGAACTATGCCGCGAGGACCTGAACCACGATTTTCTTTCCGGCGTGTACAACCGCCGCTACCTTGAGACCGTGATCGCCGCCGAGCTGGATCGCTGGGCAGAGCAGGGGCGCAAGGCCGCTGTGGCGCTGATATCGCTGGATCACGGCGCACAGCTGCGGGACACCTACGGTCAGCCGGTGATGGATCAGCTGATCTGCTTTGTGGCAAACCAGTGGAAAAAGTATTTCGACATCCCGGGCAGTCAGATCGTCTGCCGCCTGACCGGCACCACCTTTGTGGTAGGCTGTCTGGACTTGGACGGCGGCCAGCTGGCCGAGCAGATGCGGAACATCTACGCCGAAATGCCCCACGAGTGCATCACCTCCATGGGCATGATGAAACGGGTGCCCTTTACCCTGAGCGTCGCAGTGGCAGGGCTGGACGAGCTGGACCGCGCCGCCAACTGCTGGCAGCGCCTGTACGCCATCTGTGACGAGCGGCTGCGCGGCATCCAGATCTCCGGCGGCAATAAGATCTGCTGAGAAACAACGTATAAAATCCCCCTTCGGGCACATACTAGGTGCCAAAGGGGGATTTTTTTGTATGGAAACCCAAAAAAACGATAACCTCAACCTGCTGGAAGCGGTGGTGCAGAACACCGAGATGGGCAAGAACACCTTGGAACAGATTTTACCCATGACCAGCGATGTGCAGTTCAAGGCCGAACTGCTGCGCCAGCGCAACATCTACCACCAGCTGAATCAGGAGGCGCACACCGCCATAGAAGCCTGCGGCGGCAGCGCGCAGGGGCAGAGCACCATGGCAAAGCTGAACACGAAAATGGGCATCGGGCTCAAGACCCTTACGGACAAATCTACCCGCAATCTGGCCGAGATGCTCACACAGGGCAGCGGCATGGGGGTGGTGGACTGCGTAAAAAGCTGCAAGGACTACCCCAACGCCGCCCCGGGCGCAAAGCGCCTTGCCCAGCGGCTGCAGGATTTTGAAGAGGATAACCGCATCCAGCTGGAACGATTTTTGTAAATACGTTCCACCCCATAAAAACACAAAGTCGGGCAGTCCGCAGGCTGCCCGACTTTGCTATGATCTAAATATTTTTCCGCTATTGCGAAGCATTTACTCCCACAGCTTTTCGGGGTACTGGCCCTCGGCGGTCTTGCGGGCAATGGCCTCCACCACCAAAGGCTTATCCTCCCGGTAGGTGACGCCGAACCACTTATCCGTGCTGCGCAGCACCTGAATTTTTGCCTTGTTCTCCTCGATCAGCTCGGTCACCACCAGCGGCAGGAAATACTCGCACTTCAGGGGGTTCACCGGCAGGTTCTCGGTCAGCCAGCCCGCAAAGCGCTGCTCGGCCTCGTCCAGAAAGCTCTTGCCGAAGCCCCACAGGGTCATGCTCACAGGGGTGTCGCCGGGCAGGTCCACCCAGCTCTCGCCGCCGTCCTCGGTGTAATGTGCGCCACCGTCGCAGGGCTCGATGCGGGTGCGCTCGGTCACGCTTTGCAGGGTGCCGTCCTCGTTCTTGATGCACACGCCGCGTGCCACGCTGCCGTTCTCAGACAGGGTGTTCTTCAGCAGATAGCTGACCATGCAGTAGCGGTAGAAATCATCATCGGCGTGGGTGGACAGGTAATCGTACATCACCTGAAACGCCTCCGGACCGTAGTAGTCGTCCGCATTGATGACCGCAAAGGGGCCGTCAATCAGGGGCTTTGCAGCCAGCACGGCATGGCAGGTGCCCCAGGGCTTTACACGTCCCTCCGGCACGGCAAAGCCTGCGGGCAGCTCTTCCAGCTGCTGGAAGGCATACTTCACCTTCATCGCCTTGGCCACGCGGTCGCCGATGGCTGCCTTGAAGGCGTCCTCGATCTCGTGCTTGATGACAAAGATCACGGTCTCAAAGCCGGCGCGGCGGGCGTCGTAAAGGGAATAGTCCATAATGACCTGTCCGTTGGGGCCCACCGGGTCGATCTGCTTCATGCCGCCGTAACGGCTGCCCATACCTGCCGCCATCACGACCAGTACCGGTTTGTTCATAACAAGTTCCTCCTCTGTTTTGCAAACACCGCCTGCGCGGTGGGAATTCCACGCTTTTATTATACTCCCTTTGCACTTCCGGAGCAAGTGCAAAGAGGCCGCCGCAGGCCGTTCTGCGGGGCCGCGCACAGTTTCGCAAGCGTAAATTTCCAAAATATGCAATTTATTCTTGTCAAAGTCTTGTTTTTCGTTCTACTTTCGTGTATACTTGCTTCATTAAGTGCAAGTTTTACCTGTCAATTTCCAGTTTTGCTTGTCAA
>OGHN01000544.1_pt1 | contig 18862 bp, 16 predicted proteins | sample 1571511 | NCBI WGS metagenome assembly OGHN01 (sample SAMEA2582024, study PRJEB24529) | metagenome | biome: Human gut stool | place: China | collected 2011 | reverse complement strand
TCCCAACGACCGCTATTATACCGAGGAGATGTACGAGGCGTTGCGTGCATGCGGCCGCGATATCGTGTACAGCATTTCGAACAATGCGCCCTATGCCGACGCCCCGATGTGGAAGGAGCTGTGCCAGTGCTGGCGCACGACGGGCGACATTCGCGATACCTGGAAGAGCATGAGCTCGATCGGCTTCGCGCACGAGCGCTGGCTCGCGTTCACCGGACCGGGCCATTGGGCCGATCCCGACATGCTGGTCGTCGGTATGGTCGGTTGGGGCCCGAAACTCCACCGCACGAACCTTACGGCCGATGAACAGTATACCCACATTTCGCTGTGGTCGCTGCTGGCTGCGCCGCTGCTGATCGGATGCCCCATCGACAAACTGGACGATTTCACGCTCAGCCTGCTGACCAACGACGAGGTGATCGACGTGAATCAGGACCCGCTCGGGCTCCAGGCCGCCCCGATCTGGCGGGATGGGAACAGCAAGGTGATCTACGTCAAGCACCTCGAGGACGGGTCGGTCGCCGTGGGATTGTTCAACCGCGGTGAGAAACCCGCTGAGATGAAGTTCACGCTGCGTCAGCTCGGTATGCGCGGGACGAAGACGATCCGCGATCTGTGGCGTCAGCAGGATATCGCGACGCTCGAATTGGGCGAGACCTACACCGCGGAGGTGGCGCCGCACGGCGTCGTTCTGCTGAAGGTGGGACCCGGCAACCCGACGGAACGCCGGGTCGGCAAGGTCGAACGATAACCGATAAAACCGTCCGACATGAATAATTGGAAATTGTGGGTCGCGATCGGCTGCATGTGTTGCGCACCGGCTGCCCGGGTTCAGGCCCGGACGCCGGAGGCGCATGCCGTGCGGATCGGCTCCATCGAGGAGTTGCAGGCCTATTTTACCTATTCTCCCGATCGCGACATCGTCGTCAGCGGCCATCGCGGCGGCATGATGGCGGGGTATCCGGAGAACTGTATCGAGTCGTGCGAAAAGACCCTTTCGCTGCTGCCGACCTTTTTCGAAATCGACTTCAGCTTCACGAAAGACAGCATACCGGTGCTGATGCACGACCTGACGATCGACCGCACGACGACGGGTAAGGGGCGTGTCTCCGACTATACCTACGAAGAGTTGCAGCAGTTCGCCCTGGTCGATCGCCACCGGAAGGAGACCCCCTACAAGATTCCGAGACTCAAGGATATGCTGGAGTGGGGCAAGGATAGGGTGGTGTTCAACTTCGACAACAAGTACGTCAATACGAAAGGGGTAAGCGATCGCGTGCGTCGGGCCAGTATCGACTATTACATCCGGCAGTTGCAGCCCGGCGGCGATTGGGCGGAGTATCATAACATCGTGCTGAGCGTCCGCTCGCTCGACGAAGCGCTCCGCTACTGGAACAGCGGTATCCGGCAGGTAATGTTCTGCGTCGAAATCAGTTCGCGGGCGGATTTCGAGGCTTACGACGCTTCGCCGATTCCGTGGCGTTACATCATGGCCTATATCCGTACGGCCGTCGATCCCCGGTTGCAGGAGGTCTACGATCTGCTGCATGCCCGGGGCGTGATGACGATGACTTCGATCGTGGAGACCTCCGACAAGGTGAAGAACGCCCGCGACCGCAATACGGCCTATTTGCGGGAGCTGCTGGCCGAACCGGATATCATCGAAACCGATTATCCCTCGGAGTTCGTCGAACTGCCTCGTTCGCGCCGGGAGATTCACGCTTTGCAGGACTGCGCGTTGCGCAGCCGTTCGCGAAAATGATACTACGATGAAGACCGAATCCTCGAACCCGGCCTATGCCGGTATGACCTCCGAGCAGATACGGCGTTTCAAATACTGGGAATTCCGTACCATCGCGATGTGCATCTTTGGATATGCGCTTTTCTACTTCGTGCGCAAGAATTTTTCGCTGGCCATGCCCGGCCTGGAAGCCGATCTCGGCATTTCGAAGACGAGCCTCGGCATCTTCCTCACCCTGAACGGCCTGATCTACGGCTTTTCGCGTTTCGCCAACGGCATTCTGGCCGACCGCATGAACGCCCGCTGGTACATGGCCGTCGGTCTGGCGCTGTGTGCGCTGGCCAACTTCGCGTTCGGATTCGGCGAGGACGTCTCCTACTGGATCACGGGCGAGCATTCGGGCGACCAGTTCGGCAACACGATGATCCTCTTCATGGGCGTCATGTGGGTCGTCAACGGGCTGTTGCAGGGTACGGGATTCCCGCCCTGCGCGCGTCTGCTGACCCACTGGATTCCGCCTACGGAGCTGGCGACGAAAATGTCGGTGTGGAATACCTCGCACTCGATCGGCGCGGGCCTCGTGGTGATCCTCTGCGGTTACATCATGGGTACGCTGGGCACGAACATGGCGGGCGATCCCGACGCCGTGGCTTCCATCGCCGCCAACCTGGGCGTTTCGCCCGACGATGCCGCGGGCATGGAGCGCGTGATGACCTCCGCGGCGCATGTCGGGGCGTGGAAGTGGTGTTTCTGGATTCCGTCGGCGATCGCTTTCGCCGGAGCCATCGGGCTGGTGGTTTTCCTGCGCGACACCCCGACCTCGGTGGGGCTTCCCGAACTGGAAGGAACCGAGACCAGGCAGGTGAAAACCGAAAAGAAGGGCGCCGAGCACAAGGCGTTCCTGATGAAATACGTCTTCAAGAATCCGCTGATCTGGATTCTGGGCTTCGCCAACTTCTTCGTCTACATCGTCCGCTTCTCGGTGCTCGACTGGGGGCCTTCGCTGCTGAGCCAGTCGAAGGGCGTCTCGATGTCGCACGCCGGATGGCTCGTGGCGATGTTCGAAATTGCCGGCATCCTCGGCATGCTCTTCGCCGGCTGGGCGACGGACAAGTGGCTCAAGGGCCGTGCGCACCGCACCTGCGTCTTCTGCATGGCGGGCGCCGCGCTGTTCGTTTTCCTGTTCTGGCAGCTGCCTGCCGACGCTCCGATTTGGCTGCTGTTCACGACGCTCTGCGCCGCAGGGTTCTGCATCTACGGCCCGCAGGCGCTGATCGGCATTGCCGCCGCGAACCAGGCCACGAAGAAGGCCGCCGCCACGGCCAACGGCCTCACGGGGCTGTTCGGCTACGCTTCGACGCTCGTTTCGGGTGTGGGACTGGGCTTCGTGGCCCAGCACTACGGCTGGAATTGGGCCTATGTCGGCATCCTGGGCATGGCCGTCGTGGGCATGCTGGTCTTCCTCCTGATGTGGGGCGCCAAGGCCGACGGCTACGAACCCGAGGCGGAATAAGGGAATCGAAGGTTCTGTTTTAGATGATGATACGGACTTCGGTCCGGAAGGGTCCGGCCCGTCACGGGTTGCGGACCTTTTTTTGCGAAATACGGAATCTTTTTTTATCTTTGGTGGCGTAATGATACTTTTATCAGTCGGAAGGTTTTGCCGAACCGTTAGGTAATCCGGGTGTGCGCCCGTCCGACTTTTTTTGTATCTTTGCTTTTGTAACACTTTAAATATCCGACCGATATGCTGAGCATTGCCGAACGGCACAAATACATTCTCGACAGTCTGAACAAGCACGGTTTCGTCCGGATTACCGACGTTGCCAACGAACTGGGCGTTACGAAGGTGACCATCCGCAAGGACATCAAGATTCTCGAAAGCAAAGGCCTGTCGTCAAATGATTTGATGATTCTGTCGATGCTTAATGCATAGCCGACCCCTTCTTCTACCATAAGGGAAGCGTTATATAAAAGATTATAGGTAGCGACGATATTCAGATTGTCGTAATTTCCTCCCATCCAGCCGGCTATCTCATTTTTGACCATGGCCTGGTTGGAAATAATCAGCGGCAGGCCCAGCAAATCATGAGGCTTGATAGTTTTATTTTCAGCTAAAGGGCTGGCTTTGGTCATCCATAAACCCCAGATATCAGTGATCGGTAATTTTATAAAATCGTATTTCTTAAGGTCAGCCGGCTCGATAAACAAGCCAAAATCAAGCAGTCCGCTGTCCAGACGTTCGGAAACGTCTTCGGCTTGGCCGCTGAAGATATGAAAATGTATATGGTCATATTCTTGGCGTATTTTACTGATTATTTTAGCCAGCATCCGCATACCTTCAGTTTCTGCACAGCCAATATAAATATCACCTGTAATGTTTTCAGCAGAGGCGTTGATTTCAGCTTTGGTTTTTTCCATTAGAGCAACGATTTCTTCTGCTCTTTTGCGCAGGATCATACCATCTTCCGTCAGCGTTATTTTGCGGTTCCCGCGGATAAAAAGCTGTTTGCCAAGTTCTGCTTCCAGTTCTTTGAGCTGCCTTGAAAGCGGTGGCTGTGTCATATGTAAAAATTCGGCTGCACCGCTGATACTTTCTTCGCGGGCTACGGCAAGGAAATACTGCAGGGTTCTGATATCCATAAAATTTCACCTCCAATATAAGTATTATAATAGTTTTTAATATACTTTTCAAGTATGGCAAAGCATTTAATATATGTATTTGATATTCTTGGATTCTGTTTTTATAATTAAGACAAAGGAGCCGGGTAAGCAGGATTATCAGTGAAGCTGAAAGGCTCTGTTTTGAAACTTATTGTAAATGGATCAATGATTTTAAGGAGTTGAGAAGTATGAAAAAGAAAGTTTTGGCTGACCGTTATTTGAAAATGTTTAAGAGTATCGCTTTAGGGGTGATTTTATCGACGGCTGGTACAAGCGCTGTGTTTGCTGCTGACAGGCCTGCTGATGCTGATAATTTTTACAGGAGTGATAAGGTGGAGGTCCAGAAAGTCACTTTTAAAAATCAGTACAAGATGAATATTGCCGGTAATTTGTATCTGCCGAAAGATATGGACAAAAGTAAAAAACATGCTGCTATCATAGTAGGGCATCCAATGGGGGCAGTAAAAGAGCAAAGCGCTGATCTTTACGCTGTTAAGATGGCAGAACGCGGTTTTGTAACTATGTCTGTCGATCTGGCGTTTTGGGGCGGCAGTGACGGCCAGCCACGCAATGCTGTTGCGCCTGAGCTTTATGCTGAAACCTTCAGTGCGGCGGTAGATTACCTGGGTACAGGGCCTTTTGCTGATCGAGAAAAGATTGGCGCGATCGGGATCTGCGGCAGCGGCAGTTTTGCTATCAGCGCCGCTAAAATCGATCCCCGCCTGAAAGCCGTTGCAACTATTAGTATGTATGATATGGGTGCAGCTAACCGCAATGGACTTAATCATTCTCTGACGCTTGCACAAAGAAAACAGATCATTGCTGATGCGGCGGAGCAGCGTTATGTGGAATTCCAGGGTGGCGCAACTAAATACACAAGCGGGACCGTACATGAGATCACGGAAAAGTCCAATCCTATTGAACGCGAATTCTATGATTTTTACCGTACGCCAAGAGGAGAATTTACTCCTGCAGGTTCTTCGCCGCTTTTAACGACACATCCGACGCTTTCCAGTAATACTAAATTTATGAATTTTTATCCCTTCAATGATATTGAAACAATTTCTCCGCGTCCGCTGCTCTTTATTACCGGTGATCAGGCACATTCCAAAGAGTTTAGCGAAGATGCATATAAACGTGCGGCTGAACCGAAAGAACTGTATTATGTTGCCGGTGCAGGCCACGTAGATCTTTATGACAGGGTAGAGCTTATTCCGTTTGATAAGCTCGAAAGCTTCTTCAAGGCTAATTTAAAATAATTTACTGCTGCAAAAGCTGCAGATCTGATTTGCTGAAAGTTTTGTTTTTGTGGATTCTCGGGATGCTGGGGGTCCACATTTTTGTTAACAGGAGAGGTTATGAAAGAAAAAAAAAATTTGCTGATCTTTATTTTGACGATAGGTGTTTTTGGTATCATCAATACAGAAATGGGTGTGCTGGGTATTTTGCCGCTTCTGGCAGAAAAATTTAGTATCAGTATCGCACAGGCCGGTTTGCTGGTCAGTTTGTTTGCTTTGGCAGTGGCTGCAGCCGGTCCGGTGATGCCGCTGCTTTTTGCGGGCATCGACAGGAAGCGGGTGATGCTTCTGGTATTGAGCGTATTTGTTTTGGGTAATCTTATTTCTGTCTTTACTGATAATTTCGCAGTTATGCTGCTGGCAAGAGTTGTGCCGGCGATTTTCCATCCGGTTTATTGTTCGCTTGCTTTTTCTGTTGCGGCTGCTTCAGTCAGCCCGGAAGCAGCTCCCCGGGCTGTTGCTAAGGTCATTGTGGGAGTATCGGCCGGGATGGTACTGGGAGTACCGGTCAGCAGCTTTATTTCCGGCAGTTTTTCGTTAACGGCTGCTATGGCGGGTTTTACCGTAGTCAATACAGCGGCGTTGATTGCGACCTGGTTGTATATACCATCGCTGCCTGTGGCAGCAAGGCTTTCGTATGGGCAGCAGCTGCGTGTTTTAAAGAAGCCGGTATTATGGTTTTCTATTGCAGCCGTTGTGTTTATGAATGGAGCTGTCTTTGGAGTTTTTGGATATTTTTCAGGCTATCTGACCAATATCACTGCTTTTTCGTGGAATACGGTAAGCCTGATTTTACTTGTTTATGGTTTGATGAATATCGTCGGGAATTTTATTGCCGGCCGTATGCTTAGTGCAGGCGCGTCTGCCGATAAGCTGGTCATAATATTTCCGGTCACATTGGGGATTGTCTATGCTGCATTCTTCTGGAGCGGTACCTCGGCGCCGGCTATGGCTTTGATCACGCTGCTTTGGGGAGTTTTGGGAGGTATGAATGCGAATATCAACCAGTATTGGATTACTACTGCGGCCCCGGAGGCACCTGATTTTGCCAACGGTCTTTTTTTGACTGCAGCTAATTTGGGGACTGCTTTAGGGTCGGCAGTCTGCGGGATGGTGATTGCACATATGGGAATGCAGTATATGATGTGGGGCGGCATCGTATTTCTTATTTTATGTTTGGCAATGATTATCCCCAGAGTATATAGATCAGATGAGTATGTTTGCCTGGGAGAAAGCAAATAGTTGTGCTGTAAAAATAAAAAGCCGGCATTTTTCGCAGGAAAGTTCAAACTTTTTGTAAATTTATCCATTCAGGGACTAAAATAGCAGCTTTACCACTTGACTTGGAGCGGACTTTAACCTGTATAATAAAGCATAGAAGTTTTCCAGGCTATGAATAATATTTAGTATAAAAACTGAGCTTCGGGAGGAGACTGTTCTTTTGAGTGTAATTCTGTTTATTTCCTTGATCGATTTTGTTTTGAGTTCTTTGGCGTGGGTTTATTACAGTCATGCATTTTCTTTTATGAGGTCGGCGCCGTTTATCGCTTTATATGTGCTGCTGATGCTTAATACTGTTGGCAGCCGTGTTTTGCCTGAAAGTTTGCCATTGCCGCTGTTAAAGCTTTCGGCCTGGCTGAGCGGTTATTGGATCGCGTTTTTGTACTATTCGCTGCTGTTGATGGTTGTGCATGGTATCGTATATGCAGTTTTGCGTATTTTTTCATTCAAGCTGCCGTTTATGCAGTTTGCCGCTGCGGGCGCAATAGTTCTGGCAATTTTTGTTGCCTGGGGTAGCTGGCGTGCGTTTAGCCCTGTTGTACGTACGGAAACCGTTGTTACCGATAAGCTGTCGTCTGATAAGCAGTATAAAATAGTGCTTATCAGCGATATCCATTTGGGACGCGAGCTTGGCTATGATTACAGTAAGGGCTTAGTAGAGTTGGTCAATGCGCAGCAGCCCGATTTAGTACTGATTGCCGGTGACATTATGGATGAGCGGCTGCAATATATCATCGAGGAGGATTCACTGGCCCCGTTAAAGGAGCTTCAGGCACCATTAGGGGTATATGGAGCTTATGGAAACCATGATTATCTTGATCGGCCTGACGAGCTGAGAGCTTTGCTGGCAGGCAATAATATCAGTATACTGACTGATGAGAGTACAGTGGTTGATGATAAATTGAAAATTACCGGTTTGCATGATTATCGTGTTTCAACAAGTATTGTTCCGTTGCAGGCTCTGAGCGTCGATAACGATAAGTATTATAGTATCCTGATCGATCATCAGCCGCGGCGGATGGATGCTGCCGCTGAGGCCGGTTATGATATGTATCTGGCTGGGCATACCCATACAGGGCAGATGTTCCCGAACAGGCTGGTTACGCAGCGGATGTATAAGCTGGATTATGGTTTGGCCCGATTTGGTGACCTGACTGCTGTTGTCAGCAATGGCTACGGATTTTGGGGACCGCCGGTGCGGACGGAGCTGAAACCGGAAATAGTTGTTATAAATTTACAGGGGAAATAAATAAAAAACCTTCGGCACAGCCGAAGGTTTTTTTGTTTGTTTTTAAAGGATTTCTTCACGTACTAATTGATTGATCATTTTTTGCTTGCCTAAGACCCAAAGCAGGTCGCCTTTTTCAAAAACAAGCGAAACATTAGGATTGGTCATAGTGTAACTGCCGCGTTCCAGGCCGATGACAAGGCAGTGCCAGTCATCACGGATATTGGTGTCCTTGAGCGATTTACCAAGGATAGGCGAGTGCTTGTCGATAGTGATAGCGCACGATAAGAATACCGAAACGTTTTCTTTATCGTTGTCTTCACGCAGCATAAATTCGCGCATCGTGATAGGTTCTTCCACCAGAGTCATACACAGACGCTGAGTATTGATGGCGGTGTCGAACAGTTTGAATTGAGAATCAGTACCGATCATCAACAAAGTAGAATCCTTTTGCAGAATGTGATGACCGCCGGGCATATCGATGACTTCTTCAGGAGTTGAAACCTGCAGGATGTTGCAGCCATAAAGCTCACGGAATGCAAGCTGGGTCAGCGTTTGACCTATCATAGGTGAGTCTTCGCAGATTTTATAGCGTGCAAGCTGTAATTCTTCATCGAACCAGCCGTAAAGATGTTCTTCGCCAGCTTCAGCAAGGGCTTCACGATGTTTGAGCATATGGCGCTCGTTCAGATTGACAAGAAAACGTGATTCCATACGCAGATATTCGCCCATCAGCCAGTCGGATGAGGAGATGAAATAAGCAGCGCCTGCTGTTGCCAGCGCAGCCAGCAGTGACTGCAGACCAAGTAGTTTGGCAAAAACAAAGTAGAGGAATGCTGCTGCGATCAGGATTTTTAAAAATAACAGCAGTGTTAAAGGGATGTGATTAGAACGTTTCTTAAACCATAAAGTTGAGAAAAGCTCAGGATGGTTGGTTTTATTGACAAGAACTGCCCGCAGGAACGGCGCCATAACGACCAGAGTCAGCAGCGCTGTCAGCAGATTGCTGTAGGGCGCTGACATTTTTCCTGACAGGTAAGGCTGCAGATAATAATAAGAGCCTAAAGCGACAGCTGAGAGCATAGTCGTAAAAATCAAAATGCGGATAAAATACTCACGCAGAAAATCGCGCCAGTCACTGTCTTTACCGTCGTTATCAGGATTTTCTTCCGTATAGCGGTCAAGCCATTCCAGAGTTCTTTGCGGCAATAGTTTTTTAGTGAACTGATAAGCAGGTTCTGCTGCCATAACGAAAAACGGGGTAGTAAAGGTTGTCATTACAGAAACAGCAACAATTATTGGATATAAAAAGTCGCTGATAACTCCGAGGCTCATGCCCAGAGATGCGATGATAAAGGAAAATTCACCGATCTGAGCAAGGCTGAAACCGCAGTGCATAGAAGTATTGAGGTTTTGGCCTGAAAGCAGTACACCGGCGCCGGAAAGCAGCAGCTTGCCGACTAAGGTAACAATAACGAGTACAATGATAGGTACCGCGTATTCCAGCAGTAAAGCAGGGTCAACAAGCATACCTACTGATACAAAGAAGACAGCTCCAAACAGATCTTTGACCGGTTTGACGAGATGTTCTATTTTTTCGGCACTTGGTGCTTCGGCGATAAGAGAACCCATAATAAAAGCGCCTAAGGCTGCCGAGAAGCCCATGTGGGTAGCAAGTACTACCATACCAAGGCAAAGGCCGATAGAAGCAACCAGCAGAGTTTCATCGTTCATCAGGCGCTCAGCCCGTTTAAAGAAGGACGGGACCAGATACATACCAAGAACGAACCATAAGACCAGGAAGAACAGCAGGCGCATGACGCTTTCGATCAGCTCGAGCGTCGAAATGTCGGCGCTGGCAGCGGCTAAAGTTGAAAGCAATACCATCATAATGATGCCGACGATGTCCTCAACTATCAGAATACCAAAAACCATTTCTGTAAAGCGCTGACCTTTGAGCTTGAGGTCTTCAAAGGCTTTGATGATGATGGTAGTTGACGACATGGCCAGCATACCGCCTAAGAACAGGCTGTCCATATGATCCCAGCCCAGCATATGGCCTGTGAAATAGCCAACGATCAGCATCCCGCCTATTTCAACGAAGGTAGCTATAAAAGCTGTGCTGCCTACGCTTTTCAGCTTATAAAAGCTGAATTCGAGACCCAGTGCAAATAAAAGAAAAATAACGCCTATTTCAGACCAGGCGTTGATATTAGCGGTGTCTGATACAGTGGGGAAAAAGTTGAAATGCGGTCCGGTAATAAAACCGGCAATAATATAACCAAGTACTAAAGGTTGATTGAGTTTTTTGAACAGGATCGTCGTAATACCTGCAACTAAGAGGATCATCGCTAAATCAGCGACTATCGGCGGTAAATGAGCCATAGGCAGTCACCTTCTTTCATAAATTTATTATACGGATACCATTTTATTCAAAGCTTTGCGGACAAATTTAACAAAATGTTGTATAATATTAAAGCTGTTATATTACACAGCTCTTTCTATATTATACAATATTTCCGGTGACAAAAAAGTGAATTTTAATACAAAATTTGCATATGGAGGTTTTAATTATGTACAAAAATCTAGTTCTTGTAGATGGTGAAATCATGCCGGCAGAAGAGGCGGCAGTTTCGGTACACGACAGGGGGCACCAGTTTGGCGACGGTGTATTTGAGATAGTGCCTGTTTATAATGGCCGTTGTTTTGCTTTATTACATCATATGGATAATTTATTCGAATCTGTTATTAAGGTGAAAATACCTGCCGTTTACACGATTGAAGAATTGATTGAATTCCATGAAGCGCTGATAGCTGAAAGTGGTATTGAAAATGGAGAGATCTATACTCAAATTACTCGCGGGACTGCCGATTATGGGCTGGCGTTTCCGGAAATGTCGGTGCCGCAGCTGACAATGACGATCGTGGAAACTGATCGGGAAGTATTGGCGGCAAAACGTGAGAGCGGCGTCAATATTATCACGACTGAGGATAATCGCTGGCAGTTCTGTAACGTTAATACCTTAAACAGGCTGCCTGAAGTTCTGGCACGTCAAAAAGCACGTGAAAGCAACGCTTTTGACACTCTTTTTATTCGTGAGAACGGTAAGATAACTGAAAGCACTGAAAGCAGCTTTATGGTGATCAAAGATGAAATGATCTGGACACATCCTGATAATAACCTGGTTCATAAAAATATTACCCGCAGGCTGATCAAGGAACGTCTGGCACCTGATATTGATATGCAGGTTATCGAAAAAGCTTTTGATATGGAGTTTGTCCTGAAAGCAGAAGAAGCATTTTTATGCGGCCCTCGCTGCGAGATTATGCCGGTTACTAAAATAGACCGCAAATTCATCGGCAGCGGTGTAGGTAAGGTCGTGCCGCAGCTGCAGGCTGCGTTTAAAGCTTTTGTAGAACGTGAATGTCCGGCAAAATAGGAGAATAGAATGAAAAATAATAACTGGGTAAGAGGGGCGATGCTGCTGGCCGTAGGTCTGGTCCTGCAGGCATTGCGTTTAGTGATCCCTATGCCGCCTATGTGGACTGTTTTTGTCGTCGGTACATTGGTGAATATGGTTTTGGTGCTGGCGGCCCGTACCGTTGGTTTATGGCCGTCTGTAATGATCGCGGTGCTGTTGCCGGTAATGGCGTATTTTCAAGGGCAGCTGCCGCTTCCGTTTTTGATACCGGTAGTGGCTGTAGGCAACTTGGTGATGGTATATCTGTGTGCCCGCTTCTGGGGAAAGGGGATCATCATCGCCGCGCCTCTTTTTAAAACATTTATTTTATATTGCAGCAGTTTGTTCGTTTTGTGGCTGGTTGCAGTACCTGAAAAGCTGGCGTTATTCATTTTGTTTATTATGGGCTGGCCGCAGATGATCACAGGCATTTTAGGGCTTGTACTTGCATATAAGCTGCATAAACGTATTTTCCCCGATACAGCCGAATAGAATCAGCTTGTGGCTTGCTGAAGTTAATGTTTTAAAGCAGTTGAAAATCGATTTTAAGAAGCGGCAAAATGCAGCTGGTTGTTTACTAAAAAAGTTTGAAGAAATGCTTGACAATTATATATAGATACGGTATTATTGTTATTGTTCCGTTATGGAACATTGAGTCGCCGAAGTGGCGGAATTGGCAGACGCACTTGACTCAAAATCAAGCGTGGTTACCCCACGTGCCGGTTCGAGTCCGGCCTTCGGCACCATATTACAAAAAAGAAACACTCTAGTTTAAACTAGAGTGTTATTTTTTTGCGTGGATATTTTTAATACAAAGCAGACTCAATGTATTTGGAAGATAATTGAATAGCTATCAGGAATAGCTTAGTTTAGAGGCAATGCCAAGGCAAATAAGAAAAGCAATGAAATAGATGATCGCTGCTTTACGCCTTGTTTTGGGTTCAAGTATGCTGAGAGGTAATACCCAGTGTGGTTTTATCAGGCCGATACCCAATAAAACTAAAGATAACACTGTGAATGCGAAAAAGATTGTATCCATGTCATCAGCTCCTTCTTGAAAATAAATGCTGCTGTGGAAAATCTATCGTTATAATAACAAAGATGCAAAAGGCTTCATCGTATAATAAAGAAGCAGAGCGAGTAGTGGCAGCATCTTCTACTATTAGAATATCACGTTCATCTTTGACAGACAAGGGGGATATAATATAAGCTGCTATATTTTTATAAAAGGGATAACTATAAATTTTATAAATATTAAAAAATCGCAGCTGTTTATTGATTTTGTTTATAAAAGTTATTATAAAGAAGCTGTTTTGGAGGCAGAAAAGAAATTGTTCAAAAGGATAATTTTTGATATAAAAATTTTAAAAATTTAATTTAATAAAAGTGCGTCTTTATAGAATCAGTGGTATATTAAAAATAGCTAAAAACCTATATTAATGGTATTTTAGCGTTTGTTGAAAGGGGCATAAAAATGAAAGAGAAAGACTTGCTTGACTTAGGATATAAGAAATATGAAGGCGAAACTTATGACGTTTATTTTAATAAAGATGTTTGTAAGCATTCCGGTAATTGTGTGAAAGCAAACCATACGGTATTTCAATTAAAGCGGAAACCGTGGGTTCTACCGGTTGCTACCGAGCAGGAGTCAGTTATAACTGCGATTAAAGGCTGCCCTTCGGGAGCTTTGAAATATAAGCTGAAAAATTCTGATGAGATCGAGCCGTGAATATGAGGAGGAAGAACAATGTTTGACTATAGACTGGAAGAAGATGCCAGCAGGTTTGCGGTATTTTATGAAAATGAAGAAATCGGAGAGATTTCCTTCGTAAAAACAGGAGAGCATCTTTTGATTATTGATCATACCTATGTAGATGCTAAATGGAAGGGACATGCAATTGGTAATGCTCTGGTGCAGAAGGTTGTAGATTTTGCTGTCGCTGACAACCGGAAAATCATTCCGCTGTGCCCTTTCGCCAAAAAAGTATTTGACAGAACGCCAGAATATGAAGCAGTGTATTCTAAATAAAAATTTGTTATATCCTATAAAAAAAGCATCAGCAGGTTGATCATCATCTGCCGATGCTTTTTTGTTTAGTAATCGTGAGACTGGTATTTGATTATGTGCAAATTTTATGTGCTATAATCAGAATAACTTCTAAGAGGTGTTCCGTAAATAATTACAAGGGAGGATTGGAGATGGTCAATAAGACTTTGGAAAAAATGGAAAGGTCTGAACTGATACAGCTGATCGAAATCTATTCTAAAAACTGGCTGGCTATGGATGGCGTTTGGTTTCAGTCAGTAGAACGTAAATTTGGTATGGCAGAGGCCATGGAGCATGACTGTAATATTTGGGAGGCTTTTACAAAAATTGAGGCACAAAAAATCAAAGAGTTTTTAAAGTTGTCATCCAGACCTGGCATAGATGGGCTGAAAAGAGCTTTACAGCTGAGATTATATGCCAATATCAATGAAGATGAGATAATTGTCGATGGGAATACTTTGATTTACAGAACGTTAGACTGCAGAGTGCAGAATGCGAGAAAGCGTAAGGGGATGGAATTTCATCCCTGCAAGGCAGTCGGTATTATTGAATATACTGGTTTTGCCAAGACCATTGATGACCGGTTTGAGTGCGAAGCGCTTAGCTGTTATCCGGAAATAACTGATGAGACCTGTAATTGTTCGTGGAAATTTATTTTAAAAGATAACTGATGATTTTATATGAAGTTTAAACAGTGGTTTTGTAAATAAACTGCTTCTCTGAGATAGTTTATTGCTCTATCCTTTTAATTTTCTGTTTAGTATAATTAAAGAGGATAAAAGAAATGAAAGAGGGTAGAGAAAATGGATCTGTCCGTTTTACACAAACTTACATATGGTATGTACGCTGTTGGAACTCTTGATGGGATAAGACCTGCCGGCTGTATAGTAAATACGGTGATTCAGGTTACAAGCGATAATCCTGTTATTGCTGTGAGTATGAACAAAAATAATTTTACTTATGAGGCCATAAAAAAGAGCGGGCGTTTCAGTATTTCGATTTTATCTGAAGCGGTTGAACGTAATGTTATTGCAGAGCTTGGATTTGCCTGTGGGCGCAAAATGGATAAATTCTGCGGTAAAAATTTTGCCTGCGGTGTGTTGGATGGTTTACCGATAGTGAAAGAGCACGCCTGCGGCTATATGGTTTGTGATGTTATTGCCATGCATGATGCCGAGACTCACTGCGTGATTATGGCGCGTTTAACTAAGACTTTGGGTGGAACTGATGAACCGCCTATGACTTATGAATATTATCATAATGTTATCAAGGGAAAAGCTCCCAAAAATGCTCCGACTTATCAGGTTGAAGTGCCGAAATCAGAAAAGCAGGCTCAGCTGCGTTATATTTGTGAGGTATGCGGTTATATCTATGAAGGTGACATTACCAAAGAAGCGGATGATTATGTCTGTCCTGTCTGTAAGCAGCCGAAAAGCCGTTTTAAAAGGATGTAAGGTCTAAATAAAAAAGCTACGCCTTTTAAGGCGTAGCTTTTTTATAATATTTACAGGCGAAAATCACGTTCGCCGTTTTCGATATCTGTCAAATGCTGTATAACCAGTTCACGTACTTTGGGATTGGGGATATTGGCCAGTTCATTTTGAATGAGCTTTTCGCCAAGCTCTTTAGTATGTGGCTTAGCATAGTCGGTCAAATATTCTTTGAGTGTCATCAGTGCGTTTGGATGACAGCAGTTTTGGATCTGACCGCTTTTGCATAAACTCATAAAACGGTCGCCAGTACGACCCTGACGATAGCAGGCTGTACAGAAACTGGGCAGATAACCGATTTCCATCAGCCAGGCTACTACTTCATCAAGGCTGCGGGTATCGCTGACATCGAATTGTGCTGAGTTTTCAGCTTCCGGTTCAGGTGCGGCATAACCGCCGACACTGGTGCGCGAACCGCCGCTGATTTGTGAGATTCCCAGATGCAGCACACGTTCGCGTGATTTTTGACTTTCGCGGGTAGAAACGATCATACCTGTATAGGGAACAGAAATACGGATGCAGGCTACAAGCTTGGCAAAAATATCATCGTTGATGCTGTTATTAAAGGCGTTGGGATCGATATCGTCAGCAGGGCAGATACGCGGAACGCTGATAGTGTGCGGGCCAACTCCGTGCACTGCTTCCAGATGTTCGGCATGCATTAAAAGACCGGTAAATTCATAACGATAAAGTTCAAGCCCAAAGAGTACGCCAAGTCCCACATCATCGATGCCGCCCTGCATAGCTCTGTCCATGGCTTCCGTATGGTAGGCATAGTTGCTTTTAGGTCCCGTAGGATGTAATCGTTCATAGCTTTCTTTGTGGTAGGTTTCCTGAAAAAGTATATATGTGCCAATACCGGCTTCGTGCAGTTTACGATAATTTTCGACACTGGTTGCGGCAATATTGACATTAACGCGGCGAATGGCGCCGTTTTTGTGTTTGATGCTGTAAATAGTTTTGATGCTTTCCAGAATATAATCCAGTGGATTATTTACCGGGTCTTCACCTGCTTCCAAAGCCAGGCGCTTATGTCCCATATCCTGAAGTGCGATAACTTCGCTGCGGATTTCATCTTGAGTGAGTTTTTTTCGGGTGATGTTTTTGTTTACACTGTGATAAGGGCAATAAACGCAGCCGTTAATACAGTAGTTTGAAAGATATAACGGCGCAAACATAACGATACGGTTGCCGTAAAAATCTTTTTTGATCTGTTCGGCCAAAGCAAAAATTTCCTGATTTTTTTCATCAAGCTCACAGTCTAAAAGCACGGCAGCTTCGCGGTGTGAAAGTCCCTTGCGTTCCTTTGCTTTAGCAATAATACTGTCGATAAGCGACGCATTATTTTTGTTTGCTGAGGCATAGGCAAGGGTTTCCAGGATTTCATCATGAGCAATGAACTCACTGGCTTGCATTGATTTGACATTATACATTTGTCTACCTTCTTTCTTTCGGGGCAGGAATCCTTTCCCGTCAGTGATTTCCCTTATATATAAATATTTAAAAGGGCTGTTCTTGCGGAGCTTTTGCGTATAAAGCCTTGACGCTTACTCCTTTGAGCATACCTATTTTGCCGGAAAGCGTACTGATAACGTCGGCCGGGGCATCAAGAACGATACTGATAATATTAATGCCTTTTTGTTTATATGGCAGTCCCATACGTCCAATAATATATTCGTTATGGGCATGCAGTAAAATATTAAGCTGTTCTACTGCGGCAGTATTTTCAACGATTATTCCCAGCAAGACGACACGTTTCTGCATACAAGCACCTGCTTTCAAGACAAAATAACTGATTTATTAGTATTATATCATAAAATATCTGTAATTATTATTAACGAACAAGAGGTTATAACTAAAAGATAAAAAATAATTGCGAAAATTAACACAAACAGAATAAAAGTGCTATAATATATGAAGTAAGATTAAAGCAATGGTATCAAAAGTTACAAAAAATATTGCTCTAATTATTTTATTACATGGCGTTGATTTTTGAAAGCCAGTGAAGATTTTTATGTCAGGCAATAGCTGCAGGTAAGTAAAGTGCCGCTGCCGCCAATAATACAAGGATAGGGGATGACTATCGGTATAGGAGTTTTGTTATTTACATCGTCAATCTGACCGGCATAATTAGATTTGTTGAATCTTTTTGAATTGTTGTAAATCGTGCTCAAGCTGTTTAGACATATGTTTTCTATAAAATTTCATTAAGTGTTTTTATAATTTTATTTTAGCAAATAAAAAAGGTGACCGTCAATGAGAGCCGAACCCTCTCGTTGACGGTCAAATGATTGGAAAAAGATTAAAGGAAGACTAATGTCCCAAGCAAATGTCTCGTTTGCTTTGACTGAATTATAACAATAAAAAAAGATGAATGTTGTTGCTGAGGCAACACGAATAAATTTAGAAAATAATATCATAATAAAGTAATTAAAGTAAGTTTGAATAAACAAGAAACACAAATTATAATAAAAACAAATCAAGGGCATATTAAATAGGAAGAAACTTATTTGTTTTATTTAGATGATTGAGAGTAAGAGAGAAGGAGGACAGTTATGAAAGCGGCAATGCAGAATCTTTTGAGTTTACCCTTGTTCAAAGGGTTAGCCAGCGATGAATTAGACACTATTCTTGGTAAAGTAAATGCCCTTGTTAAGCATTTTGAAAAATCGGACTATATTTATTTGGCCGGTGATGCGGTTGAGAGTATTGGCATTGTTGTAGCGGGTACTGTACAAATGATCAAGGAAGATATTATGGGAGATAAGTCCATTATCACAACAATGGGGTCTGGTTCCATTTTTGCCGAAAACTTCCTGGGGCATGACAAACAGGACGAGAAAACTAATGTTAGCTACTTTGCTGCCAGTGACAGCGAGGTGCTGATGGTTCCCTTTGGGAAGGTTCTGACCGATCTGAGTAATAATGATCCCTGCCGTAACAAATTGCTGACAAACATGATTTCAATAATGGCCAGCAACAATGCACAGTTGATTGAAAAAACGGAGATCTTGTGTAAAAAAACTCTGCGCGGCAAGATTATGACTTATCTGGAACAGGAAGCTAAACGTAACGGTTCTACTGAATTTGAAATACCTTTTAACAGAACGGATATGGCCAATTATTTGGATGCTGACCGCAGTGCTTTGACTCGTGAACTGGCCAGAATGAAAGATTGCGGATTGATTGATTTTGATAAAAGAAATTTTAAAATTTTAAAGTTTGAATAGCTTTAATGCACTTATATTATAACAAAATATTATTATTTTACTATTTAACTGCTAAAAAGCCGAAACCTTGCATGGTTTCGGCTTTTGCACCGTTTATTACAAATTTTAAAAATATAGTGTTGCCTGGGCAACATCATTTTGCATTTACCATTGCTATAATGTAAATTAATAAAGGGATTGCTAAACTTGTAGTTCCTTTGCGATCTTTATATGTTGTCCGACAATTCGAACAGCATATAGAAAATTTAAAAAGGAGGAATTTATTATGTCCCAAGCAGTAAAATGTTTAATTCTGTTGGCTGTGGTTGCATTGCTTTTTGTTACTGAACTTATCCCTCTCGCAATCACTGCTACTGCCGGCGCAATCGCGTGCGGCCTGTTAGGCTTCATCCCTGCTAAACAAGTCTTTTCCGGTTTGTCTA